>Ga0209573_1004407_pt1 | contig 13899 bp, 5 predicted proteins | sample TNRBio252014_DNA_FD_185870 | JGI IMG/M metagenome (GOLD analysis project Ga0209573, IMG submission 185870) | Wastewater treatment Type I Accumulibacter community from EBPR Bioreactor in Madison, WI, USA - TNR Reactor_6/25/2014_ DNA (SPAdes)... | ecosystem: Engineered > Bioreactor > EBPR >...
GGTGGGTTGATCGTGATCACCATAACATCCGATACTGCCGGACATGGACCCGTTGGATCGTTCGTTGTCAGGGTCAATGTCACTGTGCCTGCGGTAATATCTGCTGCCGATGGCGTATAAATTGCTGTTAAAGAAGATGCGTTGTTAAATGTACCCGTGCCGCTCGTCGTCCACGTGCTGCTTGTCGCAGCACCGCCGCGTGTGCCGGCCAAAGTCACCGTGCTGCCTGCGCAGATCGTTTGATCCGGACCGGCGTTCACCGTTGCCGGTGGGTTGAACGTAATCACCACCTGATCGCTCGCACTTGTGCAAGGGCCTGCGCCATCAGGATCGGCTACTGTCCAGGTTAAAGTAACGCTCGTACCCATTTCAGATACTGCCGCTGTGTACGTGGCAGCCGGGTTCGTTGTGCTGCTGAACGTACCCAAACCGCCGCTCCAGCTTCCGCCGGTAGCTGCCGTTGCGCCAAGCGTCACCACATTGCCGCATACCGTTTGATCCGGGCCGGCATTCGCCGTAACGTTCGGGTTGATCGTGATCACCATAACATCCGATACTGCCGGACATGGACCCGCCGGATCGTTCGTCGTCAACGTCAACGTCACCGTGCCCGCGGTAATGTCCGCTGCCGATGGCGTGTAGATTGCTGTTAAAGAAGATGCACTGTTGAATGTACCCGTGCCGCTCGTCGTCCACGTGCTGCTTGTCGCAGCACCGCCCCGCGTACCGGCCAAAGTCACCGTGCTGCCTGCGCAGATCGTTTGATCCGGGCCTGCGTTTACCGTTGCCGGTGGGTTGATCGTGATCACCATAACATCTGATACTGCCGGACATGGACCCGTTGGATCGTTCGTTGTCAGGGTCAATGTCACCGTGCCTGCGGTAATATCTGCTGCCGATGGCGTATAAATTGCTGTTAAAGAAGATGCGTTGTTAAATGTACCCGTGCCGCTCGTCGTCCACGTGCTGCTTGTCGCAGCGCCACCGCGTGTGCCGGCCAAAGTCACCGTGCTGCCTGCGCAGATCGTTTGATCCGGACCGGCGTTTACCGTTGCCGGTGGGTTGATCGTGATCACCATAACATCCGATACTGCCGGACATGGACCCGTTGGATCGTTCGTCGTCAACGTCAACGTCACCGTGCCTGCGGTAATGTCCGCTGCCGATGGCGTGTAGATTGCTGTTAAGGAAGATGCACTGTTGAATGTACCCGTGCCGCTCGTCGTCCATGTGCTGCTTGTCGCAGCACCGCCGCGTGTGCCAGCCAAAGTCACCGTGCTGCCTGCGCAGATCGTTTGATCCGGGCCAGCGTTTACCGTTGCCGGTGGGTTGATCGTAATGATCATTTGATCACTCAAAGCGAGGCAAAGTCCGGGAGGGTCATTCGTCGTCAGGGTCATGGTGATATTGCCGGTATGACCTGCCGGCGGCGTGTAAATAGCATTCAAGGTAGTCGCATTGGGGTTAAAGCTGCCTCCTGCAACGGATGCCGTCCAGGTGCCGCTTGAAGCCGCACCACCAACAGAGCCTGCCAGGGTTACTGTTGAGCCCTGGCAAATCGTTTGGTCGTTACCGGCATCTACCGTTGGTAAAGCAGAAATGGTAATTACCATTTGATCGGATACAGCCGGACAAGGACCACTCGGGTCGTTCGTTGTTAAAGTCAAGGTCACTGTCCCCGCTAAAATATCGGTAAGAGACGGCGTATAGACTGCATTCAGCGTAGTTGCTCCCGGGCTGAAAGAACCCGAACCGCTCGTCGTCCAGGTTGCCGAAGTGGCACTGCCGCCCTTCGTACCGGCCAGCGTAACCGTGCTACCCGCGCAAACGCCCTGATCCGGCCCCGCATTAACTGTGGCTGCCGGATTGATCGTGATCACCATAACATCCGAAACCGCTGTACAAGGCCCGGTTGGGTCATTCGTCGTCAAGGTCAAGGTTACCGTACCCGCAGTAATATCTGCTGCGGAAGGGGTATAAATTGCTGTTAAAGAAGATGCATTATTGAAAGTCCCCGTACCGCTCGTCGTCCACGTGCTGCTTGTTGCAGCGCCGCCGCGCGTGCCGGCCAGGGTGACGGTACTGCCTGCGCAAATAGTTTGGTCTAATCCGGCATTCACTGTTGCAGGCGGGTTGATGGTAATGATCATTTGATCTATGGCCGGCCCACAAGCTCCTGCCGGGTCGTTGGTCGTCAGGGTCATCGTGATGTTGCCGGTATAGCCGGATGGCGGCGTATATACGGCAGTCAGGGTCGTTGCGTTTGGAGCAAAACTCCCCCCTGTAACGGATGACGTCCAGGTGGCGCTGGTTGCAGCACCGCCTATAGAACCAGCCATGGTGACGGTACTGCCAAGGCAGATGGTTTGATCCGGGCCGGCATTGACCGTTGGCGCAGGACTAACGGTTACAGTTACCTGGTCAGTAGCCGTACAGTTATTGTTGTCCGTGACTGTTACCGTATAAATGGTCGTAATAGAAGGACTAACCGTAATGGCAGGAATTGTTGCACCGGTACTCCACTGGTAAGTGAACGGCGTATTTGGGCCAACGCCTTCTCCGGTAAGCGTCACCGATTCCCCTGCGCAAATTTGCAAACAAGTGCTGGTGGCCGTGGTTGTGTTAAGCGGTGATCCGCTAAGGTTGAAATTAAAGTCAGTTTGACCATTGACCACCGTGATGGAAGTATTGGTCGGAGCCGAAGTAAACACAAAGTTCATCCAGCCGCTGCCACCAAATTTGGCGCCTTCCCTCAGGTTAGCGCCGGTTCCCAACTGGAATGCAGGCCCCATATTGGTGATGCTGCCTTCCAGGCCGGCGAGGTTGCCCAAGCCGGTCACGACTCCTTTTGTAGAAGTGTAGTAATACCAGTCGCTGTTGTTTTGATCACCAAGACAACCCGATTCTTCTTTCGGGCTGCCTGCCGGCGGCGTGAATGTACGGCCACTGAAAACCGTTTCGATTTTCATCAACCAGTTTGTCTGGCAGGAATTCCGAACGGTCATGTTTAAATAAGCATCGCCATTGCCGTATTCTTTAAAAATGGCGCCTGGTTCCGCCGTCCAGTAGCTCTCATTGGAGCAATTTGGCGAAAAGATCGGCGCATCCGTCCAGAATGCATAAGGCACCGGCGTGCAGGAACTCGTCGTGCTTGTAATGGAACGCGACGCCAACGGGTCGTCTTCACAACTGATCAGGGCCAAAGGCGGCGTGCTGACGCTCAGCGTAACCTGATCGCTTCCAAAACAACCATAGTTATCCGTCGCAGTGACGGTATAGGTTGTTTCAACGGAAGGGGTGACCGTTTTTGAAGCGCCGGAGCCAAGACCATTGCTCCAGGCATAAGTATAAGGCGCCGTTCCGCCCGATGCAGTAGCCGTCAGCGTTCTGCTGGAGCCTGCACAAACTGTTGCATCTAACCCGGCATTAACGGTCGGATTTGGGCGTATATTAATGGTAATTATATTGGAAGTGGCATTATCGCAGCCCGTGCCGGAGCAATTGTATAAAGCCCGGTATTGATAACTCCCGGCAGCCAGCGAAGTGCTGGTTGTGATAGAGTTGCCCAATGCGAGGTTGATCCAGCTCCCGGTTGTGCCGGGGCGATACTGCCATTGCACAGCGGAACAATTGATTCCACCACTTTTTGTGGCTTCAATGGTCGTACTTTCGGACTCGCATATATCCGATTTATCACTCAGGATGCTGATTTGCGGATCAGCCGAAACGGTGACCGTCGCCGAACTGGAACCAATTGTTGAACACCCCGATCCGGTAGCACCTACATTCACCCGATAATAAGTAGTTGAAGTGAGCGCGGGAGTGGTATAAGAAGCGCTGGTTGCGCCGGAAATATTGGTCCAGGTAGACCCGTTCGGACTGCTTTGCCATTGGTAAGTCAATGTGCCGGAAGTCGTTGTAGCAGCCACTGTCATGGCATGTGTACCTCCTGAGCAAATAGAAGCGCCCTGCGGATTTGTGGTAATATTAATAGAACACGGTACACTTACGCACCACAAGTCCATCTTCAACCAGTCGCCGGTGCCATTTCCCCCGATGGTTATATAATGAGCATCTGCCGGAACGACACTGTTGAGGGTGTATAAACTCATGCTGGGCAACTGGGCGTTGACGTGCTGGCTGGTTTTGGAAATGAATCCCCAGGAGCTATTGAAGTAACTAATATTTACCTCGTGATAATAAGAGGAAGGGAGATGGGTTCCTGCATAAACGGTAATATCCAGATTGGTTCCAACAGGGATGGTAGGAAGAGAGCCTCCTGCAATCGTTTGAGAAACCCAGTTATTGCTGCCGTTCGTAATCTGGAATTGCCCGGAATTAGAACCACACTGAGCCGCATAAGTACCTGCATTAAAGTTCCCACCAGTCCAGGTCCACCCCGTCGTTCCGTTTTCGAAACTCGGATTTTGCACGATGTTGCCCGGGCAACTGCAGCCACTACTGCTTGTAACCGAAAATGTAAATGTTTGCTGTCCGCAAAGCGTTCCGGTTCCATTTGATCCGGAATACAATTTTACATTGACGGAGTAGGTACCTGCCTGAGGCGTCCAGGCTGATCCGCTCCCCGCCATGTGGTAGGGAGCCGAGTTTTCCGTATTGGTGAATGTTTCCGCTCCGGTTACTGTGAAAACGACACTTCCCGGCGTACCCGATGTGACTGCTTCCACCAAAAAGTCAGACCCAAGTTGGGTGGTCGTATACGTTCCGCCATTGGTAAAGTTAATATCAGAACCACCAGTCTGGTTGTCGAAATTCAATCCGGTGAGGGTAGCCGTGCAGGTATTCACGGTAATGGTCACTGCATTGGATTCCCCGTCGTATTCGGTACACCCGGAACGACGCGAGCAACGCATAAAGCAGGTGCTTTGCGTTAACGGCCCCGGCGAATACGTCGAAGTATTGCTGTTGGTAATGCTTTGCCAGGAAGTGCTGCCAATGGGCGGACAAGGCACCGTAGTACTTCTTAACCAAAGGTACTCTATGGTGCCGCTGCCACCCGACGGAGTCGTCACGTTGGTGAGCGTCGCCGGTGTAGCGCCGGAGGCTATGGTTTGGTTCGACCCGATGGCGCCGCCGTTGGTAATGTTGTTACAAGTGGTGGGCTCAATCCGCTGGCCGTCTTCGACCGACGCAATGCTCCGTTCAGCCAAAGCATTGACGACTAAAGCGGAATTCAGTGAATTCTGTCCAAACAACTCCCCCGCTGAAGCGGGCAAGAGCAGGGTCAGGATTCCACCCATCCATATAGTGGTCTTTAATAATTGTTTATAAGTCTTTAAAATCTTGTATTTGTTACCCGGTGAAGGTGCATCTAAAGCTATTGACTGGGTGTAGTTTTGAGATGCTGCAGCATAGAAATTGCTGGAAAATGTGTGCGTAAATTTGTGGAGATGTTTCATTGTAACCAAATAATGAATAAAGAAAAAAAATATAATTTAAAATTCTACCTGTGCAGAAAAGGGGTATCCTCTTATCGCAGGGTAACGACAGACACAGAAATGTCAGGGTTATCACGAGGATAACCTAATGTTTACGAAGTAAAGCAGAGCCGATCCTTAGCTAAGGGCTTGTTAATCAGACCTTAAACAAAAAGGTGGTGGATAGGTGTGGAATGCCACAAAAGCAGGTGCACCCCTTGCAGAGGATGATGTTACTACGATGGCTTGCGTAGTAACAAGAGTGTGTTTGTTCATAATGCTTGTTTTTGTAGTTAGAATGCACTAAGCATCCTTTTCTGACTCATCCTGAAAGCGTTTTTCGAGCTTTCATTTTCAACAAGAGACACAGCAAGGGGAGGTGAATCTGGTTTGCAAGTGTGTTTGTTTTTTTCAACGAGACAAAATTAAAATCAAAACTCACGATCTATAATATTCAAATTATCACAATAAAATAAAAAATGACACTTTAAAAAGCGTTATTAAAAAATCAATTATCTGATTATCATCTATTTATAATAAAAAAAACAAAAAAAATTCAATTTTTGTGACAAAAAAATCAATATCCCTACACATATTTTCCAATGTATTTTTTACACTAACTACACCATCGTATAGCCGTGACCTGCCCCACGAGAGCATTCTGACGCTATATAGTGCCCGTTTTTATAGTCCGATCATTTCGACTGGCTTCGCTGCGCCCACCCGCCTCGGCTGCGGTCGTTGAGCGAGGTGGCTGAGCGAAGTCGAAGTCCCGAACTCTAAAGAGCAGACACCAGACTAAATGAACAGACCTGGGACTAAATGGACTTACAATAGCTAATGAGATGGCTTATCAGGCACCGGAGCGCTTGCGTGAAAATCCTCTTGAATTTTGAGTGCATAAGCTTCCAATAACTCCTGAATGCGTTCTTTGCGGTCAGACCGGAGGATCATGCCAACGTGGTGTTTTTTGTTGATTCGCCAGGCAATTTCAGGATCATTAAATACAGAAGTATCCGGGTATTCAAATCGGGAAAGCGAAATGATGATCCCGGCGTAATCTTTTTTTACCTCTGGCAATTCATACGTTTCCTTCCGGGCTGTAGCCGTCTCCACGTTAGCCCATTCCGCCCAAAGGTTGATCCCGGAGGAGATCTCCACCAATTCAGCTAAGTGCGCCCCGCCTACCCTCGAAGCCGTTTCTAAGAAATAGAATTTTCCGTCTTCTTTCGATTTGATGAACTCTGTATGCGAAGCGCTGAACAACATTCCAAAGGCCTGCATGACTTCGGCATTGAGTTTTTGAAGCGCTTTGTCGTCTTTGCCGCCAAACTCAACCGTTTGCGAACGGAATATGCCGCCGCCGTGTGCAACTTCAAAAGGCGTATTCAGGTATTGAGAAACCCGGCAAAACAAAACATCGCCATCTACACTCAGTGCATCTGCATGATATACATCGCCCGGCTTGAATTGTTCGAGCAGGTACATGTGGCGCTCGCTGCCCAATTGCTCCAGCACCGGCCACAACTCTTCTGCCAAGTAGATTTTTTTAATCCCCGTAGCAGACGCTTCCGCGCGGGGCTTCACCAGCCACGGGGCAGGCACTTCTGCAGCAAAACGACGCACGTCTTCATCATGAAACAGGGACGTAAAAGGCGGTACTGGAATACCAGACTCCTGGGCCTTCACCCGCATGGCGAGTTTGTCGCGGAAATAGCGAGCCGTTGTTTGCCCCATGCCCGGAATACGAAAATGCTCTCTGAGGAAAGCGCCTTTTTCCACGTCAAAATCGTCTAATGCCACAATGCGGTCTATCTTTTTCGTGCGCATCACCCACGAAACCCCTTTGGCAATATTCCACATATTCTCCGGCGTATTGTCATCCTGTTCGACGTAAAACACCTCATCAATCGCCTCCCATGGCCAAGGCTCGTTTTCCAATTTTTTGTTGGTCAGCAAATAGACTGTATTCCCTGCGTCCTTACAGGCTTTCAGAAAAGCTTCTCCTTTGAAATAGCAGGTTATACAAAAGAAAGTCAATGGTTTTGACATGGTATATTCGTTTTGTTATGAACAGATTAATACATTTCGGCAGGTTGCTTCACGACCTTTTTCGGCAATTTAATCGTAAAGGTGGTTCCTTCGCCTTCTGCTGATTTTTTTACATAAATCTTCCCACCGTGGTACTCCTCGATGATGCGCTTCGTTAATGAAAGGCCTAACCCCCAACCCCGCTTTTTTGTTGTATATCCCGGTTGAAAAACGGTTTTGAACTTGTTGCCTGGAATCCCTTTGCCCGTATCACTGATGTCTACGTAAGCAAAATCCTGGTCTTCGTACACCTCTGCACTAATTTTACCTTTGCCATCGGTAGCGTCCAATGCATTGCGGAGCAAATTTTCTACCACCCATTCGAAAAGCGGCGGGTTGATGTGTAAAAGCAATTTTTCTTCTGGCGGTTCAAATTCAAAGCTGACTTTGCGCGAGGCCCGGCGCTGCATGTAGGTGAAGCACTTTTCAATCTCCGTGTAAACATTCGTATGTTCTAATTTTGGAGCGGAACCGATTTTTGAAAAGCGGTCGGCAATCAACTCTAAGCGATCCACATCACTCTTAAGTTCGTTGAGGATGTCCTGAGTTTCATCATCCTGAATGGTTCGCAAATGCTCAATCCAGGCAATAATGGCAGAGATCGGGGTTCCTAATTGGTGCGCGGTCTCTTTGGCCATCCCTGCCCAAACGCGGTTTTGCTCTGCGCGCCGGGCTGCGTTAAACGCCAGATACCCCAAAAAAATAAATGCTGCAATGAGCAAAAGCTGAATGAGTGGAAAAAAACGCAATTGTTTGAGAATGTTGGACTCCTTGTAATAAATGGAGTAGGCAAAACCCTGTATTGGCTTAGCGCCGGATGCGATCATTTTTGCCAGTTCCTTTTTAAGATAAACATGATTAGAGTCGAGGCTTGAACCAAAATTAGCGGCGTCTGTTACGCGCCCTCTATCGTCGGTAAGGATGACGGGAATGGTTTTATTGGACTGCAATATTTCCAGATAAACCTGAAAATCACAATTGCTTTCCTCTGTCAACACCGCTTCATCTTCCAGCTTGTTCACTTGCTGTTGAGCATATTCCCAAAGCAGCACTTTGTTCTCTTCTTCCTTCGCTAATTTGCCGGCTAAGTAATTGGTGTACAGCACAGAAAAGGCCACAATGAGTGCGCCTGCTGCGGCCAAATATATTTTCCACCTCGACTTGCGGGAGTAGATGTCCATTTTTGCTCGTTACTGGTTATTGGTATACTGGTTACTGGTGTATTGGTCGGTGGAACGAAATCTACTTCATGTTCCGGCTCCACCAATAACAATTAACTGATAACTCCTTAATCTACCGGAGGCGTAGGACTCAAAAAAGGTTGCAAATCAACCATCCTCAACCGGTGGCGACCCTCCATGTTGTAATGCTTATAGCGAAACAGTCGCGGTAACAGCAAAGAACCCAGCCAAAATCCACCGGTGACCGCCGCGTCTGACCATTCATAATTAGAGGTAGAATCGCCGTCGGTCAAAGTACCGATTGCGGCAAATGCCGACCACGCCGTACCGAACCAAAACATTTGTGTACCCACTGTTCTTGACCACCTGCGGTCGTATCGCAACGCTGCAATGCTATCCATGTGTACATACCGGTCTGTCAGCACCACCAAGCGTTCATCCATCCGGTAAGCTTCGACCGCCCCTGTCAGCCAGTCCTTTTTTTGATTTTTCAGCCGATACTGAATTGTCTGGCCGGGATGTATTTTTTTTGTTTTTGCTTTTCCGTAAGTTTCAATCTGCATTACTTGCTGCGCCACCGTGGGTAAACCCGGCGCTAACAATGAAATGGTAAGGCTTAAAGCCCACAAAAAACGGAAGCGCATCATGGGCGTCTTCTTCCCGAATAAGCGAGTATAGGGCATATTTTAAAATTTTACAAACCTTGGGCTGTTTCTTTTTACAAAACTAAAAGAAGTTGCCCTTTTAATAGATTCTACCCCATCATCGAGTAAAAAAAAAGGATATTAGTTGTTTTGCAGATAAAAAAACACGGGCATTAAGTAGTATCTGTCCATTTCCATTTAGTCGAGTATCTGTTTTTTCAGCATTCAAATGAGTTCAATCCCGGGCAGAGCCCGGCAAATAAAACACACGAGGCGGAGCCATCGCGCGAGCAAGTGTATAAAACAAACACTAACTGCGCTGGCGCATAGCTTCATAGAGGGCAATCCCTGTAGCCACAGAAACATTAAAAGAATCAGTTGTTTCTTTTTGCGGAATGATAAACCGTTCGTCCACCATTCGGGAAACGGCATGGCTGATGCCTTCGTCTTCTGCCCCCATTACTAAAGCAACGGGCACGGTAAAGTCCATTTTAAACACAGGACGCTTGGCTTCCAGGTCAGCCGCCAGCAAGCGAACCCCGCTGCTGCGCAATAAATTCACCACATTAACCAGGCTGTTTTCACGGCAAACGGGAATTTTCGACAGCGCCCCGGCAGAAGCTTTCATCGCATCAGCATTGATCTGGGCACTCCCTTTTTGAGGAATAATGATTGCATGAACGCCGCAACACGCTGCCGAACGGGCAATCGCTCCGAAATTGCGCACATCCGTAACCCCATCCAAAATGAGCAACAAGGGAACCTCTCCTTGTTCATAAATACCCGGTAAGACATCTTCGATGCGGTGGTACGTAATCAGCGATAAAAAAGCAAGTACGCCCTGGTGGTTGCCTTTGGTGAATTTATCCAAACGCTCCTTCGGCGCTACCTGAAGCGGGATATCTAATTCCTTGCACAGGTGTCGCAGTTCCTTTTCGATTTCGCCCCGGGTGCCCTGCTGCAAAAAAATTTTATCTATCGGCGCACCCGCGCGCGCAGCATCCACAACCGGGTGGCGACCATAAATGAGGGTTGGCTGGCTTTTTTGCATGTCGTAAAAGTAATAAACTGTTTATAACCTTTTACTATAAATATTATCTGCCCCGTGTCTAAGCTTTAGGGTTCGAGAGCAAGGCTTGCGAAGGCCCAAAAACGGGAGTCTACTCGCGTAAATGACCGTTTTTGGGCCGAGCATAACGCAGCTATCGGACGCTAAAGACAGACACGAAATAAAAATGGCGGAAGGCCATGGTTAATGACCTCCCGCCAAAAGATTAATTCCCGGTATATTCTATAACTTGTTCGGGAATCCCGAACAAGCTCTTAACGACTCACTATAATCCGCGCCGTTTGAATGCCGTGCCCGTATTCAATGCGCACGAAGTAGGCGCCTTGTGGCAATTCCGCAACAGACAATTCCGCTACTTCACCGGCCACAGGATTGGTCAGCGTTTTTTGACCGACAACAAGCCCCATGCTGTTCATCAAAGTCAGTTGCACCGCGCCGAATATATCCGCCGTGAACCGCACGTAACTTTCCGATTGGCTCAGTGTTGGAAAAACCTGTGCAACGGCATTCGTGGTTGCGCGCCGCTGCACCATCAAGGCCGCTAATTGTGCCTGGTAGCCGGTATGGAATAGATAAGCGTCTGATTCTTCATCGCCGGATGTAAGCAGGTTGCTTCCCAAAATAGTGAATTGAGTCGGTTCAGAAAGCAAAGTCGTGCCATTGCACTGAACGACTGCACGCACCTGAATAATCCGGTCAACTGCCGAATGCATTGGCGGTGTATGGTAAGTAGCCATCGTTGCGCCCGGAATATTCAACCAGCCGGTAAACTCGGTTTTAAATTGCCATTGCACCGATTGCCCACTCCAGTTGTGGAGGAAAAATGTCGTGCTTTCGCCCGATTCGATTACCCCGGGTTCAACCGAGGCTTCGCCGCCAGCGCAGGGATTTTCGTCAATGAAAAAGATTGCATCGGTCTGGCATCCGCCCGCATCGGTCACCACCACAGTGTATGCGCCAGGCGGCAGGTTGTCCACGCAGGTACCATCTCCGAAAAGCGTATTGTTGGTCAGGTTGTACCAGCGGACGGTATAAGGCGCCGTTCCGCCCGCAGGGTGTACGCAGGCTTCTTCGCCAAAAGGATCAAATTCCAGGTTCAAATCAATGTCCCCGCCTTGTCCGATCACCACCGTAATGGTCGCGCTGCACTGGAAATTATCGTAGACCACAAAAGTATACGTTCCCGGCGCCAGGCCTTCTACCACATACATATTGGTTTGCACAACCGCCGGCTGCGTATTGGAGTTTCTGTAAATGGTATAAGGTGCCGTGCCGCCCTGGATGGTGAGTTTGATCCGGCTAACCTGCCCGTTGCAATTCGCATTGCGTACATCCGCACTGAGCTGAAGCCCGGAAGCCGGAATCGTCACCGGAACCAACACATAACAGTCGTTGACATCCTGTACCAGAATCAGGTAAAATCCCGGTGGAATCTGTTGGGCACACCAAACGCCTGAAGAGTCGGGCGAAGGAAATAAATTCAAATCGTCCGTAGGTTCAACACCAACAATGAAAGGATTGCCGTCCTCATCAAACTGCACCTGCGGAATAACGGTCAACGGGCTGTTCCAGCGCCAAATAGTCAGGTTGTAAGGCGCCGTACCACCGCTCGCATACAGGCAGCCCGAAACAGGGCCTGAACAAGGCGAAGTGCTGTTGATCTCAAAGTGCGCTTCAATCGGGTCCTCCACCTCTTCCACCACTAAACGAACCAGCGTGTAACAACCGCGGCTGTCTGACACCAAAATGTAGTAGATGCCCGGCGGAATGTTTTGTGCGCAACGCACATTGCCGGTAGCGGTAGCAGATACGAAAGGAAAACCATCCACGCGCGTGCCGCCGACTACGGAAACCTGTCCGGCTGAAAAAATAACATCCGGCGTATCCGTTGGCCCAGGGTTTGGAAACTGCCACAGCGAAACCGTGTAAGGCGCCGTCCCGCCTTCAATCGTCAGGCAGCCGTCGGCGCCGTCGGCGTCGCAATTGCTGTTGGTCCGGTTAAATTCCGCAACCAGCACGTCCGGCTCGCGGACGATGATGTTTTCTGAAAGCAGGCAACCTTCGCCATCTAAGGTGGTCAGCGTATACACCCCCGCGCTCAGGTTATCGAAACAGCCCTGGCGGGTGGTGATGCCTACATTCATGCCCGGAGGAAACAGGGTCGTAGAAAACGGTTCAGCGCCGCCACTGATGCCAAAACAAATCCGGCCATCGCTGCCGCCGTTGCAACTCACCCGCTTTACTTCGCGTTGGCGGGTAAACGTAGCCGTATTTTGGATGTTCACATCATCCCAGCGGTAGCAACCGTTTGCATCCACTACCACGATAAAGTACGTGCCATTGGGCAACCCTTCTGCGCAATAACCGGTGGCGGTTAACCCCGGATTAAAAGGGATGCCATCCGGAAGATCAAAGCCGCTAATCTGTCCCGATGTGCTGCCCGCCAGTTGATGCGGCAATATAGAATAGCCAACGACCGTATAAGGCGCCGTTCCCCCGTTTACCCCAACGCAGGCGTCTGCCAATTGGCAAGGCTGTAAATTGAGGGCTATATTCATTTGGATTGGCTGGGGCTCAGTAACTTCCCAATGGCTGATGCCAATACACTGGTTGTCTGTGGTGCGCAAAATCAGGTAGTACGTACCCGCCTGAAGTCCTTCAACGACTTCATTGTCGGATTCGAACCCATCAGGGCCTTCCCAACGGTAAAACAACGGCGCAACATCAATCGGAATAATCGGCTCGATGCGTCCGTCCGACCCGCCATTGCATGTCACATTGGTGATTTCGGCGTCAAAGTTACTTGCGCCGGGTAAGTCGAGTTCGATGGAGGTCGTACAACCCTCTGCATCCGTCACCGTAATGACATAATCTGTAAAAGGCTCAAGCTGAAAAAAGCAGTAGTTGGGATTTGCTGCCGTAATTCCGCCGTTTTGGTTTCCGGTAACCACCGTGTAGGGAGGCGAGCCGCCCTGAACGATAAAGCAGGCCTGTGCATTTTCGCAGTTCTGGGTATAATCGCTTAGTTCAATGCTGAGGTCTTCGCAGGCCATTTGCAATCGCGCTGCCGAAGTGACTATGGTCTGGGCATTGAGCAGGAAAACCTGCAGGAGTAAGATGGCAATCATGCTCCACCGGAATGGCAGGGATTGAATTGCCCGATCATGGGTCTGTTTAATTGTTTTGGTCATAAAGAAGATAGCTTTCGGTGATAGAATAATGAGCTGAAACCGGCAACCTTGAACGGGGGGCATACTTAGGAGTGTGTCGGTTGTCGGGGACAAAGGTGTTTCAAGTACGGCAGTTTCACAATTCAAGCTTCCGCAAAACGTAGGAGTCCAACGCAAAAAATACAAAAAAAAACGCGCCGTGGTAAGCACCTGGCGCGTCTGAGAACAGCTATTCTCTTGTTTTATTCTGCTGCTTTTTCAGCAACAACGGCAACAACTTTTTTCTTGCCACCTTTGGGGCGTTTT
>Ga0209573_1004409_pt1 | contig 13894 bp, 9 predicted proteins | sample TNRBio252014_DNA_FD_185870 | JGI IMG/M metagenome (GOLD analysis project Ga0209573, IMG submission 185870) | Wastewater treatment Type I Accumulibacter community from EBPR Bioreactor in Madison, WI, USA - TNR Reactor_6/25/2014_ DNA (SPAdes)... | ecosystem: Engineered > Bioreactor > EBPR >...
TCCTCCTGGGCTTCAGGGAAAAAAGGGAAGTTGGTTAACACCGCTGTAAAACATACGCTATGAAAACAAGCCTCCTATCGTCGGCTCGTATCATAGCGCGACCGTTATTACAGCATTGCAGCCCGTCTATTAAGTATTTGGCAATATAAAAAAAGATCAGTAGTTTTATCCGGGCTTTGGCGGGGCAGAAGGAATGGGATGAGTGTTCTTCCTCTTAGGTTTCAGGGAGAAAATGAATGATTGTTAACATCGCTGTATAACATACGCTATGAAAACAAGCCTCCTATCGTCGGCTCGTATCATAGCGCGACCGTTAGCGGCTATATTACAACCGACCGTGCTAAACAGAAAGTTCATATATTTGCAGACACAAAAAATTAAGTAAAGACAGAATGTAAAAAATAATTTCTTTCAGACATATCAGAACAACAACCGCAAAGCGGTTGCTGTATTGTTTCATCTTTAACGAAAGAAATTATGTTGATTTTACAAAACATTTCATATACACACCCAAGCAAAGATTTACTGTTTAGCGACATCAATCTGACAGTAAACAATCACGAAAAGACAGCTTTAATAGGCAACAACGGAGTAGGGAAATCTACCTTGCTCAAAATTATTGCAAGCGAACTTCAACCTTCAAGCGGACAAATAAACATTGACGCAGAGCCGTATTATGTTCCGCAAATTTTCGGACAATTCAATCATTTGACAATAGCACAAGCGTTGCGAATTGAAGGCAAATTGAACGCTTTGAAAGACATCTTGAACGGAAACACAAGCGAGGAAAATTTCAATTTGCTGAATGACGATTGGACAATAGAAGACCGTTGCAAAGAGGCACTGAACTTTTGGCAATTGGACGGCTTAGACTTATCGCAAAAAATGGAAACGTTAAGCGGAGGACAAAAAACAAAAGTTTTTTTGGCGGGAATTTCCATTCATCAACCCGAATTGGTTTTGTTGGACGAGCCAAGCAATCATTTAGACGTTTCGGGCAGACAACTTTTGTATAGCTTCATTAAGTCCACAAAAAGCACATTGATTGTTGTAAGCCACGACAGAAAATTACTAAACTTGTTGGACACAATTTGCGAATTAAGTAAACACGGAGTTAAAGTTTATGGCGGTAATTACGACTTTTACAAAGAGCAAAAACAAATTGAAAACAACGCTTTAAGTCAAGACATTCAAAGCAAAGAAAAAGAACTGCGAAAAGCCAAAGAAAAAGAACGGGAAACATTGGAACGACAGCAAAAATTAGACAGTCGTGGAAGAGGCAAACAAGAAAAAGCGGGCGTTGCCCGAATAATGTTGAACACTTTGCGAAACAATGCAGAAAACAGCACATCAAAAATGAAAAGTGTTCACGCAGAAAAAATCGGGGGCATTTCGCAAGACTTACAAGAACTTCGTTCTTCGTTGCCTGACATTGACAAAATGAAGTTTGGTTTTGACAATTCAGCATTACACAAAGGAAAAGTTTTGTTTACGGCAACAAATATCAATTATGCTTACCACAAACAACCGCTTTGGAAAGACAATCTGAACTTTCAAATTACAAGTGGCGAACGAATCGCATTGAAAGGTACAAATGGTTCGGGAAAAACTACTTTGATAAAACTCATCTTGGGCGACATTAAACCGCAAGCAGGAACAATTTACCGAGCAGACAACAAAGCGGTTTACATTGACCAAGACTATTCTTTGCTTGACAACAAACTAAAAGTTTACGAACAAGCCGAACAATTCAATGTTTCTGCATTACAAGAACACGAAATCAAAATCCGGCTCAACCGCTTTTTGTTTACAAAAAATGATTGGGACAAATCTTGTAGTGCTTTGAGTGGTGGCGAAAGAATGCGTTTGTTACTTTGTTGCTTGACGATTAACAGTAAGTCACCAGATATTATTATTTTTGACGAGCCAACAAATAATTTAGACATACAGAATGTTGAAATACTGACAGCAGCAATAAATGAATACCAAGGGACAATCATTGTTGTGTCGCACGATGAAACATTTTTAGAACAAATAAACATAGAACGGACAATTGAACTTTGATAAAAATACAGCCGCTAACAAGGTATTGCCGCAATGGGGGGTAAAGTGCTTCTATGAAACTTTTGTGCTTAAACAAACGGTAGTACATCTATTGAACTTTGGTGCTGAAAATCCCCCACTGCGGCAATACCCGAACCGTTAGGTGCAAGCGTAAAGAACGACCGTGCAACAAAGAAACGACCGACATAAACAAGAAAAAGTAAACCATTTTGACAGGTGAACACAGACATAGAAACGATACAAAAAACGGACAGCGAGTAAGCCGACACTCATTGCCTACCCTTCTGTGTTTTAATTTTTTTCCCACCGCACAAAATATTTTGAATTTTAATGCCAGCTCGCAAATGGCACATTTGGTTTTGCCCCTCCCACAAGCCGACCCTTCAGCAAAACCAAAAGAGCCATTTTTTGCCATCGCACCGACAAGAATGATAACTTTACAAATTGATAAAAACAGACATAAATAATGTTCGAACAGACTTTTAAAAATATTGACGATATACTTCACAAAGACGCAGGTTGCGGCAGTGAATTAGACTATGTGGAGCAAACCTCTTGGATTTTGTTCCTTAAATACTTGGACGACTTAGAGAAAGACCGAGCCACAGCAGCCGAACTAACAGGCAATACTTACACGCCAATCATTGACAAAGATTACCAATGGACAGTTTGGGCAATGCCAAAAGGCAAAGACGGAAAACTCGACCACCACAAAGCCCTGACAGGTGACGACCTCACCGACTTTGTAAACAACAAACTCTTTCCTTATCTCAAAAAGTTTAAGCTGAGTGCCGAAAGTGCCGACACTATTGAATACAAGATTGGCGAGATTTTCAGCGAACTGAAAAACCGCATACAAAGCGGCTACAATTTGCGAGAAGTGATTAACCGTATTGACGAGTTGCGTTTCCGCACCCACGCAGAGAAACACGAAATGAGCCATCTGTATGAAGACAAAATCAAAAATATGGGCAATGCAGGGCGAAACGGTGGCGAATATTACACCCCCCGACCGCTCATTACCACCATTGTAAAAGTGGTTGCCCCAAAAATTGGCGACAAAATTTATGACGGTGCTGTTGGTAGTGCGGGCTTCTTGTGCGAAGCGTTCGACTACTTGCGAAACAGCAAATCACTTTCTACCAAAGAAACCGAGATACTGCAAAAACGCACCTTTTATGGCAAAGAGAAAAAATCATTGGCGTATATCATTGGCATTATGAATATGATTTTGCACGGTGTGGAAGCTCCCAACATCATACATACCAACACGCTTGCCGAGAACCTTGCCGACATACAGGAAAAAGACCGCTATGATGTGGTGCTTGCCAATCCGCCTTTTGGTGGAAAGGAACGTGCCGAAGTGCAACAAAACTTCCCGATTAAAACAGGCGAAACCGCTTCGCTCTTCTTGCAGCACTTCATTAAAATTTTGAAAGCAGGTGGCAAGGCGGGTGTGGTCATTAAAAACACTTTTTTGAGCAATACCGACAATGCCACAGTTGCCATACGCAAAACTTTGCTGGAAAACTGCAACCTGCATACGGTGTTGGATTTGCCCGGTGGCACTTTTACCGGTGCAGGCGTAAAAACCGTGGTGTTGTTTTTTGAAAAAGGCAAACCCACACGCAACGTTTGGTATTACCAGTTAAACCTCGACCGCAATTTGGGTAAAACCAACCCACTCAATGAAAACGACTTGGCAGAATTTGTTGAACTGCAAAAAACCTTTGCCGATAGCGAAAACTCTTGGACAGTCAATTTAAAAGACATTGACCAAAGCACATTTGATTTAAGCGTAAAGAACCCGAATAAAAAAGAAGAAGTAACGCTACGCCAACCGCAAGCCATTTTGGAAGAAATGAAAGCATTGGATGAAGAAAGTGCCGAAATACTAAACTCAATTTTGGAACTGATATGAAAGAGAAATTGAGCTTACCAAAAGGTTGGGAAATAAAAACAATCGGTGATGTTTGCGTAAGTGCATCTTCAAATGTTTCGCAGAATAAATTAGCGAATGACGAAGGTGATTATCCAATTTATGGTGCAAGTGGATTGATTAAAAAAGTAAGTTTCTATCATCAGGATAAACCTTATCTGTCAATTGTAAAAGATGGTTCAGGGGTTGGCAGAGTTACAAAAATGGATGCTTACACTTCTGTTATTGGAACTTTACAATACATCTTACCAAAAGAAAATATTGATTTAGATTACCTGAATTATTCTTTGATGTCCGTTGATTTCAAAAAATATGTTGCAGGTGCTGCCATTCCGCATATCTATTTCAAGGATTACAAGAATGAGCCTTTCTTGTGGATGCCCCTCCCCGAACAACAACGCATCGTTTCCATATTAGATGAAGCCTTTGCCGCCATTGCCAAGGCAAAAGCCAATGCCGAACAAAACCTCAAAAACGCCAAAGAACTTTTTGAAAGCTATTTGCAGGGGGTGTTTGAGAATGGGAAGTGGGAAACAAAAAAGTGGGGTGAACTTTGCGACTTTGTTCGTGGACCTTTCGGTGGTAGCTTAAAAAAGAATGTATTCAAAGAAAGTGGTTATGTGGTTTATGAACAGAAACACGCTATTCACGACCATTTTAATCAGTTACGCTACTTCATTGATGAAGAAAAGTTCAATGAAATGAAACGATTTGAAGTGTTTCCAGGCGACATAATTATGAGTTGTTCAGGAGTTACTTTAGGTCGAGTTGCCGTAGTTCCTGATGGTATTCCCAAAGGCATTATTAATCAAGCATTATTAAAGCTCACTCCAAAGAAGAATGTAAATGTTCACTTCATTAAGCATTGGTTGCGTAGCAGTATTTTTCAAAAAATAATTTTTGATTATTCGGGTGGAGCAGCTATTCCAAATGTTCCATCTGCAAAAATTTTGAAAGACATAAAAATTCCTTGTCCAAGTTTAAAAGAACAGGAAAGAATTGTAATGGAAATTGAAATCGTATTGAACGAATCCAAAAGACTTGAAGGAATTTACCAAAGAAAAATTGATGATTTAGAAGAACTGAAAAAATCAATTTTGCAAAAGGCGTTTGCGGGAGAATTGAAAACAGAGAATAAATTTGAATATGTATCAAGATAATCAATATATCATCCCTGATGGTCTATATTGGCCTGAAATTCTAAGAAAAGATGTTTCCAAGTCAGGAACGACTTTACAGCCAATATTTGAAGCGTTTACGAACTCAATTGAAGCCATTAGAGATAAGCAAAAAATTGATTCAAAACATAAGGGAGAAATAGTTATTAAAATTTTCGCAACTGAAACTACCGTTCCTGACAGTTTCAGTTTTTCAAGTTTATCTATTATTGACAATGGCATTGGTTTTAATGACGAACAGTTTCAACGATTTAATACTTTCAGAGATAATAGAAAAAACTATAAAAATTTAGGCTCGGGTAGAATTCAATATGTTCATTATTTTGATTCAACAAGCGTAAAAAGCGTATTTGAGCAAGGTGGCGAATTCTACGAGAGAGAATTTATCATATCGAAGAATCAAGAATTTATTAAGCATAATGCTTTGGTAAAGCATAAGTCTTGCAAAAAGATTAGTTCAAGTAATTCTGAAACCAGAATAACTTTCAATTCACTATTGGAAAAAAGTGGGGTCTATGATGATTTAACTGACAAGATTTTAAAGAAAAAACTTCTTGAAAGATATATTCATTATTTCTGTTACAACCAAAATAACTTACCAAAAATAAAAATAGAGTTCTATAACCACGGTAAACTTAAAAGTGAATCAAACATTACAAAATCTGATGTTCCTAAAATTGACAAGAATAAAGTAATCAAACTTCAATATTCTAAAAAAGTAAACTCAGGAATAGAGAAGATTGAAAAGACTGAGGATTTTCAAATTGATGCTTTCAAGATTGATAAAAGTATATTGAAGGAAAATAAGCTTAATTTGGTTTCCAAAGGCGAAGTAATTGAAGAATCTCCAGTAAGTTTAGAAAGCTTAGCAAGTAATGACAATATAAAAGGAAGCAAATTTCTTTTTCTTGTGTCAAGCAACTTTATTGATGATAGAGATACCCACATAAGAGGTGTTCTAAACATTCCAACAAAAGATACATTTGCAAAAGACTTGTTTGCAAATGAGGAGGAAATATTTATTGAAGAAATTCAAAAAGAAGTAAATAATTCGATTAGTGTAATGTATCCTGAAATTGAAGATGCTAAACAAAAACACATAGAAGAATTTACAAAGTTGAAGGAAATGTTTTTGTTGGATGATGCGACAGCCAAAGAAATAAACATTTCAATCAATGATACAGAAACAGAAATACTGAAAAAGTTTTATGAGGCAGAAGCAAAGAAGTCCGCAAGTTTGGATGCTAAAATTAAGGAGTCAATTGACGGCTTAGAAAAACTTGACACAACTGCCGATGGTTATAATGAGCAATTGGAAAATGAAATCCAAAAACTCGTAAGAGAAATCCCGCTTCAAAATAAAGTTTCGCTAACTCAATATGTCGCAAGAAGAAAGCTTGTATTAGACTTGTTCAACCTTATAAACAACAGAAAATTAACTACTCAAATTAATGAGGATAGGAATAAAGATGAAAAGTTACTTCATAATTTAATTTTTCAGCAAACAAACGCAGCTTCAGAAGATAGCGACCTTTGGTTAATTAATGAAGACTTCATCTATTTCAAAGGAGCTTCTGAAAAACTTCTTAAAGATGTAGAGCTTGATGGAGTTAAATTATTAAGAGAGAATTTAACCGAAGAAGAAGTAACTTTTAGGACAGCTTTAAACGAAAATAGGTATGCAAAAAGACCTGACATTCTTTTGTTTCCAGAAGAAGGAAAATGTTTGATAATTGAATTTAAAAATCCTGATGTAAATGTTTCCGACCACTTAAATCAAATAAACAATTATGCTTCATTAATTTGGAATTTTTCAAACCCACAGTTCAAGTTTGAGACCTTTTACGGATATCTCATTGGAGAAAAAGTAAATACAAATGATGTGAGATTTCATGATGGTGATTTTAAAGAAGCATACCAATTTGATTATTTGTTCAGAGCAAATAAATTAATTCCAGGTTTATATGTAAAAGGAGATGCTTCATTATATACAGAGGTTATTAAATATTCTACTCTTTATGAAAGAGCAAAGCGGAGGAATGACATATTTATCAAAAAGTTAGGAAAATCGAAATAAAAATGAACGAAGCAGAAACAAGAGCAGAACTCATAGACCCCAAGCTAAAGGCTTGTGGTTGGGGCGTTGTGGAAGGCTCTAAAGTCCTTCGTGAATACAACATAACGGCAGGTAAAATACAAACAGGCGGTGGCAGGGGCAAAAGAGAAATTGCCGATTATGTGTTGGTTTACAAAGGCATCAAGTTGGCAGTGGTTGAAGCCAAAAGTGATGAATTGGAAGTTGGCGAAGGTGTAATGCAAGCCAAAAAGTATGCGGAGAAACTAAAATTAGAAACAACATACAGCACCAACGGAAAAGCCATTTACCAAATCTGTATGAAATCAGGCGAAGAAGGTTTGGTAACCCATTTTTTAAGCCCTGACGAACTTTGGAATAAAACATTTGCCGAGCAAAACGAATGGAGAGAAAAATTTGCCAATGTTCCGTTTGAAGACAAAAGCGGAAGTTGGCAGTTACGATATTATCAGGAAATTGCCGTTCAACGCACCGTAGAAGCTATTGCACAAAGCAAAGAAAGAATTTTGCTGACCCTTGCCACAGGAACAGGAAAAACAGCAATTGCTTTTCAAATAGCTTGGAAACTGTTCCAAACCCGTTGGAACTTAAAGCAAGACGGCAACCGCAGACCAAGAATTTTATTTTTAGCAGACAGAAACATCTTAGCCGACCAAGCCTACAACTCATTTTCGGCATTTCCCGAAGATGCTTTGGTGCGGATAAAACCCAATGAGATAAAGAAAAGCGGAAAAGTGCCGACCAACGGCAGCATTTTCTTTACCATTTTTCAAACCTTTATGAGTGGCACGGATGCAGAAGGAAAACCTGCACCCTACTTTGGCGAATATCCCTCAGACTATTTTGATTTTATTATCATTGACGAGTGCCACCGTGGCGGAGCCAATGACGAAAGCAATTGGAGAAGCATTTTAGAATATTTCAGTCCGGCAGTGCAATTGGGTTTAACCGCCACACCCAAGCGAAAAGACAATGTGGACACTTACAAATACTTTGACGAGCCAGTTTACATCTATTCGCTGAAAGAAGGCATCAATGACGGATTCTTAACGCCATTCAAAGTAAAACGCATCAAAACCACGTTGGACGATTACCGCTACACTTCTGATGACACGATTGTAGAAGGAGAAATTGAAGAAGGAAAGTTGTATGAAGAAAAAGACTTTAACCGCACCATTGAAATTGTAGAGCGTGAAGCCAAGCGGGTAAATATCTTTTTAGATGAAGTCAACCAAAATGAAAAGGCAATTATCTTTTGTGCCAATCAAGGACACGCAGCATTGATACGAGATTTGGTAAACCAAAATGCCAAAAGCAAAGACCCGTTTTATTGCGTTCGTGTTACCGCTAATGACGGTGAAGAAGGCGAAAGACTGTTGCGTGAATTTCAGGACAACGAAAAAACAATCCCAACCATTCTGACCACTTCGCAAAAGCTCTCCACGGGAGTTGATGCACGGAACATTCGGAATATCGTTTTGCTTCGTCCAGTCAATTCAATGATTGAGTTTAAACAAATCGTTGGTCGTGGCACACGTTTGTTTGACGGCAAAGATTTTTTTACCATTTACGACTTTGTAGATGCCTACAAACACTTTTCAGACCCTGAATGGGACGGAGAACCTTTAGAAGAAGAACCTTGCAAAAAGTGCGGTCAAAATCCGTGTGAATGTGAGTATGTGCCGCCAAGACCTTGTCCTGTTTGCGGAGAAAGACCTTGCGTTTGCGAAAAACAACCGCCACAACCTTGTGAGAAATGCGGTCAACGACCTTGCGTGTGCAAGAAGAAAGTAAAAATCAAACTGAAAAACGGTAAGGAAAGAGAAATCAAACATATGGTTTCCACTTCGTTTTGGAGTGCAGACGGCAAACCCATTTCAGCAGAAGAATTTTTAAATAATCTGTTTGGCGAGTTGCCTAAACTTTTCAAAGACGAAGAAGAATTGCGGAAACTTTGGAGCAATCCAATGACAAGAAAAGTATTACTTGAAAATTTAGATGCAGCAGGTTTCCCGAAAGACGATTTACTGACTTTACAAAAGTTGGTAGATATGGAAAAAAGCGACTTGTATGATGTGTTGGAATACGTTTTCAATGGCGACTATATCGCAATGACAAGAGAAGCCAGAGCCAAAGCAGCCGAAGCGACAATTTTTGCCTTACTCAACGACAAACAAAAAGAGTTTATCACATTCGTTTTGAGCAAATACATTGAAACAGGTGTGGACGAACTCGACCAGGAGAGACTACCAATCTTGTTGACAAACAAGTATCAATCATTAGAAGACGCAAAAGAAATTTTAGGAGACGTTTCAAACATCAGCAGACTGTTTATAGAATTTCAAGAACATCTTTACAAACAGAAAGCAGCGTAATGACAGGACAACAAACACATACAGCCAACGCACAGCAGTCATACACATTGGCAAGCCGCACAAGCCAACGCACAGACCAAAGCTTGCCAAAGAGTATGCCCGCCCCAACGCAAGAGAAAATTCAAAATATTTTTTCCTCCCCTTTAAAAAAAATTAAAACACCCGACACGCAAGCCGACACAAAAAAGACTGTGAAACTCAATAAAGACAATGGTTTACAGACACGGACGACAAGAACGCCAGCACCTAACAGCACCTATAAGAAATTGGCGGTTCAGTGGTTAAATGAAGTTCAGTTTTTCAATCAAACTTTCGTGCAGGTTGACAGTTTTGTGCTTCGAAATCGCCAACTTCTTATAGCTGCAAACCGTTACCAGCCATTATAAAAGACGACACAGCTAAAAACGAAACGCAGAAAATATGAATTATACAGACAGGATATTTCCAACAAACAAAGGACTAACAACTTACCTTGACGAGTTGATAGCAAAGAATTATCAAATTCCGACATTTCAGCGTGACGTTGTTTGGGAACAAGAAAACGTAAAAAAACTTTGGGACAGTATTTACAAGTTTTATCCTTTAGGCAGTATCCTGATTTGGAAAACAGATTTAAAACTTCAAAACCACAGACAAATCGGTGGACACCAAATTACTGATACAAACTTCAGTCGGACAGAATACCAATACATACTTGACGGACAGCAAAGAACGACTTCGCTTCTTACTTCATTGTATGGCGGTAGCATTGAAGGGCGACCAGGATTTAACCCATTGCTTTACGTTGACCTAACTGTTCCAATTGATAGCGATACGGATGATGAAAGCTATCGCAATCGTTTTTTGTTCTGGACAGAAATTGATGACCGTAACGGAGAAATTCGACCGAATATTGGTAAGAAAAAAAGATTTGACGAAGGTTTGATTGTGAAATTGATTGACATAAAAAACAATTTTACAACTGTTCAGACGAGTGTATTTAACAGCGACACGGTTAACAAGGATTTTAACCACCCAATTTTAGCAGAACTCTCAAAAATTAAGGGTGTTCTTGACAACTACCGTATTTCATTTATAGAAGTTAAAGGCATTCAAGTTTCAGAAGTTTGCCAAATCTTTGAAAGGATAAATCAAGCTGGTAAACCACTTAATATTTTTGATATTGTAGTTGCTAAGACATTCAAACCTGCAACGCAACAGACGGCAACCACGCCAGCCGACAATGGATTTTATCTTCGTGACTTAATTGATGATTTTAGAAGTCACAACAATAGCGAATTTTTAAAAATCAGCGACCTTGACTATCTGCAAATTTTGGCAGTAATTATCAATCACAATGTTCCAAATAGCGGAGTAAGAAACATTACAGACCGTTATCTAAATGAGATAAAAACCGAACACATTTTGGCGGTTTGGGAAGAAACAAAAAAAGCAATGCTTAAAACATTCGACTTTTTTGAAAATCACTTGCACATTAAAACACCTTACCTAATTCCCTTCCGCTACTTCTATTTCACGATTACCGCATATTTTTATAAAAACAGTTTGCCTGACTATGGCTTACTAAAACAGTATTTCTGGTTTAACAGCTTTCATAATGACGACTTGTTGAGTAACACAACTCAATTAGGACAACATATTGAGTTCTTGAATAAAGGAAAAGCAAACGAGCCAGTTGTATTTGACAGGTTCTTAATTGACAAGCAAAAACTTCGCACAGCAACTTACAGCTCAAAAGGTAGAATGAGTAGAGCAGTTTTGGCTTTATATTCAAGTGCTCAACCAAAAGATTGGGAACATTGCGACAGAGAAGTATTAGTTCAAAACTTTTTCTTCTCAACAGACAAACCAAACTTGCACCACATTTTCCCAACTAACTCAGAGTATGTGCTGAATAATCAACACAAAAACAAAATTACAAGTGACAGTTTGATGAACATTGCTTATCTAACTCAGATAACAAACCTTGACATTACAAACAGAAATCCGCTTGAGTATATGAAGGACTATGACAAGCCGGAATTTGAAGCAATAATGTCTTCACATTTACTATCAAGCGAAATTTTAGATTGGGCAAGAAATGGAACATTGCCTGACAATGCAATTGACCAATTCATTGAAAGTCGGGTAAACAAGATTTTAACTGACTTAAAAACAAAATTAAACGGTGTGACATTTGACGAAATGGACACAATGGAAATTAAAGAAGCTGTGACGACAGAACAAGAATAACGGCTGGTAACAGCGGTTTGGCGTAATGGCGGGTGCAGTGCTTCGTATGACAGTTTTGTGGTAGGTTCAAGTGCAGTTCTTCAATTGAACTTTTGTGCTAAAAATCCGCCACTACGCCAAGCCGCAAAACGTTAGCTGCAAGCGTAGGACGACCGACAAGACAGCAATTAATAAAAAAAACCAAACGAAATGAAAAACTTTGACAGTAGAACTTACAGTATCAATGACTTTCTGGAATGGTCAAATAATGGTCAACTTGAGTTGAATCCCAAGTTTCAGAGGCGCAACGTTTGGACAGATACAGCACGGTCTTATTTGATGGATACAATTGTTAGGGGAAAGCCTATTCCCAAAGTTTTTATCCGACAAAAACTTAATGTTCAAACTAGACAATCGATTAGAGAGGTTGTTGATGGTCAACAAAGACTAAGAACAATTCTATCATATTTAAAAGATGGATTCGTTATTAGCAAGAAACATCATCAAAAATATGGTGGTTTGTATTTCTCTCAATTAAATCAAGTTGATGAGAATATTCAATCAAACATTCTTAATTATGAGGTTTCTACTGATCTTTTAGTAAATATGCCAGATGCTGAGGTACTTGACATTTTTGGTCGTTTGAATTCATATTCTGTAACGCTCAACGAACAAGAAAAAATTAATGCAAATCATTTTGGCCCTTTCAAAACTCTAGCTGATAGAGTTGCGCATACATTCAACAGTTTCTGGATTGATAGTAAAATCTTATCCGACAAAGAAATTTTGAGAATGGCTGATGTAAATCTTTGTGCTGACCTGCTAATTGCAATAGCTGAAGGTATAAAAAGCAAAAAACAAATAAGACCATACTATAGTACTTTTGAGAGGGAATTTAATCACGATCCTGAATTGTTAGAAGCGAATTTTTCTTCAACAATTGCTACAATACAAGGCGTTTTTGGAAATGATCTTAAAAGAACTGAATTTAAAAGAATTCATATCTTTTATTCACTCTTTACATGCATTTATCATCTCAAATATGGAATTCCGGGAATTACTAAAGCTAATCTGAATATTCTAGAAGCTGATTATGCGAGAATTGAAAGCCGTCTCGAAAATATTAATTCAATTTTTGAAACTGAGGAAGCTCAGTTGTTAAATAACAATGAAAGACAGTTTTTAGAAGACAGTCGAAGAGCAACCACAGACAAACCTGTTAGAGAGAGAAGAACAAACTATTTACTTGACCTAATCCTTCAGTAATATGGCTTTGATTGATTCTTTAAATGCCTTTAGAGTTTCAGTTGCCGAGGCAAATGGTTTTATTGCACTTGCATTTCAGCAAGATGCTGGTGGGAATTATGTTCTTTCACAGATTCAAAGAGAATTTATAACTGATTCTGCTTACTTAAAAATGTTTATTGCATGGGAAACTTTTCTTGAAAATAGTTTCATCAAGTATATGCTTGGTGAACCTTCTATTTCCGGAAATGTAATTACTCGTTATGTTCAGCCTTTGCACGAACAGCATGCCAATAATCTGTTAATAGGAACTCAAAAATATGTTGATTGGTCTAATCCTGAAATTGTTAAGAAATTGTGCAATTTGCATTTCTCACCTGGCAACCCTATTGATACTTTCGTCAGTTCTATATTTACAGACTTATTTGACTTAAAAACAATTCGCAACGCTGCAGCACATTTAACATCATCGACCCGTCAACCATTGGATTCTTTAGGAACAAGGAAGTTACAACGACAATGCAACAATTTGAAAGTTTCCGATCTCATTTTTGCTGTAGACCCGAACTCTCCAACTAGTGATACAATTTTAACAACCTACTTAAATAAACTTGACATAAGCGCTGAAGGAATTGCTAATGGATAAAAAATAGATATCTTCAAACATGGTAAAAAAACGCCTGCAGCTAACAGCTAAGCGTTCGTCGTGGTTGCAAACCAAGCGATGAACGCAGTGTTGAACGGAACCTTCGGTAGCGCTCTCAAGAGTGGAAAACCAGCATTTTTT
>Ga0209573_1004410_pt1 | contig 13891 bp, 8 predicted proteins | sample TNRBio252014_DNA_FD_185870 | JGI IMG/M metagenome (GOLD analysis project Ga0209573, IMG submission 185870) | Wastewater treatment Type I Accumulibacter community from EBPR Bioreactor in Madison, WI, USA - TNR Reactor_6/25/2014_ DNA (SPAdes)... | ecosystem: Engineered > Bioreactor > EBPR >...
ACGGCATTCCCACGGGCGGCTACGCCGGGGTGAACTTGATCGAGGAAGCCCGTAGCGCGATCGCCGGGAAATACCCGACCGTGCTGAAGTTCGACGGGCTCGCCGCCGGCAAAGGCGTTGCCGTCTGCCCTGATGAGGCTTCGGCCGAGGAATTTCTCAATGAGGTTCTGGTCGAACGGAAATTCGGGGAAGGAAGATTGTTGGTGGAGGAATTCCTCGAGGGCCCCGAGATCTCGATCTTCGGCTCCATAGTCGACCGCGATTACCAGATCCTCGCCCCGGCGCGCGACTACAAACGCATTTTCGACGGCGACGAAGGACCGAATACGGGCGGCATGGGCGCGGTGAGTTCGCTGGAAATGCTCGATAACGAACTGCGCGCGCAAATCGAGGACCGGATCGTGCGTCCGACCGTAGAGGGACTCATCGCCGATGGCTTGCCGTATCGCGGCTTTCTTTATTTCGGACTGATGCTGACGAAGGACGGACCGAAGGTGATCGAATACAACTGCCGTTTCGGCGATCCCGAGGCCGAGGCCGTCCTGCCGATGGTCTGCGGGGATTTCGCCACCTACCTCTTCGAGGCGGCGAAGGGGAATCTGCGACCCGAATTGATTTCCTTCTCCGAAGGCTGGAGCATCTGTCTGGTCTCCGCCTCGGCGGGATATCCGGCGACTTCGCGGAGCGGTGATGTCATCTCCGGACTCGAGCAGGTGAGCGGAGCCCGTGTTTTCCACGCCGGGACGCGGCGGAATGCCGCCGGACAGTTCGAAACCGCCGGTGGCCGGGTGCTTGTGATCACCGCGACCGGCTCGACCCGGGCCGAGGCGGTCGCCAAGGTCTATACCGAGAGCGACAAGGTCGAATTTCCGGGACGGCAGCGTCGCTCGGATATCGGGACGCGAAATTTTTGATGCACACCTGCGTTTCGCGCCTAAGAGTGAGCGCGTCAGCACGCCCCACGACCCTTGAGCGAATCCGGTGACAATGTCCGCGAAGCGATACTGAGCCCCGAGGAGATTTCCGCGGGGGTGGCCGACTTGGCCCGTCAGATCGCCTACCGCTGCGCCGGGGACGAGGTCGCTTTTGTCGGAATCTACACCCGGGGCGTCACCCTCGCCCACCGCGTCGCCGAGGCGCTCAAGGCCCAGGGACTCCGTTATCCCGTCGGCACCCTCGACATCTCCCTCTACCGCGACGACTTCGACAATCGGGGATCGGATCTGCCGACCCTCGAAAGCTCCGATATTCCGTTCGGCCTGGATGGGATCCGCGTGATCCTCTTCGACGAGGTGATCTTCACCGGACGCACGATCCGCGCCGCCCTCGACGGGCTCATGGACTACGGACGGCCCGCCAAGATCGAGCTGGCCGTGCTCGTCGACCGGGGGCACCGCGAGATCCCGATCCAGCCCGATTATGTTTCGACGCACATCGGCACGACCCGCGACCAGTATGTGAAAGTCCGCTTCCGCGAAGACGACGGGGGCGAGGAGGGCGTCTTCCTCGAAACCCCGCGCAAAGTCCCCACCGCATGAGAGACCTGAAGCCCCGCAAGGACCTGCTCGACATCGAGGGCCTCGAACTGCCCGAGATCGAATACGTCCTTTCCAACGCGGTGCCCTTCAAGCAGCTCTTCCAGCGCTCGGTCAAGAAGGTCCCGACCCTGCGCGGCAAAACGGTTCTGAACCTTTTCTACGAACCCTCGACCCGCACAAGCAGCTCCTTCGAGGTCGCCGCGAACCGCATGTCGGCTGATGTGACGAACTTCACCGTCTCGAGTTCCTCGGTGGTGAAGGGCGAGTCGCTCCTCGACACGATCGAGACTCTCCAGGCGATGCGGTCGGACTACATCGTGATCCGCCACCAGGCCGCCGGGGTCCCTAACATTGTCGCCAAACACACCGGGGCCTCGGTCATCAACGCGGGCGACGGCTACCACGCCCACCCGACCCAGGCGCTCCTCGACGCGATGACCTTCCGCGAGGTCTGTCCCGACTATCAGGGCCGGAAAATGGTCATCGTCGGCGACGTTCTCCACTCGCGCGTGGCCCGCTCCACGAGCACCCTTTTCCACAAGCTCGGCATCGAGGTTGGGGTGCTCGGGCCCGGCACGCTCATACCCTCGGGACGGCACGAGTTCATCCGTCGCTTCCGCTCTTGGGATGAGGTCTTCGACTGGAAACCTGACGCGGTCTACCTCCTCCGCGTCCAACTCGAAAGGCAGGAAGGCATGTTCTTCCCCAGTATCGCCGAATACCACAAGATGTATGGGATGAACACCGAGCGGCTCGTGCGCATGCGGCAGATCGGTGCCTACCTCATGCACCCCGGTCCCGTGAACCGCGGGGTCGAGATCACCGACGAGGCGATGCGCTACGAGCGCAGCCTCATCAGCACCCAGGTCGAGAACGGCATTGCCGTGCGCATGGCGGTGCTGCATTGGCTGAAGCCGGAAACGGACACCGATTGAGACGATGCCTTCCGCCACTCCCAGACTCTTTCAGAACGGACGGATCGCCTCGGCGGATTCGAAGGACCTGCTCGCCTCCGACGTCCTCGTCGACGAGACCGGCACGATCGTCGCCATCGGTCCGGGACTCACCGCCCCCGCCGATGCCGAATTGATCGATTGTGGTGGCGGGGTCCTCGTCCCCGGCATGTTCGACGTCCATGTCCACGCCCGCGAGCCCGGGCAGGAGCACAAGGAGACGCTCGCGACCTGCTCGGCGGCCGCCTTGCGCGGAGGTGTCACCGGAGTCGTTCTGATGCCCGACACCTCGCCTCCGGTCGATACGGGCAATCTCGTGAAGAGCGCGCGCGACCTCATCGCCGAACTCAGCGCCATTCCGATGCTGCAGGCGGGCTGTCTCACGAAGGGGCGCGAAGGCAAGGAGATGGCGGGCTTTTCCGGAATGGCCTCGCGCGGCGTGCCGATGCTCACGGACGCGGATCGCGCCGTGCCTTGTCCTGATCTGCTGCGGCGTTGCATGGAGTATGCGCGCGACTTCGACCTGCTCGTTACCTCGCATTGCGACACGCCCGCGCTATCGAAGGCCGGCGCCATCAATGAAGGTCGCGTTTCCTACCGCTTCGGACTGCCGGGCATCCCCGCGATCAGCCAGGAGATCGCGATCGATCGCGACATCCGCGTCGCCCAGCACACCGGGGCGAAACTGCACCTCCAGCAGATCTCGACGGCGCGCGGACTTCAGTCCGTGCAGTGTGCGAAGGAAGCGGGCACGTCCGTCACCTGCGAGGTTTCTCCGCATCACCTCGTCCTGACCGAGCAGGACATCCGCGACTACAACACCCACTTCAAATTCCATCCGCCACTGCGTCCCGCCGCCGACGTCGAGGCGCTCGTGGCCGGATTCATCGACGGCAGCATCGACGTGCTCGCCTGCGACCACGCCCCGCACACCGAGTTCGAGAAATCGAGCGAGTTCGGCAGCGCGCCGTTCGGGGCTGCGGGACTCGAGACGACCGTGCCGGTGATGTTCGACCGTTTCATCCGCAAGGGCGTCTTCGGATGGGATCTCCTGATCAAGCGCTACTCCGCCTCGCCGCGCCGCCTTGTCGGGCTGGCCCCGGTGGCGATCGCGGAGGGAGCCAGGGCCGAGTTTTTCCTCTTCGATCCGGAAGGCGAGACTCCCGTGACCCGCGAGACGATGAAGACGAAAAGCCCCGTTTCGCCCTTCCTCGGAGAGACCCTCGTGGGGAAGGTGCGCGGGACGGTGCTGGGGGCGGCGTGGTATCCGCAGGGGTGAGTCGACCGACTCGGTGCCGCGAAGTGGCCCTTCTTCCTTCCCTGGGGATCGGGAAAAAACTCACCCGCCCACGTGATTCGCTATTCCTTGGCTTTGGCGGCCGCGCGGACTTGATCGCGCAGCGCCTCAGGCATGGATGCGAGTGCATGTTCCACGGCCGCGGTGGATTCAATATCGTTCAGACGAATCAGGATCGCTGCCGCGTGAGCGGTGTCAGGAGCATCGTCCGGCAGCTTCAGCGTGTCCGGCCAGAAGCTGACCATCCCTCCTGCTTCGGCTGCCTCTTTTTCGGAAAGAGCGACCGGTTTGAATTGGCCGGCGAGAACCTTGCGGAGCAAGTCCAATGCTTCCGGAGAGGCAATTCCCCCGAGTTGGAGGATGGTGCGACGACGATTGTGCGCTTTGGGTGACGTGAGACCTTCTTCGGCAAGTGCGGGGAGCTGCTGCGCGAGGGATGCCTTGTCGAGGATCTTCCATTCGCCCTCTTCGAAGAACCACCTGGCTGTTCCGCGCCGGGCAGGTGCGGGGAGATTGGGATCCTCAAAGAGATCCGCGAAGGTTGCGGCGGTGATCTCCGGGAGAAAGTTTTCGACGAGGAAATTGTCCATGCCGGCGGAGATACTCCATGAGTCGTGGGAACAGCCGAAAAGGGAAAGAACAACCTGCGCGCGAAGTCGTGGATCGGGGAGCTTTTCAGTGAACAAGGTTTTTGCTTCCTCCGCAGACTTCACCTCTTTGATCGCCAGGAAGAGTTCTTGTGGCATTGCGATCTCGTAGGACGCCCAACGGCGCTCCAGGGCCGCCTTCTGGACCGCAGCTTCACGCAACTCGTCGCCGGCGCCTTTCACCCCGCGCTGTTCCAGCCAATCGCACAATGCAATGGCCTTGCCGTTGTCCAGAAGCACATCGCCGGGCCACGGACCGCTCTCCCAGCGCATCCCTTGACCGTGATGGAAACCCAGCGTTGCGACGAGGCGTTCACCGTCATAAAATTCAAAGGAAGGATTTCCGCAGCACATGCAGTGAAAGGGAGCGGCACTTTCTTCGAAGACGAGCAGCCCCAGGAGTTTTTCGATTTCACCACGATCTTCAATTTCGACGAGAGTCTCCTCAGCGTCCTCTTGTCGGTGGCAGGTGCCGCCGCTGCGGACACGCAAGCGTGTGGCTCCGTTAACGACGGCGGCGAGCGAATCGCGATAACCGCTCAGCACGCTGCACCCCGGATGCGCCATTTGAAACGCCGCTACCTTGTCCGACTGAATGGGGCACGCCAAGAGGTTGATCGTTTCAAGCGACGGAAATCCGACGTCGCCTTCCAACGATGCTACCCGGGACCCTTCCGCGGCGACCGATCTCAGTGACGGAAGTGCGGAAAGGGGTGCAAGATCCACGACCCCAGTGCCGGCAATCTTCAAATCCTCGAGCCCAAGGAGCGGGGCACACCATGCGACCGAGTCCATCGTGTCGAGATACGAGAGGTCGATCGAGCGCAGTTCGGTGAGTTTGGCCAATGCGTCCGGATTCGAAAGCGAAGCGCCGTAGAACTGCAACGAGCGCAAGGACTTCATGCCGGAAAGCAGAGAGGCGTCGAAACGCTCCGCGGTCATCAAGGTCAACGAAAGCCCGCGCAGGGCGGTGAGGTTTGTCAAAGCGTCCAGATTTTTGAACCCCTGATTGGATGACTCAACCACGCGCAGCCATCGCAGATCGTCGGGCAGCGCTGGCAGCTTTGAGTTCCCTTCAGAGAGGACTTCTTCCGAGATGGTTAGCGCGAGTTGCGTCGAGGTCAGGTCCTTGAGAGCATCTTCCACATCTCCGATTGGTGCATCGATGCTCAATCCGCGAAGTCCGGCGCGTTCGTTCGCGTTCAATCCTTCCAGCGGATTGATGACCTGCGATTGGTCTTTGGCGTAAGAGGTTTCGATCGCGATCGCGACGGGCGCCTCCTTTCCGTCTCGCACGGCGCTCAGAATGCCGCGAAGTGCCGGGCGTGTCTTGAAGTGCCAGGCTCCCGGCCCTCCCAGCACGAGCGTGAACCCATCCACCGTGAGGATGTCGCCTTCCGCCCATTTCTCACCGCCCCTGCTGAGGTTGATGCGTGCCGGTTCGATGGCGTGGCCGTTCAGGGTGAATGCGTAGTCCTGCGAAAGTGCCGGGGCGTTGGCCAGGAAAGCGAGGCAGAGAGACGACAGGATCTTCATGACTCCGGATCCTTTCAAAATCCGACTGAATTGTAAAGAAGGTGAATTGCCCGTGTCGCTCCTTTGGAGAAACAACATATTGGCTTTCAACGCCCCTTCTTCGATCGTGGCGAAGTTCAAGTGGCGGCGTGATCAGACCGCCTGAAGTCTCCGATCCAAGAGGGTTGACCTGGCCACTGATCCCGGGCCAAGATGTCACAATGAAACTTCCGTGCGCCATCTGGCTGCTTTCCTTTTTGATTCTCTACCCGGCCCCCGCCGAGGACTCCCGTCCCGTCTCGCGCATCCTTTTCGGATCCTGCCTCAAGCAAAACGATCCTTCTCCCATCTTCGGGACGATGCTCGAACATCGCCCCGAGCTGCTCCTTTTTCTCGGCGACAACATCTACGCCGACACCTTCGACATGGGGGAGATGGAGGCGAAATACGCGGTGCTCGGAGCGAAGCCGGACTTCCAGAAGCTGCGCGCTGCCGCTCCCGTCCACGCGACCTGGGACGACCACGACTACGGCGTGAACGACGGCGGAGCCGAATACACCCCGCGCGACGAGGCGCAGCGGATCTTTCTGGATTTCTGGGGCGACGCGGCCGATTCGCCAAGGCGCGGGCGGCGGGGCGTTTATGAAAGCGCGATCTACGGCGAGCCGGGCCAACGTGTCCAGGTCCTGATGCTCGACACGCGCTATTTTCGAGGCCCCTTGAAAAAGGGAGAGAAGCGGCTCGGGGGATCGTGGTATCCCAGCGAGGATCCTTCGATCACGATGCTGGGCGAAGCGCAGTGGGCCTGGCTCGAGGGGGAATTGAAAAAGCCCGCCGAGGTGCGGCTCGTCGTCTCCAGCATCCAGCTTGTCGCCTCGGCGGCGGGGCAGGAGACTTGGGCCAATCTGCCGCTCGAGCAGAAGAAGCTCTACGACCTGATCGCGAAGACGAAGGCGAACGGCGTCATCGTCCTCAGCGGCGACCGCCACTGGGCTGAGCTGTCGGTCGAGCGGGAAGGCGTGCCCTATCCCATCCGGGATCTCACTTCGAGCAGCTTCAACCAGCTCCCCGAGCGCGGCACCCCGACGGAAAATTCGAAGCGCGCCTTGCCCAATACCTGGCACCGCGAGAACTTCGGCGAGGTCGCGATTGAATGGAAAGGGGAGGAGACCGTGATCCACCTCCGCGTCCGGGATCTCGAGGGAAAGGCGGTGATCGAAGAGGAGGTGGCGTTGCGGGAGTTGAAGGTGGAATCGGTCGTCAAAGGGTCGCCCGAAACGATTCCGGTGAAATCCAAAGACGATTGCCCCGATTACCTCAGGGTCGTGGTTTCCCCAGTTGGAAAAGATGGGAAATCATCCGCGATCCGAATCGAGGTGGATTCGGAGGATGGCGGTATCTCGCGCGTCTCGGGGCGTATGAAGGTAGCCTCCTGGCTCATCGATTCTCTAGTAAACTCCTGGTACGAAAATGGCGTGCATAGGTTTTCGTATCAACTAGGGCCGAGCGTTTTAGAAGGATCCGAAATGCTCGTGACGGCACGAGGCGGTAAGGTTTTTCGAATCGCCCTCGACTCACCGGACTTCCGGCGTCGGGCAGAGTGAGAGCTGGCGTTTGGACGCCGAGGTCCCGGTCATTCTCGGAATCGGGAGGCTTGGCCGCATCCCGGCAATTTTCTTCGTTAAAATCCGCGCAAAATCGGAGATAAAAGGCGCACCCCGCCCATGTCTCCCAACGAAGCCAGCCACCATCGCGCTTTTCTGCGCCATTTCACCGCCAACGAGGCGGCGATCAGGGCCTTTGTGCGGCGTCTCGTTCCGGCTCGCGCCGATGCCGATGACATCATGCAGGAGGTTTCGGTGGTGCTCTGGGAGAAATTCGAAGCCTTCCGCGGCGATGGCAATTTCCGCGCGTGGGCCTTCGGGGTGGCGCGATTCGAGGTGCTCGCCTGGCTGCGTGACAAAGGACGGGACCGCCTCGTTCTCAGTGAGAAGATCGTGGAGCTGTTCGGAGCCGAGGCGGAGACGCACGAGCCACGCCTCGAACGCCAGCGCGAGGCGCTCGAGCGCTGTCTCGGCGAGGTCGCGCCGGAGCAGCGTGATCTGCTGATGCGTGCCTACGAACCCCGTGTCCGCATCGCCGCTCTCGCGAAAGAGAGCGGACGCAGTGAACCGGGCTTCTACCAGTGGCTTTATCGGGTCCGCAAAGTGCTCCTCGATTGCATCCGGCGGAATCTGGCAAAGGGGGAATGGTCATGATCGCGGAGCCGGAGATTCTCTTTCAGCGTTACCTCGACGGTACGATCACTCGCGCGGAAATGGCGGCGCTCAATGATCTGCTGGAAGGTGACGAGGTCACCCGAGATGACTTCGCCGACTGGCTCAACCTCGACGCCGCACTCTCCGCCATGGCAAAGGGGTGGGAGGCGGAGGTCGGCACGGCCGAAATTCGTCCTCAGGGAAGCGGGGATTCAAGGAGCGGGGCCGCCCCCGGCCCCGACGTGCAACGGACGCCGTTCATCCGGGGCCGAGGGAGGCCCCGCTCCTTGACATCCTACTTGATGGAGTCGGCAGCACTCGCCGCCTCGGTCGTGCTTGTGGCCGGACTGTTGTGGTTCTGGCAGGATGCGACCCGGGCCCACGCCGTCGTCGCCGAGCGTGCGGGGGCCAACGGATTGGAGGCCGGAGCCCGGGTCCGCGGCGAACGGTTCGAACTTGCCGAAGGTACCGTGAAGCTGCTCACCTGGCGCGGAGCGGAACTCGTGATCGAGGCACCGGCGATCTTCCGGTTCGAATCGCCGCAACGGCTGCGGCTCGAGAAGGGGCGACTCGCCGCGGACGTGCCGCCGACGGCGAAAGGATTCACCGTGGTCACGCCCGACGGCGATGCCGTCGATCTAGGGACGCGCTTCGGCGTGGATGTGCCAGCCGAGGGAGATTCCGAAATCCATGTCTTCGAGGGCGAGGTGATCGCGACCGGTACGGGCGGGGACCGCAGTCTGCGCGGCGGCGATGCCCTCGTGATGAATCGGGGCAACGGCGATTCCCGGGAACTGCGCTCGGCGGCCTTCATCCAGGCCGACGAATTGCCGGCGCTCGATGCCGGTCTCGCGGCGGGACAGGAAGCCCGCTCGCGCGAGGCCACCGAGGAGTTGAAGGCCGATCCCGGTCTCATCGCCTTGATTGACTTTGATGATGGCTCGCGACGCCCCGGAGTCTACCGGCTCGTCCAGGGGCGATGGCCGGGCTCGCGCGCGGCCGAGTTCGTCGAGGTGGGGGATCATCTGCGTCTCGACATCGGCGGCGACCACTCCTGGCCTCAATTGACCCTCGCAGCCTGGGTGCGTCTCGACCGCCTCGGCGCGCCCTATCAATCGCTCCTTCACACGGACGGCTGGAGCGAGGAGAATCCCGGCCAGGTCCACTGGATGATCAACGGGGATGCAACGATGCGTCTCGCCCTGCGGGAGAATCTCCTCGCTCCCGGATCGGAGGAAAAACACGGCTATCCCGACTCGCGCACGCCCGTGTTGACCGAACAAGGACGCTGGGTCCATCTCGCCGTCGTCTACGATTCGGCCAAGGGGACGGTGCGATTTTACCTGAACGGCCGTTTCGATCACGAGACGCATCAGTCCCTCGCCCATCCCGCCCGCCTCGGCCCCGCGCAGATCGGCAACTGGGATCAGCAGGATCGGAAACTGAGCGGCCGTATCGACCAATTACTTGTCCTCGGGCGGGCCATGAGTGATGAGGAAATCGGGGGATTATACGAGGCGGGGACGCCTTATCGTTGATGAAAACAGAGTTTAGGAAACATCCAAACGGCCAAGAATCAGGGACTCTTCTGATTCGCGAAGATTCGCGTTCCATTCGTGCCCATTCGCGTTCCCTCTCTTTCCATTCAATGCGAATGGCCGCGAATATCCGCGAATGGCCACGAATTTGGAGAGTTTTGGTCGCCCTCTGCTTCGTCGCTCTGAAGGTGAATTCCCACGCCGCCCCCATCGACTTCGTCCGCGACGTGCGCCCCATCTTCGAAGCGCATTGCTACGACTGCCATAGCGGCGACACGCGGAAGTCGGGGCTGCGTCTCGATGTCAAAGCGGCGGCGCTCAAGGGCGGGGATCATCACGGCCCCGACATCATCCCCGGCAAGGCGGCGGAGAGCCCGCTCATTCAGTTTCTCACGACCACGAACAAGGACGAGCTCATGCCCCCGAAGGGCGGGCCACTTTCCGGAGAGGAGATCGCCATCCTCACTCGCTGGATCGCCGAGGGTGCGGTCTGGCCCGACGGGGTTGACGCGGTGACACTCGATGATCCGAAGGATCACTGGAGTTTCAAGCCGGTGAAGTTTTCGGCGAAGAGTTTTCAGTTTTCAGAGGGAGAGGTCAATCCGATCGACCAATTCATCGATGCGAAGCTCGCCGAACATGGTCTGCATCGTTCCCAGCCCGCCGATCCGGTGACATGGCTGCGCCGCGTGACCTTTGATCTCACCGGCCTTCCTCCCACACCGGACGAGGTCGCCGACTTTGGGAAACAAGGAGACTACAAAGCCGTTGTCGAGCGACTCCTCGCAAGTCCGCGCTACGGCGAACGCTGGGGCCAGCACTGGCTCGATGTGGTGCGTTATGCCGACACGCACGGCTTCGAGGTGAACACCGAGCGGCCCAATGCCTGGCCGTATCGCGACTATGTGATCCAGTCCTTCAATGCCGACACGCCTTATGATCAGTTCATCCGAGAACAGATCGCGGGCGATGCCTTTGGCAAGGATGCGGCGACGGGATTTCTGGTGACGGCCTCCGTGCTCCTTCCCGGCCAGATTGGAAAAGACGAACCCTCGAAACGGCTGGCGCGACAGGATTCCCTCGACGAGATCGTGATGAACCTCGGTCAGACCTTCCTCGGTCTCAGCGTCGGGTGCGCGCGTTGTCATGATCACAAGTTCGATCCGATCAGTGCGAAGGATTATTACGCGATGCAGGCCTTCGTCGCCGGGGTCGAGTATGCCGACCGCGATCTGCGGACGCCCGAGGCCGAGGCGGCGCGGGCTGAAGTGACGAGGCTCACGGCCCGCCAGGCTGAGATCGACAAAGCCCTCGCGGCTTTTGTTCCCCTCGCAAAATCCGGCGTGGAACGTCCCATGATCAACGCCCGCGAGAACGCGGACCGATTCGCTCCGGTGAAGGCGAAGCGCGTGCGCTTCACGATCCAGGCCACGACGAACCTCGAGCCCTGTCTCGACGAACTGGAGGTCTTCAACACCGGCGGAGTCAATGTCGCGCTCGAGACTGCCGGGGCGAAGCGCCAGGCGAGCGGGAGTATCGGCGTCGCCGAGCGGCACGAGTTGCGCTTTCTCAACGACGGTCGTTATGGCAACTCGCGCAGTTGGATGGGCAACGAGATCGGCAAGGGTTGGGTGGAGATCGAATTCGTCAAGGAAGAGACGATCGAGAGGGTCGTCTGGGGACGCGACCGCGAAGGCAAGTTCAAGGATCGTCTCGCAATCGATTACCGGATCGAGATTGGAGATAGCGCCGGCCAATGGACTCTCGTGGCCGATTCGGGTGATCGGAAGAAGTTCGATTCTCCCGGTGACAAAGCGGTAGAGAAATTTTCCCTAAACGGTCTCACTCCAGACGAGGCGGAGCGGGCGGCGCCTCTCCTGCGGGAGAAGGCGGCGAACGAAGCGAAGATCAAGTCTGCGAATAACGCGCAGAAGGTCTTCGCCGGGAAGTTCCGCGAGCCTGACAAAATCCAACTGCTCCATCGCGGGGATCCGGAACAGCCCGGTGATCTCGTCGTGCCGGCTGTGCTGAGTTCCTTCGGCGACCTCGCTCTTCCGGTCGAGACGCCCGAGCAAAAGCGTCGCCTCGCGCTTGCCGATTGGATTGCCGATGCGGAGAATCCGCTCACGGCGCGGGTCATGGTGAACCGGATTTGGCAGGGACATTTCGGACGGGGCCTCGTCCCGACCCCGAGTGATTTCGGCAACAACGGCATGCCGCCTTCCCATCCCGAACTGCTCGACTGGCTCGCGGGTGAGTTCGTCCGCTCGGGTTGGTCGGTGAAACACCTCCACCGGCTCATCGTGAAGTCGGAGACGTATCGCCAATCCTCGAGCGCCAATCCCGCCGCAGCCTCGAAGGACGCCGACAACCAACTCCTCTGGCGTTTCCCGACGCGCCGCCTCGAGGCTGAAGTGATCCGCGATTCCATCCTCGCGGTGAGCGGCCGTCTCGATCTGAAAATGTTCGGGGTCGGCTACAATCTTTTCGACCAGCGCGGCGGTCTCAGCGGATTCAACCCGGTCGAGTCCCCGACCGGAGAGGGTCTGAGGCGCATGATCTACGCCCACAAGGTGCGCCGCGAGCCCGAGGCTGTTTTCGGGGCCTTCGACTGCCCCGATGCCGGTCAAAGCACCGCGGTCCGCCGCGAATCGACGACACCGATTCAGGCGCTGAATCTCTTCAACAGCCGCTTCACCCTCGATCAGGCGGACGCATTCGCGAGCCGGGTGAAAACGGAAGCGGGGAACGATCCCGATGCCCAGATTCGCCGCGCGTTTCGACTAGCCCTTCAGCGTGATCCGGAGCCGGAAGAGCTCACGGAAATCTCCGCTGTTGTGGCCGAACACGGACTTGCCGTGCTCGCCCGGGCGCTTTTCAACAGCAACGAGTTTCTCTTCCTGCCGTGACCGTCATGGGGTCGCCTTCACGCGCAGGAAGCGTTTTGCAGCGCCGAGGGGAACGGTGTCCCGTGCGATCCAGAGTATCGGGGTGTCCGTCTCGATGACGAGGCCGTTCGCGCTCCATCCAGAGAGCTCGCTGCCGGCTTCGGCTCCGATGGTGACGTCGGTCGCGTCGGGATTCCGTCGCACGGTGACCCGCAGGTGATGTTCGGATCCGATCGTCGCGATGCTGAACGTGATCGCATCGCCGGTGAAGTGCCGGGGATCGCTGTCGGTGGCGTACTCGAGCAGATTGTCGAGCCCATCTCCATCCCCGTCTTCGGAAGGACCGGTGAGGGCAAGGTTTCCAAACTCCTCGCCGAAATGACCGAACGTCCAGATCTCGTAGAGTGAGTCCGTCGCCACGACCGTGCTCTCGTCAAAGGTGATGACTTCTCCGTCGGCGGCGGTCAGGCGCAGCACGTAGGTGCCGGGCACGGAGAAGCCGCGGCTCGAGGTGATCGATCCGGGGTCGGCGAAAGTGACGATGCCTGGTCCGGAGACCTGAGACCAGGTCGTCGCGATGGCTCCGGGGCTTGATGGCAAGGCGTCGTCTGTCACCGAGGCTCCGGAGGCGCTGCTGCCATCGGAGAGAACGACATCAAGGGCACCCGCCTCGACGAGCGGAGCGAGGTTCGGTGTGCTGAGGCCGCTGACCGATTCAAAGGTCGCGATCTGCGGATCAGTTTCTGAGTCGGTGCTGCCATTCGAGGCGGCGAATCCGACCTGGAGGCTGCCGGGCAATCCGGCATGGAGGTGTTCGTGTGGCTGCCAGTTGATTCCGTCGGTGGAAACAGAGGCGGTGAATCGCGTGCCCGATCGTTGCAGACGCATCCAGAGGGGTGGTTCCCCGGTCGTTGCCATGCCGGCGGGGGAATGAGAAGGAGCATCGCCGAGATCACGCGCCATGAGAAGGGCGTCTTCGTTTTGGTGGTGTGTCAGGGAGACGTGTGGTGCGCCGGGATCGAGATCCGCGCGTGCCGTCAGGGCGACATGGGCTCCGGGGTTCATCGCGGATTTGGCGGTCAAGCGGGCACGGAGATCGAAGTCACCTTCGATGATTTCGCTGAAAAGATGGGCTTGGTCGGCGGTGCCGTCGAGACCGGCTCCGGCGCCGACGAGCGTGTAGGTGCCGTTCGAGTCACCTCCGTAGCCATCGCGGACGGCGTTGATGCCATGCAGCTGTGGGGTTGCCGGGGCGGG
>Ga0209573_1004414_pt1 | contig 13882 bp, 2 predicted proteins | sample TNRBio252014_DNA_FD_185870 | JGI IMG/M metagenome (GOLD analysis project Ga0209573, IMG submission 185870) | Wastewater treatment Type I Accumulibacter community from EBPR Bioreactor in Madison, WI, USA - TNR Reactor_6/25/2014_ DNA (SPAdes)... | ecosystem: Engineered > Bioreactor > EBPR >...
AACCGATTCCAGCGAGACTGTTTGTAGTGATGTGGCGTTGAATCACGATTTGACCGCCGACACGACCCTGACAGGCAATACCTATTCATGGGTTGCAGCCTCCAATGCGAATGTTACGGGAGAGAGCACCACGGTTCAAACCACAAGTAGTATCACCGATACGTTGACCAATACAAGTGGTGTGGATCAAGTAGTAGTCTATACCATTACCCCGACTTCAAGTGCGGGATGTGCAGGTGCTTCGTTTACCGTCACGGTAACGGTACAATCCGAACCGGTAGGAACAGCCCAAACCCAAACCATTTGTAGTGGCACTACCTTAAACCACGTATTATCGAGTTATACTACGATGACCGGTACTACCTACACATGGTTAGCTGCTGATAACGGACAAGTATCGGGTGAGACCACAACCATTCAAACCACAGGTACTATTACAGACACGTTGGTTAACACCAGTGGAGTTGATCAAGTAGTAGTCTATACCATTACCCCAACTTCAAGTGCGGGATGTGCAGGTGCTTCGTTTACCATCACGGTAACGGTACAATCCGAACCGGTAGGAACAGCTCAAAACCAAACCATTTGTAGTGGCGAAACCTTAAACCACGTATTATCGAGTTATACTACGATGACTGGGACTACCTTCACATGGTTGGCTGCAGATAACGCGCAAGTATCGGGTGAGACCACCACCACTCAAACAACCGGCAGCATAACCGATACGTTAATAAACACCAGTGGATTGGATCAAATTGTAGTTTACACCATCACACCGACTTCAAGTACAGGATGTGAAGGAGCTTCGTTTACGATCAGCGTAACGATACATCCTCAAGTGATGATAAGTGATATTGAAGATCAAGTATTGTGTAATGGTTTTAATACTATTGCAATAAACTTTACTTCCAATTTATCTAACGATACTTTTTATTGGACCAATGACAATCCTTTGATTGGATTGGGAGTTAATGGGGTAGGAAATATTCCATCATTCCTTGCCACCAACCTAAGTAATGTTCCTATTGTGGCAAATATTTCCGTTTATTCACAAGTAAATGGTTGTACTTCAATAAACACGATTACATTTTCGATTACAGTCAATCCAACGCCTCAGATTCCAGTAGGACCTAATGTACAAACGTTTTGTCAAGAAATAATGGCAACAGTAGCCGATTTAGATGTACAAATAACCTTTGGAGATAGTATTGTGTGGTATGAAACGCCATTAGGAGGTGCTCCATTATCTACTTCAGATCTATTACATAATGGGTTCTATTATGCTGAAGGAGTTTACAATACAGGTTGTATAAGTAATGAAAGGTTGCTTGTACAAGTTATTATTGATGAAAATTGTGAGTTTATTAATATTGAGAAAACAGCCGATATAATTGAAGTAGATGCCGCTGGAGATCAAATTATTTACACTTTTACAGTAACAAATATCAATAATTATCCATTACAAAATGTAGCAGTTTCCGATGCCTTGGTACCCAATATTGTATTTGTAAGTGGAGACTTAAATGCAAATAATTTATTGGATGTAAATGAAACTTGGATCTATACAGCAATATTGACTGTTACGCAAGCCATGATTGATCATTGTGGAATAGATGCAACAGGTGCATTTGATGGAGATGGTGATATTGATAATATTGCTATTGCAAATGCTAGTACAATGGCTGGAATTTCTGTGCCTTCGGTTCAAGATGATGAATACGTTTTAATCAATTATCTCAACAATAACTCACCTTCATTTGAAGTTACTAAAGTAGCTGATAGAACAGAAGTAAGAGATATCGATGAAGTGATTATCTACACCATCACTGTTGTGAATACTTCAAATTATGCATTGGCTAATGTAAGTATAGATGACCCATTGTTGGATAATGAAACATACACATCCGGAGATATTAATAATAATAGCATGTTAGATTTAAATGAAACTTGGGTCTATACAGGAACTTTTACATGTACGCAAGCGATTTTACAAGGATTTGGAGTTGACCCGTACGGTAATATTGACGATGACGGAACTATTGATAATATAGTAACCGTATATGCTGAAACTCCATGTGGAACTTCATTGGCTTCTCAACAAGCAGACGTGTCCGTGGATATCAAATATATCTTTATCCCTGAAGGATTTTCACCTGATGGAGATAATTATAATGATACATTCGAAATATCCGGAGTTGAGGTTGTATATCCTGATTTTACTTTAGAAATATATAATCGTTGGGGTAATATTGTATATGATTACAGCAATAATGGAAGCACTTCACCACAATGGTGGGATGGAATATCAGGGGGAAGAGTTACACTTTTAAAAGAAGACGGAGTACCTGAAGGCACCTATTATTATATTTTAGACCCTAATAATGGGGTTGATGAACCAATAGTTAATTGGGTGTTTGTCAATAGAAAAAAATAAGAATTAATCAGTACAACGTCTATTTTATTTTTTAAACATGACTCTTAGCTTTTCTTGAATTACTACTTATTAAATTTTAGTCAGATGAAAGTAAACAAATTCTATATTTTACTGTTGTTTTTAAGTTTTGTTGTGAAAACAATAGCACAACAGGAGGCACAATATACCCAATATATGTACAATTTGAACATTATAAACCCTGCTTATGCAGGTTCCAAAGAAGGTACTTTGAGTATTGGGTTAATGGGTAGAAGCCAATGGATGAATATACCGGGATCACCTCAATCGGCTACATTCTCTATTCATAAACCTTTGAATAACGGATTAGGTATAGGTTTGTCACTTTTGGCAGACAAATTGGGGCCTGTAAATGAACAATTTGTTTATGCAGATGTTTCTTATACGCTCCCTGTGGGTTATTATTCATATTTAGCTTTTGGACTCAAAGGAGGAATGAGTTTATTTGACGCCAAATTATCCGATTTACAAACCTATCTACCAGATGATGAAAGTTTTGCTGAAGACATTCATCAATTTAAACCAAATATTGGAGCCGGATTATTTTATTACAGTGATAATCATTACATCGGAATCTCAGTTCCCAATATTTTACAATCAGAATACATGGCCAAAGAAGGAAGTTTTTACACCAGTGTGAGTAGAAGAAATCATTTGTTTTTGACCGGGGGCTATGTCTTTGAATTGAATGATCGCTTAAAATTCAAGCCTTCCACTATGATCAAAATGACCCAAGGAGCTCCACTTTCTGTCGATTTATCAGCTAATTTTTTACTTCAAGAAAAATTTGAATTTGGGGCATCCTATCGCTGGAATGATTCTGTTAGCGCTTTGTTTAACATCAAACTTTTCAAAGATTTTAGAATTGGATATGCTTATGATTACACTTTGACTGATATTGGAAAACACACTTCCGGAACACATGAAGTTTTTTTACTATTTGACATCAATAATAGTTTTGAAATTTTATCGCCCAGGTATTTTTAAAGCTAAATTTTTATGCCCATGTAGTTGCCTCAAGATAGCTGTCGGAACCAAATAACAAAATTTAAAATAGCCAATAATTAAATAACAAATGAGTTTCCCGTCTCTTCTCGATTACTATTTCGAATTTGAATTCAATAACCTACTTTGTTAGCTATCGGCACTAAAATATACACATATAACAGCTTAATAAAACTTTACTAAATCATATTCACATGAAATATTTTTCTCTTTCCTTCATTCTGTTCTTATTTCCCCGATTATTTGCGCAGGAAGATGTAAATGAGGTTTTTGGACAGAAGATTTATGTAAAAAATCTTACCATTAATTCAGTAGATTCTGATTTTGGACCTTCTTTGTTTGGCGAATATTTAATTTTTTCCTCCGCCCGAAAGTCTGATACCAATTCCAATAAAAAATGGGAAGCTAATGGACAAAGGTTTTTAAATTTTTATAAAGGAAAAATAGAAGACGATGGTGATGTGAAGGAATGGTTTGATTTATCAACATCCTCCAACACGCCCTATCACGAATCTTGTTTGGTGTTTAATAAACAAAAGAATAGAGTATATTTTACTCGAAATAATTATTATGAAAATAAAGTCAACACCTTACGAGTGGAAAATGGCAAAATTATGAAAATTGCCCTCTTTATTGCCGATGTAGATGCAGATGGTAGTTTTTACAACATAGTACCTTTTCCCTATAATAGCAATGAGTATTCAACCGGTTTACCCGCGCTTTCAAATGATGGAAAAACCCTTTATTTTATTTCCGATATGCCAGGTACCCAAGGTAAAACCGATATATTTCAATGTGCAATCAATGAGGACGGTACTTTTTCTAAACCGCAGAATTTGGGCGCTAATATCAATACTTCCGGAAGAGAAATGTTTCCCTATATGGCCTCTGACGGAACCTTATTTTTTTCCTCTGATTCAAGGGATGGACTCGGAAAATTTGATATTTATAAAGCCAATTCATACAATCTTGATTTGACAGCTGTAACAAATCTCGGTTCCCCTTTTAATAGTGCAAGAGATGATTTTGCAATGGTTTTCAATGAAGACATGCACAGCGGTTATTTTTCATCCAATCGCCCCGATTTAGGAAAAGGCGATGATGATCTTTATTTTTTTTATGATGAAGTTTTTAAGAAAAGAATGGACGATAAAACCAATGCGTTGGTGCAACAGAAAATTGAAGAAACGATTGATGATATTCAAGTAGTTATAAATGTTTTAAATGAAAAAAGTAAAAAGGGGATTGAAAATGTCCATGTGGAAGTGTTTGAAAAAGAATCAGGAGATAAAGTTTTCGATTCTAAAGTAAATGATCAAGGTCAAGTAACTTTTGAAGCAAAAACCGATACAGAATACATTGTTAAAGCCGAAAAACCATTGTATGAGATTGAAGAAATTGTGATTAAAATTCCCGCAAATTCTTCAACTAGCATCAATGAAATCATAGAATTAAAACCCGAAACTACGCTAAATTCCGAAAATAAAGTGGTCATAGATTTAAATCCGATTTTTTTCGATTATGACTCTTACGAAATTACAAAATCAGCAGCGTTGGAGTTGGATAGAGTGATTTCGATTATGCTTAAATATCCCAATATGGTCATTGAGGCAACCTCACATACCGATTCTCGTGGCCCCGAAGGGTATAATCAAAAGTTATCCCATAAAAGAGCTAGATCAACGGTGGACTATATTGTCAATATGGGCAGTATCCAAATAGACAGAATTGTAGCCAATGGATACGGAGAGGAAAGATTGACTAATAAATGTTCGGATGGCGTCAAATGTACTGATGCCGAACATGCCGCCAATAGACGTACAGAATTTGTAATTATCAACGTGGAAGATTTTCAATAACACGATGTCAAAAAAATTCTACAGTAATATTTTTTTAAGCATTAATGTGTTGAATATCAAGCTATAAATCATTAATTAATAACACCTTAAATAACAAATAATCTAAGTTTATTAATGTTTTTTAACCATCTTATAACAATTGTAAATTTTTTATCATTACATTTGCATTTCGTATTGCATTCATTAGAATGTTCTTATTTTTTTCCTCCTTCCATATATTTTTATTAATAGTACTAACAAAAAAGTAAAAAAATGAAGAAACTTTACTTCAGTGGATTGTTGATGGCTTTTATGCTACTCACAAATCATTTGTATGCACAGGTTGCGGTTAATTTCCCCACACCGGCGGAAAATTTAACTGTATGCAACGGTAATTCATTACTTACTGCCCGAATCAGTGTCTTGACAGCATCCCCTACGGGTGTTGATGTCACGATTGATTTGGCAGACGGTATGGAATATGTAGTGGGCTCCGTCACCAAGACGGGAGGCACAGCCTCCTTGACCATTACAGAGAATGGTGGTACAGCCAATGTTCCGTTATTTAAGATTTCCGGGCCGGTAGTCGTAGGTGATAATATAACCTTTACCCTTCTACGATCTGGAGATTGTACAGCTCGCACCAATTCATTGGCGGGAATGGTTTTCAAAGACAACGTGATGGGTACCATTGGAGCCTCGAGTGCAAATGCAGATTCCAATGCTTACTCTGTGAACTATGCGTCCTTGTCCTTGAATCAACCGGCGGCATTATCCAATGCGCAGTTGAACACCAACTACACCCGAACATTTTCCATTACAAATGGATCTGTAGGATGTGCCAATGCGGTTTACTTTACCATTAGTTATCCTGATGCAGGACCTGCTTCTGTACAAGGAGTGGAGCAAGTTTCGTTGACCTTGGCCGGTAACCCGGTTACGGCAACTTCATTTGATACGGTTACCAATACCTATTATTACACCATCAGTGGTGCTGATTTGGGTGGTGACAATCAATTTTGCAATGGAGAAACTTTAACGTTTACAGAAACGTACAACATCAAGGTTTGTAACGCAGTAACCAATTATGCTGCAGGATGGGGTTGCGACCCTGCCCCTGCCAATTGGTGTCAAACCGCCACAGGAAATGGTAACGTTTCCATGGTTACCGGTGTACCCAACTTTACAGCTCATACCAATACCAACTTAGGATATGTGAATATGTGTACACCTTGGACCGTTAGAACCACATTTACAAGTGGAGGTACAGGTGCTCCATCTGCATCTACCTTGTATGATGTTACTTTGAGAAAAGCAAGACAATATGGTGGTTATACTTATTTATCAGCACTTCCAAACTTTTTCTTATTGAGTAATGCCACCGTTAGAAATGAAGGTGCCGGAACAAATTCGGTTATACTACCTACGGTTTTTTCGGGAGGAATTTATAACTATAACTTAGACAATTTTTTTGCAGCGGATCCTGATGGACCTGGTGTAGGATTGGAAGATGTGGATGGAGATGGGTTCTTTGATGACCTACCTACAGGTAACACGGTTACCTTAGATATAGATATTACAATTGATTGCTCAGTGACTTACGGTTGTGGCAATACGGAAGTAAGTATGGATAATTTAGGTGGTCAAATTGCTTACCATACTTTATGCGACCGTGTAAACTTGGTCAATGCACCTTCAAGAACAGCTACAGGGGATGCCAATAATATTCAAAGAAATGGAATTGCAACTACGGGTTATATTCCTGCCAATATTGAAGGGGGAACCCCCTTTAACGTTCGAGCCAGTTTTGGCTATAACGGTTATTATTCAAGTATGCGTACGGCAAATTCAAGATTTGTTTATGTAATCACTTTGCCCGCAGGTTCTACCGCCAGTAATGTTAAATGGGCAAATGGTGTATATCCTTCTGGAACATTAGCAGCCCATTCGGGCTGGACTCAAGTAGGAAATGAATTAACTATAACTTCACCTACACCTACTGTTGGTTGGGCTACATTCGATGGTGTATATGATTGTAGTGGAGGATCTTCTTACAATATTGATTATAAAGTATATGATGTAAATGACATCACCGCCCCTTGTAATTGTCTAAGTGAGATTGCATGTGGTACCTTAACTACCTTGGCTTTTTGTCCCGGAACTTGTGCTGGAGGACCTACTACGGGTGTACCTGTAGTCAGAAGAGCCGATAACTCTTTAGGTTGGACGGACTATACCATGGTTACCCGTCAGATAGCCGCCAATATCAGTTCCTATGATTTATCCAAAGCTTTGTATTTGGATGAAATAGAAATTAGCGGTAATGGAGTACAAAATGGTACAGCCAATGATTTATTTGTAGAGATGGTATTACCCAAAGCCGGATCGGTCAATAAGTTGACCCCATTGGATGTGTATATTGAAATCGAAAGAGCAGGAAGTGTTGTCAGCAGTGCTACCTTGACCTCTTTTATTCAAACCAATTCTACAGCTACCAAACAGGTAATTACTTGGGATTTAACTGCAGGTCTTCCTGTGGGAGGTTTGATAGATGCCGATATCATACGCACCAAATCACGTTATCAGGTCGCTATTAATGATGGGTTACCACAACAAGATATACAAAGTGGTGAGTTATGGACGTTTTTCAACACCGATGGAGCCGGCAATAGATTGGCTTGTAACTCCAATGTACCTGAGATGTATTTGGTAGGAACCAGGTTTGATGATGCCAGTAATGCCTATACATCAAGTGGATGTACCGCCGGTAGTCCAGGTAATGTATCCAATTATTACGCGCGCAGATTTAATGCAACCGGAGTCAATTTCCTCAGTGAATATCGTCCGGGGGGGTATATCACCGAATATCAAATAACCATTCCTGAGGGTTATTCTTATTTATCTTGTAGATATTCCCACGCCAATGGAGGAGGAGATGAACCTATGATTCCAGATGCTATCGTCGGCAATACCTATACATTCATCAATCCTGGGACATGGGAACCCTATAGAACTACAGTTGTTAATGCTTATGGAGCTCGAATAATTCCAATTCTACAACCCAATTGTGGGGCTGCTAGTTCAACGGATCGGTATATCATGACCACCAAAATCAAAGACTTTTATTACCATTATGCTGATCCTACGGTTACAACCTATGATAGAGTTTCAACAAAGTCGGTGCATATCAATTATACCAATTCACCAAGTGCCAATATTTCAGACATTACTGGTTTGGTTCAGGCCTCTGCACCGGTAGAGAGTTGGAGGGTAAGGTTAAACAATCCATCTTTGACAACAGCACCATACACCTGGATTGCTATTCCGGATGTAGCAGGGGTTAATATAGTACAGTTGATAGATGAAGCCACCATGATGGCTGTACCGAGTATTCCCTATACAGGAGGTAAGATGTATCATTTGGATGCGGCAGGTATTACTTCGGGACAATCTAAGTTTTACACGATACAGTTTTCATACAGTACTTGTGTAAGAACAGATGTAGAAGTATTATCCGGTTGGGATTGTGGTAGTTTTGTACTTGATCCCAATGATGATGAATGTGGCACGATGAGTATGGTAACCTTAGGTTTCCAACCACAACAAGCCGAAGTAGCCATTATTCCGGTTTCTCAACCTACTGTTCCGGTAGCTTTGTGTCAAGCGACTCCATTTCAGTTCAATATCAATTCAGCTCAAGCGGGTAATGTAGTCAATTCAAATTTTGCGATTTATACGGTTCCCGGATTAACGCCAACAGCTGGTAGCTTCATGATGGAGTATCCAGCGGGAGCTGGCAATTGGGAAGCCATAGCTCAGGTATCTTCGGGGACGACATACACCTATGATTTAACAACTCATAGTGCTTATCCAATATCTGGAATACCGGGCACCAATACAGATGGGGGAAATCCTTTACTTAGACAAATTGGGGTAAGATTCACGGTAGATACGGATTGTGATTTTGCTGCGGGTTCTAACTTTCAAATTAGTGCAGGAGGAGATAGAGCTTGTGGATTGCCTGCCATTGGAGATGATTCAAAGGTACAAACAGCACCTATAAGTATCGCTGGAGTAGCTTTGACGTATTTGGTTGCCAATACATTGGCATTGGATGCGGGATCAGCAGGAGATTTCACGACTTGTGGGACCCCAATTACATTAAGCGCTACCCATACTATTGTAGAATTAGTAGGAGGAGCAACCACGGGAGCCAATGGATGGGTCGAGGTGCGATTACCATTGGGATATCAATATGTAAACGGTTCGTATACATGTACCTCATCACCTGATTGTGCTACTTTGGACACTCCGGCGATAACCACTGGATTAGACGGAGCAGAGATATTGAATTTATTGATACCTGCAGGCCTAACCAATGCCGATGTATTGAGTTATACGCTTCAAATTACGGAGAATTTATCTTCACCGGCAGCGTGTGGAGATGATAATATTGAGTTAATTACTTTTGATGAGGCTACCAATGTCCCTTGTGTAACAGCACCTGGAGGACAGTGTTCCTCTTTGAAGTATCAGACAGGATCTTTCAGTTTACCTATTACGGTTGACAAGGCAGTATTGAATATTGCTGTTGCGTCTTCAACCGCTGTGGTAAGTGCCACTGATGAAAGTGTAACGGTAAATTATAGCATCACTAATACGGCCATGTCAGATGCACCTGCAGGAGTAGTGGTAGATGCTTTTTTTGATGTAAATAACAATGGCACCTATGAGAGTGCATTTGATTATTATTTGGGCAATCATTTGGTAAGTGTAGATGTTCCTGCTGGAGGTACTATCAATGATAGTTTTACCTTTACAGCTACACCGGCTCAAGTATGTGATTTATTATTGGTAATCAGAGAGTCTGAGAATCCATGTATATGTTCAGGTTCCTTTGCTACTGTACCTAGTCCTACGATTTTATCAGGAGTAGCGGGAGCCGACAGAACCATTTGTGAAGTAGAGACTACCCAATTGGGCTTGGTCAACAATACAGCTTATACTTATAGTTGGGCTGGAGCAACAGCCACGGAGACGGCATATTTAAGTGCAACCAATATAGCCCAACCTGTATTTGATTACAGTGGAGCTCCTTTGAGTACAACCACGGTATTTACCTATACAGTTACCATCACTCGAGTGGGTGGATGCAGTTCAACCGACACAGTGGATGTTACAGTTCATCCGACTCCAGCTATTCCAACGGGATCAGCCACCCAAACGTTTTGTGGTTCTGCCATCGTTGGAGATTTAGTAGCGAGCTCACCCTCGGCAAGTGTCGTATGGTATGATGCCGCAACAGGAGGTAATGTAGTTTCCAATTTGAATACGTTAGTCAATGGAGCAACATATTATGGTCAAGCTGTAGGCAGTAGTGGTTCATGTCCGAGTACAGCCAGATTGGCTGTGACAGTTACCATTACACCAACTCCATCCGCAGGAATTTTAAGTGGCACCCAAAATGTATGTGTGGGTAGCAATACCACCTTTAGTTCTTCGGTTTCTGGTGGCACATGGAGTAGTTCCAACACTGCTATAGCTACGGTAGATGCATCGGGATTGGTTTCGGGCGTATCAGCGGGATCAGCCACTATTACTTATACAGTTACAGCATCGGGTTGTCCTGATGCAACTGCTACAAGAACAGTAACGGTAACGGCAGCCCCCAATGCGGGCACTTTGAGTGGTGCTCAAGGTATATGTACTGGAGCAACCACAACGTTTGTTTCTTCAGGAGATGCAGGTGGTACATGGAGTACTTCCAATCCATTTGTAGCCACAGTGGATGCCTCAGGTGTTGTAACGGGTAATACAGCCGGAACGGCTACCATTACTTATACAGTAGTGGGAACAGGCGGATGTGCCGATGCTACAGCTACTAGAACAGTAACTGTAACAGCAGCCCCCAATGCGGGTACATTAAGTGGCACCCAAGCGATTTGCGTTGGAAGTTCCACCACATTTACAAGCAATGGTGCAGCAGCAGGCGCATGGAGTTCTTCAAATATGGCAGTAGCTTCAGTAGATGCTACCGGTTTAGTAACTGGGATATCTGCAGGAACAGCCACAATCACATATACGGTTACAGGTACGGGTGGATGTGCAGATGCCACTGCAACAAGAACAGTTACAGTAACTGCAGCAGCAGTTTCAGGTATTATTACCGGTACCACTCCGATGTGTGCCGGTACGACAGCTAACTTTACTTCACCCCTGGGTAATCCAGGAGGAACCTGGAGTACGGTCAATCCATTTGTTGCATCCATAGATCCTATTACCGGGGTATTAACTGCCAATAGTGCAGGAACGACTACTGTAAAATATACGGTAACCGGAACAGGCGGATGTTCCAATGCTGAAAGTACTTTTGCCCTAACGGTCAATGCACCGGTAAGTGCAGGAAGTTTAAGTGGTAATCAAAATGTTTGTATAGGCAATACCACAGTCTTTAGTGCGAGCGTAGGAGGAGGAACATGGGCTTCATCCGATACAGCAATAGCCACAGTAGATGCCTCAGGTGTTGTAACAGGAGTAGCAGCCGGTTTGGCTAATATTACCTATACAGTTACCGGTACGCCACCATGTAGTGATGCGGTAGCAAGTAGAACAGTAACCGTATCAGCTCCACCGAGTGCAGGTACTTTAAGCGGTACGCAAGCCTTGTGTACAGGAACAACCACTACCTTTAGTTCAACGGTATCTGGAGGATCATGGAGCAGTAGCAATCCGGCAGTTGCGGTGATTGATCCAACCACAGGTTTGATAACAGCCAATGCAGCAGGTACTGCGACGATGACTTATTTAGTATCAGGTGGTACTACAGGTTGTCCATCAGCGTCAGCTACCAGAACCGTTACGGTTACCAGAGCTCCCAATGCAGGTGCAAATGGAAGTGTAACGGTAAGCTGTACTTCAATTAGTTTATATACATCCTTAACAGGTTCGCCTGATACAGGAGGAACATGGTCACCTGCTTTGGCAAGTGGCAATGATATATTCAATCCGGCAGTTGATGCGGCAGGTGTTTATACCTATACAGTAGTTGGAGTTGCTCCTTGTGGTAATGCTACAGCTACGGTAACGGTAACCAATGATTGGTTGACCTCTGATTGCGATGGTGACTGTTATACCAATGCTCAGGAATCAGCAGCAGGAACCGACCCATTTGTATTTAATTTTAATAAGCCAGCCAACGGTTCATCTGTGGTGAGTTGTCCAGCAGCAGCTACTATTGCTCCTGTATTACCATCTATAGTGGACAATTGTGGTAGAAGTTACACGCTAAGCGCAGCTGTAGTGAGTTCAATTCCTACTTGTGAAGGTGATGTAACTTATACTTATACTTATCAAGATTTTGTTGGAACCACCCATACATGGGTTTATACCTACACCATAGAAAGAGCCGACTTTACAATGCCTGCGGATGCCTCTAGTACGGTAAGTTGTATCGCCTTAGCGGTAGCACCGACTTTACCGACGGTAACAGATGCTTGTGGTAATACACTCAGTCCTGTAACCTCATGGATAGGAGGCACTTATAATGGATGTGAGGGAACTAGAATATACTATTACCAATATGAAGATTGTGAAGGTAATGATCATTATTGGTCTTATACCTACACTATAGAGCGAGAAGATTTTGTGATGCCTGCCAATGCAGGAAGTACTGTAGCTTGTGCATCAGAGATTGTATTGCCAAGTGTGCCAACAATTACCGATAACTGTGGTAATGTATTGACTCCATCAGCACCGACAGTATCAGCAGTTCCAGCTTGTGAAGGAGCTGTGACCTATACGTATGCGTTTACGGATTGTGAGGGTAATACCCACGATTGGGTGTATACTTATACCATAGAGCGAGACGACTTTATGATGCCGGCCAATGCAGCTTCAACCGTTGCATGTGCAGCAGAGGTAGTTGCTCCAATGGTACCTGAAGTAACCGATGCATGTGGTAATCTCTTAACACCAAGTGTACCGGTAGTTTCTACGATGCCAACTTGTGAGGGCGATGTAACTTACACCTACACCTTTGTAGATTGTGAGGGTAATACGCACGATTGGGTTTATACCTATACCATAGAAATTGAGGACTTTATGATGCCTGACAATGCAGCATCCACTGTTGCATGTGTGGCAGATATAGTTGCTCCAACAGTACCAATGGTAACTGATAATTGTGGAAACACATTAACCGCATCAGCACCAGTAGTTTCAACTACACCAGCTTGTGAGGGTGATGTAACTTACACCTATACCTTTACCGATTGTGAGGGTAATACCCACGATTGGGTCTATACCTATACAGTTGAGAGAGCCGATTTCGCTATGCCAGCAGATGCAGCATCTACTGTTGCTTGTGCAGCAGACATTGTAGCGCCAACAGTTCCAACGGTAACTGACAATTGTGGAAACACCTTAACAGCATCAGCGCCTGTAATTTCGGTTACACCAACTTGTGAGGGAGATGTGACTTACACCTACACCTTTGAAGATTGTGAGGGCAATACCCACGATTGGGTTTATACCTACACCATAGAGCGTGAAGATTTTGTAATGCCTGCAGATGCCTCTAGTACGGTAA
>Ga0209573_1004415_pt1 | contig 13882 bp, 10 predicted proteins | sample TNRBio252014_DNA_FD_185870 | JGI IMG/M metagenome (GOLD analysis project Ga0209573, IMG submission 185870) | Wastewater treatment Type I Accumulibacter community from EBPR Bioreactor in Madison, WI, USA - TNR Reactor_6/25/2014_ DNA (SPAdes)... | ecosystem: Engineered > Bioreactor > EBPR >...
AATCGCGGGTAATCAAAGACGCGGATACCGTGCACGTACAGGTAGCTCGTCATCCCTTCCGCGTAGCAAGCCCCCGGCAACGTGCCGACAATAATCATTCGATCAAAACAGGACAACACACCGTGCAGATTCGCCGCATAGCGCTCTTCAAGCGTCGCCGTAGCCATGATCAGACTCCCTGTCATCCATCAGGCTCCCATCGTAACCCCTGTTTGGTTCCGGCTCGTCCGGCTTAGGTATTGGTGGTGGGGTGGAACCCTGCGCCAAACCTATGTAACTCAGCGCCTTACGACCGCTTCGAACTCCTGCGGAAAGGTGCGGAATCCAGCCCCTACTGCCGACAATCCTACCAGTTCTGCCCTGGCCGAGGTCCTCAGCCAAGTGCCTTAGCCGGGACGCCAGTTCGATTCCCGTTTCCGGAATTGAACCCACGTCCGCAACTCCGGATCGGTTGGCATGGCTTCACTCAGCCGAACCGGCCCCGGGAAGGACTGCGTGCTTCCGAAGTAAGCGCCGGAAGAATGCTTCAATCCGTTCTGCGGACCCGTGGCCGGTGAGCTCGTTGGCCCCGAAACGATAGACCTCGTAGCCGGCGAGCCGGAGGTCACGATCAGCCGCCACCATGTCCGCGTACCTGGCGAGGGATGGCTTCCCGTCTTCGGCGAAGTGCTGAGATCCGTCAACCTCGACGACCACACGGCCTGCGTCGCTGAACAGGAGCAGGAAGTCCATGCGTTGCCGAGACAAGCGTCCAACCCCGCCGAGCCGTGCCAGCGTGTATGGGTCGTAATGCAGATAGACCTGCGGAATGAGGGCTGGCAGCTTGTCACCGAGATCCTTGAATGCCCGGTAGTAGACGCTGAATACGTTTCGCTCGCCGTCAGATGCCAGAGATGCCATCAGGCGCTGAGAAAGCGATCGCCGTGCATCTGATTCGTCCTGGATGCTTTGCCTTTCCTTCCACCACGAGAGCATCTCCTCCTTGGTAAGCCCGTTGGCCTGAATCGGGCGGTCGTAAACGAGGCAGTGCTCTTCATTCCTAACGATTCGGATGTCGTTGTTGATGGCATCCTGGATGACGATCTCGGGCTTCGGCCCCGTTGACGCGAAGATCAAATTCTTGGGCGCGCCAGATACGCCACCACTGATTCGATTCACCGCGAACGCGGAATGTCCTGAGATCCTCCCCGATGGCCTCAGCTGGAAGCCGTCAGCCTTGAGGAGAGTATTCAGTGTCTCAACGAGCTGCGCCTGCTCTTTTCCTCTTCGAACATTCGGAGAGACAACCGCCTCAAGCAACTTGAAGAACAGTTGTCGGGAGCAGCTCAGTGCGCCCACCACCTCGAGCAATTCAGCGTTGGTCCAGTCGTCGTTGTTCACGCAGTGCCGTATGACGGACTCCTCCAAGTTTGCCTCGAAGCCCGAGCCACGCATTTCTGGTAGCGGCCAGATCTTGGATAATTGTTCGACAACCGGGAGTTCGCCGAAGAGATCCACGTCGTTCAGCAGCTTGAGGATCGAGCGCCGCGTGAGTTCAGTGACTGTCTGGCCGTCGCTCGACTCGTCCAACAGTCGGAGAAATTCGCTCAGCGAAAAACTGACGTGATCCTGCTCTACCTGGCGTGCGAGCTGAAGAAGCTGATCGTTGCTCAGTCCTTGGATGCGGCTTCGCACGTACACGCGCTTGCTGGAGTGCGCTTCGCTACCTGTTCCGGTAGCCAATCCGAGCCGCTCGCATTCCGCCGGCAAGTCATACGCCTTTACTGAATGAAGGGTAGCGGCGATCAGTTCTATCAGATCAGGCCTTTTGCCCTTGAGCGGTGGGCTTACGTCTCGCGGTGTGCTGCTGGGTAAGTTTTGCGACATCGAATCTGTTTCCCTGATCAGTCACTGGCCCATAACCGCTCATCATCCTGGGTCGCTGCCCAGAAGTCATCGAACAGCGCCAGCTTGGCTTCGTCCTTGGTTGCGTAGGTTTTGGTGCTGAACCGGCTGCCGATCCGGTAGCCCCAGCGCTTGAACTTGTTCATGTGGACGCCGAGGTTGTGCCCATCGACGTTCAGGAAGCTGTTCCCCTTGGCGGACACCCGCCACTTGCGCTGCAGCCATCGGGTTCGGCGTGCTGCTCGGTTGCGCAACTTGGCCTCACGCCGTTTCGGTCCTTCGTAGTCACCACTCATCTTCTCGGCGCAGACGCAGCCGACGTCGAAGTTCTCAGCCAGATCCGGGTGCTCCATGATGTGGACGTAGCGGATCTTCTCGTTGCCGCACATCTGGCAGGTCGCGTAGTCGGTTTCGTCCGCCGACTCTCCGTCGGCCCGCAGGTCGACCACATCCACGCAGTGCCATCCTTTGTGGGGCACACCCGGCTGGTCCCATCGATTTCCGCTCATGCCAGTTCACTCCATCTCAGAATCCCGGGTACTTCCGCCAGATCCGCTGGTTCAGCTCTTCGTTGTCGCTGTACTCGCCGATCGCCCAATCCTTGAAGGCGTAGAGGTCTTCTGCCAATTCGGTGATGACGTCGCGCAGTTCCAGCGGCTCCAGCCACTCGGCTGGGATCGCCTTCACGCCATGCATTGCGCCCAGCAGGTTGCCGACGATCGCTCCAGTCGAGTCGGAGTCACCATCGTGGTTCACTGCCAGGATCACGCCATGTTTGAAATTGCGGGCGACCAGCGCGCAATAGATGGAGATCGCCAGGGCCTCCTCGGCGACCCAGCCATGGCCCAGCCGGGCAATGGCTTCTTCATGCGGCAAACCGGAATCGGCCAACTCCTCAGCCATTTCGATCGCACGCAGCGTCTCCTCGTGGCCGGGCTCGGCTCGCAGGAGGGGTTTGGCGGCGGCCAGTGCTTCGCGCAGCGACGCGCCATCGGTCAGCGCCAGGATCAGCACAGCCAGCACACCACCGGTCAGGGCTCCAGTCGGGTGGCCATGGGTCAGCGCAGCCAACTCGGTACCCAGCCGGAAGGCGTCTTGGGGAGATTCGTACTGCCGCAGTCGCCAGGCGAACAGACCGACTGGCGCAACCCGCATGACGCCGCCGCAGCCCTTGCTGTCGTTGCGGGCCGGCTCCCCGAGGGAGTTCATCGCCTGCAGGGCCGATAGGCAGGTGTTGCCCGGTGCCCGACGGCTGTGCAGCGGACGCTGCTGAAACAGCCAGCCAGGCTCATCGGTGCCGAAGTCGATGTCGCATGTCGGGCGTTCGCCTTGGGTTTGCAGCCAGCGCAAATAGGCGTGCGCCGTTACCCCGGAATAGGTCGTGATGCCCTTGAAGCAGCCGCGCACCCAGCCTCGGATCAACCCCTCGGCGGTAAACAAGGTCATCTGCGTGTCGTCGGTGATCGTCCCCAGTCCACCATAAGCCGGTGCGTACCGGGTGATGCCCTTCGGGCCGAAGCGACGCAGAATCTCGGCCCGCTTCATGAACTCCACCGGTGCGCCCAGCGCATCGCCGACTGCGCCGCCGAGTAGGCAGCCTAGAAACCGCCCCTGTACCGTGCGCTTTTGCTGGCGCTTGCTGCGCCAGGCCGGTGCTGCCGCTGTCTCGAACTCTTCCGCCGCGCCTGTATCGGCCACAGGCTCCTCGTCCTCGTTGCCGGACAAGGTGTAATAGACGCCCAACTCTGCGACCACGCGGACGACGGGCCGGGCGACGAGGTCCAGCTGCTTACGCCACTCGGGCACATCGGTGCCATCCCAACTGATACCCAGACCTTTCTCCCAGTAGGACAGATAGGCCTCGCCCCGGTCGGCAGCGTAGTGGTTGCCGTTGCCCGCAGAGCAGTCGAGCGCGTACTCCCAGTTGTTCTCGCGCATGCAGACACCGTGCTCAGGGTGAGGCACTTGCCCAAGACCGATCAGGTATTCCGCGCTCTTGGCGTCCAACGGGCGAAACACGGCCACCCGCAAGCGCCCATCGTCCCGGGCGGTGATGGCAGCGATCAGAGCATCGCCACGTTGGATGGTGACCAGTTTGCCGCTGAGGTCCACGGGTCCGACCTCGATCCACCAGTGGTCACCAGCGGCTGAAACGACATCGCGGGCATCATCGGGCGCCAATAGCTCGGCAAGCCGATCCATCGCGGGTTCGAGCTGCTGCCATTCTGCCTCCCCATCCCGGCTACGCTGTTGCAGGCCGTGCAGCATCGCGGCCAGCGGAAGATCCCCGTTATCGAGCAGGGCCGACTTCAGATCGGCCGCTGGGACGGGGTACGGGATGTCCGGCAACCCGTGCCGCGCCAGCGTCTCTGGCTTGAGGTGAAGCTCTGCGAAATCTTGCATGGCGCCCGTACCGATCCTTTTATCGCTACGCCGCTTGTTGTTATCACAATGCGACGCATACACAAATTAAAATAGAGTCATGGACAGATTTTATGGCAGACCATATACTTTCCGCAATAACCCATACAAGCATTCGCTAACCCGAACGAGCCAGCCAGGATGTCGAACGAACAGCTTGCAGATCTAACCCAGCCACAACGCGACCGGCTCGCGTTCGTGGAGTTGCGCGTGCGCTTCATCGGGGAGATACGCCGTCAGGACTTGGTCACGCGGTTTGGCATCCAGTCCGCCGCCGCATCCAGGGATCTGGCGCTGTACAAGGAATTGGCGCCCGGCAACATCGACTACGACCCTAAGGGCAAGTCCTACGTCCTGGGGCCGGACTTCCAGCCCGTCTTCGACTTCCCCCCGGAGCGGGTGCTGTCGTGGCTGACCCAGGGCTTTGGCGATGGTGAGCCGATGCGGCTCAAGGCATGGGTGGCCAGCGAGAGCCCGTCACGGCTCACGTATCCGGATCTGGATGTGCTGGCGAGCGCGACCCGGGCGATTCACCAGGAGTGTCCGCTCGGCATCGAGTACCACTCCATCTCCAGTGGCCGCACGGAGCGGGAGATCGTGCCGTTTGCTCTGATCGACAACGGCCTGCGCTGGCACGTCCGCGCCTTCGACCGGAAGTCCCAAGAGTTCCGGGATTTCGTCATCACTCGGATCAAGCGTCCGGTTCTGATGAGGGATGCAGATGTGCAGCCTCATGAGCGCAGTGATCAGGACATCCAATGGACCCGGATCGTGGAGCTGGAGATGGTGCCGCACCCGGACCAGCCCCACCCCGAAATCACGGAGATGGACTACGGCATGGTTCGCGGGTCACTGCGGATGAAGCTGCGTGCTGCCACCGCCGGATACATCTTGCGGCAGTGGAGCGTGGACTGCTCTCCGGACCACAGTCTGCGCGGTTATGAATTCAGGCTCTGGCTGAAAGATCACCTGGCGCTGTACGGCGTCAAGAACGCTGTGTTGGCGCCGGGATACCGCTCGCCCGACCAAAACAAGGGAGAGCAATAGCGTGGCCTACGATCCAAAACGCGCATTGGAACTGCTCCGCATTGGCTCTGGACGCGCCGATGCCACTTTCCGCGACGGCCAAGAAGATGCCATTCGTCACATCGTCGAAGGCAAAGGCCGCTTGCTGGTCGTGCAGAAGACCGGGTGGGGCAAGAGCTTTGTCTACTTCATCGCGACCAAGTTGCTTCGGGATGCTGGAGCCGGCCCTGCGTTGTTGATCTCGCCGCTGCTGGCGCTGATGCGAAACCAGATCGCGGCGGCAGAGCGGATGGGGGTTCGCGCCGCCACCATCAACTCCGACAACATGGACGACTGGACGGCAGTCGAGGGCAAGCTGGCCAAGGGGGAGATCGACATTCTCTTGATCTCGCCGGAGCGCCTGGCGAACGAGCGCTTCCGGACGCAGGTTCTAGCCGGCATCGCTGCACAGATTTCGATGCTGGTCATCGACGAGGCACATTGCATTTCCGACTGGGGCCACGACTTCCGCCCTCACTATCGCCTGTTGGAGCGGATCGTCAAAACGCTACCGCAAAACCTGCGATTGCTCGCCACCACGGCAACAGCGAATAACCGCGTGATGGAGGACCTTGCTGCCGTGCTCGGTCCGAAGTTGGACGTCTCGCGTGGCGACTTGAATCGGACCTCGCTTTCCCTGCAAACGATCCGCTTACCCAGCCAGGCCGAGCGCCTTGCTTGGCTGGCAGAGCAACTGGCCACGCTGCAGGGCCACGGCATCATCTACACGCTGACGGTTCGTGATGCCAATCAAGTGGCGCAATGGCTGAAGACCCAAGGCTTCAACGTGGAAGCCTACACCGGCGAAACCGGCGATCGCCGAGAACAGCTTGAACAGGCGCTGCTCAACAACCAGGTCAAAGCGCTGGTTGCCACAACAGCGCTAGGTATGGGCTACGACAAGCCGGATCTGGCGTTTGTCATCCACTACCAAATGCCGGGATCGGTCGTCGCCTACTACCAGCAGGTTGGTCGCGCGGGACGCGCACTGGACTCCGCCTATGGAGTACTCCTCAGCGGTCAGGAAGAGTCTGACATCACTGACTGGTTTATCCGGAGTGCCTTCCCGACCCGACAAGAAGTTGCCGACGTCCTGGGAGCGCTTGAAGACGAGCCCAATGGGCTGTCTGTCCCTGAGCTGCTGAGCCGAGTCAATCTGAGCAAAGGACGTGTCGACAAGACGATTGCACTGCTTTCCCTCGAAGCGCCGGCACCCATTGCCAAGCAAGGCAGCAAATGGCAACTCACGGCAGCAACGCTGAGTGAAGCGTTCTGGGATCGAGCGGAACGCCTCACCGCGCTACGGCGAGACGAGCACCAGCAGATGCAGGACTACGTCAGCCTGCCGTTTGGTGAGCACATGGGCTTTTTGATTGGCGCGCTCGACGGCGATCCAAGTGTTGTCACAGAACCTGCCTTACCGCCATTGCCTGCAACCGTGGATACCGGGCTGGTCAAAACCGCCGTCGAATTTCTTCGTCGAACCAGCTTGCCCATCGAACCACGCAAAAAATGGCCCGATGGTGGAATGCCCCAGTACAACGTCAAGGGCTTCATCGCACCTGCCCATCAGGCCGAATCTGGCAAGGCGCTATGCGTCTGGGGTGATGCCGGTTGGGGCGGCTTGGTTCGACAGGGCAAATACCACGATGGCTACTTTTCCGATGACCTCGTTGCTGCGTGCGTGAAGATGATTCAGGAGTGGAATCCGCAACCGAACCCGACCTGGGTGACCTGCGTTCCTTCGCTTCGGCATCCCGAATTGGTGCCGAATTTTGCGCAACGCTTGGCTGCTGCGCTGGGTCTGCCGTTTCATATGGTCATCGCAAAAACAGACGCAAGGCCCGAACAGAAAACGATGGCAAACAGTACACAACAGGCGCGCAACATTGATGGTTCGCTCGCACTCAACGGCCAGCCCATTCCTCCCGGACCAGTCCTCCTGGTGGATGACATGGTCGACTCGCGCTGGACGCTGACGGTGTCTGCATGGCTGCTGCGCAAAAGCGGTAGTGGCGCAGTTTGGCCTATGGCCCTTTCACAGACGGGGCACGACGAATGACGCCAGTCCTCTCACCCAACACCCAGTCGATCCTGCTGCTGACGGCGCCGCTCATTGCCGGACGAGGCACTGCGTCATCGGATCTGCTCTCGCCTGGTGAATACAAACGTCTCGCGCGTCATTTGCGCGAGATCCAGCGTCAGCCTGCGGATCTCCTCTCGCCGGACGCAGCTGAGATCCTGCGTGCGTGCCAACCGGTGATTGACGAGAGCCGCCTGCAGAAATTGTTGGGGCGCGGATTTCTGCTGAGCCAAGTGATAGAGCGCTGGCAATCTCGCGCCATCTGGGTCGTCAGCCGCGCCGATGCAGAGTATCCCCGCCGCCTGAAGGCCCGCCTGCGTGAAGATGCGCCGGCAGTGCTCTACGGCTGTGGCGACATGGCTTTGCTCGAAACCGGCGGGCTTGCCGTCGTTGGATCGCGCCATGTGGATGACGCCCTCATCGACTACACCATGGCAATTGGCCGACTCGCTGCTCGGACAGGTAGAACGCTTGTCTCCGGTGGCGCCAAGGGCATCGATCAGGCCGCCATGCGTGGCGCGCTCGAGGGTGGTGGAAAAGTTTGTGGCGTGCTGGCGGATAGCCTGGAAAAGACCACCATGAACCGCGAGCACCGCAATCTGCTGCTCGAAGGGCAACTGGTGCTGATTTCGCCCTACGACCCGAGTGCCGGATTCAATGTCGGCAACGCCATGCAGCGGAACAAGCTGATCTATGCATTGGCAGACACCTCACTGGTGGTCAGCTCCGATCTCAACAAAGGTGGCACCTGGACGGGTGCTGTCGAGCAGCTCGACAAACTCAAGTTCGTCCCGGTCTTCATTCGATCGACGGGCGAGTCTTCTGCCGGATTGGATGGATTAAGAAAGAAAGGCGCACTTCCTTGGCCGAACCCGCAAGACGTGGATTCGTTCGAGGAAGTGTTCAACGTGGCAATCCCAACGCCGACGGCATCCCCACAGGTTGGTTTTGCGCTGTTTTCAAACGAAGAACCAACGTCGGATGACGCCAAGCCAACGGCGCCCGTGCCACCCGGCGCCGCGCCATTGCCTCAGGCCGCGAGCGAGCCATCGGCACCGGTTGACGTTGTTTCCGATGTGCAGCCACCCGCTACGGCATTGGAAGAACCGCTGCCAGTCACGCCAGAGGCTGTGGCGCCGATAGACGATGCCAAGGGGTCTGCGCAACCGGAATCGAGCCCAGCCGAAGTGCTCTTCGCTGCCGTGCGCGCCGCGATTCAGCAGCTCTTGAGTACGCCGATGAAAGACGCCGAAGTGGCGGCCGCGCTGGACGTTTCCAATGCGCAGGCCAAGGCGTGGTTGCAGCGCCTAGTCGACGAAGGTGTATTAGAAAAGCAGAAGAAGCCAGCGGGCTACGTCGTCAAACAAAAACGGCTGTTCGAGTAAACCATGACGATGCATCGATTTAATCACTGCGCGCTGTACTCATCCGGAATCACGGAAGACGGGAGGTGCAGGTGATCGCAAAACTCGAACGACTCATCGGCGAAATCGGCGACCTCAACAGCAAGTTGATTCTGCTGGTCGGCCCCAGCCGCAGTGGCAAGACCCAACTGCTGCGCCAACTCAGCGCCAAGCTCAACCTCGAGCCGCTCAATGTCGGCCTGGAGCTGGGGCGCCGTTTGGCTGCCACGCCGAACAGCAAGCGCGGCTTCTCGGCAGGCGAACTGCTGCGGGAGATCGCGGACCAGGAACGAACGGAAGACCCGTTGCTGCTCGACAACCTCGAGTTGCTGTTCGAGCCGGGCCTGCAGATCAACCCGCTTGACCTCGTCAGGCGGCTGGCTCACTCCAAGCGCGTCGTGGCCGTCTGGCCTGGCGAGCTGCGTGGTGATCGCTTGGTGTACGCCGACATGAGCCATCCAGAACATCGTGACTACAGCCGCGACGGCGTGGTCGTACTCGAAATTTGACCTGAATTTGAAACAGAGCGTGGGGAAGAGAGAACCATATGGCCAAGAACATGAAATACGGAGATCTGATCCAGTTCGAGCAGATCGAGTCAGTCATTCAGCTGCTCGATGCCGGGCGCCCGGACGAGGCCAAGAAGCTCGTCGCGACCTATGTCATCTCCGACGACATGGCCGAGCGGATCTCCAAGCTCATGGTTCCCCAGCTCAGTTTCGACGACTCGGTCGATCACAAGGGCGTGCTGATCGTCGGTAACTACGGCACCGGTAAATCGCACTTGATGTCGGTGCTGTCGTTGGTGGCTGAGGATGCCGCCTACGCGCCGATGATCCGCCACCCCAAGGTCGCCGGGGCGGTTGCCCCGATCGCTGGTCGCTTCAAGGTGCTGCGCATCGAGGTGGGTGGCCTGCAGATGCCGCTGCGCCAGATCATCACCCTGCAGCTTGAGCGCTTCCTCGAAAAGCTCGGCGTCGACTACACCTTCCCGACCGCCGACAAGGAGCTCAACAACAAGGACTCCTTCGAGGAGATGATGGCCGCGTTCGCGGAGAAATTCCCGGACCAGGGCGTGCTGCTGGTGGTCGATGAGTTCCTGGAGTACCTGCAGTCCCGCCGCGATCACGAGCTTGTACAGGATCTGGCCATCCTGCGGCAGATCGGCGAAGTCACCAAACACCTGAAGTTCCGCTTCGTGGCCGGTGTGCAGGAAGCCATCTTCGACAGCGTGCGCTTCCAGCATGTGGCCGACAGCATGCGCCGCGTCAACGAGCGCTTCACGCAGATCCTGATCGACCGCCAGGACGTCAGCTTCGTCGTCTCCGCGCGCCTGCTCAAGAAGACGGCTGACCAGCAGAACAAGATCCGCGAATACCTCACGCCGTTCGCCAAGTTCTACGGCTCCATGAATGAGCGCATGGACGAGTACGTGCGGTTGTTCCCGGTTCACCCGGATTACCTGAAGACCTTCGAGCAGATCCACTTCACCGAGAAACGCGGCGCGCTCAAGACCATCGAGGCCGCCATGCTGGCCATCCTCGACCAGGAAGTGCCCGCCGACAAGCCGCTGTTCATCAGCTACGAGAGCTTCTGGAACACCATCAAAACCAACTCGGTCCTGCGCGCTGACCCCAACATCAAGGAAGTCATGCGCGTCTCCGAGGTGTTGGAGTCGCGCGTGCAGCAGGCCTTCACGCGCCCGGCCTACAAAGCTATGGCTCTGCGCGTCATCAACGCGCTGGCTGTACACCGTCTGACCACCGGCGGCGACATTCATGTGCCCATCGGCCCCACGGCCGCCGAGCTGCGCGACGCCTTGTGCCTGTTCCAGCCGGGCGTGGAAGACATGCCGGGCGATCCGGCCGAGAACCTGCTGTCGATGGTCCAGACCGTCATGCGGGAAGTGCTGAAGACCGTCAACGGCCAGTTCATCTCCAAAGCACCGGACACCGAGCAGTACTACCTCGACCTCAAGAAAGACATCGACTACGACGCGCAGATCGAAAAGCGCGCCGAAGCCCTGTCCGACGATGCGCTGGACCGCGCCTACTACAGCGCCATCAAGGCGCTGATGGAGTGCAGCGACGATCTACGCTACCCCGGCTTTCAGATCTGGCAGTACCAGATCGAGTGGCAGGAGCGCCGCGTCGAGCGCATGGGCTACCTGTTCTTCGGCGCCCCGAATGACCGGCCCACTGCCCAGCCCGAGCGCGATTTCTACATCTACTTCATCCAGCCCTTCGACAAGCCGAAGTTCAGCGACAACAACCTGGCGGACGAAGTGTTCTTCCGCCTGAAGTCGCCGGACGGGGACTACAAGCGCTACCTGTCGCAATACGCGGCGGCACTGGATCTGGCGTCTACGGCCAGCGGCGGCGCGAAAGCCATCTACCTGTCCAAGGCCCAGGATTCGCTGCGGTCCATGAGCAAATGGCTGCAGGAAAAGCAGATGACCGCATTCGAGGTCACCTACCAGGGCAAGACCAAGACGCTGCAGGACTGGTCCAAGGGCGTGTCCCTGCGCGACCGCGCCCGACTTGGCCCGGACGAGCGCATCAACTTCCGCGACGTGGTGAACATCGTCTCCGGCCTGGCACTGGGCCAGCGCTTTGCTGACATCTCGCCCGAGTACCCCACCTTCTCGGTGTTGGTCACCGAAGCCAACCGCAAGCAACTGGTGGGCAATGCACTGCGCGCCCTGGCCGGCGGCACCCGCACCAAGGATGCCGCAGCCATCCTGGACGCGCTGGAACTGCTCGATGGTGACCGCGTCGACCCGGCCAACTCCCGCTACGCGCAAGAGGTGATCAACCGCCTCAAGGCCAAGGGCCACGGCCAGGTGCTCAACCGCAGCGAACTGCTGTCGGGCACATCGGACGTCGAGTATTTCGCGCCGATCAAGTTCCGGCTGGAGCCCGACCTGCTGGTCACCGTGCTGGGCGGCCTCGTCTACTCCGGAGACATCGTGCTGTCGATCACTGGCGACAAGATCGACTCCGGCAAGCTGGTGCAGCTTGCAGAGCGTTCGCTGGAAGAGCTCAAGCAGTTCAAGCACGTCGAGGCACCCAAGGAGATCAACCTCGCGGTGCTGCGTGCCTTGTTCGAGTTGTTCGACCTGCCGTCCGGCCTGGCGCAGAAAGCCAGCCAGGGTGATACCGAGCCGGTCATCAAACTGCAGGAGAAAGTCAGCGGCCTGGTGCCGCGTGTGCTCAAGGCTGGCTCCGACCTGCAGCAAGGCAAGCTCGGTTTCTGGGGCCAGAACCTGCTGCGCGAAGAAGAAGCCAAAGACTGGCACGCCCGGCTGGATTCGCTGAAGAAGTTCACCGAATCGCTGGCGCCGTACAACACCGTCGGCAAGCTCAAGAACCTGCGCGTCACCCAGGAAGACCTGGACGGCCAGAAGAAGAATCTAGAGGTTCTGGCCGCCGTCGAGCGACTGCTCGAACTGGTGGTGGAACTGGGCAGCACGGCGTCCTACCTCTCGCAGGCCGAGATGGTGTTGCCCGCCGAGCATCCGTGGGTGAAGCAGGCCGAAGCCGCCCGCAAGGCGCTACAGGAGAAGCTGAGCCAGGACCGCACAGCCGAGCATGCCGCCGAATACCGGCAGACGCTCAACCAGCTCAAAAAGGACTACATCACCGCCTACATCGCCAGCCACAGTAAGGCGCGACTGGGCGTGGCCGAGGACAAGACCCGCAACGCCCTGCGCAAGGACGACCGTCTGCTGGCGCTTCGCGTGCTGGCCGGCGTGTCGCTGATGCCCACCAGTCAGCTCACCGCGTTCGAGGAGTCGCTCAACGGCCTGAAGAGCTGTTCCTCGCTGGATGAGCCGACCCTGGTCACGGCAGCCGTCTGCCCGCACTGCCAGTTCCGCCCATCGGCCGAGCAACTGGAACTGATCCCGGCGGCCAACCGCCTGCACAAACTGGATGACGATCTGGACGAGCTGCTGGCCAACTGGCAGCAGACCCTGCTGGAAAACCTGGAAGACCCGTTCACGCAGGAGAGCTTGGGCCTGTTGCCGGCAGCAAGCAAGAAGCCGATCGACGCCTTCCTAACCTCGCGCAAGCTGCCCGACCCGATGACCAGCGAGTTTGCCAATGCCGTGCAGGAGGCGCTGTCGGGGCTGGAGAAGATCGCAGTCAAGAATGAGGAGATCAAGCAGGCGCTGCTGCAAGGCGGCTCGCCGGCCACGCCGGACGACCTGCGCAAGCGCTTCGACAATTTTGTCAACGAGCGCTGCAAAGGCAAGGACTCAACCAAGCTTCGGTTCGTGGTTGAGTAAGCGTATCCATGAACATTTTTCCATCTTTCACTTAACAGGGAAATTCATTCATGAGTTACGCGAACTTCAGAGCCTCTATGCATTCGTTGGATTACGTCGACGACATCTACGTAGAGATACGGAATCTTGGTTCGGGAGATGTAGTTGTCGGCTTCTTCGACATAAATGACTCGGCTAAAACATCTGCGCAGATTCCGCAAAGCAGAGCAACCGCTTGGCCGAATTCAGCTCTGCGTCTTGGCGTGATGAGTCAGCTTGCTTCGGTACATCCAGCCTTTCTTGTCTTTTGTGATGCAGGAATGAAAGAGTTTCACCTTCATCCGCACCCATTCTCTGCCACGAACTATCAGTGCCTCAACGAGTTGGCGTACATCAATTTTCTTCAGGGGCTGAATGGCGCCGCAATGTCAAACAGGCAGGCGCAAGGTCCAAAGTATCCGGCATCGCTGCCACCTTACAGCGTCTGGCATTACAAGCTCGATTGGGCAAATAGTGCAACATTGCTTCTGTAAATTCGTGGCCTGCTGGTTTTGCGGTGTTTTGCCGGCCGCAGCGATGAGGGCGCGTAGCGCCCGAAGCGCGGAGGACGGCAAAACACCGCGGCGCAACCCCGGCAGGCCGTTTCCGCAGGCGATTTCTTCAGGGCATTCTTCCCCAAGTCCACGAAGGAGTCGACACCATGGCACAACGCGTAGAACCTCACCCCCTGGATGCTGCTTTTGCAGCGCTGCTGGCCAA
>Ga0209573_1004416_pt1 | contig 13878 bp, 12 predicted proteins | sample TNRBio252014_DNA_FD_185870 | JGI IMG/M metagenome (GOLD analysis project Ga0209573, IMG submission 185870) | Wastewater treatment Type I Accumulibacter community from EBPR Bioreactor in Madison, WI, USA - TNR Reactor_6/25/2014_ DNA (SPAdes)... | ecosystem: Engineered > Bioreactor > EBPR >...
GCTGATCGACGGCAAGACCAAGGCGGTGTTCTGTGAATCCATCGGCAATCCGGCGGCCAATGTCGTTGATTTCGGCGCGCTGGCCGCCGTCGCCCACGCCCAAGGCGTGCCGCTGATCGTGGACAACACCGTGCCGACCCCGTACTTGTGCCGGCCGTTCGAGCATGGCGCCGACATCGTGGTTCACGCCCTGACCAAGTATATGGGCGGCCACGGCACCAGCATCGGCGGCATCATCGTCGATTCCGGCTGTTTCCCCTGGGACCAGCACAAGGTCCGCTTCGCCCGGCTGAACGAACCCGATCCGTCCTATCACGGCGTGGTCTACGTCGAGGCGCTGGGACCGGCGGCGTTCATCGGCCGGGCGCGGGTGGTGCCGCTGCGCAACACCGGCGCGGCGATCTCGCCGTTCAACAGCTTCCTGATCTTGCAAGGGATCGAAACCCTGCCGGTGCGGATGGACCGCCACTGCGAGAACGCCCTCAAGGCCGCCGAGTATCTGCGCGGTCACCCCCAAGTCGTGTGGATCAAATATCCGGCGCTGGCCGACAGCCCGGAGAAGCCTTTGGTGGACAAATACATGGGCGGGCGCGGCTCCAGCATCCTCAGCTTCGGCATCAAGGGCGGGCGCGAGGCCGGGGCCAAGTTCATCGATGCCCTGCAACTGGTCACCCGGTTGGTCAACATCGGCGACGCCAAGTCGCTGGCCTGCCATCCGGCGACCACGACCCACCGGCAACTGTCGCCGGCCGAACTGGAAAGGGCCGGCGTCAGCGAGGATCTGGTGCGGCTGTCCATCGGCATCGAACACATCGACGACATTCTCGCCGATCTGGAGCAGGCGCTGACGGCGGCAAGGTAAAAATCCAGAATACCAACGACTACCGAAGGAGATCACCCCCATGAAAGCGCGCGCCGTCGTGGCCTGGGAGCCGAAAAAACCCCTGGCGATCGAAGAAATCGACGTGGAAGGACCAAGACAGGGCGAAGTTCTGTTGCAGGTCGTGGCCACCGGCGTCTGCCACACCGACGCCTTCACCCTGTCCGGCGACGATCCCGAAGGCGCCTTTCCCTGCGTTCTCGGCCACGAGGGCGGCTGCGTGGTGGTCGAATGCGGCCCCGGCGTCAAGGACCTGAAGCCGGGCGATCACGTCATTCCGCTCTACATCCCCGAATGCGGCGAATGCGAATACTGCCGCTCCACCAAGACCAACCTGTGCCAATCCATCGCCGCCACGGTGTGGACCGGCTACATGCCCGACCATACCCGCCGCTTTTCCTGCAAGGGTACGCCGCTGTTTCATTACATGGGTTGCTCAACCTTCGCCGAATACACGGTGGTGCCGGAAATCGCCCTGGCCAGGATCAACCCGGCCGCGCCGCTGGACAAGGTCTGCCTGTTGGGTTGCGGCGTCACCACCGGCATCGGCGCGGTGCTTAACACCGCCAAGGTGGAGCCAGGTTCGACGGTCGCGGTGTTCGGCCTCGGCGGCATCGGCCTGTCGGTCATCCAGGGCGCGATCATGGCGCAAGCCGGGCGCATCATCGCCATCGATCTCAACCCCGACAAGTTCGCCATGGCGACGGCGCTGGGCGCGACCGACACCCTGAACCCGAACGCTATCGGCGGCAGTGTCGTTGACGCCATCAAGGAGATGACGAACGGCGGGGTGGACTACTCGTTCGAGTGTATCGGCAACGTCGAGGTGATGCGGCAGGCGCTGGAGTGCTGCCACATGGGCTGGGGCGTGTCCACCATCATCGGCGTGGCCGGCGCCGGCCAGGAAATCCGCACCCGCCCGTTCCAACTGGTGACCGGCCGCACCTGGAAGGGCACGGCGTTTGGCGGGGTCAAGGGCCGCAGCCAGTTGCCCGGTTACGTCGAAAACTATCTCCAGGGCCGGATCGAGCTGGATCGCATGGTGACGCACACGATGCCATTGGAAGACATCAACACCGCCTTCGATCTGATGCACGAAGGCAAGAGCATCCGCTCGGTGATTCTGTTCTAGGGGACGGCGGCGTGGAAAAAATCGAAGCGATCAAGGAATTCGGCGGCTGGCTGAACCGCTACCGCCACCGCTCGTCAGCCTGCGCCTGCGACATGACCTTTTCGGTCTATCTGCCGCCCGCAGCGGCGACAGAAAAGGTGCCGGTGGTCTATTGGCTGTCTGGTCTGACCTGCACCGACGACAATTTCCGGGTCAAGGCGGGGGCGCAGCGTTACGCGGCGGAACTCGGGTTGGCGCTGGTCATCCCCGATACCAGCCCGCGCGGCGCGGAGGCGCCGGATGTGCCGGAGCGCTACGATCTCGGCCAGGGCGCCGGGTTCTACGTCAACGCCACCCAGGAGCCGTGGGCGCGGCATTACCGGATGTACGATTACGTCACCCGCGAACTGCCGGCGCTGGTCGAGGCCAACCTGCCCGTGACCGCTGCCCGCTCCATCACCGGCCATTCGATGGGTGGCCACGGCGCGCTGATCTGCGCGTTGAAGGAACCGGGGCGCTATCGGTCCGTGTCCGCCTTCGCGCCGATTTGCCACCCGATGGCGTGCGGCTGGGGGCAAGGCTGCTTCAAGGCCTATCTGGGCAACGACCGCGAGGCATGGGCTGCCTACGATGCCGTCCGGCTGATCGAGGCGGGAGCGGAAGCCATTCCCCTGCTGATCGATCAGGGTACCGCCGATGAGTTTCTCGCCCAGCAGTTGCATCCGGAGTCGCTCGAACGGGTTTGCGCCGCCCGCGACTTTCCGCTGACCCTGCGGTGGCAAGACCGCTACGACCACAGCTACCATTTCATCGCCACCTTCATCGGCGAACATCTCGCCTATCACGCCGGCATCCTCCGTGAAACAAGAACTGCTGAAGCTGTTGCAAAGCCTGCTGCGCGGTGAACTCAGCCGCACCCGTCGCCGCAAGAGCGGCTCGCCCTGGCTGATCGGCGGGCTGGCGGTCGCCGTCGTCGCGATCAGTTACTTTCTGCACGAACCCAAAGCGCCGCCCTCAGCGACCGCCAAGGGAGCGGAACTGGTCTGCACCGTTAAATCGGTCTACGACGGCGACACCCTGACCGCCAGTTGCCCGGCTGGCGAGGTCAAGGTGCGGGTGTTCGGCATCGACGCCCCGGAAATGAAGCAGGAACCGTGGGGCGACCGTTCCCGCGAGGCGTTCCGCGGTCTCTTGCCCCGGCGCGATCCGGTTCGACTGCGGGTGATGGATCAGGACCGCTACGGCCGGGTCGTCGCTCAGGTCTTCGCCGGCGAGCGCGATACTGGACTGGAAATGGTCCGGCAGGGGCGGGCGGTGATGTACGAGCAGTACAACGACTCGCCGGCCTATCGGCAGGCCCAGGCCGAGGCGCAACAGGCCCGGCGCGGCATCTGGGAAAAGCCCGGTGGCCAGCAGGACCCCGCGACTTGGCGGCGGCTCAATCCGCGCTGAGCCCGATCCAACTGGCGATTCCCCATGGCCGCGTCGCCTGCTTCATCCACTGTTCACCGCGCCGCTATCCGGGTGGATGGGGAGCAGTGCCGCTGCGAGGGCGACTGGACTCTGGACGGCATCGAGGCGCTGGATGCGCAACCGCACGGCATTCGCTGGCCGGCGGGCGCGGTGCGGCTGGATGGTTCGGGCATTCAGGCCATTGACACGACCGGCGCGCTGCGCTTGCTGAGCATCGTCGCCGATCTGGAGCAAGCCGGCCAGCCAGTCCGCCTGGTTAGTCTGCGCGAGGAGCATCAGGCGTTGCTGGACCTGGTGCGGGAACGCCGCGCCAGCGCCGGCGCGGTTCCACCGCCCCCCGCAGCCCGAGGCGCGCTGGAACGGTTGGGTCGGCGAGTCGGGTCGCACGCCCGCCACGCCCTCGAGTTTCTGGCCTTTATCGGCGAAGCGGCGATAGCTCTGGGGCGACTGGCCCTGCATCCTGGCCGGTTCCGCTGGCGGGCGCTGTTCGGCAACATTGAAACCGCCGGCGTCAACGCCCTGCCCATCATCGCGCTGCTGTCGTTCGTGATGGGCGTGGTCATCGCCTATCAAGGTGGCCAGCAGCTCAAGTTTTACGGCGCCAACATCTTCATCGTCGAGCTGGTGTCGCTGACCATGCTGCGCGAACTGGCGCCGCTGATCACCGCCATCATCGTCGCCGGCCGCACCGGCTCGTCCTACACCGCCCAGATCGGCACGATGCGGATCACCGAGGAAGTGGACGCGCTGCGCACCATCGGCATTCCGCCCATGGACCTACTGGTGTTGCCCAAGCTGCTGGCATTGACCGTCGCCCTCCCGCTGCTGACGGTGTTCGCCGATGCGCTCAGCGTATTCGGCGGCATGGTCATGGCGCGGACGATGCTGGATGTCAGCTTCAGCGACTTCCTCGACCGCTTCCCGCGGGTGGTGACGCCAACCTCGTTTCTGCTCGGGATCGGCAAGACGCCGGTGTTCGCCGCCATCATCGCCCTGGTGGGTTGCTATCAGGGCTTTCAGGTGCGCGGCGGGGCCGACAGCGTTGGCCGGCACACCACGGTCAGCGTGGTGCAGTCCATCTTTCTGGTGATCGCGGCCGACGCCCTGTTTTCGATCATCCTGGGAGGGGTGGGGTTGTGGCGCTGAGCGCGCATCCGGCCGACGCCGTGATCGTGGTGCGCGGATTGCGTACCCAGTTCGGCGCGACGGTCATCCACGAGAATCTGGATCTCGACATCCGCCGCGGCGAGATCGTCGCCCTGGTCGGCGGCAGCGGCTCCGGCAAGACCACCTTGCTGCGGGCGATTATCATGCTGTTGAAGCCGGCCGCCGGTTCCATCGAACTGTTCGGCCAGGAGATCGTCGGCATCGGCGAAACCACCGCGTTCCGATTGCGTCGGCGCTTCGGGATGCTGTTTCAGCAGGGCGCGCTGTTCAGTTCGCTGACGGTGCGCGAGAACGTGGCGGTGCCGCTGCGCGAGCATACCCGGTTGTCCGCGCGGCGGATCGCGGACATCGCCGACCTCAAGATCGCGCTGGCGGGGTTGCCGGCGGATGCCGGGAATAAGCTGCCGCGCGAGTTGAGCGGCGGCATGTTGAAACGGGCGGCGCTGGCGCGAGCGCTGGCGCTGGACCCGGCGTTGCTGTTTCTGGACGAGCCGACCGCCGGGCTGGACCCGGTCAGCGCCGGAGCGTTCGACGAACTGGTGGCGCAGCTCAAGGAGTCGCTGGGGCTGACGGTAGTGATGGTGACCCACGACCTGGATACTCTGTGGAGCGCTACCGACCGGGTGGCGTTCCTGGGCGAGCAGCGGGTGATCGGCTACGCGCCGATGCGCGAATTGACCCAGGCGGAGCATCCGCTGATTCGGGCTTATTTCGAGGGGCCGCGCGGGCGTGCGGCGCGGGAGCAGGCGTGCAAAGCAAGGTAAGTTACGCCTTGGTGGGACTGTTCGTGATCCTGCTGGGGTCGGCGTTGCTGAGCGCGGCGTTCTGGCTGACGCTGGGCGGCGAGACCAAGACCTACGACCGCTACCGGGTGTATTTCCGGGAATCGGTGGCCGGCCTGAATCCCAAGGCGACCGTGCGCTATCGCGGCGTCCAGGTCGGGCAGGTGGAATCCATTCGGTTGGACCGCAACAATCCCGATCAGGTGGATGTGGTGCTGGACATCGAACGCGGCACCCCGATCCGCCGCGACACCATCGCCACGCTGTCCACTCGTGGACTGACCGGGGTAGCGGCCGTGGAGTTGAGCGGCGGCAGCAGCCAATCGCTGCCGCTGGAGCAGGAAGCCGGTCAGGAATTACCGGTGATTCAGGCCGGCCCGTCGCTGGTGGCGCGGCTGGATGACGCTTTCAACAATATGCTGGCCAACGTGGATAATCTGTCGCGGCGGCTGGAACGGTTGCTGGGCGACGATAACCAGATCGCCCTGACCCGGACCTTGCAACATCTCGACGTGATGACTGGCGCAGTGGCCGACCGGGCCGACAGCATCCGTCGGACCCTGACGAACGTGGAAACCTTCACCGGCGCGCTGGCCGGGCGGGCGGAGCGGCTGGGCCAGGCGCTGGACCGGCTGGCGACCACGCTGGAAGGCGCCGGCGAATTGGACAAGCAGCTTCGCGCAACGCTGAGCGACATCCAGGCCGGCGCCCGGTCGGTGCGGAAAACGGCGGATACCTTCAACCAAACCAGTCTGGACCTGAGCGGCATGGCCAGGGACGGGCAGCGCGAATTGCAACGGCTGGGGCAGACTACCCTGCCGGAGCTGAACCAGTTGCTGGCGCAGGCCGGCGAGATGGTGGCGACCCTGCGGCAACTGGCCGAACTGCTGGAACAGAATCCCCGCGCCCTACTGCTGGGCAAACCGGGCGGTCGGCCGGGGCCGGGAGAGGAATAAGAAAGCGAAAGGCGAAAGGCGCTTCGCGCATTTTTCAACCAACCTACCGAAACAGCCAGGAGAAGCGGAGATGACGGGCGCCATTGATCGTGGACGCAAGCGGGGGATAGCTCGGTTTGGGGGAATGCTGTTGGCGGTGTTGACACTGGGAGGCTGTACGCTGCCGCAGGATCAATCGCCGCCGGCGCAAAGCTATTTGCTGGAGGTGGGAACCTTCGCGCCGGCGCCGGCCCGCCGTGCCAGTGGCAAGACGCTACTGGTGGCGCCACCCAAGGCGGCGCCGGGATTCGATTCCAACCGCATCGCCTACACCCGGCAACCGCCGAAGCTGGATTACTACAAGGACAGCGTGTGGAGCGACGCGCCGGCCCGGATGTTGCAACCGATTCTGGTGCGCGCCTTCGAGGCGACGGGCGCGTTCAAGGCGGTGGTGTCGCCGCCCGCGCCGGGTCTAGCCAACCTGCGGGTGGATGTGGACGTGATCCGGCTGCAACAGGAATTCATGAGCCAGCCCAGCCGGGTGCGGCTGATGGCCCGGATCAAGGTGGTGGACCTGAAGAGCGGGCACGTGTTGGGCACGCAGGTGTTCGAGGCGGTGGAGCCGGCCCCCAGCGAAGACGCCAATGGCGCGGCCCGGGCGGCCAACGCGGCGGTGCAAAAGGTGTTGGAGCAGATGGTGCGGTTCGCGTTGCGCTATCTTTAGTGGGATGGCGTCGTGGGGCGCGGACACCCTTCCAGGAACCCCTTGAACCAGCGATCCAGGCTGGCGACCAGTTCCGCGCCGACGGTATGGGCGATGCCAGCGGAGTTTCGTCGATCGATGAATTGGTTTTAGCGCTAACTTGGGGGAAGCTCGAATGCCGGATATCGCTGGATCCGTTGGCGTCAACGGCAGGAACGATGAATCGGATACTCTAACGGTGCAAACCCTGCTCAACCAGGTTCCCGCCATGCAGGGCGGCGCCGAACCAGTGCTCGATCTGGACGGTTGGTGCGGCAACAAGACCGTTGCCGCTATCCGCAAGTTTCAGCAAAGACAGTTCAATTCGCAGGATGGCTTGGTGGAACCGGGCAAGCGAACCATTCAAAAGTTGAATGCGCTCGCCACGGCGCCGGGCGCCAGGCCGGTCCCGGCGCCGGACATGGATCCGAAGACGCTGGCGCTGCAATCGGCGCCCCAGGTCACCCGGTGGATTACCGCCGCTCTCAAGGAAATCAACGAGGTCATCGCGGGCGGCGGCGCGCTGGCTGGCCGGCCGGCTTACGCGCAAGCCGCGTTCGCGGCGCATTTCAAGCTGACCGACCGTTTTTCGGCGAACTATCTCCTGAAACTGCTGGCGACCGTCAAGAGCAACTACGAGGCCGCCCAGCGAACCGTGAACAACGGCGCGGCCATCTATCGCAGCGTGTCGCGCAAGCAGATGAGCATCGACATGGGCGGCCAAACCGCTCCGGCCTATGTTCCCAACCGGCAGCGCATCTGCTTCACGCCGGAGTTTCATGTCTTTCTGGACGATTATCCGGCGCGTCCGGGGATGGATTGGTCGGGCCAGGGTTGGGGACCCAAATGTCGGGCCGCCATGGTGCTCCACGAAACCATTCATTACGTGGATCCCCAGGCGCAGTTCGATATCTACGAACACGACCAGGTGTACCAGACCATGATCGCCGAGGTGGCGATTCACGATCCGAGTTCCTACCCTTCCTTCGCTGCCCACATCGAAGAAAGAAGCCCGTTGCCGATGGGACCGCTATACGGCGCCGGACGACCGCGCGATTAACGCCCCGACCGATTGCGAACCCGGCGACTCCCGCCATTCCTACCCTGGCGATCCGCAGCCGCCGTTCGTGGTTTTTTTCAACCACTCCTCCAAAAAACCCTCGAACCACCGATCCAACGCCGCATCGTGGCGGGCATGATGAGCGCGCTGTTCGGCGGCGGACTGGGCGCCGGGCGCGATAAGCTCGTGCGCGCCTTCCACCAGCCAGTGCTCCAGAATCGTCCGATCCACTTCCGGGTGGAACTGCACGCCGAAAGCGTTGACGCCGTACCGATAGGCCTGATGCGGAAAGCATTCGCCGCTGGCGAGCAGTTCCGCGCCGGCGGGCAGCTCGAAACCTTCGTGGTGCCAGTGGTAAACGTGCAGCGGGGCGTCGAATGTCGCCTGGCCGGCGGCGGTCGGCTGGACCGCGAAATAGCCGATTTCCGCCAGTCCCGCCGGATGCCGCTGGACCGTCGCGCCCAGCGCCCGCGCCAGTAGTTGCGCGCCCAGGCAGATGCCCAGGAACGGCCGGCCAGAATCCAGCGCCTGGGGAATCCAGTCCAGTTGCGCCCGGATGCCGGGCAACTTGCCGTCGTCGTTGGCGCTCATCGGCCCGCCGAACACCACCGCGCCGGCGTAGCCGTTCATGTCCGTCGGCAACAATTCGCCGCTCAGGGGATAGCAAAACTCGAGCGGGCAACCCCGTTCCCGCAACTTGCGGCCGCAGCGGCCGGCGCTGGCGTCGGGCGTCTGCATCACCAGCAGCAGGCGCGGCGGTTCGGGCGTCATGGCTCGCCGTCCCCCGCGTCGGCGTCGGCGTTCGCCCCGGTCGCCCGTCGGTAGTCCTTCAGGGTCTCGGCGATCAGGAACGCCAGTTCCAGGCTTTGCGAGGCGTTCAGGCGCGGGTCGCAGAGCGTGTGATAGCGGTCGGCCAAACCCTGCTCGGTAATCGCTTGCGCGCCGCCCAGACATTCGGTCACGTCCTGGCCGGTCAGTTCGAAATGCACCCCGCCCGGAATGCCGCCTTCGGCGCGATGAATGGCGAAGAATTGCCGCACTTCATCCAGGATGCGGGCGAACGGGCGGGTTTTGTAGCCGGTGCGGGTTTCCAGAGTGTTGCCGTGCATCGGATCGCAGGACCAGACGACCCGCCGGCCTTCGCGTTGCACTGCCCGGATCAGCGGCGGCAGGGCGGTTGCGATTTTGTCCGCCCCCATGCGGCTGATTAGGGTCAGGCGTCCGGGCTGGTCGTCGGGGTTCAGCGCGTCCAGCAGGCGCAGCAACGTGTCGGGGTCGGCGGTCGGTCCCAGCTTGAGGCCGATGGGGTTGGCGATGCCGCGCATGAATTCGACGTGTGCACCGTCCAGTTGCCGGGTGCGCTCGCCGATCCACAGGAAATGCGCCGAACCGTCGTACCACTCGCCGGTTTGCGGGTCGCGCCGAGTCAGCGCCTGCTCGTAGCCCAGCAACAGCGCTTCGTGCGAGGTGTAGAAATTCACCTGCCGCACTTGCGGGTCGGCCATGGCGTCCAGTCCGCAGGCGCGCATGAACCCCAGCGTTTCGCTGATGCGGCTGGCCAAATCGCGGTAGCGCGCGCCCTGGGAACTGGCGCGCAGGAAATCCAGATTCCACTGCTGGACCCGGTGCAGATCGGCGAAACCGCCCTGGGCCAGCGCCCGCAGCAGGTTCAGGGTCGCCGCCGACTGCGAGTAGGCGCGCAACTGCCGGCGCGGGTCTGCGCGGCGGGCCTCGGCGCTGAAGTCGAGATCGTTGACGATGTCGCCCCGGTAACTGGGCAGGGTCGCGCCATCACGGGTTTCGGTGGGAGAACTGCGTGGCTTGGCGAACTGGCCGGCCATTCGTCCGACCTTGACCACCGGACAGGCGGCGGCGAACGTCAGGATGACCGCCATTTGCAACAGGACGCGGAAGGTGTCGGTGATGGCGCGCTCGGTGAAATCGGCGAAACTCTCAGCGCAGTCGCCGCCTTGCAGCAGGAACGCCCGGCCAGCGGCGACTTCGGCTAGGTGCTGGCGCAGGGTGCGAATTTCGCCGGCGAACACCAGCGGCAACGAGGTGGTCAGCCGCTCCTCGACCTCGGCCAGCGCCGGAACGTCGTCGTAAACCGGCAGTTGCGCCGCTGGGCGCCGTCGCCAGCTTGCTGGGGTCCAGGAAGTTTGGGGATGTGACAGGGGTTGGGGCATCGGTGCATCCGAAAGTTGCGTATGATTCCAACGCCAGCAAGGCCGGCTTGAACGTAGGATAACTGAATTGGACCCGTCATGACCCCCGCCGATTTCATCGCCTAATGGCGCGACAACCCGCTGAGCGAGCGGGCGTTCGAATACGGTCTGCGGGGATAATGGCACTGTAACTGTGTTAAGGAGCCATCATGCAACCCACGCGCATTTTCCAGAGCAATCAATATATGCAACCTTCGGACGGGGAGCCGGTTCGGTCGGTGATCGTTGAAACCAGGGAAGCGGTCATCGTCGCCTGGCATGTGAAGCCCGGTCAGCGAATTACGGCGCACATTCACCCAGCCGGTCAGGATACCTGGACCATTCTCTCGGGACATGGCGAATACCAAACCGAGGCATCCGGCGAAGCTCATCCGATAGGAGCCGGAGATGTGGTCGTTGCCTACCCAGGCGCGGTGCATGGCGTGTACAACAACGGCACAGAACCCTTGCGGTTCATTTCAGTGGTGTCACCAGCCAATGCCGGGCATGAATGGGTTTAACAGGTTGAGTGGTTACGCCCGAGCCACGGAATGACCGAAGTGGACGGATCATGACCCCTGCCGATTTCATCGCCCAATGGCGCGACAACCCGCTGAGCGAGCGGGCCGGCGCGCAGCCGTTTTTCCTCGATCTGTGCGAGTTGCTGGGCGTCGGCAAGCCGAACGACCCGGAACATTACTGCTTTGAGCGCGGCGCGACCCGCACCGGGGCCGGGCGCGGCTGGGCGGACGTGTGGAAGCGGGGTTGCTTCGCCTGGGAGAACAAGGCGCCGGGCGGCGATCTGGCGGCGGCGCTGAAGCAGTTGATGACCTACGCGCTGGCGCTGGACAACCCACCGCTGCTGGTGGTCTGCGACCGTCGGCTCATCGAGATTCACACCCATTTCACCGGCACTCCGTCGGAAGTTCACCGCATCCGGCTGGAAGACATTGGCCAGCCGGAGCATCTCGCCAGGTTGCGCGCGCTGTTCGAGAACCCGGAACGATTCCGGCCCCGCCGCACCGATCACGAGGTCACCCAGGAAGCCGCTGGCCGGTTCGCCGCCATCGCCGCCGCGCTGGCGCAACGGGGCCATGGCCCGCGTCAGGTCGCCCATTTCCTGATTCAGTGCCTGTTTTGCATGTTCGCCGAGGACGTGGGCCTGCTGCCGGCGCGGCTGTTCGAACGGATCGTCGAGAAGAGCGCTGGCCAGCCGGAAAAGTTGTCGGCGCGGTTGGCGGAGTTGTTCGCCGCCATGCGCGCGGGCGGCGATTTTCTGCTGGAGGACATCGCTTGGTTCAATGGCGGGCTGTTCGAGACGGCTATGCCGCTGCCGCTGGTCGAGGCCGAGGCGGCGGCGCTGTTGGCGGCGGCGAAAATGGACTGGTCGGCGATTGAACCGGCGATTTTCGGCACGCTGTTCGAGCGCGGCTTGGACCCGGCGTTGCGGGCGCAACTGGGCGCGAATTTCACCGATCCCCAAACCATTCGCAAAATCATCGAGCCGGTGGTGGTCGAGCCGCTGGCGGCGGAGTGGGCGGCGGCGCGGGTGGCGATTGCCGAGCACATGGAGCGTTATCAGGCCGGCGGCAAGGGTGCGAAGAAAGCGCGGCAGGCCGCTGAGGAGATTTTTCTGAGTTTTCTGGAACGGCTGAAGAACTTCCGGGTGCTCGATCCGGCCTGCGGATCGGGCAATTTCCTGTATCTGGCGTTGCGGGCGCTGAAGGATTTGGAGCATCGGGCCAATCTCGACGCGGAGGCGCTGGGATTGCACCGGCAGTTGAGCATCGAGACCTGCCCGCGCAACGTGCTGGGTATCGAACTCAATCCCTACGCCGCCGAACTGGCGCGGGTGACGGTGTGGATCGGCGAGATTCAGTGGATGCTCAAGCACGGCTACGACATTCGCCGCGACCCGATTCTCGCGCTGCTGGATCACATCGAATGCCGGGATGCGGTGTTGGTCGTCGATGCATTCCCCCCCTGTCAAGGGGGGGTGTCCCGAAGGGACGGGGGGGTTGGTCCGCCCGATGGGTCAAACCACCCCGGCGCTACGCGCCACCCCTCCTTAGCCAAGGAGGGGAGTACTGAGCGGGAGCCGGATTGGCCGGCGGTGGATGTCATCGTCGGCAATCCGCCGTTTTTGGGCGGTTCCAAACTGCTGCGGGAGTTGGGCGACGAGTACGCGGGCCGGCTGCGCCAGCTTTACGAAGGACGGGTGCCGGGCGGGGCGGATTTGGTCTGCTACTGGTTTGAGAAGGCGCGCGCCCAGATCGAAGCGGGACAAGCAAAGCGGGCAGGACTGGTTGCAACACAGGCCATTCGCAAGGGCGCCAGCCGCGCCGTTTTGGATCGAATTGTCGCCAGCGGTGAAATCTTCGCGGCTTGGAGCGACGAACCCTGGGTCAATGACGGCGCGGCGGTGCGGGTGTCGCTGGTGTGTTTTGGGGAGAAGGCGGGTGGGATCATACTCGATGGCCAGCCGGTCGCAGTCATCAACGCCGACCTGACAGCGGGAGAGAACGATTTGACCCAAGCCGCACGCCTTGCCGAAAACATCGCTGCTGCATTTCGTGGTGCTGACAAGATTGGTGCTTTCGACATTGCCGGCGAATTGGCCCGCCAATGGCTCCAACAGCCCAACCCCCACGGCAGGCCGAACCGTGACGTGGTGCGACCGTGGGCCAACGGCATGGATATCACCCGCCGCCCGTCCGATACCTGGATCATCGATTTCGGCGGCGAAATGTCTGAAGGTGAAGCGGCGTTGTACGAAGCGCCGTTCACTTATGTGCTGGAGTATGTCAAGCCGGAGCGGGAACAGAATCGGCGGGCGGCGCGGGCTAAAAACTGGTGGCGGCATGGAGAAATCATGCCCGGTATGCGGGCGGCCTTGGCGCGTATCCCGCGCTACATCGCCACGCCGCGCGTCGCCAAGCATCGGCTGTTTGTCTGGTTTCATTCATCGATGCTGCCCGACAGCCGCCTCTACGTCATCGCCCGCGCCGACGACGCGACGTTTGGCGTTCTGCATTCCCGTATCCACGAAGTCTGGGCGCTGGCTAACGCCAGCCGGCATGGTGATGGCAATACGCCAACTTACAACGCCGCCACCTGTTTCGAGACGTTTCCGTTCCCACAAGGCGTTTTGGCTGATCCTGATCCAGACACTCATTTCCCCACCATCGCCGAGGCTGCGCGCCGGTTGAACGAACTCCGGGAACACTGGCTCCATCCGCCGGAATGGGTGGAGCGGGTTCCCGAAATCGTCCCCGGCTACCCGGATCGGCGGATTCCCAAACCGGAGTTTGCCGCCGAACTGAAAAAGCGCACCCTGACCAATCTCTACAACGCCCGGCCGGCGTGGCTGGTCAACGCCCATCGGCAACTGGATGAAACGGTGGCGGCGGCGTATGGCTGGAGCGATTACACGCCGGCCCTGCCCGATGAGGAAATTTTGCGGCGATTGCTGGCGCTCAACCGCGAACGGGCCGGGGCGGGGCGTTGAGGGGTTTTCGCGAAAG
>Ga0209573_1004417_pt1 | contig 13876 bp, 7 predicted proteins | sample TNRBio252014_DNA_FD_185870 | JGI IMG/M metagenome (GOLD analysis project Ga0209573, IMG submission 185870) | Wastewater treatment Type I Accumulibacter community from EBPR Bioreactor in Madison, WI, USA - TNR Reactor_6/25/2014_ DNA (SPAdes)... | ecosystem: Engineered > Bioreactor > EBPR >...
CCGCCCAGGTTCCAGTTTCCAGTCTGTGGAGCACCGAACTGCCAGTAATCCATCTGCTGGCCGTCTTTGGAATACGTGGAGGTACGAGATTCACCAATCATGATCGTATTGGAGGTGCCATCAATGATGTCTCGCATCTTGATATTGCTGCAGCCGAAAAAGATGCCATCCAGATCACGTTCTTCCAGTGACTTGAACGCAGCGGTGTTGAAGCCTGCCGGCCGAGTTGACGCGTCGTCGGAAGAAATCATGGCCCCCGCGGAAGCTCGGTAGCTGACGGGCATCCGGCCGGGAATCCCTTCGTTATCCCGAGGGCCCAGTGGCATCGAGGGACACATAAACGGAGGGATGAAAGTCGCGCAGGCTTTTTCGTTGGGAGAACCATTAGCGTCCCAGTTTCCTGGACCGCTTTCCTGCCAGATCAGCGTGGCAAACAGATTGCCCTGTTCAATCTGAGGCAGGATCATGGCCGACCACAGGGTTTCCCGAGCGTCGAAGCCATACGGAAACACAATGTACGTGTCGTGGTAGTTGTGCATAGCCAGCCCAAGTTGTTTCAGGTTGTTCTTGCACTGTGTTCTTCGAGCGGCCTCGCGGGCCTGCTGCACGGCCGGCAGCAGCAACGCAATCAGAATCGCGATGATGGCAATCACCACGAGCAGTTCAATCAACGTAAAACCACGGTTCTTTTTCATTTGCAGGGCCTCCCTGGAATTTGAGGAATCAAAGATAAGTTGAGTAAGTACGTAGAATGTTCAGCAATTGTTAAGGAATCGTTTACCGCTCCTTCTCGAAGATTGGCTTCCTGCAACTGGAAAACACTCAGGTGATCTCATAAACACGTCTGGTGTCAGCACTTGCATACTCTGTGTTGCCCTTGTTTCAGATTCAACTCAAGCCTCTGCTCGAGATCGTCTTTCTGAGTGCCTCATTTCACTTGCATGTGAGTCTCTGCTGCCTACAGATTGCGACGCGGTATGCACCTCTGTGTGCGATCCGCCTGGTGAAACGGCTGCGATCCATTGGCAACGTGCGGTTCACTGGTATTGCCGACCTGATGTCGCTCAAAATGGCCCATCCGTAACTCTTTCTGTCAGATCAGAAACGAGAGACAGCGACCTGCCATCAATCCTGAAGACTTCCTTTGCTCAACGAGTCCCTCATGCTGCGGAATCTGGTTCTTGGATGTGTGGTTGCGATGGCTCAGGCCGACGTAATATCTCAGGAAACCTGGACCGTTCAGGATGTCGTTTTCACAGCGAGCGTGGACAGATCCGAACAACGTTATGTGCTCGCGATCCCCAGTGACTTTGATCCAGACAAACCGCATGATCTGCTGATCGCTCTGCACGGTCATGGATCGGACCGCTGGCAGTTTGTGAAGGACGAACGTCCTGAATGTCGCGGCCTGCGAGATCTGGCGGCACAGCGGCAGATGATCTTTGTCTCACCCGATTACCGCGCGAAAACATCCTGGATGGGACCATTGGCCGAAGCCGATGTCCTGCAGATTCTGGATGAACTGCACGGACAATTTCGCATTGGCAATGTGATCATTTCCGGTGGATCGATGGGTGGCACTGCTGCTTTGACATTTGCCGCCATGCATCCGCAATGTGTTGACGGTGTGGTATCGCTGAATGGAACTGCCAATCTGGTTGAGTATCCCAACTTTGTGGACGCGATTGCCGAATCCTTCGGCGGCAGCCGCGAACAGAAGCCCGAAGTCTATCGACAGCGATCGGCCGAGTTCTTTCCGGAGCGACTGACGATGCCCGTGGCGGTCACCACCGGCGGCAAGGATTCACTGGTTCCTCCTGAGAGCGTGCTGCGATTGGTGCGCACTCTGGGAGGTCAGGGATCTCCGGTGCATTCGATTCATCGCCCGGACGGCGGTCATTCAACAACTCTGGAAGATACTCAGGCTGCCCTGCAGTTTGTCATGGATCAACTGGACCGGCAACGGACCAGACATAAATCCCTGCAGACCGTTTTTGCAGACCAGCCAGTGACGGTCGTCTGCCTGGGTGACAGTGTGACGGGTGTCTATTACCACACGGGCGGCCTTCGAGCGTATCCGGAGATGCTGGAGATCGCTCTAAAGACGGTCAGGCCGACTACGCCGGTTCGAGTCATCAACGCCGGAATCAGCGGGAACACGACGACCGACGGCCTGAATCGGCTGGATCGCGACGTGCTGCAGCACAAGCCCCAGATTGTGACGATCAGCTTTGGTCTGAATGACATGACTCGAGTGCCTGAGGAGCAGTTTCGAAGCAATCTGCAGGCACTGATCGATCGATGCCGAACTGCCGAAAGTCAGGTGGTCCTGTGCACTCCCAATGCCGTCATCGACACGTCCGATCGTCCGATCGTTCGATTGGAGAGGTATTGCGACATCATTCGCGATGTGGCGAAGCGGAACGAGATTCTGGTCTGCGATCAGTACACGGCAGGTCGTCGTCTGCAGCAGCGAGCCTCACGAACCTGGCGGATGACCATGAGTGATGCCATTCATCCCAATATGGATGGCCATAAACGAATGGCGGAAGAACTGTGTCGAAGTCTGGCCGGTTTGGATGTGTCGCTGGAAGGGACTCAGCCGCCAACGCCCCAGCTGGCGAGAATCCGAACATTGCTCGAATCGGGCCAGCCTGTTCGTCTGCTGGTTGCCGACTCGCTGGCAGACATCGTCACCCAGGCGATCAAACAATCTTACCCGGCAGCAAACCTGGAACTTCACGTCTGGCCCCTGCGTGAACAATCGCTGATGCAGGCCGAAGAGTATGCTCGACAAACGGCCCGCGCGCTGAAGCCGAATCTGGTGGTGCTGACATTTCCGGAACCAAAGTCCGAAAGTGACGAGCAGCAGATTCACTCAGTTTCGTGGATCATGAACTGGTCGCTGAGTTTTGGGGTGCAGGAATGGGACTGTGTGGTGGTGCACCCTGCCCTGCTGCGGGCTGAGGCCAATTCCTCGTTTGACGACCTCGTCATTCGTTTGATCCACGCACAGCACCTGCCTTTGATTGATGGCGATTCGGTCGGAGAGGACCTGAATCAGAAAGTCGCTGGCTGGTTGCAGCGTCAACTGAAGCCTCAGGGTGAGGATTGATGTTCTGATGGTAAGTGACGGTGCCGCGATTCAAAATCCGTGAGCCGTGAGCCGCAAGGCGCTAGCCGCGGTTTGTATTCAGTTGACCCCGCGGCTAGCGCCTTGCGGCTTACGAAAACTGCGGTATCCGGACAGAGCACCAGGAAGTTCACCAGGACTGTGGAACTCAGAACTCTGAGGCAACAAGCGCATGGCAGAGCAGGACCAGTTTCTGGATGTGATTGACCGGGATGAAGCCGAGCGTCGGTTTCATGCGGCGCTGGATCTGAGACCTCTGGGAATCGAACGCATTTCCCTCGGTGATGCACTCGGTCGAGTACTCGCGGTGACCGTCACAGCAGCCATCGACGTTCCCTCATTTGATCGTTCGAATTTCGATGGCTATGCCGTCCGTGCGGCAGATACGTATGGGGCGAATGAACTGACCTGTCGAGTTCTGGATCTGGTCCCGGAAACCATTCAGGCGGGCATCGAGCCGAAATTCACGCTGCAGGCCGGACAATGTGCGGTAATCGCCACCGGGGGCATGGTGCCTCGCGGTGCCGATGCGATTGTGATGGTGGAATCGGCCGAGGAACGAGATGGTCGAGTCGAAATTCGTCGCGCGGTGACTGCGGGATTCGGGATCTCCTGGGCTGGCACAGACATTTCCGTCGGGGAAACGGTACTGCGAGCCGGGACGCTGCTGTCCAGTCGGGAAACAGGAGTTCTTGCGGCACTGGGTGAATGCCATGTGGAGGTCTTTCGTCAGCCTCGAGTCACCATCATCTCCACAGGGAATGAGATCGTTGCACCGGGCGAGTCGATGCGACCGGCCGGTGTGTTTGATTCGAATTCTCAGGTGCTGTGTGATGCCGTGAAGGAGCTGGGAGGGCTTCCTCAGTTCGCCGGGATTGTTCGCGATGATGCGACGGCACTTCGTCGAATTCTGGCCAAGGCTATTCAGCAGTCAGATCTGGTGTTGATGTCGGGAGGAACCAGCAAGGGTGAAGGAGACCTGTGTTATCGCGCGGTGGCGGAGTTGAAGGATCCGGGAATTGTGGTTCACGGAGTTGCTCTGAAGCCCGGCAAGCCGATCTGCATGGCGGTCACTGCCGGAAAGCCGGTCGTTGTGCTGCCCGGGTTTCCGACATCCGCAATTTTCACCTTTCACGAATTCGTCGCACCGGTGCTGCGGCGCTTTGGTGGTCGACGCGAGGAACCGCAGGAAACTCTGACGGCTCGATTGGCCGTCCGCGTGAATTCAGAAATCGGTCGCACCGAATATCTGCTGGTCGGACTGGTGGACAGTGACGGCCGTTTGGCCGCGTTTCCGATGGGCAGGGGATCTGGTTCGGTGACGACGTTTTCGCGAGCCGATGGGTTCGTCACTATTCCACGTCATACCGAGATCCTGGAGGCTGGTCAGTCGGTCTCTGTGCGGCTGTTGAGTCGTTCGCTGGAACTGGCCGATCTGGTGGTGATTGGCAGTCACTGCCCGGGCCTGGATCTGTTGTTGACCGAACTGCAGGCAGAAGGAATCACTTCCCGACTGCTTTCCGTCGGAAGTTCAGCGGGCCTGCTGGCGGCAAAACGTGGCGAATGTGACCTGGCTGGTATCCATCTGCTGGATCCTGAAACCGGCCAGTACAACAGTCCGTTCATCACCGATGGCCTGCACCTGATTGCTGGTTACCGACGTCGGCAGGGCATCCTGTTTCGCTCGGGTGATTCGCGATTCCAGGGACTGACGCCAGCAGAAATCGTGACGATGGCGATTGCCGATTCGACTCTGACGATGGTGAATCGCAACCAGGGCAGCGGCACCAGGATTCTGATTGATCGACTTCTGGGAGGCCAGAAGCCTTCGGGCTATGCCCTGCAGCCTTCCAATCACAGTGCCGTAGCAGCCGCGATTGTGCAGGGACGAGCTGACTGGGGAGTGGCCATCGAAGCCATGGCTCGCAGTAATGGTCTGTCCTTCGTGCCCATACAGGATGAGCACTTTGATTTCGTGGTACCAACCAATCGCCTGCAGCGTCCCGCCGTGCAGGCTTTCCTCCGTGTTCTGCGGTCAGCGACCATGCAGCAGCAACTGGCCAGCCGCGGGCTGGTACGGAGCGAGGAGCGTGGAGCGGAGATCCCGTAGCCGAAATCGCCAGACTTTGGTGGACCTCAAAGCCGTGAGCCGCAAGGCGCTAGCCGCGGGTTCTGTTTGCGAAATACCCGCGGCTAGCGCCTTGCGGCTCACGAGAGTAGTTGCCCAATTCAGGCGGGAAGTGGCCAGCCTGCTATGACTGATGAGTCGTGACCTTTTCGTGCACGTCAGCGTCTTCTTCAATCGAATCAGGATCGGCGTAATGATGTGCAGAGATCTTAGGGCCTTTCAGGACTTCTGATGTCACCTGTTCAATGCGAAGAAGCTGTTCGCCAATGGAATTGATTCGGCGTGAGACATCATCATTGTTCTGTTCGATTCCGCCGGAAACCAGATTGATCACTCCCAGAAACAACAGCATCTGAGCCACCGTTGTCACCAGCCAGCCGGTTGGCGTGTATTGCGAGTAGCCACCGAAGTGCCCATAGATCACGATGGCCGTTCCGATCGTCAGCCCCAGAACTCCCAGGTACGCCAGGAATTGTCCGGTCAAACTGGTCAGGTTGGAACGTGCTGGAGGATTCACTTCGAAGTGAGGACCTCGCAGAGCCGTATCGTGCGGCTGATCGATGTAGCGACTTTTCGGCAGTCCCTGAGTTCGTCGGCGACGACCATCCGTTTCCGTGATATCGTCAACCGATTCCGCCGCATCAATGCGCAACCGTGGTCCGGGTTTGGGGGAGTTCGACACGATGCGAGCACTCGCGGTCCCGCTGTTTGCAGCGGCTGCCGCTCCCGAGGCTGCTGGCTGAGAATCCGGGTTGTCGGTTGAGGCACCGGGCAGATCAAGTCGAAGTTTGCGAGTCACTGTCGTAGGTCCTGATGCGGGTGCAGGATCGGGGTGATCCAGCTGAAAGCGACGGTGTAACGGAGGACGACGAATGGCGGTTCTTGGAATCTTTTTCGTCGCGGGATTCAGTTCCCGATTGCCCAGATTGGTTGATTCGACCGATCCAGATGCGTGAATGGCTGAAACCGACCGAATCTCTTCTCGTGGTTCTGTTTCGGAAAGGTTTGTCTGGGCCGACTCTGACGCCCACGATGGTTCTGACGGCAAATCAGTTCCAGGCGCAGCTCTCGTGAACGGCGAGGCGCTGGCCGCCGGTTCGGTCGGCAATTGACCCGCGGCTAGCGCCTTGCGGCTCACGGTTCTGGAGGTTCCGGACGGACTCTCGGCCAGACCATTATCTGATGGAACGCTGGACGCCGCCGCAGAACCCTGTTCCTGTTCGAGCGGTGACATGGATTCGGTCGAGCGCATTTGTGACGGCGCAGGCTCAGGAGGAATCATCCCGGGCACGCCCTCAGAACTCAGCGGACTCGACGAGATCTCAGCGGCGTTCACTTCCACGCGGGAACGGGAACGTTCTGTTGTCCGGACTTCGGCCGACGGACGTTTTGCAGGCCGTGGATTAATGTCTTCCAGTGGTGGAGCCGCAGTGGCAAGAACCGGAGCCACCAGTTGTTCCAGCAAACTTTCCGCAGTGGGAGGGGGACTTGAATTGATCGGGGCGTTGTGCGTAAAGCCGGGAGGAGAGCGAACATCCTGGGTGGTGTTCGGCAGTGGGCTGGACGGCACATCGGTTTGAGAAACGTTACCAGGCACTGGCGCGTTTGGAAGATCCGCATCAGGCACGAATGCTGCGGAAACTCGCTCCTGAACGGGCTCTAACCCCGAATCGCTTTCTGCGACTGCGACTTCGACCGGGGGACGATCACTGGCTGGAACTTCGACTGAGTGACTTTCAGTCGTAGCGCGGGACGGCTGAGATTCGGCTAATGATTCGGCTGCCGTTGAGTATTTCTCGGCAGACTCGGCATCAAATCGCCCTGGATTGTCAACAGGAAGTTCGAGTGTCGGGGCAGTCCTGGGCCCCAGTGAGATTGTCCGGAGGGGAGAACGGTCCTGTTGTTTCAGCGACGTCAACGGGGCCGTCGTCGTGATTTTTTCGAACAGGTCCGTCGACTGCCAACGTTCAAGTATCTCCCGAGCCTGCTGAATTGCATCAGAATGGCGAGACGTCGAAAACAGCGGCTTAAGGCACAATGGGCACACGATCCCGGCGGCTCCAGCCGGTTGCGCGTTCACCTCCTTGTGACAGTCTCGACACCACATCTCAGCTCGGAATCCTTTCCAGGGGGTGAGACCCCTTGACCCGGTTGGCCTGCCAGCCGAACGCAGATCGCCGTTCACGTTGTTCGCGCGCCCAATGACGCCGATGAATCTGCCGGAAGATTTCTTCGTTTAACCCGTGGCCGAAGGCCAGGATTTCTTCGACCTGGCCTTCGGCCACGGGTTAAACGTCGGATGCACGATCCGAATGCAGTGTGATTCTGGCCGTATTCAGGCGCATTGGGGGACTTAGACGAGTCGCCTCAATCTGCTGATTTTTATCGGCGTTTGCCGTTTTCCCTCAAGAGCAACCCAGGGACGCAGTTTCCGGCCGGAGAGGGCGATCTCCCACGCAGCGACGCTGGCAGCCGCAATCGTTTCTGAACTCGAGTACTCGTCGCTGGTGGGGCCGGGAAAACACAGGGAAATACCAGCCCAAAACGCCAGCGAGGCTGATCCACCTGAGTTCCAAAGTTCGCCGCAAGTCATTTCCTCACTTGCGCTTCGGGTTAGTGTGTGCGTGAAAGTCGCCCCGAAATGCTCGCAGATCAGTCAGCTGACACCCAAAGGTAACCCTTAGCACAGCGACCGGCAGATTTTGCCGATCAGCAGGACAGCATTCCCATGCGTTGATCGAGTCCCAGCATCAGGTTCATGTTCTGCACGGCGACTCCGCTGGCACCTTTGACCAGATTGTCAATCGCCGCGCAGACGACCAACTGGTCGCGATTGAAGCGAACGGAGATATCGCAGAAGTTTGTGAAGGACACGTCTTTTGTCGTCGGCACATGATCCACCACGCGGATGAACGGCTGGTCGACATAGAACTTCCGGAAGACATCCAGCAGTTCAGGCTGAGTCAGTTTGCGGGTCAGACGGGGATAAATGGTGCAGAAGATTCCCCGGTCCATGGGCATCAGATGAGGCGTAAACGAAACCTGCACTTTGGCACCGCCGACATCGCTGAGCACCTGTTCGATTTCCGGAGTGTGTCGGTGCTTGCCGATGCTGTAGGCGGTGACGGATTCGTTGCATTCCGAAAACAGATTGGACAGTTTGGGAGTTCGCCCGGCTCCGCTGATCCCGCTCTTGGCATCGATGATGATGCCCGTGGGTTCGATGGCCCCGGTGGCCAGCAGCGGTGCCAGAGCCAGAATGGACGTGCTGGTGTAGCAGCCGGGGTTGGCCACCAGATCAGCGTCGGGGATGCGACTGCGATAGATTTCCGGAAGTCCGTAGACGGCCGTGGTCAGCCGAGTGGGATCCGTATGAACGTGTTCATACCACGCCTCGTATACACCTGGATCACTCAACCGATAATCGGCGCTCAGATCGATAACCCGGCAGCCGGCTTCCAGCAGTTGCGGTACGGCTTCCATACTGGCGGTGTGCGGCAGGCAGCAGAAGGCAATGTCGCACATTCGACCGACGGCGGCAGGATTCAGATTCTCGCAGCGCAGATCAAACAGCCCGGTCAGTGACGGATGGATTGCACTCAGGTGCGGGCGGTTTTCCTGACGAGTCGTGGCGGCGACGACTTCGGCCTGAGGATGTCGGGCCAGAATCTTCAAAAGTTCCAGAGCCGTGTAACCGGTTGCACCCAGAATTGCGACGCGTGCCATAATGATTGATCAAACCTGCCGGAGCCAAAACAAAACGCGATTCCATCTTGCAGCTGGGACACGTCCTGGCCCAGCCCAGTTCGTTCGCGTTACTCAGGAATCCTGGGAGAAGTCTGTCAGTGTTGCAAGCGGCCAAAATGTTCCATCAGTCGCAGAGTTTCTTCACTGACATGATGCTCGATGCCCTCTGAATCGATCAGGGCGGTTTTCTGGCTGACTCCCAATGCCAGCAGAAAGCGATACACAATTTCATGACGACGCTGGGAGAATTCGGCCAGGCTGCGACCCTTGTCGGTGAGCGTTACAGGCGAATAGGGAGCGGTGTCGACATAGCCGTCACGTTTCATGCGAGCCACGGCACGATTGACGGTGACGTGACTGACTGCAAACCGCTTTGCCAGGTCCCGCACGCGACATTCGCCCTGTTTCTGCTCAATCGAGGCAATCGCTTCCACATAATCCTGTGTCAGCTCGGTCGCGTGATCGCGACGAGTCCTCTCGTGTCCCCGGGAATGCGCGCCGTGTTCCTTCACCTCAACCTCAGGTCAGTGTTCGTCAACAGGTCTTTTTTCAATTCGAACGCCCAGGAATCTGTCTGGATACCACAGCTTTCGTGAGCGGCAAGGCGCTAGCCGCCGGTTCTCTTAGGGAATTACCCGCGGCTAGCGCCTTGCGGCTCACGGTTTTTTCAGAGCTTCGCAGATCAAAACTGCAGTTGAGATTCTCTCGACTTCCGGACAACATCCGGCCGAAGATGACAAATTCTGCAGACGCACTTTAGTGAAGTCGGCTATTCAATACCGGTCAGGTTTCCACGAAGCTTAGGATTTTCAGGAAGTGAGTCATTCTGAGAGAGTCTGTGGTGATGTGACCATTGACGGTTTCTGATCATCACAGTTCAACGCAGATGTTCAGAAGAGACGCCCTTCGGCAAAATCTATGGCAAAACTTCGAGTCGTCTTTTCAATTGGTGCCATGCATGGTGGCGGATCGGAACGTCAGATCGTTCATCTGCTGAACCATCTGGATCGCCGCGAGTTTGAACCGTTTCTGTATCTGGTGTATCGGACCGGTCCGCTGTTGCCCCTGCTTCCAAACGATGTGCCGGTGGTTTCCTTCGAAGAGCGAGCCCCGCGATCGGGCATCTATCTGCCGGGGCGAATGCATGCCCGGCGAGTGCAGGACTTTGCGGCTTATCTGAAAGAAGTTCGAGCGGATGTCAGCTATGACCGCACGTTTCTGATGACGCTGATTTCCGCCGCCGGTGCGCAGAAGATCGGGGTCCCCAACATCTCCACGATCGTGACGGATCCGGAAACAGGATTTGCTCCTGTCGCCGGGCGGTTTCAGTGGTTCAAACATCGGATGCTGCATCGTCTGTACAACCGATCGGCACGCGTCCTGGCTGTTTCTGATGGAGCTCGGGAGGCCGCTATCCGCTTCTACGACATTCGTCCGGACCGAATTGAAACGCACCGCAACGGTGTTGATACCACCTCGATTCAGGCCCTGGCCGTCGTTCCGATCGACAACGACTGGTGGAACGCGCCAGCTCGAGGGCCAGCCGCGCGTCGAGTTCGCCTGTTGTCGGCTGGGCGATTGAATCATCAGAAGGGATTTCATCATCTGGTGACGGCCGCTGCAGAACTTCGACGTCGCGATCCACAACTGGATCTGCGTCTGGCCATTCTGGGAGATGGCAGCCATCGCGATGTGCTGCAGCAGCAGATCGAAGCTCTCGGAATGGGCGACTTCATTCGCCTGCCAGGATTTCAAACCAACGCACCAGCGTGGTATCAGTCGGCCGATCTGTTTGTGTTGCCGTCATTGATTGAAGGCATGCCAAACGTGCTGCTGGAAGCGATGGCCTGCGGGACGCCGGTTGTGTCCACCGACTGCAACTCTGGTCCGCGAGAGATTCTGAACGGCGGAACGCTGGGAGAACTGGTCACTGTCGACAGTTCGAATGCTCTGGTCGCAGGCATCCAGCGAATTTTGGCTGATCCGGAAGCCGCGAGATCCCGCGCAGCGAGTGCCAGGTCGATCATCGAATCAGAATGGTCGATTCAGTCGGCCGCCCGGCGATTGGAAGACTTCCTTCGCCGCGCCGCCCGGTCACTTCCGTAGCCGAAGTCGCCAGACTTTGGCGAGTTGCGAGTTGCGGACAAGCTTCAGCCAAATTGTGGCCAGTTCGGCTACGTCAGTGTGTCCGTAGCGGAAGTCGTGAGACTTCGGACCACCGCCCTCCCCCGAATTTTCATGAATTCGGCTACTCAGAGAACGTCACTTACCGATGCAGAAGCTGCTGAAGATGTGATCCAGGATGTCGTCCGTGTAGACCTCGCCCAGGATCACACTCAGTTCCTGCAGTGCCTGGCGGATTTCCAGTGACAGGATTTCATCACCGGAGTCACATTCCGCAGACGTGATCGCTCGATCGAGGCTGGCCAGAGTTCTCAGCAGACTCTCCCGGCAGCGGATGGACGTGCTGGCCAGCAGTCCGGAACGACTGACTCCGGTTGTCATCAATCGCTGCTGAATCAACGTCAGCAACTGGTCCATGTTCTTCCCCGTCACAGCGCTGACCTGCAGATCATGAGGCGTGTAGAGACGTGCCGAGGGAGAGCAGTCAACGCGAGTCTGAATGACTAATGGCGATGAACCGGTCGCTGCCAGTTGTTCTCGCAGAGTCTGATCCAGGTGGGCGTGTGTTTCGGATGCATCGGCCGCCGAACACCACAGCACGATATCCGAAGCCGACAACTGCTCGCTTCGCAGTGATTGTGCGTGTTGCATGATGAGATCAGATGCCTGTTCCCAGCCGGCCGTATCGATCAGTTCAAACTGCAGATCACCCGCCTGAACTGTGGCCGTCAAATAATCTCGAGTTGTCCCGGGCACCGGCGAAACGATGGCTTTCTGCTCGCCCAGCAAGCGATTGAACAGCGTGCTTTTGCCAGCGTTCGGCAGCCCCGCCAGGACAACTCGTCGTCGATAACCGGCGGGCAGGCGACTGGCCGAATCTCCCGCCAGTGCCGCGACAAGCGTTCGAGCCTGTTGCAGTCGTTGGACGATTTCTTCCCGCGACACAAACTCAATGTCTTCTTCCACAAAATCCAGACCTGCCTCCAAATCCCCCAGTAAAGCGATCAGATCTTTTCTGAGTTCGCGCAGGCGGGATGTCAGGCTGCCGCCCAGCTGCGACAGTGCCTGCTGCAGTTCGTCGTGATCCGTCGCATGGATGACACCCAGCACGGCTTCCGCCTGCAGCAGATCGATTCGTCCATTCAGAAAGGCCCGCATGGTGAATTCGCCGTGACGAGCCAGCCGGGCACCGTGGCGGCACAGATCTTCCTGAGTGGCATCCAGCAACGGCTCTGATCCCAGCATGTGGAATTCCGCGGATGGCTGCCCTGTGTAGCTTCGACTGGTAGGCCAGTACATGAGCGCGACGGGGACTGGCACGCCGATGGATTCCAGTTGCAGCATCCCCGTAAAGCGACGCGGTACCTGGCATTGTCGCCACGCAGCCGACGATTCATCAGGGCGGAACACCGCAGCGACGGTCGCGGCGGTTCCGGGTCCGCTGATCCGCACAATGCCCCGCTGCGCGGCGCCCGGCGCGGAGGCTCGAGCGACGATGGTGTCTTCCAGATCAAGCGGCATTGATCGTTAGCCAGACAACATCTTCCGTTGGACCAGTCACGATCCCGATCCGGCCTGGAAAATGGATCCCGTTCTTTTCGGACCAGTTCTCGAACAGCAACCGCGCTTCATCAACTCCAGGTGCCGATTCGACGTCCAGACCAACCGGAAACACCGTGCCGGATTCAAAGTACCAGCGGCTCGTGCGAGTACTTTCTTTGGTCACAAGGATGCTGACGGTTTTCTGCAGCGGCAGGTGCAAAGTACTTCCCATGGCGAGCTGTTCGCTGAAGGACGATTCCTTTCCAGTCAGCAGTTTCTGCAACTGAATCAGGGCCGTTAAAAGCCCGGGCAGTTCGGTGGGTTCTTCTTCTGGTTTCGGATCGGCGGCATTCTGCAGGTAGGGCGTGTCGCCCAGCTTCAGGCCGATCGCCGAAGGGCTGAAGATCAGTTCGCCGGCGATGCTCTTTTCGCCAAGCTGCAGGGAAAGCGGAGCCTGCCATTTCTCAGGACGATCCGGGAATTTGCTGAGTGCTTCCCGGAGCGGTTTCAACAGTTGCTGTTGCTGAAGATCGTTGTAGTAGTAGTTGCAGAAGCCCTGTTTTTCGACGTACAGCCGTTTTAGTTCCGTTGGCAGATCGTCCGCTTCGGTCAATGCATGGTCCGCATCCTGCGGCATGTCGTCCGGTGTCTTTTCCGGATCTTTTGGCTGAGGCCTGCGTTCTTCTGGAAGTTCCGGCGCGGACTGAAATGCATGCAGCGGTCGAAGGCGAATTGTATTTTCGTGTACGCCTTCGCGATTTCGCCACCGAAAAGGAACTCGAGTTCCTTCCGGAAATGTCCCCAACACATTCTGCAGGTCGTTGGCGGAAGTCACGATTCGTCCGGCGAACGAAAGAATCTGATCCTGTGGCCTGAGTCCTCGTCGCCAGGCTTCGGACAGTTCTGAAATCTGTTTCACCACGACTTCCCCATCGGCATTGGTTTCCACGGTGAATTCGGTGACGCCATGATCGACGATCAGTCCGCATTTCAGGTGATCCACAAACTTCAGTACCTGATTCACACTGATTGCGTAGGCTGCCCCCGAGTTCACTCGACCACGTTTTTCAAACGACGCGCGGCCGTTGATGCCAATCCAGAATCCGTTGATGTCAAACAGCGGACCACCGGAATTGCCAGGGTTGATCGACGCATCGATCTGAATGCAGTCCGTGTATTCCAGAAACGTGTTGGCCGGGTAC
>Ga0209573_1004420_pt1 | contig 13869 bp, 15 predicted proteins | sample TNRBio252014_DNA_FD_185870 | JGI IMG/M metagenome (GOLD analysis project Ga0209573, IMG submission 185870) | Wastewater treatment Type I Accumulibacter community from EBPR Bioreactor in Madison, WI, USA - TNR Reactor_6/25/2014_ DNA (SPAdes)... | ecosystem: Engineered > Bioreactor > EBPR >...
AGCAGACGAACGCGCGGATGAAAGCCCTGCAGGCGCCTGATGCTGGCTTCCTCGCCAATGGCGAGTACCTCGTGTGCCGGTGAATCGGCGAGGGCAGGCGCCAGGTGGCGGTACTGGCCCGGGAAATTCTGGTGGACGAAGAGGATTCGCATCGCGGGTCGCCAGGAGATTTGGAGGGTGGAGGCGTCGTCCGAAATACTAATGTGAAAGACATCCGACTCCAAGCGTGTGGGGATCTGAAAGCGCGCCGTCGTGCTGGTCAACGGGTGCAGGCCGCAAGCGGATGATCCGTCCGGAAGACAAGCAGGGCCTGCCAACTGTGCCATCCTCCTCAGCTGCGAACCATTCAGACCATCGGCAAGTCCTTGCCACTGCCCAACCGAAACGCCTTCCGCTACCTGTGTACCTGCCTTTCTGGAGTGCTCGGCTCGCCGCGTGTCGACACGGATCTGCCCACAATACGCTGCTCAAAAGGCAGCGCGTGTCGCTGCGACAGCTCTTCGAGTTCGTCCTCGCCAGCCAGCGGTATGGCGGCGCGATCGACTGGCCCTCGTTGCACGAGCGCTTCGCTCGTCACGGCTACGAGAACGAGTGCCGACGCTGCCTGGCGCTTGCCCAGGAGTGCCTGGATTTCGCCCCGCAGTACGCAGGAGAACCGGCGATCGACAGCCGCGACCGCAAGGCCAACGCTTGGGAGATCTTCCGCCTCGAGGCCGACAGTCGCGGGCTCGAGTGGACGCTCAATGCGGCCGCCCAGATCCGCGCACGCCTGAACAGGGTACGCCGGGAACCTGGGCGGATCAGGATGTTGACCAAGGCCCGTTTCTACTCGAACTTCTTCCGCAGCCTCGGCCGCTGACCGGCGGTGCCGGTGCGGCGGGTTCCGGGGCTCGGCCAGCAGCCTCGTTGCAGTACAATCGCTGGCGATGAACGACGAATTCTTCATGCGTGAGGCGATCTCGCTCGCTCTGGCTGCCGAGTGCCTGGGCGAGGTGCCGGTCGGCGCGGTCGTCGTGCAGGCGGGGAGCATCGTTGGGCGCGGCTTCAATTCGCCGATCGGCGACCACGATCCGACGGCGCATGCAGAGATCGCGGCCTTGCGTGACGCGGCGCGCAATCTGCGCAACTATCGACTGCCCGGGTGCGAACTGTTCGTCACGCTCGAACCCTGTGCGATGTGTGCCGGTGCCGTTCTGCAGGCACGTCTTGCCCGCCTGGTGTACGGAGCGCGCGATCCGAAGACCGGCGTGCATGGCAGCGTCGTCGACCTGTTTGCCGTCGAGCGGCTGAATCATCACACCGAGGTGGTGGGCGGCGTGCTGGCCGCAGAGTGCGGACAGCTGCTGTCGGCTTTTTTTGCCCAACGACGTGGCCGCAGCGCAGTTGGAGGGGAGGGCGGACGTGCGCATCGAGATCTCGATCGCTAGGCAGACACTGAATCTTCTCGACGACGCGGAGACAATCGTGCGCAGCTATTCGGTGTCGACGGCGACACGCGGTGCGGGCGAACGGAAGGGCAGTTTCTGCACGCCGCGTGGCCGGCACCTGATCCGCGCCAAGATCGGTGCGCAGCAGCCAGCGAACACAGTGTTCATCGGCCGCCGGCCAAGTGGTGAAGTCCACTCGCCTGAACTGGCCGAGCGCTTCCCGCAGCGCGACTGGATCCTGACGCGAATCCTCTGGTTGTCCGGTTGCGAGCCGGGCCGCAACCGTCTGGGCGACGTCGATACCATGCGCCGCTACATCTACATCCACGGCAGTCCCGATACGGCGCCGATGGGCCGGCCCGGATCGATCGGCTGCATTCGCATGCGCAATGCCGACATCGTCGAGCTTTTCGAGCTCGTACCCCCCTACACGCCAGTCAACATCAGCGAGGACTGAAAGCTCGTGCAAACCTCGCCGATCGGCGTTGCGCCAGCGCCGTAGCTGCGTTCGTGGAGGGTGACCAGGCCGTCGCGCCGTCTGGTCAGCAGCGTCGATGCGCGCGTTCCGTAGTTCCCCGAGCTGACGAAGACGGCCGAGAGGATGCGTTCCCATTCGAGCGGAACACCGGTGTCCGGCAGGTGCGAATCGGGAACCACCTCCCCGTCGGCGAGCAGGGTGAAAAACGGCGCGGCTTGCGGCAGTGTCCGCAACGCCGCGGCAAAGGCGGCCCTCGCGCTTGCCAGTTTCGGCCAGGGCGTGTCGAGCAGGTGGTTCGACAGGCCGTAGATGCCGGGGAGCAGCCAGCGCACCCTGCCTGCGTCACGGTTGCTGCAGTAGCCGAGCTGGTCGGCGTCGCCGACGAAGAGATTGAAGCCGTTGTACTCGCCGGCCAGGACCGCGACCTCCTCGAGGTACGCTTCCGGCGTCTCGCGGCCGACGAGGAAGTCGGCCACCAGCGCGCCGCGCGACCGTGCCCCCGGGCGCTGCCCGCCACCTTCGCGATAGTTGGTCAGGGCGGCAAAACGCAGCTCGCGACTGACCCCGAGCCAGGTGCCGCCCGCTTCCAGGTCGCGACCGGCGAGCACCTGCGGTGCATCCGCCCAGAATGCGACGGCTGCCGAAGGGCGCGTGAAGAACTCGTCACGGTTGGCCGCGACGATCAGCGGATAGTCCGGGTGCGCCTGCCAGGCAAGCAGGATCAGGCACATCGGCGGCCCTGGTCAGGATGTCGCCGCCGGCGCCACGACCGGCTCGACGTCGATCGCGGCACCACCCGGGTTGCCCAGTTGCAGCCCGCCGACCGCAGCGAAGCTCTCCTGAATGATGGCCAGGGCATCGTGGCCGCCGGCGGGTGCTGCCGCCGCGTTGGCGATCATGCCGCAGGGCTGCTGCGGACTGCTCGCCGAGTAGATCGCCTGGCCGGCCGTCATCGGGCTGGCACAGTGGGCGCGGTAGAGGTGGCGCTTCACCTTGCCGAGGTACTGGGTACGGGCAACGATCTCCTGACCGGGATAGCAGCCCTTGCGAAAGCTGACGGCTCCGAGTTGCTCGAGACCCGCCATCTGCGGGACGAACTCTTCCCGGGTTTGCTCGTTGATCAGCGGCACGCCAGCCTGGATGTCGAGCCACTGCCAGGCAGCCGTTCCGGCCGGGCGCGCCAGCGCCTGCAGTTGCCGCCACAAATCCGGGGCGGCATCGAGGCTGGCGATGAACTCGAAGCGAAGGTCGTCGAGGCGGACGACTAGGCCGCTTCCCGTGGCGGCGACGGTCAGCGGGGCGGCAGGAACCGGCAGGCCGGCCGCGCGCAGCGCGCCCTCGGCCTGCGGACCTGCGACACCGATCACCTGGCGCTCGCCGGAGCGGTCGTTGATGCTCAGCCTGCTGCGCAGGACGAACATCGACAGGCGTTTGTGGATGAACGGCAGCAGGTCGGCAGACAACTGCAGGATGTAGTCTGGGTCGCAATGAAGGAGCAGGAAGCTGGCCAGCATCCTGCCCTTGGCCGAGCACCAGGCCGAATGCTGCGCACTGCCTGCGGCGAGGTGCCTGACATCGCTCGTCAGTTGATTGTGCAGGAAGCTCGCCGCATCGGGCCCGCTCAGTTCGAGCAGGCCGAGATGGCTCAACGGCGCAATGATGGTCGCCTCGCGCGCTGCGGCCAGTTCGGCCGCAGCGTCGCCAAAGTCAGTGATCTGGTCGTGGTCGATTCGTGCCCCCGAGGCACGCAGGAATTCCTGCCAGTTCGCGTTCATCGTCGTCTCATCTGGTTGGCCGGCGGACCGGCGGTCGATCCGCCGCGGAGCACGGCCGGCAGCGGTTGCCGGCCCGGCATGCATTCGTGGTCCCGGTTGGCGGGGCGAGTTTCGGCTATTATAGGACGACTCGACGCCCGTCCTGCGACCCAATCCACCACCCGCGCAGCAGCCCGACGGCTGCTCAGGCCCGATGCGCAAGACCTTTCGCCTGCTCCTCGCCTTCGCCTTCCTGACGCTGATTCTGGTCGCGGCTGCCGCCGCCTACGTCACGCTGCTGCCGATCAGCCTGCCGCGCGAGCAGGTCGAGTTCACGCTCACTCCCGGCAGCAGCCTGCGCGCAGCGGCGCGCGAGATCGCCGCCAGCGACGTCGGGATCGAGCCGTGGGTTCTGATCGCTCTCGCGAGACTGATGGGCGTCGAGGCTTCGATCAAGGCGGGAAGCTATCAGATCAGCCGTGGCACGACGCCACTCGACCTGCTGCGCAAACTGACGCGCGGTGACTTCACGCAGGCCGAGCTGGCTTTCATCGAAGGCTGGACCTTCCGTCAGATGCGCCAACGACTCGATGCCCATCCCGATCTGCGTCACGAAACGAGCGCCTTGCCGGATGGCGAGATCATGCGCCTGCTCGGTGCTCCGGAACTCGCTGCCGAGGGAGCCTTCTTTCCCGACACCTATCTCTTTGCCAAGCGCAGCACCGATCTCGAGCTGCTGGCGCGCGCCCACCGGGCGATGCAGCGACACCTGCAGCAGCAATGGCAGGCGAGGGCGGACCGCCTTCCGCTGCGCGACGCCTATCAGGCGCTGATCCTCGCCTCGATCATCGAGAAGGAGACCGGGCGTGATCAGGATCGCTCGCAGGTGGCTGCGGTGTTCATCAACCGCCTGCGGCTGGGGATGCCCTTGCAGACCGATCCGACGGTGATCTACGGCCTCGGTGATGGTTTCGACGGCGACCTGCGCAAGCGCGACCTGCTCGCCGACACGCCGTACAATACCTATACGCGTCGCGGCCTGCCACCGACGCCGATTGCCATGCCCGGGCTTGCTTCGCTGCAAGCGGCGCTGCACCCGGCGGTAAGCGACGCGCTCTACTTCGTCGCGCGCGGCGACGGCAGCAGCCAATTCTCGCGCACGCTGGCGGAACACAATCAGGCGGTGCTGCGCTATCAGAAAGGTGGCAGACCTTGAACCACGAACACGCGCGGTTGCGCGGCCGCTTCATCACCTGCGAAGGCATTGACGGCGCCGGCAAGAGTAGCCATATAGCCGCCATTGCCGCGTTTCTGCGCCAGCGCGGACTGGCGGTCGTCAGCACCCGCGAACCGGGGGGCACACCGCTCGGCGAGAAGCTGCGTGCGTTGCTCCTGCACGAAACCATGCATCTCGAGACCGAGGCACTGCTGATGTTCGCCGCCCGCCGCGAGCACATCGCATGTGTCATCGAACCCGCACTCACGCGCGGTGACTGGGTTGTTTGCGACCGCTTCAGCGACGCCACCTACGCCTATCAGAGTGGCGGCCGTGGCCTCGACCCGGCGAAGTTCGCGCAACTCGAGAGCTGGGTACACCCGCTGCTGCAACCTGACCTGAGCTTGCTGTTCGATCTGCCGGCCGCGGTCGCGGCCGGGCGCATCGCTGGCCAGGCGCGCGACCGCGATCGTTTCGAGCAGGAGCGCCTCGATTTCCACGAGCGGGTCCGACTCGCCTACCTCGAGCGGGCGCGGTCGGCGCCGCAGCGAATCACGGTCATTGACGCCGACCAATCCCCGGATAGAGTTGCCAAACAGCTCGAAGAAGCGGTTGCAAACCTATGGTGATGAAGACTATTGACTTGCACGATGCGGTTTGGCAGCACCTCATGGCGCGCCGCACGCGACTGCCGCACGCGCTCCTGCTGTGTGGTCAGCAGGGGATCGGCAAGTTCGACCTTGCCGTTGCCTTCGCCGCCTCGCTGCTCTGCGAGAAGCCCCGGGATGCCGGAGAGGCTTGTGGTCAGTGCCTCGCCTGTGGCTGGCTGAGGCAAGGGAACCACCCGGACCTGCGCCTGCTGCAGCCGCAGTCTCTCGCCACCATGGCTGGCGATGCCGGCGAGGGCGACGACGCGGCGGGGACGAAAAAGCCGAGTCAGCAGATCACGATCGATCAGGTACGGGCACTCGACGATTTCCTGCACGTCGGCACCCACCGTCACGGCGCGCGCGTGGTTCTCCTGAACCCGGCCGAGGCGATGAATCGTGCAACCGCGAACGCTCTTCTCAAATCACTTGAAGAACCAATCACAGATACTCTGTTTTTATTGGTTTCCAGCGATCCGTATCGCTTGCTGCCGACCATTCGGAGTCGCTGCCAGACAGTCAGCGTGCCGCTGCCGCCGCGAGCAATCGCGGCCAAGTGGTTGCACGACGCCGGCGTGGCCGAGGCTGACGACTGGCTGGCACTGGCTGCTGGCGCGCCGCTCCTGGCGCTCGCCCTGAGCGGCAGTGGCGAGCGGACCTTGCTCGAAGCGCTCCTGGCCGAGGTCAGCGGTGGCGGTGACGTCGATCCGCTGGCATCCGCAGCCACGCTTGAGCGGGTCGTCAAGGCCGAGAAGCGTCCGGCGCCGCTGAAGAGGCTGCTCGAGTGGGCGCAGAAGTGGCTGTTCGACCTGCATCTGGCGGCGGAGGATTTGCCACCGCGCTATTTCCTGCGCCAGGCGGTGCTGCTGCAGGAACTCGCGAGAGGAACCGACAGCCGCAGGATCTTGGCATTCAGCCGAATGGCGCTACAATACAAGGCCCAGTGTGAGCAGCCCTTGAACAGTCGTCTGTTTCTCGAGGACTTCTTCCTCGGCTACGCGCGGGTTTTCCGAAGCACCTGAGGGCAGGTGAGCTGCGCCGCGACAGGGCGCGCAGCATGCCCTGCGGCCGGTTGTCTCTGGTACGGCGGTGTGACTCCCTTATTGGGTGATGAACGAGTGAGGTATCAGCGAGTGAGCAACGGCCTGCGCTCAACTGGGCGACCGATCGGTTCCGAGTGAAGATGGCAGAGACTGACATCGGCAAGCCAGCGCCTGCGGCGCCGCCGCGCCCCAGTGTGCTGTCGCTGAATATCAACTCGAAATCCGCTCTATACGCTGCGTACATGCCACTGCTGCGCAATGGCGGAATCTTCATTCCGACCACACGCAGCTATTCGATCGGCGACGACGTCTTCATGCTGTTGTCGCTGATGGACGATCCCGCCAAGCTGCCGATTGCCGGTACCGTCGTCTGGATCACTCCGGCGGGGGCCCAGAACAGCAAGGCACAGGGGATCGGCGTGCAGTTCAAGAGTGACGAGAGCGGTGCCGAAGCGCGCCGGCGCATCGAGAGTCTGCTTGGTGGCGTCATGCAGTCCGGCCGTCCAACGCACACCATCTGATGGCGGCCTGATGCTGGTCGACTCGCACTGCCATCTCGATTTCCCGCAGCTGGCGGCCGGCATCGAGCAGATCATCGCCCTGATGCGGGCCAATGACGTCGGCTGCGCGCTGTGTATCGGCGTCACCCTGGAAGGCCTGCCCGGGGTTCTTGCGCTCGCCGATGCCTGGCCGATGCTGCTGGCAACGGTCGGCGTGCACCCGGAGGAAACGGGAGTCCGCGAGCCAACGGTCGACGACCTGGTGGACCTCGCCGCACACCCACGCGTGGTGGCGATCGGCGAGACCGGGCTCGACTATTACTGGCACAAGGATTCTCCGGAATGGCAGCGTGCGCGCTTTCGTACGCACATCAGGGCTGCCCGTGCAGCGCGCAAGCCGCTCGTGATCCACAGCCGCGAGGCGGCCGCCGACACGCTGCGGCTGATGGCGGAGGAGGGCGCCGGTGAGGTTGGCGGTGTCATGCACTGTTTCACGGAAAGCTGGCCGGTTGCCGAGGCGGCACTCGATCTCGGTTTCCATATTTCGCTCTCCGGCATCGTCACGTTCAAGAAGGCGCTCACCGTCAGGGAGGTCGCTCAGCGCGTGCCGCTGGATCGCTTGCTGATCGAGACCGACTCGCCCTATCTGGCGCCGGTACCCTACCGTGGCCGGACCAATCAACCGGCCTACGTCCGGCACGTCGCAGAAGAGGTCGCGCGCCTGCGCGGCCTCAGCTACCAACAGGTCGCCGACGCCACGACGGCCAATTTCTTCGATCTCTTTCCTGAAGCCCGCACGAAGGTTGCCCAATGAAAATCCTTGCCCTGTTGTTCGCCTTGTGGATCCCGACCATGGCCGCGGCCGGTGCCTACGAAGACATGGAGGAGGCCCTGATCTCCGGCAATACGGCCTGGGCCATCCAACTGATCAACCGCGGCATGGACGTCAATTCGGTCGATGCCGCCGGCAACACGCTGTTGATGCAGTGCGTCCAGCGCGAGAACATGGACTTTCTCGACCATCTCGTGCAACGGCGGGCACGGCTGAACACCCGCAACCGCAACGGTGAGACTGCCCTCAGCCTGGCTGCCTACAAGGGCCTGCTGCCTTTCGTCAAGCGTCTCGTCGAGGCGGGTGCCGATGTCAACCTCTATGGCTGGTCGCCACTGGTCTACGCGGCGTTCAGCGGCCGCACGGCTGTCGTCGAATACCTTCTCGCCAAGGGCGCGGAAGTCAACGCGACGACCCCGAACGGGTCGACGGCGCTGCTGTTCGCCGCCCGCTTCGGACACCTCGAGGTCGTTGAACTCCTGCTGCGCAACAAGGCCGATCCGAACATGGCCAATGACCGTGGGGCGACCGCAATCGACTGGGCACTGAAGTCCGACAACACCGACATCGCCGACCTGTTGCGCAAGGCTGGCGGTCGCGCCGGCACCCCGCCGGCGGACGCGGCGTCAAGGTGAGAAGGCAGTCAGGGGGCGGACGAGCACCTTGCCGGCGCTCAGGAAACGGCTGACGATCCGATAGACCTCCGGATCGAAATCCTCCTGGCTGGGTCCGGCAGCCAGCAGCGCCTGCAGCTCTGCTTCGTTCTGCACCGTGCCGAGAAGCCGCCAGCGGTCGATCAGGTGGATGTCCTGGCGCATGCCGAAATCGTCGCGCTCGATCACTGCAACCGGGCCCCGGTAGGGCCAGCTCCTGATTCTTACACGGGCGAGCGCGCTCAGCAGGCGCGCGCCATGCTGCGCCGCCGCCTCCTTGCCGATGCAGGCGCCGCGACAGTTCTTCTGCCGGTAGGCACTGCACGCGGCAACCGCCTGCTCGATGCCGAGCTGCTTGTGACAGAGCTGGTGCGCGTCCGCCAGGACGCGCAGCGAGCGCTGCGCCTCGCGGCGGTTCGTGTATATCCCGAAGAGATCGTTGGCGACGGCGAAATCCAGTTCCTCGCCAAACACCAGCCGCGGCCTGTAGTCGCCGGGGGCGTGCGGCTGCAGTTGCCAGGAACAGAGCTCATCGACCGGCAGGCGCCGCGGTGTGGCCCCTTTCGCCGACGCCGGCGGCGGCGCCGAGCGCTTGAAGCGCAGCTCGTGCAGACGCGCGCCCAGTTCGCCGGCCGCGTCGCGCCATTCGATTCGCCAGGTCTCGCGGCGAATCGCCTTGTCGCGGCTGCCGGCAGCGAAGTGACCGAGCACCTCGCGACGCAGGTTGACACTGCGGCGCGTCAGCAGGAGGCCGCCGTCCTCGCCGTAGAACACGTAGGCGCCCGCCGCCTCGGGCAGGTCATCGAGCGCCGACGCGTCGAGTTGCGGCGGCAGATCCGGCCGGCCGACGATCGCTCCGACTGCGTCACGTATCGTTGTCGCCGGCAGCTGACGGTGCCAGCACTGCCAGAGGCTCCAGAGCAGGCGAGCGTCGGTCAAGGCTCGATGACGCCCGCCGCTGGCAGCCAGGCCATGCCGCTCGACGAGGGTGTCGAGGTTGTGCCGGTGATGTTCGGGGTAGAGCTTGCGCGACAGCTTGACGGTGCACAGGCTCGGCAAGCGAAAGTCGACCCCGAGCCGGCCGAACTCTCCCTTCAGGAAGCCATAATCGAAGCGGGCGTTGTGCGCGACGAACAGCCTCCCACGCAGGCGATCGAGCAGTTCCTGGGCGATCTCGCGAAAGGTCGGTGCCGGGCGCAGCATGGCCTCGCTGATGCCGGTGAGGTTGGTGATGAACGGGGAAAGCGGCACCTCGGGATTGACCAGCACACTCCATTCCCGGACACCGTCCGGGTCGACCTCGACCAGGCCGACCTCGATGATTCGATCGTTGGCGAAGTTGGCACCACTCGTCTCGAGGTCCACGAAAACCATTGGCTCCGGCGCGAGGATGCAGGACTCATCGCTGGGCATCCAGGCGGCCACTCAGCGCTGGCTGCGGGTGGCGACCGCGGCAATGGCGTCGGCGAAGACATCGGTCAGCGCGAGCGGGAAATCGTGCGCCATCCCTTCGATGACGCGCAATTCGGCACCGGGAATGTGCGCTGCCACATCCTCGCCGCAGGCGAGTGGGATCAGCGGGTCGTCAGCGCCGTGCAGGACGAGTGTCGGGACCTTGATCGTCGCCAGCAGCCCGCGCCGGTCGCCGCTGGCAAGGAAGGCCGCCAGTTGTCTGGTAACGCCGCGCGGATGGAAGCCGCGCTCGTGCTCCTCGACCAACTGACTGCGCAGGCGATCGGGGCAACTGGGGTACTCCGGGCTGGCAACCGCCAGCTGGCGCCTGATCGCATCCTCGACCAGGCTCTCCCTGTCGCGCGCCGCAGGCAGTGGCGCGAGCAATGCCTGCGCAGCGTCCGACGTGGGCGGCGGCAGATCGGGATGGCTGCTGGTCGACATGATGCTGGTCAGCGACAGGCTGCGCTCCGGGTAGCGGGCCGCGACGATCTGGGCGATCGCACCGCCCATCGACGCGCCGACCACGTGCGCTGCCTTGATTCCCAGGGCGTCGAGCAGGCCGATGCAGTCTGCCGCCATATCCTCGAGCGAATAGGGGGCGTCCGGTGGCACGCCGCTGCGCAGCGCTCGGCCAATGTCCGGAACTCCTGCCTCGTCAAGCTTGCTCGACAGGCCGCAGTCGCGGTTGTCGAAACGGAGCACGCGAAAACCGCGGTCAACCAGCGCATCACAGAGTTCGATGCTCCAGCGGTTGAGTTGGGCACCCAGTCCCATGATCAGCAGGATCACCGGGGCGGCATCGCTGCCGAAGGATTCGTACTCGATCTGAAGCTTGTTGGCAGTCACTGTGGGCATGGCAAGAGTCCCCGCAAGCGGGTGTGGCAAGGAAATCGATGGAAGGCGAATCTACCACTGATTCGAAGGAAAGCGAACCGGATGGGCCGGCGACGCAGCAGCAAGTGCAGACTGACCACGGCACCATGGTGTCTCGCGAGTCGCTGCCGAGTACGCAAGGAACCCGACGCAATCGGCGAAGCCGCCGGCGTGTGCGAACCCGCCATGCAATTACTGATAATTTGTATTATGTCAACTCATGCTATCAGGGCGCCGGGCGCGAATTCCCGGCCTCATCCGGTCGTTCGCTGCCCTGTTGGCCAGCTGGCTTCACGCCGGGTACCGTTGCGCCAGCTTTCTTCCCGCGGCACGCTGCCGCCAGATGCCGAATGGCCTGCGATCGCGACAAGCGACAGTTGGTCTCTCAGGGCTGGAGTTCCGGCCGGTCGCGAAAATACTCGAGTGCTTCCGGATTGGCCAGCGCCTCGATGTTCCTGACCGGCCGGCCATGGACGATATGGCGCACTGCGAGTTCGACGATCTTGCCGCTCTTGGTGCGGGGAATGTCGGCCACCTGCAGCACCTTGGCGGGGACATGGCGCGCGGTGGTGTTGTCGCGAACCTGCTGCTTGACACGGTCGATCAACGCCTCGTCGAGGACGAGGCCGTCGCGCAAGCGGACGAAGAGCACGATTCGCACGTCGCTCCGCCAATCCTGCGCGATGACCAGTGATTCGACGATCTCCGACAGCTTCTCCACCTGACGGTAGATCTCGGCAGTACCGATACGGACGCCGCCCGGGTTGAGCACGGCGTCCGAACGGCCGTAGATGATCAGGCCGTCATGCGCCGTCAGCTCGACATAGTCTCCGTGGCACCAGGCGTTCGGAAAGCGGTCGAAGTACGCCGCGTGGTACCTGGCACCATCGGGATCGTTCCAGAAGCCGATGGGCATGGCGGGAAACGATGCGGTACAGACCAGTTCGCCGCGCTGGCCGCTGCCCGCAGCGATGGCTTGGCCATCGTCGTCGAAGACATTCACCGCCATTCCCAGGCCGCGGCATTGCAACTCGCCGCGGTAGACCGGCAGCAGCGGATTGCCGAGGGCGAAGCACGAAAGGATGTCCGTGCCACCCGAGATCGAGGCAAGCAGCAGATCGTCCTTGATTTCGCGGTAAACGTAATCGAAGCTCTCCGGTGCCAGCGGACTGCCCGTCGAGAACATGGTCCGCAGCGCCCGCAACGCATGCGTCCGGCGCGGCTGCAGGCCGGTCTTGGCAATCGCGTCGATGAACTTGGCCGAGGTCCCGAAGTGCGTCATGTGCTCTGCGTCGGCATAGTCGAAGAGAATGGCTCCGGCGGCGCCGGCGCCACTGCGGGCGAAGGGCGACCCGTCGTACAGCAGCAGCGTCGCGCCCGACGCGAGACCGGAGACCAGCCAGTTCCACATCATCCAGCCGCAGGTGGTGAAGTAGAAGATGCGGTCGTCAGGCCGCACGTCGCCGTGCAACTGGTGTTCCTTCAGGTGCTGCAGCAAGGCGCCGCCATGGCAATGGACAATGCATTTCGGGACACCGGTGGTGCCCGACGAAAACATGATGAACAACGGGTGATCGAACGGCAACGGTTGAAAGGCGATCTCGCCGGCAACGAACGGGGCCACGAAGTCGGCATAGCGGGTGCCGTGGCGGATCAGGTCTGCTCGCGGCTCCGCGTCGACGTACGAGACGACGACGGTCTGCGCGAGGCTCGGCATCTGCGCCGCCACCTCGGCGTTGCGCGCCATGCAGTCTGCCGGCTTGCCGTTGTACCAGTAGCCGTCGACGCAGAACAGGACCTTGGGCTCGATCTGCCCGAAACGGTCGAGCACTCCCTGCACTCCGAAATCCGGCGAAGCCGACGACCAGATGGCGCCGAGCGAGGCGGTGGCGAGCATGGCGACCAGTGCTTCCGGCATGTTCGGCAGGTAGCCGGCGACCCGGTCCCCGGAGCCGACGCCTGCCGCGCGCAACGCTTGCGCGCAGCGCGAAACCTGGGCGTAAAGCTCGCCGTGCGAGAGGCGCCGACGCAGCCGGTTCTCACCCCAGAAGACGAGCGCGTCACCGTCATCGCGGCGTCGCAGCAGGTTTTCGGCGTAGTTCAGCCGCGCCTGCGGGAACCAGCGGGCGCCGGGCATGCGGTTCCTTTCTTCGACGACGGAGGAACCGGCCTCACCGAGCACCCGGCACTCCTCCCAGACCGAAGTCCAGAACGCCTCGGGCTGGTCGACCGACCAGCGCCAGAGGCTGGCGTAATCGCCGCAGTCCACCTGCCAGCGCCGCCGTACCGCTGCCATGAAGGAACTGAGCCGGGCGGCGGCGATCCGCTCGGCGCTTGGCTGCCAGAGTGGCGTCTCGTGCACCATATCCCCTCCTCCCCCCTCAGGCCGGCAGTTCGGCCCGCAGGGTCTCGGGAATCGGCACCGACTTGCCGCTCGCGACATCCATCCAGACGATCTTCGAGTCGCCGGTGGCGTAGATCGTCGGCGATCCCTGCAGGCCGATCTCGTAATGCGTTGGCACGCTGCTGCGGCCCGGATGCCCACAGTACATCCGGACCTCGACCACGCCGGGATGGTTCAGCGGCACCAGGAAGGTGCAACTGGCGTTGATGATCACGGGCGCCGAACCGTGCGGCCTGACCTGGAAGCCAAGCCGCTCGAGGAACTCGACCCGGGCCTGCTCCATGTAGCGAAAATAGATCGTGTTGTTGACGTGCCCGTAAGCATCCATGTCACCCCAGCGGATGGGGATCAGGCACGTCTGGACGAGCTTTCTCTGACTCTGCATGATTGCTTCTCCATGGTTCCGATGGCCTGGCCGGTGGCCGGTCGCTCACCCGCGCCGCACAACCGGTCAGAACATGTCTTCCGGCAGCGCCAGCACGCCGGCGGCACCATCCGCGACGCTGCTGGCCAGGCCGCTGGCCTGCGACAGGACATGGTCGGCATAGAAGCGGGCGGTGCCGATCTTCGCCGGGTAGAACGGATCG
>Ga0209573_1004421_pt1 | contig 13866 bp, 7 predicted proteins | sample TNRBio252014_DNA_FD_185870 | JGI IMG/M metagenome (GOLD analysis project Ga0209573, IMG submission 185870) | Wastewater treatment Type I Accumulibacter community from EBPR Bioreactor in Madison, WI, USA - TNR Reactor_6/25/2014_ DNA (SPAdes)... | ecosystem: Engineered > Bioreactor > EBPR >...
GTAAAATACTTCGTGAAAATAGACTATCTCGGAAAATTACTAAGAAATTGTCAATTCGTCAACCAATCTTTGGCCTCTAAAACCCATTCTCAACTTATTTACCAAAAAGTGTTCTGCAACAGCCTGCGGAGGGGTCACCTATGGGCAGAGATTGAAATAAATGCAACAATGGCCCCGGAGGGGGTGTCCTCCGGGTAGAATGATTAGTTTACAAAACTAATAGCCCCCGATTTCAATCAGGGGTTGGGACGCAAAATCTATAACTAATTTATTAAGGCTGTCTCGAAAGGGGCAGCCTTTTTAATTTCTATTGTACAAAAGATTTCAGATAAAACCCCCTGATCTAACAGGATGTTTGTTGTGCCTAAAAAGAGTCTTTCTATTATTTACTTTAGGTCTTCTTTGTTGTCTAAGGTTTTTGTTTACAAATATTTTTTGATTTCTGATAAAATGAAACTATATTGTAATTGAGATTTTAACCATCGAACATTTTATTTATTACAAATTACTTTTATGAACACATTTTTGAATCGGACTTTATCGACTGAGCGTTGTTTCCTCCGGAAACCGGTTGCAGATGATGCAGAGAATTTTTTTAATTTAAGATCTGATCCTGCTGTAAATCAATACATTGACAGAAAACCTGTGGCTAATTTGGATGATGCGCGGGAATTCATCACAAAAACACTTGCCGGTACCGACGAAAGTAAATGGGCATACTGGGTGATCCAAAGGAAAGTTGACAAAGCTTTTATGGGCACAATTTGTTTGTGGAATTTTTCTGATGACAGGAAAACTGCCGAAGTGGGTTTTGAGTTGCTCCCAAGATTCCAGGGAGTTGGTTATGCTTCTGAATCTTTGATCCGCGTCATGGAACTGGGATTTATTGATCTCGGTTTAAGTTCACTGACTGGATATGTTCAAAGTGTTAACACTCCATCGATCAATCTGATGAAAACTCATCATTTCTCATTAAAAGAAGATTTTATAGAAAACTCTTCAGTGGATGGTAAACCGATAAAAAATTCGATTTATCTGATCACCAAAGAAACCTGGAAAGCTAACCGCGAATAAGGATTTCAGTGATCATCACACTCGATTTTGATTCATCAATAGAATAGATGATTTGCCAGGTTCTGTAAGTAAGTCCAAATTCATTCCCCGAGATTAAATCAATTCTCTTTCTGGATATATCCCAAGGTTCAAAAGTAAGTTGCACCCTCGCATAACCCGCTAAATTCACTCCATCCTCCTCAAAAATCCTGTTACAAATAGATAAAGCATCGGCAGAAAATTCCACCGTATAAACAGTCCTTTCACCCGTTTTTGCCCAACCTGTTTTTGAATCGGGAAAAGAATCAGACCAGGGGAGATACGGTTTAATATCGAGAACGGGACTTCCATCAAGTATATCTGAATTTGAGATATATATATTTAATCCTTCTATCCTGTTAAGAGTGACACAACTTAATCCAATTCCATTTGGTCTGTGTGGTGATCTGGAGGCAAACACTCCAACCTTTTTACCTTTATTCCTTGGTGGAGTCACCATTGGTTTCCAGGAATCATTGAGATGAAACAGGTAAATCACCCAAATCCTCTCAAATCCTTCAAGGTCTTTTAAAGCCTGCTCAAAATTCCTGTTCCTCTCCAATTTTATTACCGAGACAGTATCTCCACCAAAAACCCCCTGATGAGGAGCCTCATATCTCCCCTTAACCTCCGCCTCAACAACCCCGATTGGACTCACCTACTCAAAACCATCTTAACAACCTTCGAAAACCCACCCGCCTCCAACCTGAACAAATACACCCCTGAAGGCAGACCCGTACCATCAAAACTAACAACATGCCCGCCTGCCGACATCACTCCACTCGCCAAAACCGCAACCCTGCCCCCAAGCACATCATAAACCACACCACTCACAAAACCACTCACAGGCAGCTCAAAACGGATTACCGTACTCGGATTAAACGGATTAGGATAATTCTGATAAAGCACAAAACTCTCCGGCAAATTAACATCACCCCCAACACCCGAAGGATCCGCAATAGCCCACTTCACCGCATCAGCCCTCAGCACCCTGCCCGAAGTACCCGTCCTCGAGTCAAAAACCTCCAGCGAAACAGGCCCGTTAAAACTATACCTCCCAACCCTCCTCCAAACACCGCTCCCCTCATTCTGGTCAATAATAAGCGAATCCAGCAAAACACCCCCCGATTTCACCTTATAAAGAGCCCTGTCAGCAGCATTCACAGTAGTTGGAACAATAAAATACACATCATAAACACCCGCCTTATCCAGAGTCGTCTCGAACTTCGCTACAGGAACAACGCCCGACCCCGACAGATTCGCATACCTGCTCGAATTCCCATACGCCTGAGCCACACTCTTGCTCCATGCCCCAACCTCCGAATAACCCGTCGAGTCATCATTATCCACCACCTCAAAATAGGGGACAACAGTCACCGAAAAAGGAATCTTCAACAAAGGCGAAACAGGATCATCACTCGTAATAACCACCGTATCCGTAAACCGGCCAAGCCCTGTCGGAACAAAAATAAGCGACAAATCAGCCGAACCCATCCCCCTCACCATAAAAGGATAACTCCCCAAGGAAGACAGACCAACAGCCCCTGCAGACAAAATCGTCAAATCATTAACACCCCCGTTTGCAATCGGAATCCTGACAAAAAGAGTATCCTCAACACTATGCTCCTCCATATCAAGAACACTCACATCACACAACAATTGCCTGTCACGCACAAAAGCAGAGAACTTCATAACATCCGCACACATCATCTTCACCGAAGCCGACCCGTTTTTCCCCGTCACCTCAAAAGTATAAACCGACCCCGATTCAAACTCACCACTCGCCACATGCGACCATTTCTTCCGCTCCGCATTATTTGCATAATCCAAAACATTAACCGCAAACCCGTTTTTATACACTCTAATCCGCAGAGAATCAAGCTGATTCGGAACATCAGGGAACTGAATAAACGCAGAATGCCACCCCGTCCTCTCAGGATAAAAATTCCACCTCACCCTTGCAGAATCACCCGGATTAAGCGAAGCCACCCGTGAATCCGTCCCCCACGCCGCCGAAGAAGAACTGCTCCAGCTCCCCGAAACCTCTGCATACTCATAATCGTGATTATCAAAAAACCTGTCATCAGGAAGGAATCTAATCGAAGATATCGACTGATTTCCCATCGTATCAGTCAAAGCAACAGCCGCCTTCCCCAACTCCGAAGTCAAAAACGACTCACTCGTCTCCCAACTGTTGATCCCTGTCGCTACACAATCCGCAACAAAATAGCGACCATAAACATCCTTCACAGCAACAAAAGGCTGAGCCTGAAAAATAGCCTCACTCGAAGTAACCGAAAATCTCGTACGGTCACCCATCGGAATCGCCCTAAAACTGATCTCAGGCCTAATCGTATCATTCCCCTTCCTCCAAAGCTGGTAAGCCTCAACAGCAGTACAATACCTGAACTTCACATCAGGATAAAGAAGAGCAGCTTTGTGCACAAGTGAATCAACCCGCTGAATCTGCTGCGGGAACTCACTATCCGGAAGATGTGACCAGATACAGGCAAGCTGGTCTGTCCCCTCATTCGCCTTTTGAAAAGTCGTATTCAATAAAGATTGTGAAATGCCCCCCATCGACTTCGACCTCACATTCCACCCCTTAAGGTCTCCTGCCAACTGGTAATTATCAGAAGAAGGATGGAACGGAACAAACTCAGCCGAAGCAAGCGACCAGTCATAAATATTGTCCAAAGGCTCCGTAAGGTCACTCCTCTTTGCAGGATAATCATTATGCAGACTATAAGGAAGAAGCCTGTCAAGATAATTCTGCCAATCATTATCCATCGCATGCCAGCCGCTCCTGAAAGACACAGGAAAAGTATTCTCCTCAACAAGAAACTGGGCAAGAGTCAAATCAAAATCATCCTTACACTCCATAAAAGTCTTCGTCTGATTCCACCGGAAAACACCATCCATATCATAATCAGTCCACCCAAAAGTATGATAATGAAGCGAAAGCTCATCGCCGAACTGACTAACCCTGTTCTGATAATACTTTTTCATCAACCAAAGCGTCATCGTGTTTGCAACAGGAACATTATTATTTGTCGCAAACCGGAAAATATTTCCTGCCATCATCCACCAGGTGATTTTTACGGGAGTACCAAAAGAATCCGTGAACCTTGATCTGAACTGAGGGTCCATCACCTTCGCAGCATTTCTGGTAGCGTCAGCAAAAAGACTGATATTATATGTACAATTATATCTGTTTGTGTTCATTGATTCCCAAATTGCGGTATCAGAACCCAGTACCAGATAGACCGTGCCTTGCGAATACAGAGAAGAATATGTCGTGATTAAAAGGAGGGAAAGCAGGAGCTTTTTCACAACTGTCGCCAATCATTTTTTAATTTAAGTTATAGCAACATAATAAAAAGAAATTTAAAACCACAAAACCCACAGAGAAGAATACTCTGTGGGTTTTGCTTTTTAGAATAGATTTTAATCTACAAGGGGTCTATTTGTTCAACACCATCTTAATGGTTGATGAGAAATTCCCTGAGGTAACTCTGAGGAAATAGAGGCCTGAAGGCATTCCGCTTGCATTAAAAGAGAGTGAATGTGAACCGGCAGCCATATCGCCATTAAGGAGCGTTGCAACTTCACTACCAAGAACATCATAAACCACTGCCTTTACAAAACCGTCAACAGGTAACTGAAAACGAATCACTGTGCTTGGGTTGAAAGGATTTGGATAGTTCTGTGATAAAACAAATTCTGTAGGTATTGTCTGATCTTCAACTGAAGTTGGTGAAGCAGGAACAAACGATGCTGCATTCGAAAACTGCGAAGCGTCACCCGTTTCATTAAACGATCTCACTCTCCAGAAATAAGTGGAATTCTCAAGACCTGAAGCAATGGTATAGTTCGTTGAAGTAACCGACTGTGTAACCGCATTGTTAAAATCAGGATTATCTGCATACTGCACCTCATAAGAAGCGATATTTCCATTAGTAGGCAGGAACCATGAAAGAACAGGAGCGTTCGTGTTCAATTGAATACCATCAACAGGACTTCCAACCACGGGCATCACAGCCCAAACTCCCGACCATGTTACAAACGATGCAACATCCGAAAAATCAGAAGTAACCGAACCGTCAGTCGACTGAACCTGCCAGTAATAAGTCGTTCCCAACTGTAACCCTGTAAGAGCATAATAACTCGTCGAAAGATTCGAGTAAACATCTGCTCCTGCCATCGATGGGCTTGTTGAAACCTTAAGATTATAAGTTAAACCTGCTGAAGCAGAATTTAAGTACCATGATAATTGTTGATTGGTGGTATAAATTGTTGTCCCACCAATTGGCCATGAAGCTATTGGCTTCGTAGCAGTTGGAGTTGAACCTGTAGTTGTAAACAACGCAGGTGAAGACCATGCTGAATATTGACCGTTTTTCTTGGCTCTGATTGCCCACCGGTAATTTGTCGAAGCAGCAAGAGACAGAACAGAAATTGAATTTCCCGTTAAATCAACTGCAGTTGGTGTGCCTGTTAGAGCAACTGCTCTGATTTCGATATCATATGTGTAACCTGTCGTTGAAACTCCAAGCCACCATCTCAATTCAGTCGTCGTTGAATATACCAATGCACCACCAACAGGCCATGATGGCGTTGGAACAACAGCAGGTGTATTTGCAACTGACTGAACGATTGAGAATTTAGCCTCAGTGCTCCAGTCTGAATATTCCAAACCTCTTTTTGAACGGACTTTCCACTTATAAACTTCACCATTCACCAGACCACTCAAAGCTTGTGAGAGGAATGTGATGTTTGGATAATTTGGTGTTCCCGTGAAGGCAGTTAGTGCACCTTGCACCAATTCAACTTCGTAGGTAAGTCCCGTTCCATCGGCACCAAGATACCAATAGAGTGATGGATTTATCATGTAAACAACTGCATCGCCCAGAGGCCATGATGGAGTTGGAATAACAACATTTGCAACTGTATGGGTTGTAAATGATTGTGGAGCAGACCACGCTGAATTGCCGGTACCGGAAATAGATCTCACACTCCAGCTGTATTTAGTACCGCTGAGGAGTCCGGTTAATTGCAAAAATTTGTCTGTTACATTTGGATAATTTGCAACTCCTGTAAGTGCTGATGGTTCACCTGCTACAACCTCAACTTCGTAGGTTAGTCCATAAGCTGCATCATTGTGGTACCAGTAAAGTTTTGGTGCAAGGGTAAAAACAGTTGGATTTCCTATTGGCCATGAAAGAACAGGAAGGGGAGCCGGAGCCGGTCCCTGAGTTGCAAAACTTTGAATTGCTGAAGTATTATAAACCCATCCAAGTATATTACGAACTCTGACTCTCCAATAGTAGGTTTCACCGGGAGTTAATCCGGGAACTGAATAGATGTTGTTTGATCCTGTGTTATAAACAGTGTATGTTGCCATAGATGGATCAGTGGAGATGAGGAGATCAAAATGGAATCCTGCACCCATTCCCCAGGGGAGGTACCATGAAAACTGACCGGTGGTTGAATAAATTAAAGCTCCACCAATAGGCCATGAGAGTTCAACCGGTGGCAAAACAGGATTTAATACTTCTTCTACTTCAACATCTCTAAAGTAATTTCCGTTATTAAATGAACTTGTTGGAAATACTCCGGGAGCTCCAAAAACACCATTATTTCCATCCGCGACGGATGAAATAATTCCGTTTGTTATTGATGAAGAAAGTCCTCCGGGGGTGGCGCCATATTCTACATTCGAATTCACGGTTACCACATATACATTTTCAGGATATATTTCTACACTATTTGGGAGCATGGCTACTTGCCATCCTGATGCCGTTTCATTTGTAAAAGTTACGGAGGCTATCTGATAACCTGACGCATCCCATAATCTTCCAATATGAACACCTGATTCTCCGGATACTTTATAATATCTGATTGATTTTACATGTGCAACTTCTGAAACCGTAAATTTCGTTCCCATTTCGTATGGTCCGTCATTAAACGAATTCTGTGGAAGTTCAGTGGTAAAGATGGTTCCCGGAAGAGGAGCGGTTACTATATCAACAAAATAGTTCGAATTATTGAACGACTGCGAAGGAAAAGAACCCTGACTCTCGTTGAACACCCCGTTATTCCCATCAGCAACACTACTCAATATCCCATTCGTCACTACTGATTGTAACCCATTCTGGGTGATAGGGTATTCGGTATTTGCATTAACAGAAACTACATAAACAGTTCCGGCGGCAATCATTACCGGGGATGTGAGATCTTGAACCTGCCAACCTGAAGCGGTCTCACCGCTAAAAACAACAGAAGCCAGCAGTGTACCTGTGGACGACCACAACTTCCCTGTGTGTACTCCGGTTTCGCCCCCCGTCTTATAAAAGCGGATCGATTTCACCATAATAGCCTGGGAAGCAGTAAATTTGGTTCCCAACTCATAGTCGCCGTCATTGCCCGAGGAAACCGGAACCTGGTTTGTGAATATTGAATTCTGAGCAGATAACACATTCGGAAGAATGAATGTTAAAAGAATCAGAAAACAAATGCTGTAGAAGCGTGTAGTCTTGAGCATCGTAAATTTACTTTCTTTTGATTAAAAAATCAGTTTATACGTTCATTTAACTGCAAATATCATGCCAAAAATTAAACTCCAAATAGAGATAGTTATTCCATTTTAGTATTAAATTAAAATGTCGGTTGTCTCATTATGAGAACAACTGTATCAAAATGAGAAAGTTCACTTTTCTAAAAGATTTTTATTTTTCTCTTTTCCAGTTCAAAAAAAAGTCTTAATTTTAATCAGACAATTTTATCTGATTTGGAAAACAATGATGGCAACAACTGAAAAAATAAATAGACCGGTGAAAAAGGAGAGAGAAGGAAAACTTCAATCCTCACGGTTTTGGGTACAGACGGCATTTACAATTCTGTGTTTATGGATAGGCATAGAATTTTATTATTTTTTAAGATTTTTTGAAACAGGCGGACTTGAAGGAAGTTTTTCGAGGCCACCGGGAGTGGAAGGATTTCTTCCGATTAGCTCTATGATGAGTGTATATTATTTTGCAATCACGGGAGACCTTCATCAGGCACACCCCGCCGGATTTTTTATATTTCTGGGAATATTGAGCCTTTCGTTTCTGCTCGGTAAATCATTTTGTAGTTGGATTTGTCCTGTCGGGTTTATCTCTGAAGCGATAGGGGATTTTGGTGATGCAATTTCCATGAAACTGTTTAAGAGAAAAATAAGCATTCCAAAGTTTCTCGACTATCCACTAAGAAGCATAAAATATCTTTTATTGGCATTTTTTGTTTATGCAATTTTTATGTCAATGTCGGCTGCAGCATTAAAAGCTTTCCTTGACAGTCCATATAATGTAATCTCTGATGTGAAGATGTATTACTTTTTTGCAGACATTTCACAATTTGCTTTTACTGTTATAGCAGTGCTGTTTATTCTTTCGGTTGTAGTCCGTAATTTTTGGTGCCGTTATCTTTGTCCTTATGGAGCATTGCTGGGGATAATGTCACTAATAAGTCCATTAAAAATAAAAAGAGATGCGGAAAAGTGTACCTCATGCAGCCTTTGTACAAAAGCATGCCCCAACCGGATTGTAGTAGAGAAAGTTAATTATGTTATGTCCGATGAATGTTCATCGTGTATGAAATGTGTTGATGCTTGTCCGGTACGAGATACACTTTATTTACAGCAGGTGGTTACAGGGAAAAGAGTAAGGAAAAAATATGTCACTCCATTGGTTTTGGGATCATTTTTCTTTTTCATAACTCTGGGAATCATCACAGGTAACTGGCAAAATAAGATCACCAAAGAAGAATATGAAGTCTATATAGAGATGAAAAACAGTCTGGGTCACCCGACAGGTCTCGAATCAGATGAACACCGCGAGTTGATTGAACAGAGAAATAAAGACGCAAAAGATGCAGTTGGAAAATAAGCTTCAAATTTTTATTGCTAACAGGAAGCAAAAATCAACTTTTTCGCAAATTTTTTATAGAGACTGAATTTTACCCAATATTTATAATTTAAGATGTTCTAATTTGTCGGTATGGTTCTGTATTTTACTTAAATCCCGTTCCGATTGTAATTGTGTTAGTTTAATGAACGCGGGTGCTTCGAAGCACCGTACCCGGAAATAAAACTATTTGTTATTTCCGAAGTCAGAAAGATGTGATAGATGAGTATAAAAAACCTTCCTGAGATAATTCAGGGCGGAATGGGAGTAAATATCTCGAGTCCTGAACTCGCGAAGATGGTGTCAAAACTTGGTCAGCAGGGAACAATCTCCGGCACAGCACTTGAATGGGTGATGGTTCGCTCACTCCAGATGGGTGACCCGGGTGAACATTTTAGGCGTGTACTCGCCGGATTCCCATTCCCGGATATGGTTAAAGAGATCATGAACAAGTTTTATGTTAAAGGCGGTATTCCCAAAAATACTCCATTTAAAGGGATACCACATGTTGGTTTTAACCCTTCAAATCTTTTCATTGCGCTACTCATCTGTTCAAATTTTGCAGTTGTCAGACTTGCAAAAGAGGGTCACGACAATCCGATCAGTATCAATTATCTTGAAAAAATTGCACTACCACATGTACATGCTTTATACGGTGCAATTTTGGGTGGTGTTGATATAATCACGATGGGTGCGGGCATTCCTCTTCAAATTCCACCTTTGATCAGTGACATTGTTGAGGGTAACGACTGTACCTATTCGATCCCTGTGTCAGGCACAAATATCAGAAGCAGTTCAGTAAATTTTAGTCCCGAGCAGTTTTTTGGAGAGAAACCAAAAAATCTCAAAAAACCCAAATTTCTTCCGATAATATCTTCAAATTTGCTTGCAAATCTCTTCCTCAAAAAATCCCCTGAAGGGAGTGTTGATGGATTTGTTGTTGAAGAACCAACAGCGGGGGGACATAACGCACCGCCAAGAAGAATGGATCCGGGTGCCCTGCCGGGTGCTCCACCGGTGTATGGGCAAAAGGATGTTATTGATTATGATGAGATGTCGAAACTTGGGATTCCATTTTGGATAGGCGGTTCACATGCATCTCCCGAAAAACTGCGTTATGCTAAATCAGTGGGTGCAGCAGGAATTCAAGCCGGCTCGATCTTTGCCCTGGCAGAAGAATCAGGAATGGTTCCTGAACTCAGAACCAGACTAAGAAAACTTGGATATGACGGAGAAGTAAACATAAGAACCGATTCCAGAATTTCGCCGACAGGTTTCCCGTTTAAAGTGGCGGAACTTGAAGGGAGTATTGCTGAAAACACTGTTTATAATGACAGAGTGAGAGTTTGTAACAAAGGTCTGCTTGTCACCCCTTATGAAAAAGAAGGTGACAGAATTGGTTACAGATGCTCAGCTGAACCTGAAGATAAGTTTACAAAAAAAGGGGGCAACCCTGTTGAACTTGCAGGGCGTGGCTGTCTTTGTAATGGTTTGCTCGCTACTGCAGGATTTGGTGACTCGGTTGAACCACCGATAATAACTCTTGGTGATGACTTAAGTTTCCTCCCAATTTTGATGAAACACAATGCCGACACTTATTATGCAAAAGATGTGATCAACTACCTGTTAAGTTAACTCCATAAAGTTTCTACCGGGTGATACGATCAGTTGATAACTTTCGATCACCCCGGTATCCTTCAAAAATTCAAATCAAACTAACCCGTCGAATCAATAATTAAATTCCAGATTCCAGGCTTCGGCAAGAGATCTGATGAAGTTCACTTCATTTTCTGAAACATCCTGATCAGCTTTTGCAACTCTTAAGAGATCATCAAGAATACTTCTTTTCTCATCTTCCGTTTCGAGTTCCATATTAAGCTTTGCAGCTATCGAATAGATTACCTGAATTCTGTCGATAGCTGATCTGTTATACCAGGAAGTCACATCCTCCATGAGTGATTCGATCTCAACACGGTCTTCCTGTCCGGATCTGACAAGCAAAATCTTTTTGATCTCCTCGGTTTCCGAACCGCTTAATTGTCTGTCAGCCAGGTGAGCAAAAGACAAATAAAGGTAACCAAGGTTCTTTAATTTGGAATAATACTCCAGTCCCATAAAATCTCCATTAAAAAATCCCAAAATACAAAAAATTCCTGTTATTTGGGCTCATCTGATAATTTAGTGGCGTCAGTATTAAAAATATTTTTTACCGGGTACAAAAACCACTTGACTTTAATTTGAAAATTAAGTAAGTTCCAATATCAAAAGAGAGCTTTTCTTTTCCCCCTGCTCCGATTAAGAGGATCAATAATTTTAAATCCGGGAGTTTATCATGACCCGACTATTACTCATTAATTCCTTTTTCCTTTGTGCATTACTTTCACTTTCATTAAATGCACAAACTCCTGAGCCAATACTTTTTGGAACTTACCTCGCCTCCAGCTACCATCCTGAAATTACTTACCATCGATTTAATGATTCAAATCTTGTTAAAATTGGTTTTAATACAATCATACAGACTGTGATGCATCCTGTTATTCACAACAAGTTATTCACTACTGAACCCATAAAATGGCACGATAATCGTATCCCATTGGGAAGTTCGAGTTTTTCTAATATTGTGGCTTTAAACAGTTATTGGAATAAAGAAGATGAACAACAAGTTGACTGGGTTAAAATTCTTACACATGGTGCATACAATAAATGGGAGGTTGAAGGTAGAAATGTATTTCAGTCAAACATTATTAAAATGGTAAGAGACCAGAATCACACATCTTTATTCAACCTTGATGGTGTTGTAGGAATACAATCAAGTTCTCTGTCACCTCATCAATCTGATATCGTCATGATTTCAGGTCCCGGTATGTATCAAGATCCGAATTATAAGGTTGAAGACCGTGATGATGCCGATTATATACCATACTATGCAGATTTCAGAATGAAAATCGGTATGATTCCAATCATTAATACTGTTGTGTGCACTTTGCGAGTGCGAGTCGATTATCCTGTGTATTTTGGCAATACCGTGACTGGGCAAACAAAAATTCTTGCTCAAAGGACTCTCACCTCAGATGATTTATCGACTGGGTTCATCACCGAAAGACTTACATACCAAATTTCTGGATTGGGTAAAACTACTGAACTTGAACCTGAATTTATTACACAAACCGATCAAGAATATGTATTAATCAGTGCATCCAAAATATATTATGAAGTGATAATACCCCAAGGCGTTAATCCGAGCCTGTTTGGTCATCTTTTTGTTGATTACATCGAAGTGAGTGAAACTCGAATATGGGGAGAAAATGGAGAGCCAAATCAAATAGAGCAGCAACTAGGAAATTACAATGATATTTGGGATTCTATCGACGTTGGTTCAGTTTATTCGGACAAAATTAAATACTTTTATACAATGGACGAACCTCACAGTTTTGACCATTATCTACCCTACCAGAAGGTTGAAGCTGTTCAAAAAACGCTGAACGACTCCCTCAAAAATAAACAAATGTTGACTAAAATTTATCCCGAATGGTCCGGTGAGAAGGAAGGGATAAATATTATAGACAAATGGGCAGAAGTTGCAAAACCAAGAAAACTGATGTTTTGGTATTACACAATTTTTAACGAGCAGGAAGGCACCTATATCAGTCAACTTCAATTGCGAACCAGAATTCAGGAAGCTGCAAGGTATGACAAGGACTTTTTCTATACGGCTCAAACATGGGGGTCAAAGAATAAAGATTATATCGGTGTTGTTCCATCGAAAGACTATCATTATTATAAGTATCGAACTCCAACCGGTAATCAAGTTCTTGGTCAATCAATGCTTGCATTGGCTTATGGGTGTAAGGGTCTGTTTTATGAAACTTATTATTCATATCTATCAAGAGCTGATGGTTGGGGTGATTATTTCGTAGAGGGTCTGGTTGGTGAGCACTACGATTATGATTATGACAAACCCAGGTTGAATGATTTTGGACTTTACGATACAATTGTCTCATTAGGCAAAAGATTAAAAGGTCCCTTGGGAAATTTACTCGCAAAAATGAAATTCAGTGGAGAAGAGTCCTATATTTATGATAGATGGGATGGTACTCGGGTACCTGAGGTATTTAACTCCACAAAACTTAGAATATTTGGAGATGGCATACCTGTATATCCTTCCACCAGAATGATTAACCTTGGAGTAACTCGGCTTCAGCCAAAAAACGAATATTATTTAAGAGGAGATTATTATTTCCTGCATAATCAAAACACTTTTGATAATGTCACTCCAAATACAGAGAATATATTTACCTACAATAATTTGCATGTAGGGTTAAGTGTAACTGGATTGCTAAACTGGAGATTTTATGATATTGAAGGAGGTAATGATTTCAGATTTACAAACAACAGCACAGAAATAGACTTCACTGAAATTATTCCAATAGGTAAAGGAGATGGAAGATTATACAGATTAATCTCATTGGCAGCATCCACCGGTACTTTTTTAACAGATGAGGTAATACCATCCGGCGAGATAATATCGTCCGAAGGTGCAATTACTGTACCAACGGGAGTGACACTAAAAATTGAAGGAAATTACACTCTTACCGACAGTCTGATAATTGAGGATGGAGGAGTCCTGACTCTTGAACCGGGTTCAACACTTAACCTGGATTCTGCAAGCTCGGTTTATTGTGCGGGAGATATATATATCAATGGGACAGAGACAAACAAAGTTACTATAAATTTCCTGCAACCAAACGAATCAAAACAAAACTCAATTTATCTTGGAAGAGAATCCTCGGCGATAATAAAATATGCGCAGATAAAAAACGGATACTCA
>Ga0209573_1004422_pt1 | contig 13866 bp, 3 predicted proteins | sample TNRBio252014_DNA_FD_185870 | JGI IMG/M metagenome (GOLD analysis project Ga0209573, IMG submission 185870) | Wastewater treatment Type I Accumulibacter community from EBPR Bioreactor in Madison, WI, USA - TNR Reactor_6/25/2014_ DNA (SPAdes)... | ecosystem: Engineered > Bioreactor > EBPR >...
AATCATAGCGGCCCCTTTGCAGACTCCGGACACACGAATGCGGCCGGATTCCGTCGCGATGTCGATCGAGATCAGCTTGGGAAACGTGTCCGTGGTCATCATGGACGTTGCGGCATCGCGAAAATGCTGATCGGATGAGCCAAGACACTGAATGGCCTGCGGAATGCCATTCAGGATAGTTGGCATGGGAAGCGGCACGCCGATTACTCCGGTTGAGCACACCAGCACGTCCTGCGACGGACACTGCAGTTCGCGGGCGACGGCTGCCGTCATCGTTCTGGCATTTTCAATCCCGGGTTCTCCCGTTGCCGCATTCGAATTGCCTGAATTGATCACCACCGCGCGAGCGGTTTCAGAGGGGACACGCTCTTTTGAAACGATCACCGGAGCACCGCAGACGCGATTGGTCGTGAAGACTCCGGCCGCCGTGCAGGGTCGGTTCGCAACAAACAGGGCCAGATCCGGACTACCGCTGGCTTTGATTCCACAGGTCGTTCCCGAAGCCGTAAAACCGGCCGGGAGTTTTGCTTCAGTCGGATTGGTCACAACACGCTTTCGTTCGACAACCTGATTATCGCGAAAAATCGTCAGCAGGCAGTGGCTGGCTGTGTGAAGCCGACGCTCGGTTCGTCGTTGTTCACAGTCTGCCTGTATCCCTTCAGAATCCTGTCAGCTGACACGCCGATTCGCAAGTGGTTCCTGCATTTTGCCTGATCACATCCGATTGGATTTCTCTCTGTCTCAGGAACGCGAATCTGCATACTATTCAAAGACGTGTTGACGATGAAAAAGGGAGCTCCGCAGCGATCTCGCCCAGACGCCTGTCTGGATACTGCAGCTTTCGTGAGCGGCGAGGCGCTAGCCGCCGGTTCTTTTGGTGAATTACCCGCGGCTAGCGCCTTGCGGCTCACGATTCTCAGGAATCAGGACCAATGCCTGGCAGAAAACTGTCTGAAGTCAGATGCACTCGGCACGTCCGGGGCACCGGAGCGCAGCAGCGAATGCAGCGGTTGACGTCAGGCGTTGTGATGGAATTGTCAGATCACATGCGGATGCAGGCTGTGTCATGAGCCTTGTGGACACCTTGTTTCACAATCTGAAGACCGGGTTCATTCCCTCCGCCGCGCGGCTGTCGCGATGGCGCGCGATGGCGCGCAGAATCATCAGCGACAGTGAAAAACTGAAGTCGCTGACCGATGACGAGTTGCTGACTCGCGGGCGCAAGGTTCGCTGGGATGCCCGTGCCGGAATGACGCTCGAATCACTGATGCCGGAAGCGTACGCACTGGTTCGGGAATCGGCGCGACGAACGCTGAACATGCAGCACTTTGAAGTGCAGATCATGGGCGCGATTGCCATGTTCGAAGGTCACATTGCGGAAATGCAGACCGGGGAAGGAAAAACGCTGACCGCCACGATGACGTCATTTCTGCGGGCATTGCCCGGTCAGGGCTGCCATGTGGTGACCGTTAACGATTATCTGGCGAATCGCGATGCGGAACTGATGGGGCCCGTCCACATTCGTCTGGGTCTGACTGTCGGAAAGATTCTGGAAAACATGGAGCCCGATGAGCGACGGAAGAACTACGCCGCTGATATCACCTATGGCACCAGCAAGGAAATGGGTTTTGACTTTCTTCGTGACCGCCTGCGAAAAGGCGCACGTCAGGAAGATGGTGGCGGCCAGAGTATTCGACGATTTCTCCGCACTCTGCAGGGCTCCGAAGAACCTGTTCAGCGCAGTCACTATTTTGCTCTGATTGACGAAGCCGACAGTATTCTGATCGACGAAGCGCGGACTCCGCTGATCATCGGCCTGACTCAGCCGAATGAACCGGCCACCGTGAATCTGTTTCGCTGGAGCAATCGCGCCACATTTCAACTGGAACCTCGCAAGGACTACGTCTACGAACCCGAACGACGAACGGCCTGGTTGACGGATACGGGGTGTCGCAAAGTCGTACTGATGTCCAAGCCGTCTCTGCTGAGTTCCATGGACACCGAACGGATCTATTCGCAGGTCGAAAAGGCGCTGACCGCCCGGCACGCCTTTGAACGCGATCGCGACTATGTGATCGTGGAAAACAAGATTGTGATTGTCGACGAAGGAACCGGGCGAGTGATGGATGGCCGCAAGTGGCAGGATGGCCTGCATCAGGCCATTGAAGCCAAAGAGCTGGTGCCGATCACAGCCGCCACCGGGGAAGCGGCTCGCATTACCGTGCAGAGTTTCTTTCGGCAATACACGCATCTGGCAGGGATGACCGGTACGGGGCTTCCTGCAGGTGGTGAGCTGAAGAAGACTTATCGGCTGAAGGTGACAAAGATCCCGACAAACCGAAAGTGCATTCGCCGCGGACAATCTCCCCGAATTTTCAAAACGCAGGATGCCAAGCGGGATGCCATTGTCGCGGAAGTGCAGCAACTGATCCGCGCCGGGCGATCGATCCTGATTGGAACCCCGTCCGTTGATGCATCCGAAGCCCTGGGCTTGCTGCTGAAGGACAAGAAGGTTCCGCACCAGATCCTGAATGCGCGGTATCACGAACAGGAAGCCGAGATTGTCTCACACGCGGGCGAACCTGGAGCCGTCACGATCGCCACTAACATGGCCGGTCGAGGTACCGACATTATTCTCACCGAAGAAGTTCGCAGGGCCGGCGGTCTGCATGTGATTGCCACCGAAATGCACAGTTCCAAACGAATCGATCGGCAGCTTGTTGGTCGTTCGGCTCGGCAGGGCGATCCCGGCTCGTACCAGTTCTTCCTGTCTCTGGAAGACGAACTGCTTCGCTGCCGCGAACCTCGCGAAGTGCAGCGAAAACAGCGGATGGCCATTGCCAGTCGCGATGGAGAACTGGGACGATCGTGGCTGAGGTACTTCCATCGTGTTCAGCGGTTTCTGGAACGAACGCACCGCAAGCAGAGAAAGCATCTGCTGAAACAGGAACGCATGCGACTGGATCAATACGAAAACATGGGCCTGGACCCCTACCTGGAACTCACAGAATCCTGAAAGATCTCAGACCCGCGACTTGCCGCACTTTCTGAATCGTCCTCTGTCAAAGCTGGAGAATGGTGTTCAGTGCGATCAGCCGCTGGGCATGAGCCCACGGTAATCAACCGGACGCTAATGCGTTCCGGCTGATTGAGCTCCCCAGATTGAACGTTGGGTGGGCATTCAACCCTGTTCGCACTGTTCTCTTCTCGCTCCCGAAGATGTTTCGCACTCCGGCGAACAACGTGAGCACCCATGATTCTCCGAGCGTCAGCTCGAACCGGGGTCAAGAGGGTCTCACCCCCTTGTCAGTTTCGTGAAATCGTTTCGTCGAGGTTCAATAAAACCCGACAGACCAACGTCCACGCGGCCGCATCCTGAGGCGTTGTGCCTTGTGTCAGTTCAGGAAGTTTCGCAGGATCCCCCGTCACCACTTCCCGTGGATTCAACCAGCCATCGGCCAGCCGTTGTCTGCGTGTCTGCAGCAGGCGCAGCAATTCGTTCCGCTCCTCAGACGAAGGCGGCCTTGAGGTACACAGGACAAACGCATAATCCGCGCGCGACTCGTCACTGGAACCGCCTTCCTTCAGAACTCGAAGTGCCATTGCTCGTGCCGCTTCGACAAAGATCGGCTCGTTCAATACGGTCAGCGCCGCCAGAGGTGTGTTGGAACGAATTCGCCGAGCGCACGAAAGGTCGCCGTTGGGACCATCCAGACTGGACATCACTGGATCCGGCATGGATCGCTTTCGGAATCCATAGACAGCCCGACGATAGCGATCTGCACCAGTCGCAGGAGTCCAGTAGGTCGGATACACGTAGTTGTAGTCCAGTACATTCTGTGGCACCGGAGGAATGATTCCGAGGCCGCCAATCTTATGGTGAATCAGTCCTGAAGCCGTCAGGGCAACATCTCGAATGACTTCCGCATCCGCTCGAAACCGCGGTGCTCGAGCCAGCAGTTGATTGCGGGGATCGTTCGTGAGCAGATCTGGTGACACACGTGACGACTGCTGATACATCTGGCTGCTGACAATCGTGCGAATCAGATGCTTACGACTCCAGCCATGCTCCATCAGATCCACGGCCAGCCAGTCCAGCAGATCGCGGTACTCGGGCATGGCCGAACGAGTTCCCAGATCGTCCGACGTCTCTACCAGCCCGGTACCAAAAATCGCCTGCCACACCTGATTCACGGCCACCCGAGCTGTCAGTGGCGATCGTTCATCCGTCAGCCACTGCGCGAACCCAAGTCGATTTCCGGGGGCATTCTCCGGAAACGAATGAAAGGCGGCCGGGACATGAGGTTCAATGGCCTCCAGCGGCTGATCCCAAGTGCCACGATCCAGCAGATAAGTCGTCCGGTGATTTGCTGGTTCTCGCTCTGCCACATGCAGAATTGATGTCGCCGCAACCGGCATGGATTGATTGAGTTTTACAATCTCATCGTTCAGTGATTTCAGCTCAGCCACCGATTGTCGCCAGGCCGTGAACAGCGATTTCTCCTGATCGGCCGTTCTTTGATCCTCTGGAACCTTCATCGCCAGTACGGCAGAGTGATCTACTGGTGGTGCTGAAGGGGATGGCGAAGTTGTCAGACTGAATCGCGCGCAGCCGACCATGTCGCCCATGCGCCAGGCAATCTTCAGCTCCGTGCCGTCCGCCAGATTCTGTGGCGTTTCAAACTGCACGACAGCCGCTCCGGCCTGATTCCGAAGCTCTGCTCCTCGATCCGCTCGCCAGGTGGTGTCGTCGCTGCCATCGATCAGGAAGGAAACCGGCCCCGTTGATTTTTTGCCATCGGCCGATTTGACTTCCGCCTCAGAAAAATCGGCCGTGGCATTGACCAGCTTCTGCCTCTTCCACTCCGCGCTGCCCGGCGACTTTGTGAAGACTTCCAGTTCATTGATGGCCCAGGTGCCCGTTCGGCTGCGTCCGGGGCCTCCATGCGGCAGGTCGCGATGCGGCAGAGTTTCCAGTCGCAGGCCTGTCACACCATCCAGCTTCGGCACGGAAATCATAAAGACGTCGGCGCTGCTGTGACCTTTCATCAGCAGTGACTTGTCCTGTTCCTGAGTCGGATGATTCAGACCGCTGATGGTGCCCAGTTCGGTGGCTTCCAGTGGTGTCCAGGCAGCATTCTGGGAATTGATGGACTGCGCCCATTCCTGAAGTTCCTGTTTCCAGTTTGGTCGTTCCGTGCGAATACGTTCTTCGACCTGAGCAATCTGCCCGTGAAATTCTTCTCGCTGTCTGAGTTGTTCAGGCGTGTAGACCCAGGACTGTGCTTCGTAGGTGTTGTTCAGAAACGCGAACATTCCGTAGTACTCATGATGTGTGATCGGATCGAACTTGTGCGTATGGCACTGAGCACACTGAGTCGACAGGCCCAGGACGGATTTGCCGATGCAGTCGATGCGATCAAACATCTCCACCATCCGAAACTGTTCGGGAACAATTGCACCTTCCTCGTTGATCATGCTGTTGCGAAGGAACCCGGTCGCAATGATCTGATCCTGAGTGGCATTCGGCAGCAGATCTCCGGCGATCTGCTCAAGCAGGAATGTGTTCCACGGCATGTCGCGGTTGATGGATTCAATCACCCAGTCTCGCCAGGCCCATTGTTCCCGCTGCAGATCTTTTTCGTAACCGTTGGTATCCGAGTACCGAGCGAGGTCCAGCCAGTGCCGCGCCCATTTTTCTCCGAAGCGTTCGCTGCTGAGTAACCTGTCCACCGTGGCGGCAAATCCGTCGGATTGAAACGTCTGTAGTTCGTTGGGTGTGGGCGGAAGTCCGATCAGGTCGAGATAAACGCGTCGCGCGAGGGTGCTGGATTCCGCCATCGGAGACATCTGCAGGCCACGACGCTTCAGATGATCCGCGACGAACGCATCGATCGGATTGGCAGTTTCCGCGGTCGGCAGAGGCATTTTCTGTGGTGGCACAAAGGCCCAATGCGCCTCAAACTTTGCTCCTTCGGAAATCCACTGAGCCAGAATTTCCTGCTGAGTCTTCGATAACGGTTTGTTTTGATCGGGCGGTGGCATAACCAAATCAGCATCTGCACTGAGAACTCGATGCATCAACTCACTGTCCTGCGGCTTACCTGGTACGATTGCAGGCGTGCCGGATTCTCCTCCGCGAACAGCATCTTCACGAAGATCGAGTCGAAGTCCGGCTTTGCGTTCGGCTGCATCCACACCGTGACAGTGCAGACAGTGTTCGGCCAGGATCGGCTGAACATCGCGCTGAAAATCGACGTCGGCGGTGGCCGGTGAGGTCGCTCCCGGCAGACCGACCACGGCAAGAAGACCTGTAAACACAATTCGCAGCATGGCAGAACAGTTTCGTACTGAAGGAGTTTCCGGACCTTGATGCGGTTCATCCCCTGGTCCGGGGCGGGAAGCACTCAACTTTAACCCTCGGAAAGATCTCAAGACAAGCGTAAAGAGTGTGCGGTGACAGCCGACGCGTGACGAACGGATCTTCGTCAGAGGAATGCTGCTGAACATGCGAATCCAGGCTCGAACGTGGCTCCTGACAACGAAAGGACCACGGAGGAAAAGACAACATAAAGTTTGCGCACATTGCGAAACAGACGAATGGAGCCTGGAAAAAGACGCCATCCGCCCCTGAGCCAGAGGTCTCTGTATTCGTAGGGGTTACGTCTGGCCATGGTCGCTGTTTCCGGCGATCCAGTGCCAACGCTGTGCCGTGCGAAAATCTCTTTGGTTTCTGGATCTGTCTGGCGCAGAGATTTTCGTCAGTGGCTCTTATGACGCCTGCCAGGAATGACTTCGGTGTTCACGATCTTCAGCAACGCGGACACAGGAGTCGGGTCAGCCGGTGTGGTTCGCGGATGAGGTCTTAACTTTCGACTGGTTTCAGATCGTTAAGTTCCGATGAATCGTGTTCGGACTGGGCGATCTTTTCACAGACAAATCTTGCCAGATTATTGACGTTTGGTCCCTCCAGATACACAGACATCGGCAATTCAATGCCAAGCTGGATCAGCATTTTGTTCCCCAGTTCGATGGCCATCAGTGAGTCCAGACCAATGGTATTGAGAGACTCTGCCGGATCAATATCGTTTGGACTCATACCCATTATCTCCGCCAGCTGCTCTGTTAAGAACTGAGACATTCTCTGGTGACGGTCTTCAGGCTTGAGTGCCAGAATCTCAATTCTGATCGCTTTGACAGCCGTGTCATTCAGCTGACCAGGCGAATCTTCTGACGCCAGGAACAGCTCTTCCGTCAGTCGATACTTCAAATCACCGGACATCGACCCCGACATCAGTCGCCCCAGGACACTCCAGTCAGCTCGAAACACCGCAACCTGCGTCACACCGGCGGCAAGGATCGGGTCCATCAGCTCAATGCCCTGCTGCAGTGGCAACAGCGACATGCCTCTGCCTTCAATATCATCAGCAACAGCGGCCGCCATGCCATCGCCGGCAAATGCTCCCCAATTAATCACCGTGGCAGTCATTCCTGTTCTGCGTCGGTAGGCGGCGAAACCATCCAGAAAGGCATTTGCTGCTCCATAATTGCATTGCCCGGCCGTCCCCAGAATGGAGCTCACGGAAGAGAACAGCACAAACAGATCCAGCTTATGCCGGAGCAGCGCCGAGTGCAGATTCCAGGTGCCGATGGTTTTCGGCCCCAGAGGGTAGACAAAATCTTCCGACCCCATCTTTGAGATCAGCATGTCGCGCAGGACTCCGGCAGCGTGGAAGACTCCGCGAATTGGCGGAATGCTGTCCGGCAGTTCGGCAATTGCCTTGTCCAGAGACAGTCGATCACAGACGTCAGCCGCTGCAGCGATAATCCGAGTCTCGCCGCGATTCAGTTCCTCAATACGCTGCTGCAGTTCGGAATCCGGAGCTCGCCGCGAGACCAGAATCACGGCACCCGCTCCACACTTTACCAGCCATTCCGCAGTGGCCATTCCCAGCGAGCCAAGGCCGCCGGTGACGAGATAGCTGCCGTCTTTTCGGATTCCTGAATGCGAGGGTTGGGACTCCTCTGTGGACGCCTCCACAGGTGCAATTGAGACGATCACCTTGCCAATGTTCCTGCGCTGAGACATATAACGGAATGCTCCGACGATTTCATCGATCGGAAACACTGTCATATTCAGGCGCTGATACTGGCCCGTGTGAACGTACTGGATGATCTCTGAAATCAACGCATTTGCCACTTTGGGTCGTTGCCGAAACAGACGATCGAGATCCACAGCCGTGTAGGACAGGTTATCCTGAAACGGAAGAAGCCCCATCATTCTGTTCTGGTAAATGTCGACTTTTCCGATCTCAACAAATCGACCATAGGCGCGCAGTGTAGAAAGACTTTTTTCTATGGCCTCGCCCGGCAGGGAGTTCAGGACGACATCGATCCCCTCGCCGTTTGTGATGGCCCGTATCTGATCTGCAAACTCCAGTGTTCGTGAACTCAGTACATGCTGGACCCCCATGGACCGCAGGTACTCTCGTTTCTCATCGCTGCCGGCCGTGGCAAAGATTTCCGCTCCGATTTCCTGAGCAATCTGGATCGCAGCCAGTCCGACGCCTCCGGCTCCGGCATGGATCAGCACGCGTTCGCCCGGCTGCAGCTGAGCCACTTTGCGAAGGCAGTAATAGGCCGTCAGGAACGCCAGTGGAATGGTTGCGGCCTGCTCATGTTTCAGGAACTCGGGCTTCCTGACCACCGCCAGCTCCGAGGTGACGCAGTGGGAAGCAAAACAGTAGGCGGCGACACCCATAACTTCATCGCCTGCCTTAAACCGGGTCACACCTTCACCCACCGCCGAGATCACTCCGGAGCACTCGATCCCAAGCGGCACGATCTCGTCCGTGATCCCCGGATAAAGCCCAATCGCCTTCAGTACATCACTGAAATTGAGCCCGGCAGCGCGAACGGCAATCTCGACCTGACCTGGTCCGGGGGAGATTCGGGGAATTCTCTCGAACTGAAGTCCATCGATGGTGTCGTCGTTACCGAGTCTGACTCGATATGCCGAATGCTTTGGCACCGTTGTGCTGTAGGTTGTGGCTTTCTTATTCAGGATGTCCGGTGTTCGTACCAGTCGACGCACCCATCGTTCATTGTCACGAAATGCCACTGTGGGTTCTGCATCACGGATCGACATTTCCGTGATCAGCTGACGCGCATTCATCTCGTTCGACTGGGCTGGGTTCAGGTCAATCAGTCTGCAGTTCTGATTCCACAGTTCCACTGCTGCCGACTGACCAAGCCCGACCAGAGGCATTTGGTTGAAGGCCGGACTATCTTCCTTCACAACCGAATTGGCTCCTTTCGTCAGCAGCCACACACTCACACGACCGGGGAATGTCGTGGTCGCAATCTGACGCAGGATCTCAAATGTCTGAACCCAGATCTGCTGAGACAACTGAATCTCGTGTATCTGTCCTGGAGCTGGCTCAGGTGCCTGAAGGCCCTGGCACAGGATGATGTCGCAGGGTTCTCCCGGTGGAAGTCCGGCCGCAATGTCGTTGAGCACCCGCTGAATGCTCGTCGCGGAACCCGAGATGCTGAATTGTCGCCCGTGTCGGGAAGCCTGAGTTGCCTCAACGTCAGCAAACGTCACCACGTCGATCTGCTTTGCCGTCGGCTTCAGCAGAATATTCAATTCTTTGGCGAACCCGCCTTCGTCGGAAAAGATCAGGATATTTTGAGCGGCCCTTTCAGTTTCCGAGGCCTCCTCGGCGCGCCGCCAGGCTGTCTGGTAGAGCCAGGTCCCCGGATCCGCGCCGTTGTTGCGATCTGAGGATCCCACTTTCTGAACGCGTGCCGCTTTGAACTCTGCAAGAACCTCGCCCGAAGTATTGACGATCAGAATATCGCCTTCCAGGGATGCTGGAGACGGTCCCGAAACTTCAGACGTCCGTTTTACGTAGTAATGGCCATCCGATTGAATTGCCTTGAAAGCGGTTACACGCCGGATGGAGACCGGCAGATAGAGATCCGAACAGAATGATCCATCAGGCTGCAGTGGAACGATGCCCGTCATGGCCTGAAGACATCCGTCTCCAAAGGCAGGATGAATGGTGTACTTCTCAAGATCCTCAGCAACAGACGGATCCAGCTGAATGGAACTGATCGCCTCACCATCGCCACGACGAACACAGCCGACCACCTGAAACGCCGGGCCATAATGCAGACCTCGCCCGGAGACGATGCCGTAGTATTCTGCGCGAGTCAGCTCAATATTTTGCCGACCTTCAATGGCTGGAACGTCGATACCCGCAGGGCAAGTGCGGTCTTCCCGAACGATTTCCCCACTGGCATTCAGATCCCATTCCGCATCTGATTCTGCCTTCATCGGGCGACTGTAAACGATGAACTTTCGACGATTCCCGGAGTCTCCTGTGATGTGTAACTGAACATCTCGTGGCTTGTCCGAAAGGAACATCCCCTTCCTGAAGGAAATATTCTCAGCGGAATGGCAGCCCTCGCCAAAAATTGTTCGGGCAGCGCCCAGAGCCATTTCGACCACTGCAGACCCCGGAAGCAGCACCGCACCAGTGACCTCATGGTCTTTCAGATATCGGGGGGAAAACGACGTGAGACGATTCTCAAACACGATCGAATTGGCGACGGAAGCGCGAGCCCCAAGGATTGGGGTCACATGCGACAGTCCGTAAATGAAATCTCGCATGTGCGTTGTGGAGTCCTCCGGTTCGAACCAGTATCGCTGCTCGTCCATCGGGTGTCCGGGGATGTCTATTCGACACAGGTGCTGCGCGGCACCAACGCGACTCCAGTCAAGATTCAGGCCACGAACCCATACGTCTGCGATCGCTTTAAAAAATACCTGCGCGTCATCACTGCCCTTTCGCAGAGAAGGAAATGCAGCAGGCTTCCAGTCTTCGACGCATCGACGCGCCATTCCCAGAAGCGTTGAAGCTGGGCCCATCTCAATCAGGCAATCCACGTTGTCCGCGACAAGACTCTCAATGCCTGCGGAAAACTGCACAGCATGCCGCGCATGTTTCCTCCAGTATTTCGCGTCAAAGATGGCCTCGCGTTCGATGCGGCCTGTCAGATTTGATGCGATCGGAATCTGCGGAGCATGATATTCAAACTGAGCCGCAAAGGCTTCAAACCTGTCGAGCATGGGCTCCATCAGCGGTGAATGAAACGCATGCGAAACTTCCAGCATCTGCGAGGGAGCGCCAATTTCTGCGGCTTCGGTAATCGCACGTTTGACGGCAACCTCGGTGCCGGAGATCGTGGTGTTCTCCGGCCCGTTGAATGCCGCAACGCTCACAAACGCGGAATACTTCTTCAGCCGTTCGGCAACTTTGTCGCCAGGTGCGAACAGCACAGCCATTGCTCCGCCCGAGGGCAGTGCCTGCATCAGACGCGACCTCTCAGCGATCAGCTTCAGCCCCGTCTCCAGGTCAAAGACGCCCGCCACACAGGCTGCCGCATATTCACCGATGCTGTGCCCCAGCAAGACGTCCGGGATCACTCCCCAGCTCCTCCACAGCCGGGCCAGACTGTACTCGATGGCGAACAGTGCAGGCTGTGTCCACTCGGTCGAGTCAAGACTGCAGTTGTTCGCTTCTCCCCGAATCACCGAGAGCAGTGATTTTCCACGGATGCTTTTGAGAATCGATTCGCAGCTGTCGAAGGCGTCACGAAACGCCGGTTCAGTTTCATAGAGCTGCATCCCCATATTCACGTACTGACTTCCCTGTCCGGTGAAAAGAGCGGCCATGCGAGGACGTCGGGGCGCCGCTTTGCCCGTCCTGATCGCAGGCGACCTGTCACCGCGAGTCAGTCGCAGGAGGTCCTCAAGCAGATCCTCTTTCGATTTTCCGTGAATCGCCGCTCGATTGCTGAACTGCGTTCGCCCCCGACCTGCAGTGAAGCAGAAATTGGCCAGTTGCTGCTCATCAAGGTCGGCAATCGCGCTTCGATAGCGTTCCGCCAACTGTGGGATCGCGCCTTCTGAACGGCATGAAAGTGTGAGGAGAAACTGTGAGTTCTTCCGCGACGAGTGGCCTGCCGAGCTGACATCAGCCGACTGAATTACGACATGCGAGTTTGTTCCTCCGAATCCAAAGGAGCTGACACCCGCAATGCGATCGGAAGACGTCCAGTCCACAGTTTCGCGAGGAATCGTGATTCGCGAATCATGAAAATTGAGATGGGGATTCAGCTGATCGAGGTTGATCTGAGGTGGAATCTGGCCGCGTTGAACAACCAGCGCTGCCTTAATCAATCCGGCGATCCCTGCTGCAACTTCCGTGTGACCAATATTGGCTTTGACGCTTGTCAGATAGACCGGTGTGCTCGTACCGTCGGCTTTGCGGAATACTGTGGCGAGCGATTCGACTTCAATCGGATCTCCCAGCGGAGTTCCTGTTCCATGCGCTTCGAGATAACCAACCTGCTCAGATCGCACACCTCCATCAGCCATCGCAGCTTCGATGACTTTCCTCTGTGCCTGACCATTTGGTGCCGTAATTCCCGACGTTCTTCCCCCGTGGTTCACTGCCGTTCCGCGGATCACTGCGATAACGCGATCACCATCACTGACGGCATCGGACAGCCGCTTCAGGACAACGATACCGCATCCTTCGCCGCGGACGTAACCGTTCGCCACGGCATCAAATGGCCGACACCATCCCGTTGTGGAAAGCATTCTGGCTTTCGACAGCGAAATGTTGGTTTCCGGAGTCAGCACGACATTGACTCCGCCCGCCAGTGCCGCATCACACTCGCGCTTTCGCAGGCTCTGCACCGCCTGATGAACAGCGACCAGAGCCGAGGAGCACGCCGTATCCACCGAGACACTGGGACCACTGAAATTGAAGACGTAGGAAAGACGGTTTGAGCAGATACTCAGTGCAATTCCGGTCGCACAATGAGCATCCAGATGATTCAGGGAATCGTCATACTGAGACATCACTCGCGGATAGTCGTACTGACCCGCGCCGATAAAAACTCCGGTGGGGGACGCGGCAAGGGCCTGCGCGTCTATTCCTGCATGTTCGATCGCTTCCCAGGCCGTGTGCAGCAATAGCCTCTGCTGAGGATCCATACGACTGGCTTCGCGGGGAGAGATCCCAAAGAACGCCGGATCAAACTGCTCGATGTCATCGAGGAAACAACCCCATTTGGTAGACATCTTGCCGGGCTGATCAGGATCCTGGTCGTAATGCATTTCCGCATCCCAGCGTCCAGCAGGGACAACGCTGCGAGCATTTCGACCTTCCGTAATCAATCGCCAGTATTCTTCCGCATTGCGGGCTCCCGGAAATCGACATGCCAGACCGACAATCGCAATCGGCTCCCTGACGGTCTCTGCTGCGGCGAGCCGCTCTTTGAGAAGTTGCCGTTTTGCTGCTGACAGAGACGTCAGTCGACTGGTAATGTCATTCATCGAATCGATGGGCTTTCGGTTTCTATTGGAGCCGCCGGGAGTTTTTCCGGTGGCTCTGGCTCCTGGACTTGTCTGGGAAATTCATCAGCCCGTCAGTGTTGGTGATAACTGCTGCGGTCGCAGAATGACGTCTGAGCTACCTGTTTCTGATTCCGCACACGCTCGAAGCAATTCCGATTACACAGCAGGCGGCCAGTCAATGTCTTCATCCTTCGATGAATGGTTTCAGAACATCACGCGTTCCGGGTGCCGCGCCTCACTGCTGTGCTTTCCCTACTCCGGCTCCGGAGCCGCCATGTTTGGTGCATGGAAAAAAGATATGTTTCCCGGAGTGGAACTTTTGGCCGCAAAACTACCCGGCCGGGAATCGCGACTCAATGAAAAACCAAGGAAGAATCTGACCGGGCTGGCGGAAGAAATCGCTGACGCCATTTCCGACAGTGAAGTCGCCG
>Ga0209573_1004423_pt1 | contig 13864 bp, 7 predicted proteins | sample TNRBio252014_DNA_FD_185870 | JGI IMG/M metagenome (GOLD analysis project Ga0209573, IMG submission 185870) | Wastewater treatment Type I Accumulibacter community from EBPR Bioreactor in Madison, WI, USA - TNR Reactor_6/25/2014_ DNA (SPAdes)... | ecosystem: Engineered > Bioreactor > EBPR >...
CAAAATGGTGTGCCGATTGATACTGCCGCTTACACGCTGTTTCCTTTTCAATCATTATTGGTGTGGAAGCAAAAACCGCTTGGCGACATTAATGTGCGTTATCGCGTTTATCCTTTTGCATTTGGGCAAAAAAAATTCAGAAAAAACCATGCAGTCTATCGCGAATCGCAAACCAGTTTTGTGATGCGTCCATATCAATATAAAGTGGTAGAAACTACTGAGGATTTTTTCGACTTTGGTACTTTAGATTACAATGGAACTTTTTCGCGAGGTTTGCAATTTGGCAATAATCAAGATGTGGTTTTGAATTCGCAATTCAACCTTCAAATGAGTGGTGAAGTGGCGAAGGACTTAGAAATTACTGCTGCACTCACCGATAACAATGTTCCGTTTCAACCCGATGGCAATACGCAGCAGATTCAGGAATTCGATAAGATTTTTATACAACTTCAATACAAGAAAAAGCACCGCCTTACGGCAGGCGATTTTGATTTGTACAATACACCGCAGTCGCATTTTTTAAAGTTTTCTAAGAAACCGCAAGGTGGCTGGTATCAGGGCGATTTTGATTTTAAAACCTGGGGTAAAACCAGGGTTAATGCAGCCGGAGGCATTATGCGCGGCAAGTTTGCACGCAACACACTGGTGGTAAGCGAGGGCAACCAAGGTCCTTACAAATTGTTTGGCGCAAACGGAGAGAGCTTTGTTGTGATTTTGGCAAATACCGAAGAGGTGTTTATCAACAACGTAAAGATGAAACGCGGTGCCGACCATGATTATGTAATTGATTACAACACGGCAGAAATTAGTTTTACGCCAAAGCGCATTATAACAAAGGATTTGCGGGTAGTAGTAGAATTTGAATATACCAACAATAACTTCTTGCGCTCGGTAGTGTTTGCCAATGCCGAATGGGAAACAAAGTATGTAAATGCTCGCTTGAATATTTACAGCGAGCAAGACAGCAAAAACCAAACCATAAGCCAAGGTTATGACGATAACAAAAGATATTTTTTATCTACCATTGGCGATAGTGTGCAGAATGCTTTTTACCCCACTATGGATAGTGTGTTGTATGATGCCAATCGCATACTTTATGCATTGAAAGATACACTTGGCCAGGATTCGGTTTTGGTTTACTCCAGCGAGCCGGCACTTGCATATTACACTGCGGCATTTACATTGGTGGGCGATGGTAAAGGCGATTACGTACCATTAACATCGCTTGCCAACGGAAGGGTTTTTGCATGGGTAAAACCCGATACTATTGGAGGCACAATTTTTAAACGCGGCAGTTATACTCCCGCTGTTTTACTGCCCGCTCCGCAAATCAGCCAAATGTACACGCTGGCAGCAGATTTTAAAATTGCCGAAAAGCATGTTATCACCACCGAGGGTGCCGTAAGTAACAATGATGTAAACACGCTTTCGCCCAATGATAATGCCGATAACTTGGGTGGTGCGGCAAAAATAAATTACAAAGGCAGCATTGATGTAAAGCGCGACACAGCGGGTAAGTCGCAATCGTTAAACATCGAAGCCGGGTATGAATTTGTGCAGGCGCGATTTAGAACGGTTGAGCGTTTCCGCGCAATGGAATTTAACCGCGAATGGAATACTACGGCTTTTGTTGCACCGGGCAACGAGCATCTTGCAAACCTTAGCGCCACCTACAACATCGGCAGCGAAGCAAGTGTAAATTATCGTTTCAGAAGTTATGTGCAGCAGAATAATTTTACGGGTTTTGAAAACGGAATTGGCGCAAGCCTGAACAAAAAAGATGTGCGGTTAAACTCATTTACAACCATTATGAATGGAGCGGGCGGAGGCGTTAAGTCGCTTTTTATTCGCCCCCAACTCGATATAAACTATGGCATAAAAAAGGCAAAAGGATTTCGCATTGGTGCCGAAATAAATCACGAAATAAATGAGCAGCGAAATACACAAAATGATTCATTGGCTGCGGCTTCATACCTATGGCAGAATTACAAAGTATATTTGGTTAGCCCCGATAGTATGCGTAATAAATTTGGGGTGGAAGGTGTGTTGCGCATAGAGCAAAAGGCTGCGGGGAAACAATTTGAGAATCCTTTTTTTTACGGGCAAACGGTGAATGTTTTCGGAAAAATAAATACACTAAAGAATCAAACACTCAACTATACTTTGAGTTATCGCTATGCCCACAACAAAGATTCTGCCGCCTCGCTTAATTATTCCAAGCATTATTATTTGGGTAGAATTGATTACACCTTTAATGTGTGGAAAGGCTTGCTGCGCTCCACAACTTTGTATGAAATAGGCAGCGGGCGCGAACAAAAAGTTCAACTCACTTACCAAACTTCGCCTACCAACACGGGTGATTATGTGTGGAAAGATGCCAATGGCGATGGGGTGAAACAATTGGATGAATTTGTTGTATCGCCTTATCGCGAAGATTCATCGTATGTAAAAGTTTTTGCGGTTACACCCGAGTCGGTACCGGTGAGTGTTACAAATTTCACACAAACTTTGAATATCAACCCCGCTGTGTTGCTTGCTGGAAAAACCGGAAGGTGGGCAAAGTTTGGTAGCCGCTTTTCACTGTTTGCAAGTGTTGAAATTCAAAAGAAAACCTTTGCGGAAGGCAATAAAAATGTAGGCAATATTTTCAATCCTTTTCCAACATCCGCGGGGCAAAATTTATTGGTTAGTTTGGTTAATAGCAATCGCGCTTCGCTGTACTTCAATCGCTTGAATCCTAAGTATGGCGGGCAATTCGATTTTTCGTACATACAAAACAAAGTGTTGCTTACAAGCGGTTACGAAGAGCGGTTTTCGCAATCGCAGGGTGTAACGTTGCGCTACAATGTTATTGCGCCACTTACTTTGCAAACTGCTTATACCAATGGTGTGCGCGCCAATACTTCCGATTTTTATATTCTTCAGCGTTATCGGTTTTTTTTCAACCAAACCAATACCGAGTTTTCGTATCAACACAAAACAGATTTTCGCATATCGCTCAGTTATCTTTTTGCTCAAAAAATAAATCCAACAGATTCGGTGGGCAACCAATCAGCAAACGTTCATCAGGCGGGAATTTCGGGCAGATACAACCGATCGGATAAACTTTCGTTTGAAGCAAAGTTTACCTACTCGTCAATTTTATATCGCGATAAAAATTTTCGCAATCAGCAGTTGGAATATGCCATGTTAGAAGGCCTACAAAACGGCAGCAACTTGGTATGGAATGCAGTAGTTGAATACAGAGTAACACAAGCCGTGCTGCTCACCTTTGTTTATGACGGTAGAAAAACCGGAACGGTTAAGCCGGTTCATTCGGGCCGAGCCGAGTTGCGGGCAATTTTTTGATTCGCATATAATATCTGTGAAAATCTGAAAAATCATCTTTGAATAGATGTTTTATTAGGTGCAAATTGATTTTGTTCGCCAATCAATTTTATAAGTATGAAAACTTGGGGCGTAATTGCAATTGTAGTGCTGCTGTTGGGCGGCATAGTTTTTTATAATAAAGTGGTAAAGTCTGCACCCGGCAGCGGCATGGCGGCAGGTGCAGGCAAAGGGATGGCAGGGCAGGCAATGCCCGTAACTGCCATTGTTGTTCAACCCCAAAACATCAATAGTGTTATACTGGCAAGCGGCACGGTGCTGGCAAATGACGAAGTAGAGCTGAAACCTGAAGTAAGCGGCAGAATTACTGCGCTAAACATTCGCGAAGGTGAGTTGGTTACAAAAGGAACTTTGTTGCTAAAGCTGAATGACGCAGAATTGCAGGCCCAATTGCGCAAGTTGAAATTGCAAAGAGAAACTGCTGCGCGCACCGAAGATAGATTGGAAAAATTGTTGGCGATAAACGGTGTAGGGCAACAGGATTATGATGTTGCGCTAACACAACTCAATAACATTGACTCTGATATTCAACTGCTGGAAGCTCAAATTGAAAAAACGGAAATTCGCGCGCCATTTAATGGCAAGATAGGCTTGCGCAATGTAAGTGCGGGCGCTTATGTGCAACAAGGTACTATCGTTACCACTATGGTTTCAACCGATAAATTGAAGGTTGATTTTTTTATTCCAGAAAGGTATAGCTCGGTGATAAAAGTCGGTACAACTTTAAGTTTAGATGTAGAAGGCTTTAAAGAAAATTTTGTAGCCAAAGTGGTAGCTACCGAACCTAAAATTGAATTGAGTTCACGCAGTGTAAAAGTGCGTGCGGCAATTACCGATGCGCAGTCGAAACTTTATCCGGGTGCTTTTGCAAAAGTGAATTTGAATGTAAAAAGCGAAGCGGCTTTGATGGTTCCAACCAACATTGTTATTCCGGAGGCGCGAGGAAAAAAACTGATGCGTTTCAACAACGGCAAAGCAGAAGCTGTGATGGTAGAGACCGGAGTGCGCACGCAAGATGATGTGCAAGTGCTTTCGGGCATTAACGCTGGCGATACGGTTATTAGCAGCAGCATTATGTTTTTGAAACCCGATGCCGAGGTGAAGCTGATGAGTATAGAGAATAGTAAATAAATTGGCGAGTAATTTTGCCAGTGCAATAAGTTTTTTTGATGAGCTATAAAACTCTTTCTGTGCCGTTGTTAAAGTCGGGTTTGCTTTCGCCATTGATGAAAGATTACCTGAGTAACGATGCTGCCCTACAAACCCTTAGCGAGTTTGCTCCTGAAGTAGCTTCGGTGCCGGAGGCTGTAAAGCAAAAGCGTCATCAACAGGTAAATAGAAAACTGTTGGTAGAGGTTTTGCAAAAGCAGAACAAAGGTTTTGATGTGAGCGATGCTTGCAAGCAAAATATAGAATTGTTGTTTGATGAAAACACTTTCACTGTTACAGTAGCGCATCAACCAAGTTTGTTGTTGCATCCGGCATATTACGCCAATAAAATAGCAAGTGTCATTGCATTGGCGCAAGCATTAAATCGTGCTGAACTGGCATGTAGTTTTGTGCCTGTGTTTTGGTTGGGCAGCGAAGATCACGACTTTGATGAGTTGGGCAAAGCAAAAATTTTTGATAAAGAAATTGTTTGGCAAACCGAAAGCAAAGGGGCGCTTGGGCGGTATCCGCTGGCGGGCGTGGCAGCCGTAAACGAGCAATTGAAAGCAATTATTGGCGAAACTGATTTTGTGCAATTGCTTGATGCCGGCTTAAACAACTGTAAAACATTTGGCGAGTACACGCGCTACTTGTTGAATGCCTTGTTTGGCAAATACGGTTTGGTGATTATAGACCAAGATGATGCGCAATTAAAGCAATCGTTTGCACAGGTAATAGAAGCAGAAGTTTTTAAATCAACAGCGCAGCAAGTATTAAAAAGTAATGTTGAATTTTTGCAAGCCAATTATAAACTTCAGGCAAGCCCGCGCGAGGTAAATTTCTTTTATCTGAGCGATAGTTTCAGAGAGCGAATAGTGCGCAACGATGCAGCGAATGGCTTTTCGGTTTTAAATCAAAGCATTGTTTTTGCTGATGATGAAATGAGCACTGAGATTCAATCTCACCCCGAAAGATTTAGCCCGAATGTTATTTATAGGCCTTTGTTTCAGGAATTTGTTTTGCCTAATATTGCTTTTGTTGGTGGTGGAGCCGAATGCAGCTATTGGTTGCAGTTAAAGCCTTTGTTTCAGCATTTTAATGTGATGTTCCCATTGGTGTTGCACCGTCCGCCAATGGCTGTAATTTCTAATGCGGCACAAAAGAAAATTGAAAAGTTGAATGTGGAAGTGCAAGACCTTTTTCAGCCAATAGATAGTTTTGTAAACGCTTATGTAGAGCGGCAATCGAGTGTGGATTTATCTTTGGATGCAACCAAAAGTGAGATGGAAAAATTGTTTGAAAATGTAGCCGCCACAGCCACTGAAATTGACACTACACTATTGCAAAGCGTGCAAGCCGAAAAGCAAAAGTTGCTTAACTCAATAGAGCAGTTAGAAGGTAAATTTTTAAAGGCGCAAAAACGCAAAAACGAAACACTTGTAACACAGTTGCGTTCCGTTCATGAAGCTGTTTTTCCCAACGGAACTTTTCAAGAACGCAGCGAAAGTTTTTTGCCGCATCTTTCAAATAGCGAGTATTTAGATGCATTGGTTGAAAACGGAAATCCATTTGAAAAGAGGATTGTTTTGTTTGCGTTTTGAGGTGTGCATTGCTCACTTCGGGTACTGTTTTTTAGGATTTTGCAGTGCATCTTTTTACAAAACTCTGACAATTATCTTTTGCACGGCACAATGAATATATCTCTATTCGCGCCATGAAATATTTGATAATACTCACAGCTTTTTTTACGCACTCACTCTTTGCTCAAGTTTCAGAATCAAAGCATCTTAAAAACATTCGCCAGCTTTCTTTTGGTGGCGATAATGCCGAGGCATATTTCAGTTTTGATGGCAAGTTTCTTTCGTGTCAAGTAACAAATGCAAAGTGGGGCGTGCCTTGCGATCAGATTTATGATTTTATTATTGCGAAAGCGGCAAATGATTCTACTTATCGTCCGCAACTTATTAGTACCGGAAAGGGTAGAACTACTTGTTCATATTACCTGAAAAACAATAAGCAGATTCTTTATGCTTCTACGCATCTTGGTGGTGAGGCTTGCCCGCCAGCCCCTTCCCCGCGCGAAGACAAAAAATACTTGTGGGCAATATACCCCGAGTTCGACATTTTTGTTGCCAATAAAAAAGGGAAAATACAACAGCAACTCACCAGTGAAGCCGGCTATGATGCCGAAGGTACAGTTTCGCCCGATGGCAAATTGATTGTGTTTACCTCTACTCGCAATGGCGATTTAGATTTATACACTATGAATGTGGACGGTAGTAATGTGAAGCAAATAACTTTTGGTTTGGGTTATGATGGTGGTGCATTTTTTTCGCCCGATAGCAAACGATTGGTGTTTCGTGCTTCGCGCCCAAAAACTGATGAGGAAGTAAAAGAATACAAAGAGTTGTTGGCACAAAACCTTGTAGCACCAACCAATATGGAAATATACACTTGCAATGTAGATGGAAGCGACATAAAACAAGTTACAGCATTGGGCAAAGCAAATTGGGCTCCTTTCTTTCACCCATCGGGCAAGAAAATTATTTTTTCCTCGAACCATCATTCGCAACGCGGTTACGATTTTCAGTTGTATATGATAAACGAAGATGGAACTGGCTTGGAAAGAATTACTACCGAAAGTATTTTCAATGCTTTTCCAATGTTTTCGCCCGATGGCAAGCACTTGGTGTGGAGTAGTAATCGCAACAACGGAGGCACAAGAGATACCAATTTGTTTATTGCCGAATGGATTGATTGATTTGATGATTAACCGATTTGAAAATTTAAAGATGAATACAAGAAATTTATTGATGTTGGTGTTGTTTTTTTCTGCAACCGTAGCAACCGCGCAAAGAATACAAACCGAAAACTTGCGCAAGCATATTTATTACCTGGCCGATGATGATTTGAAGGGGCGCGCTCCGGGCACAGGCGGAGAAAAAAAAGCTGCAAATTATGTGGCGAAACATTTTAGAGAATATGGTATTGAACCCAAAGGCAGTAAGGGATATTTTCAAACTTTCAATTACAGGCAATCGTTGAATCCGCACGATACTGCTTCGCAAAAAGGAAAGAAACGTGTAGGCAAAAACATTGTTGGTTTTTTGAATAATGACGCTGCAACAACAGTAGTTATTGGTGCACATTACGACCATTTGGGCGATGACGGCAGAGGCTCGTCATTAGATAAAGACCCCGAAGGAAAAGTACATAATGGAGCCGATGACAATGCCTCGGGTACTGCCGGTGTAATAGAATTGGCGCGCTATTTTGCCGGCAATGGCGTGAAAGAAAAAGTGAACTTTTTATTCATGTGTTTTTCGGCAGAGGAGGCCGGTTTGATTGGTTCAAAATATTTTACGAATAACCCAACAGTAGAATTAAGCAGCGTTAATTTTATGTTCAACATGGATATGGTTGGGCGCTTGGTAGATTCAACCAATAAGTTGTTGGTGTTTGGTACGGGAACCTCAGATGTTTTTGAAGATAAGTTGAAAGCTACTAACCGCAACCGTTTTCAGTTGGTGTTAGATTCATCTGGCGTGGGGCCATCCGATCAAACATCATTTTATTTAAAGAAAATTCCTGTGTTGCATTTCTTTACCGGTCAGCATTCCGATTATCACAAACCAAGCGATGATGCCGACAAAATCAATTACCCTGGCGAAACAAAAGTGTTGGAGTATATGATTGATTTGATAGAAAATTTAACTGTATTGCCTAAATTGAAATTTTATGAAACGCGCAGTAAAGACAGTGGTGCAAAAACCAGTTTTAAAGTTACGCTTGGTGTAATGCCCGATTATGGTTTTCAAGGAAAAGGTTTGCGTATAGATGCAGTAAACAAAGATAAGCCCGCAGAAAAAGCAGGCTTGCAGGCTGGCGATGTTGTGGTGAAAATTGGTGATGCTGCAATAGAAAACATCTACGATTACATGAAAGTATTGTCGAAGCACGCCAAAGGCGAAACCGTTGATGTGGAAGCGTTGCGCAGCAACAAGCCAGTTGTAGTTAAACTTACTTTTTAGTATAAGTTTATTCGGCAACAAAAGTTGCTAAAGGTTGCATTTGTTTGTTCAACAGCTGCATGGTATTGCCGCTTATTTTGTATGAGTTGGTTTGCTCAAGAACTTTGCTGAGGATGGTTTCTGTTTCCATGTTTTCACATGCCATCATTGTACTCATCAATTCTGTGAATTTTACTTGGTTGTTTTCTGTTATTGCATAGTTGCCGGCAATATTGTTGCAGCCGCCAAATGCAATAACACGATTGTCGGAAGCACGCAGTTGAATAAAAAAAGGTTTGTTTTTTGCCGCATTCAATTTGTTTTTTTGTTCGGTGAGTTCTTGCAAAATCCACCGTGTTTCGGTGATGGGAAAATTGGAGATGGGAGCCATGCCGGAATCTTGCTTTGTTAAAGAATAATTTTCTTGAAGCCTATTGCCATCTGCATCTAATACAAACAGTTCATTTTCGCCAACAAGGTATCGGCTTGGTATATTTTGTACATTGTTTAAAGTTATTTTGTTGCCTTCATTATTCCATTCAAAAGTGCCTTTTTGCAGCGGTAGTTTTGCCGATTTGGTGATGTGTTTTACCACGGCAGTGTAGCTAAGATTTTTATCTAAAACGATGCTGATTTGTTTTCCATCGCAGTCATCGCAGGACAAAGTGCCAATGTAAGTTCCCTGCCAATCTAATGCATTAAAGCTATTGTCGGCAGTGGCGGTTGCACTGTTTGTGCTGTTGGTAGTTGATGTATTTTTATCGTTGTTAGTATTGTTGTTTTCGGTTTGATTGCAACTGTTGAGGAGCATTGCGCAAATCGCAATTGTGAGCATTTCATTTTTCATAACTATGTTTTATTGATTGAGATATTTTTCTTTTATCACTTTCAAATGATGCAGGTTGTGCCCAACAATCATCCATCCTGTTGCGCGTGCAGTATTTTCTACGCCATTTGCTTGTGCTTTAAAGTTTAGCATTTCATCGTTCATGTATTGATACAACACTATTGAAGCCTTGCGCACAATGCAATATTCCTCTAAAACATTTTCTAAGCTTCTTTGGTGAGTATTAGCATTTGGCACAAAATGATTTTCGTCAAAACCCGATAGTGGAGTGGCATCTCTGCGAGAGAACCGCAGGGCGCGATAGGCGAAAATTCTTTCGCTATCAATAACATGTTGCAATACTTCTTTTACGCTCCATTTTTCTGGCGCATAGCGCAGGTTTGCTTGTGTTTCTTGCATTGAATGGAACAAACCAACTGTAGTTTTTTCCGATTCTTGTAAGGCAGAGGTTAAATCGGTTTCGCTTACTAAATTTATGTAGTAATGAAAGTATAGTGGTGCGTCATCAAGTAATGGTTTTGTTATCATAGTTAATTGATTGGTTGTTGTTCGGGTACAATACTTGTATCTACCGCGCAGTCGAAACTAACTGAGAATAATGAATCGGTGGGTGTGGCAAAATCAACACGCTCCAATTTTAATGAACGGTCGTTGTAACTCTTTCTGAAAAATTCGCCCACCACCGGCAGTGCTGCTGTTGCTCCTTGACCTGTGTTTCCATATCTAAAGCGAACACTTGGTTGTTCAAACCCTACCCAACACCCCGCAAGTAGTTGAGGTGTAAATGCAATAAACCAGGCATCGGCATTGCTTTGTGTGGTTCCGGTTTTGCCGGCAATTGGAAACTGCAAGCCGTGGCGCGAGCGTAGCCTTGCACCTGTACCTTTGTTTATAACTCCTTTCATCATTTCGGTGGTTACATATACTGTTTTTTCGTTGAGCACTTCTTTTTGGTTAGTGCGAAATTCAGCAAGCTTGTTACCCTTTTTATCTTCTATTCTTTTTATGAAAAATGGCTTACTGAGTGTTCCCGCATTTGCAAAAGCGGTATATGCTTCTACCATTTCTATTAGCGAAATATCACTTACACCTAAGCATAATGCAGGCACTTCGTCCAGCTTACTTTCTATGCCTAAAGTGCGGCACATTTGCACCAAAGCATCTACGCCAAAATCTTTCATTAGCTGTGCAGTAATTCTATTGTCGGAATATGCCAGCCCATCTTTCATTGGCACCATCTCGCCTTCCTGCCATTTATCTGTTCCCGATGGATTCCAAGCGGCATCTACACCTTCAAACTGAGGAGCCAAATAGGGAATCAAAGTGCAGGGTTGATAGCCGCGATCGATGGCAACTGCGTATTGAAGGGGTTTGATTGTGGAGCCCACTTGCCGCTTAGTGGTTTTCTTTACATGGTCGAGTTGAAAGTATGTAATGTTGGGACCGCCAATCCATGCTTTTATTTCGCCATTGCGGGGGTCTAATGCAACAAAACCAATTTGTGCAATTTGCAGGTAGTATCTGATAGAATCCAAGGGGCTCATCATGGTATCTTTTGTAAAGCTGCCATCATCGCCCTGATAACTGAATACTGACATTTCAACTTTCTTGTCGAATATTTTTTGGATTTGCGCTTCAGTTTTTCCTTCTGCTTTCAATGCCAAATAGCGTTCGCTTTGCTTCATTGATTTTTCCAATAAATTAGGGTTGGCGCGCATGCCTGTTTTCCATGGTTCTTTGCCGGCCCATTCTTTAAAATATACATCTTGAAGCCAGGCTAACTGAGGTCGCGTAGCTTCTTCGGCATATTTTTGCATGCGTGAATCTATGGTGGTGTACACGCGCAAGCCATCTTTGTAGATATCCCATTTTGTGCCATCGGGTTTTGGGTGTTTATCGCACCAAAATTTTAGCTCTTGCCTTAAATATTCTCTAAAGTATGTTGCTGTGCCTTCGCGAAAATCTGGATTGTGGAAGTTGAGTTTTATAGGTTTTTTAATGTAATCATCTAATTGTTTTTGGCTTAGGTAGCCGGCTTCTTTCATTCTGCGCAGTACCAAATCTCTTCGCTCTTTAGTTAGCTCGGGGCGCAGGCGCGGGTTGTACAACGATGGTCCATTCAGCATTCCAATAAGCATGGCTGCTTCTTCTACATTCAGATCTTTGCTCTTTTTATAGAAGTAGGTAAACGAAGCAGTGTTGATGCCGTAAGAGTTGTAGCCAAACCCAATGGTGTTTAAATAGATATTGATGATTTCATCTTTAGAAAAAGTGCGCTCTAACTTTGCTGCCAAAACCCATTCTTTAATCTTTTGAAAAGTTCTGCGAATAGGATTTCGATATGCTCGTTTGTGAAATAAGTTTTTAGCCAACTGTTGTGTAATTGTGCTGCCGCCACCGGCATCTTGCCCTAACAGCCCTGTTTTAATTATTGCACGAAAAAGCCCTTTGATATCAATGCCGCTGTGGCTGTAAAAACGCTTGTCTTCTGTGGCTACTAACCCTTGAATCAAAAATGGCGATAACTCGTCATAGCTAATTTCAACCCGGTTTTCGGTAAAGTATGTGCCCAGCACTTCATAATCTGAGGAGAAAACGGTGGTGGAGGCATCATTTCGTGGGTTTTGAATTTCATCAAGGTCGGGCATTTCGCCCAACAAGCCATAATTAACTGCTACAAAAAACATTACTACAATGGCTATCAACGCCCACAGTACAACTTGTGTATATTTAAAAATCGAAAGAAAGTCTTTTTTGAATGGCAGTTTTTTCATGTAAATATTGAGGTGCTACAAACGTAAAGAATTGTATGATTTAATGCGTGCAATAGGTTAGGTTAAATACACATTGAGAAAAAAATCAAGATATTTTTGACAATTACCTGCACTTAGTTATATCAAAAAAGTGCAATGTCGGTTCAATTTCTATATTTGCGCCTCATTTTTTGGGAGAACCCCGCATAAATTAGTCAAATTCATACACAATGCAGCTAAAAGGAGTTGTTCGTTTTTTTACGATTGTCATCACACTCGTTTGTATTTATCAGTTATCATTCACCGTTGCTTCTCGCTTGGTAGAGAGTAAAGCGGAAACCTTTGCTCGCGCTGCCGTTGGTACTGTTCCGGCAGATTTGAGTGGACAAAGAAGAATGGTTGTAGAAGATTCTTTGGAGCGCGAATTTCGCAAAACGCGCAGAGAGTATTTAGATAGTATTCAAAATGAAACTGTATTGAACTTAGGCATAGTAAAATACAGCTACAAAGATTGCCGCGATAAACAAATCAACCTTGGTTTGGATTTGAAAGGTGGCATGAACATCGTGTTGGAAATTTCTGAAGATGATGTGTTGAAGAAATTGGCTTACAACTCTAAAAATCCAACTTTCAACAAGGCTATTGAACTTGCTGTAAAGAAACAAACGGAACAGGAAGGTGATTTTGTAACCTTGTTTGGTGAAGCTTACAACGAGTTGACTAAAGGAAACGAGAAAGAGAAATTGGCTGGAATTTTTGCGCCTATTGAAGCGTATCAAGGTAAAATCAACTACAACTCTAGTAATGAAGACGTGTTGAAGATTCTTAGAGGCGAGATGAAAGCCGCAATAGGCAACACTTTCAATGTGTTGAAAACACGTATTGACCAGTTTGGTGTTGCTTCTCCAAACATTTCTTTACAAGAAGGTTCCGGTAGAATTACATTGGAATTGCCAGGTGTAGATGACCCAACCCGTGTGCGTAGAATTCTTTCGCAAACAGCACAATTGGAGTTTTGGGATACATACGAAAATGAAGAAATTATCAACTACTTAGATCAAGCAAATACTGCATTGCGCACTCGCTTGGCAGTAAAAGAGGAAGTAGTGGCGGTTGTGGATTCTTCATCTGTAGGCGACAGTTCTGTTGCGGCTACAGCAACTGGTAACACAGATGCTGCTTCAATTCTTTTGGGCGATGATTCATCTAATCTTGCCGCCACCCCGGATTCGGCAACAGAGGCTGCGGCTGATACTGCTAACAAAAATGTAAATCCATTGTTTGACGTGTTGTATCCTTCTATTTATACCGAAGGGCAAAGCCAAAAAGTAGCCGAAGGGCCGATAGTTGGGCGCGCAATGGGTAAAGACACCGCAAAGGTGAACAGATTACTCGCAGCCGAAGAGGTGCGTAGTGTTTTTCCTCGCGACCTTCGTTTGCTATGGGGCAATAAGCCTTTAGATGAAAGTGGAAATGTGTTTGCGTTATACGCTATTAAGCGCAATCCTGCTGCCGAAGAAGCACCGTTGACAGGTGATGCTATTACCGATGCAAATCAAGCATACGACCAATTTGGTATTCCTCAAGTTGATATTGCTATGAATAGCTTGGGTTCGTCAAAATGGGAGAAAATGACCGAGGCCGCTTTTAATGGCGATGTAAACGGTAAAGCGGTGAAAAAATGTATCGCTATTGTATTGGATAATCGCGTTTACAGT
>Ga0209573_1004424_pt1 | contig 13857 bp, 10 predicted proteins | sample TNRBio252014_DNA_FD_185870 | JGI IMG/M metagenome (GOLD analysis project Ga0209573, IMG submission 185870) | Wastewater treatment Type I Accumulibacter community from EBPR Bioreactor in Madison, WI, USA - TNR Reactor_6/25/2014_ DNA (SPAdes)... | ecosystem: Engineered > Bioreactor > EBPR >...
CGGCTATGACTACCTGATGCAGGCGGAAGCCGGGTATCTGTCGGTGACCGGCGAGCCGGATGGCCCGCCGACCCGCATGGGCCTGTCGCTGGTCGACATGATGACCGGTCTGATGACCGGCTATGCTCTGGTGTCCGGCATCGTCGGCGCCCGTGCCACCGGCAAGGGAATGGATCTCGACGTGTCCCTGTTCGACACGGCGCTGCACAACCTCACCTATCTGGCCACCTGGTATCTTCAGGAAGGCAGGGTTCAGGGCCGCGAGCCGCGCTCGTCCCACCCCTCGCTGACGCCATCGCAGCTTTACAAGACCCGCGACGGCTGGCTGTTCGTGATGTGCAACAAGGACAAGTTCTGGCCCATCATGGCCGAGAAGGTCGGCAAGCCGGAATGGGGCGATGATCCCCGCTTCAATAGTTTCGCCGCGCGCCTGGCCAATCGTGCCGAATTGACCGAAGTGCTCGACGAGGTGCTCTCGACCCGCACCACGGCCGAATGGTCTCAGGTTCTGGGCGGCCATGTGCCGATCTCGCCCGTCTATGACATCGGACAGGCGCTGGACAATCCCTTCGTTACCGAGGGCGGGCGGCTGGCCGACTTCACCCGGGCCGAAGGCGGCAAGCCGGTGCGCATGCTCACCGGGCCGATCCGCGTCAACGGCGAGATATCCCCGACCTCTGCGGCGCCGGCGATCGGCCACGATACGGATGCGATTCTCGGCCGCCTCGGTTACGATCCGGCGGCGATTGCCCGGTTGCGTGAACGGAAGGTGGTGTGATGGCGGACACTCTTGGAACGCTCTGGCTGGAAACAGCGCAGCGGATGGGCACGGATGAGACGCTTGCGATGCGCGTGGATGAGCAGATCCGGCGCTCTCACGCCATTGTCGCGACCGCGGCAGGCGAGGCGGCGGCGCAGCAACAGCCCGAGCAGAGCCTGTTCGATGTCCGCATGGCGGCATTCGATCGCCTGACGGGGCGGACCTCATGAGCACGCTTCTCGATCTTGGCCTGTGCGAGGCCGCCGACCAGATCAGGCGCCGGGCGATCAGCGCCGAGGACCTGGTGCGTGCCAGTGTTCAGGCCGCCGAAACCCGTGGCCGTGCGCTCAACGCCGTTGTTGCTGTGGAAGCCGAAGAGGCGCTGGTCCGGGCCCGGGCGCTCGATGCCGTCACCGCCTCGGGTGCGGAGCTTGGGCCGCTGCATGGCGTGCCGCTCGCCCATAAGGACATGTATTATCGCGCCGGAAAAATCTCGGCCTGCGGTTCGAAGGTGCGCGCTGGTTTTGTCGCACCGGAAACCTCCCCGTTGATCAGCCGCCTCGAACAGGCGGGGTCGGTGACGATCGGTCGGCTGCACATGGCGGAATTTGCCATGGGGCCGACCGGCCACAACGCGCATCTCGGGCGTTGCCTCAACCCGTGGAATCCCGAGCGGATCTCCGGCGGCTCGTCCTCAGGGTCGGGGGCGGTGGTCGCTGCGCGCATCGCCTTCGGGGCGCTTGGCTCCGATACCGGCGGCTCCGTGCGCCTGCCGGCGGCCATGTGCGGCGTTGTCGGCCTCAAGCCGACCCAGGGCCTGTTGCCGACCGATGCGATGATGGGCCTGTCGGAAAGTCTCGACTGCCCCGGCCCTCTTGCCCGGTCGAGCCGGGATGTTGCCCGCCTGATGGATGTGATGATCGGCGGCGGGCATGAGGCAGGACTTGCTGAGCCGGTCGCCGGCCTGACGCTGGGCATTCCGCGCCAGTTCTACTGGGAGGATGTCGAGCCGGTGGTGGCCGCCCGGCTGGAGGAGGCAAAGCGTGTCTTCGCCGGCCTTGGCATACATATCGTGCCCGTCGATGTGCCGGATCACACCGTGCTCGCCGATCTGGCCGATGCCGTCTGGACGCCGGAAGCCGCGGCCCTGCATCTGCCCTGGCTGCGCACGCGGGCGGATGATTACGGTCCGCAGCTGCGCGCCCGTCTGGCGCAGGGACTGGCGATGAGTGCCACGGCCTATGTTCAGGCCCGCCAGTTGCGCTCCCTGGCGCTGAAGTCGATGGTCGAGGGGCCGCTGGCGCGCTGCGATGCCCTGTTCGTGCCGGCGATGCGCTGCGGAACGCCGACCGGCGAGGAAACCGATCTCACCGGCGGGGACAAGATGCGGGCGATTCTTGCACAGATCTCTGCTCTGACGCGGCCGCTCTCCTATCTGGGGTTGCCCGGGCTGGTGACGCCGGCCGGCTTCGACGACAACGCGATGCCGGTCGCTCTCCAACTGATCGGCCGTCCGCGCGAGGAAGGGCTGCTGCTGCGCCTCGCCCATACCTTCGAAGGTGCCACCAGCTGGACCCGGCGCAAGCCGGGGGCCTGATCAGATGCTGCGGGAGTGAAACGATGAGTGAAGAGAGGCCATTGTCCGGCCGGGACCGCACCAACTGGTGGCTCAAGGTTGTGGAGGATACGATCCTTCTCAATCTCGCCACCATTCTGATGATGGCTGCGACCGCTCTGATGTTTTACGAGGCGGTGTCGCGCACCGTGGTTTCGGAAAGTCACTGGTGGGCGGAAGAGGCCGTGCGCTTTCTGGTGGTGTGGAGCGTCATGCTCGCCTTCGGCTTGTCGACGCGGCACGGCAACTACATCCGCATGGACCTGTTCATCGACAATGCGCCGCGGTCGGTTCAGAGGATCGGCGCCTGGATCAATTGTCTGGCCGGCCTTGCCTTCTCCATCCTGGTCGTGGTGGCCGGCGTGCTGGGCTCGATGCATCTCTATCGCGTCGGCATGATGACCGAATCCAATCTCGACCTGCCCTTGTGGCTGGTGCGTCTCGCGCTGCCGATCGGCGCTGTCTTCTATGCCCTGTACTTCGTTTCGCTCGCCATCCTGCTGTGGAAGGGCGAGGACGAGGTTCAGGCCGCCGTACATTGAGCGGGCCACCATGTTCACCGTTGTTGCCATCACCGTTCTGCTCATTCTCATCACCCTCGGCGTGCACATCGCCGTGGCGCTTGGCCTGGTTGCGGTCGGGCTGATCCTGTTTTCGGGCGTCAACATCCCGATCACCCTTGCCGCACAGGCGGCATGGGACGGCATCGACAAATATGCCCTTGTCGCCATCCCCTTCTTCATGTTCGCCGGCAACATCATGTCGCGCGGTGATCTGGCCCTGATCATCCTCGATCTGATCGGCTGTGTCGTGCGCTGGTTCCGTGGCGGCGTGGCGCTGGCGGTTGCGGTGTCCTCGGTGTTCTTTGCCGCGGTCAACGGCTCCTCCGTCGCCTGCGCGGTGGCGCTGGGGCCGGCCGCCAGCCGTCTGCTGCCTCAGGAGGGCTATCCCAAGCAGTTCGCTGCGGCGCTGGTGGCGGTATGCGGCACGCTGGGCCTGATGATTCCGCCGTCGCTGACGTTCATTCTGATCGGCTCGATCGTCGGCCTGCCGGTCTCCGATCTGTTCATCGCGGGCATCATCCCCGGCCTGCTGGAAGCGGCCCTGCTGGGGCTGACGACGCTGGTTCTGTCGCGGATGCATGGCTATGGCGGGCAGACGCGGCCGATCGACCTTCCGGGCTTTGCTTCGCGTCTGCCGCGGGCGGCCGGTGCGCTGATGATGCCGGTGCTGATCATCGGCTCGATCTACGCCGGTCTGTTCACCCCCACCGAGGTTTCAGCGCTGGCGGCGGTCTATGCGATCGTGCTGGTCCTGTTCATCTATCGCACCGCGACCCTCGCCACCGTGTGGAAGACGGCTCAGGAATCGGTGATGCAGTCTGTGCTGATCTACGGCATCCTGCTCTCCTCCGGTCTGTTGACGGTGGTACTGACCCGCCTCGGCCTTGCGGCGGAACTCACCCGCTTCATGATCGAGTATCAGGTCTCCGCCTTCCAGTTCCTGCTGGCCGTCAACATCGCGCTGATCATCGTCGGCATGTTCATCGACGGCGTGTCGATGATCGTGCTGTTCGCGCCGCTGCTGTTCCCGATGGCGCAGGCGGCGGGCGTCAATCCGATCCACCTTGCCGTCATCATGACGGCGCTGGTTGAAGTGGCGACGCTGACCCCGCCGGTCGGGCTCAACCTGTTCGTGATGAGCCGCATCACCAGCCTGCCGATGAGCGCGATGATCGCCGGCGTGTTCCCGTTCTACGCCATGCGGGTGATTGCACTCATCCTGATCAACGCGATACCATGGTTGTCTCTCGCGCTTCTGGGCAAATGATTGATGACCGACGTCACCTCCGTTCCCTCGCTGCCCCGCACTGGGGGATCGGACGGCGATGCACGCTCCGGCGAGACATCGGTTCCGCTCTATCTGCAGGTCGCGCGCAAACTTCAGGAGCAGATTTCCGCCGGGGTCTATGCTGTCGGCAGCCTGTTGCCGACCGAACTGGAACTGGCGGAGATGCATGGGGTCAGCCGGCAGACCATCCGGCAGGCGGTGCAACGGTTGCGCCAACAGAAGCTGCTGGTGGCCAGGAAGGGCGTGGGCACGCGGGTGGAAGCGCGTCGCCCGGAGGAGGGCTACTATTACGCCCTCCACTCGCTGAAGGAAATTTTCCAGTTCGCCAGCGAAACGACATTGCATGTCGAGCACGAAAAGCTGGTGAAGGTGCGTGGCGCGCTGGCCGCGCAGCTGGCGTCACGCAGCGGCCGCAGCTGGTTGCATCTGGTCGGCGTGCGCAAGGTCGCCGGCCATGACCTTCCGATCTGCTGGGCCGAGGTCTACGTGGATGGCGCCCACGCCCGGCTGATCCAGGGTATGGAAATTCACCAGGCGGCGATCTTCTCGGCCATCGAACGCCATTCCGGCGAGGCTGTCACCGAGGTCAAACAGAACATCAGCGCCACCGTTCTGGCGCCGGCCATGGCGGCCCGGCTGGGGGCCCCGGAGCAGTCGCCGGCGCTGGTGATCACCCGCCGGTATTTCGGCGCTGGACGACGCCTGTTCGAAATGTCCGTCAGCATTCATCCCGCCGACCGCTTTTCCTATGCGATGACGCTGAAACGCGACGTGTCCGTCTGATTGGCGGATATCCGGCCACCGGCGCACCGCCAGCGGGGCCGGCCATGCCGCGCCCGGCTTCGTCGGCAGGTGAAGCGGTTCGGCCAGAGCCAGGGGCGATGAGCCCTCAGGCGAGCCCCCTTGACGAGGGGCACCTGTCTTGCGCTCCATGCACCGGGGCCTCCAATCGACGGCTCAAGCGCAAACCTGGGCGATGGCGCGCTGCTGAACCCGCCTGTCGCGCCGGACAGGAGCATGATACAGGCTGGAGCATCATCATCTCTTTCCGGGGCCTTCCATGACGCTTCCTCTGGCTGGTGTGCGGGTTCTGGACCTGTCCAATGTGCTGGCCGGCCCGTTCTGCGGTTACAATCTCGCCCGGCTCGGCGCCGAGGTGATCAAGGTCGAAAACCCCGACGGCGGCGATCTCGCCCGCAGGCTCGGCGCTGATCCGAAGATGGCCGCGCGGCTCAGCGGCCTGTCCTTCGTCGCCGTCAACGCCGGCAAGCAGTCGGTGGCGCTCGACCTGAAGGCGGATGCGGGCAAGGAGGTGCTCCTCCGGCTGGTCGAACGGGCCGATGTCGTGCTGGAGAATTTTCGCCCGCGCGTGATGGAGCGGCTCGGCCTCGGCTACGAGGTGCTCAGCGCCCGCAATCCGCGGCTGATCTATTGCGCCATCTCCGGCTTCGGGCAGGATGGGCCATGGGCCGGGCGCCCGGCGTATGACCAGATCGTGCAGGGCCTGTCGGGCGCGATGAGCGTGACCGGCGATGCGGCGAGCGCGCCGCTGCGCACCGGCTTTCCGATGTGCGACACCATCGCCGGGCTGACGGCGGCCTTCGCCATCGCCTCGGCGCTGGTTGAACAGCGGGCGACGGGCAAGGGCCGGTTCATCGATGTTTCGCTGCTCGACTCAACCCTGGCCGCGATGGGCTGGGTCGTCTCCAACCATCTCAACGCCGGCATCATCCCCGAGCCGATGGGCAACGAGAACTTCACCGCTGCCCCCTCCGGCACCTTCCGCACCGCCACCGGGCCGCTCAACATCGCCGCCAACGAGCAGAAACAGTTTGAAACGCTCTGCGATCTCGTCGGCCGGCGGGAGTTGAAGGGCGATCCGCGCTTTGCCGACCGTCAGGCCCGCAAGCTCAACCGCGCCGCCCTGACGCAGGCGCTTGAGAGCGCGCTGGCCGCCCGCGGCGCCGAGGAGTGGGAAGTGCTGTTCAATGCTCGCGGCGTGCCCTCCGGCGCGGTCCTGAGCGTGCCGCAGATCCTGCGCGAGGCGCAGATCACCGGACGCGCCTTCGTCGAGGATCTGGCCGCCCCCACCTCCGGCGGAGCTCCCTTGCGGGTGACGCGGCCCGGCTTCCGGCTGGATGAACCGTTCCCGACACCCGCGCCGCCCCCGGCGCTCGGACAGGAGACCGACCGCTGGCTTGCCGCGCTCGGCTATGACGAGGCCGAGATTGCCGCCCTGCGGCGCGACGGCGTCACTGTCTCCTCCAGGGGCTGAGGGCCTGCGCTTTGCGGCGAATGGGCGCAGAATCTTGTCGCTGAGCGCGCGGAGACCTTGCATTCGGACGCATTTTGGCGGAACTAGTCAGTCGGAAGCGTTGTCGTACAACTGGAGTTCGCCATGGGTCGCCTGAAGGGAAAAACCGCCGTCGTCACTGCTGCCGGTCAGGGGATCGGGCGGGCCATCGCCGTGGCCTTTGCAGCACAGGGAGCGAACGTTTTTGCGACCGATCTCGATGTCGCCAAGCTTGAGGACATCGCCCGGGTCAAGCGCCACAAGCTCGACGTGCGCTCCACCGTCGCAGTGCAGGCCTTTGCCGATCATGTCGGCGCCATCGACATTCTGGTCAACGCCGCCGGCTTCGTGCACCACGGCACCGTGCTGGAATGTTCCGAGCAGGACTGGGATTTTTCCTTTGATCTCAACGTCAAGTCGATGCACCGCACCATCTCGGCCTTCCTGCCGGGCATGCTGGCCAAGGGCAACGCCTCGATCGTCAACATCGCTTCGGGCGCCGGCTCGGTGCGCGGCATCCCCAACCGCTATGTCTACGGCGCCACCAAGGCGGCGGTGATCGGCCTGACCAAGGCGGTGGCGGCCGATTACATCAAGCAGGGTCTGCGCGCGAACGCCATCTGCCCCGGCACCATCCAGTCGCCCTCGCTCGATGAGCGGATCGCCAATCTCGCCCGCCAGACCGGCCAGACGCTGGAGGCGGCGCGCCAGAGCTTCATCGATCGCCAGCCGATGGGCCGTCTCGGCACAGCCGAGGAAATCGCCATGCTCGCGGTCTATCTCGGCTCGGACGAATCCAGCTACACCACCGGCCAGATCCACCTCGCCGACGGCGGTTTCGCGCTCTGAGCGTCAGTCCCGCCCGGCATCGGCGCGGGGCGGGGCGAACAGCGGCGCCACCATGTTGAGGCCCACGGCCCGCAAGACGTGGTGCGTGCTGATGTAAAGCATGTCGAGCCCCAGCGAGGCGCCGACCATGACCATCGCCTCCAGCCCGCCGGGGGCGAAGGCGACCAGAACTTCGGCCAGCCGCAGCCCTGTGGCGCGATAGACGAGGTAGCCGATGCCCAGTGACATCGCCAGCGCCACGCTCAGCGAGACGAGGCCGGGCGCCAGCGTTTCGAGAAGGTGGCGCGGCGTGGCGCCCTTGAAGCGGATGCCGGCGAAGATGCCGATCAGCACCAGCCCCGCCACGGTGAGCGGCGGCGGCAGATCCCCGCTCAGGGTGTCGGAGACATGCAGCAGCGTGCTGGCGACCATCCCGCCCATGAACAGCGGATTGGCGAATTTCAGCCGCCGCATCACCGAGGCCAGCGTCAGCGAGGCGGCAAAGACCACCGCCATGCCGCCGGCGTCGATCACCGCGTGCGCGGCAGGCGCATGGGTGGGCATGGTCGAGGTGATCGCCAGCGGCAGCACGGCGACCAGCGCGAACAGCCGGATCGCCTGCACCATGGCGATGCGCCGGACATCGCCTGTACTCTCGGCCGCCAGCGCCATCACCATGCTGAGTGCGCCGGGCACCGCGGCTAGGTAGGCGGTCGCCCGGTCCCAGCCGTAGACCCGTTCGAGGATGGTCTTGGCGGCGGCCACCGTCAATGCTGCCGACAGCGCCAGCCCGATCAGGCTGTAGGGATAGCGGGCAATGGTCTGCAAGGCTTCCGGCGTCACCGTCGAGCCGAGCGAGGCGCCGGCGAACAGCAGGCCGATGTCACGCATCAGCGGCGTCAGCGCCACCGGCACGCCGGTCATGGTCAAAGCCCCGATGGTCAGCATCGAGCCCGAGAGCCACGGCACCGGCATGTGCAGGAGATCGAACAGCGCTCCACCCAGCCCGCCGGCTGCCACGGTGGCCAGCGACCGGGCGGTGGCGCTCCAGCCGTCCGTCATGCGTTCGGGCCATGCCGGAGCCGCGCCAGCCCCGACACCAGCCGACGCGCCGCCTCGGCGATATCCTCCGCCTTGCGCAGGTAGCACAAGCGCATGAAGCCCTGTCCACCTGCCCCGAAGGCCGAACCCGGCGCCAGTCCGATGTTCGCCTCGTCCACCAGACGGAAGGCGGCGGCTGAGCTGTCTTCCATGCCCTCGACCCCGAAGAACAGGTAGAAGGCGCCGGTGGGGTAGGGCAGGCGCAAGCCGTTCTGCCCCTTGAGCGCCGCCAGCAGGAGATCGCGGTTGGCGCGCGCCTGCTCCACCTGCTCGCGGATCAGCGCCTCGCCCTGATCGAGTGCCGCGATGCCGGCGCGCTGCAATGGCACCGCCACGCCAGAGGTCGAATACTGGATCAGGTTCTCGATCGTCGCGCCCAGCGCCGGCGGCGCCTCCAGCCAGCCGAGCCGCCAGCCGGTCATCGCCCAGTTCTTCGAGAAGGTCTGCACGAACAGGATGCGGTCGCTCTCGTCCATGATGTCGTGGAACGAGGGCGCGCGGGGCCCCTCATAATAGAAGCGGCCATAAATTTCGTCGGCGATGATCCACAGGTTGTGCCGGCGCGCAAGCTCCAGCAGCCGCACCTGATCCTCGCGGCTGGCCGTCCAGCCGGTCGGGTTGGCCGGCGAATTGATGCAGATGGCCCTGGTGCGCGGCCCGATCGCCGCCGCCAGCGCCTCGAAGTCGAGATCGTAACCCACTGGGCCGAGGCGGAGTTCAACCTCGCGCGCGATGGCGCCGTTGACGGTGATGGCGCCGACGAAATTCGGCCAGGCCGGGGTCGGGATGATCACCTCATCGCCGGCGCCCGAGACCAGCCGCATGGCAAGCTGGAGCGCATGCATGCCGCCGATGGTGACGAAGAACCGCTCGGGGTTGAAGCTCTGGCCATAAAGCCCGCTCATGTAGCGTGCGATCGCTTCGCGCAGCGGTGGGATGCCGCGCTGGTAGGTGTAGAAGGTCTCGCCATCGACCAGCGCTTTTGTCGCCGCCTCGCAGATGAAGGCGGGGGTCGGCCGATCGCCTTCACCCACCCACAGCGGCAGCAGGCCGGGCTTGTTGCGGCCGTAGTTGAAGACGTCGACGATGCCGCTCGACGGCGCGGCGCGCGCGCTGGAGTCCAGCCGCCAGGAGGAGAGATCGGAAGAAAGATCGGATGTCATGGCGCTATTTCGGCAGTCCGGCGCCGAAACGCAATGTTGAAAATGCTACAGCTCTAACAAAATCCCCTCCCGACCGGGCCGGAAGGGGAGACGTGTCGATCGATCAGCGCAGCCCTGCGCTCACTTCTTGAGAAGGTCGCGGATCTCGGTCAGCAGCACCACGTCGGCGGCGGGGGCCGGCGGGGCGGCAGGCACAGCCGGAGCCGCCGCGGCAGCGCGCTTCTTCATGTTGTTCATCGCCTTGACCACCATGAACAGCACCCAGGCGATGATGATGAAATTGATCGTATAGGTGATGAACTGACCATAGCCGAGTACGGCGCCGGCTTCCTTGGCCTTGGCATAGGAGGTGCCGGCCGGCAGGGCGCTGGTCGCCTTGGCAAGGCCGACGTAAAGGTTCGAATAATCGATGCCGCCGGTGATCGCACCGATGATCGGCATGATGATGTCGTTGACCATCGAGTCGACGATCTTGCCGAAAGCTCCGCCGATGATCACGCCGATGGCGAGGTCGACAACATTGCCCTTCATTGCGAAGTCTTTGAATTCCTGCAGCATGCCGCAATCCCCTTTGTCTTGTTTATGGCCAGCCCCGAAAAGCCTTGGTCCAATCTGACTTTTACTCATTTTTAACATTTCAGCAATTGGCGATGTGCGCCGCCGCACAGGGGGGCATGCCGGGCTTTTCGGCACAATCTGCTTGCAACTTCCCCCGTTTCGTTCTTCGATCCCGCGATGCAGGACGTGCGGACGAGCGGATGCGATGATTGAAGGCTGGCTCATAGTCCTGTCCGCCCTTCTGTATCTGTGCATCCTGTTCATGATCGCGCATTTCGGCGACATGGCGGGCACGGCCTGGCTCTCGGGGCGCATCCGCTCGGTGCTCTATGCCCTGACGCTGGCGGTCTACTGCACCTCGTGGACCTTCCTGGGGTCTGTCGGTCTTGCCTCTCGTTCGGGCTACGATTTCCTGCCGATCTACATCGGCCCCATCGTCGTCTTCGTCTTTGGCTGGAAGATGCTGGCCCGCATCGTCAAGCTGGGCAAGACCCACAATTCGACCTCGATCGCCGACATGATCGCCGCCCGCTATGGCAAGAGCGAGGGCGTGGCGGCGGTGGTCGCGATCATCTGTCTGATCGGCATCATTCCCTACATCGCGCTCCAGCTGAAGGCGATCGCCGTTTCGCTCGAACTTCTGGCCCTGCCGGGGGTTCAGTTCCGCCAGGTCGGCGCCAACAACTACGGCGATCCGGCCCTCTGGGTGGCGCTGATCCTCGCCTTCTTCGCCACCGCCTTCGGCACGCGCAACATCGACGCCACCAAGCCGCAGCGCGGCCTGATGCTGGCGGTTGCCGCCGAATCGGTGGTCAAGCTCGCCGCCTTTCTGATTGTCGGCGCCTTCACCGTCTGGGGCATCTTCAAGGGTCCGTCCGACCTCTGGTCGCAGGCGATGAGCCGGCCCGATATCGTCGAGAAGCTCAGTTTCAACGCCGATCCGGCGACCTTCATGGTCGGCATCTTCGTTTCGGCCTGCGCCGTGGTGCTGCTGCCGCGCCAGTTCTTCGTGCTGGTGGTGGAAAACCGCGAGATCGGCGACGTCAAGCGCGCGGCCTGGCTGTTCCCGCTCTATCTTGTGGCGATCAATCTGTTCGTCATACCGCTGGCGCTGGCCGGTCTCCTGCGCTTCCCCGCCGGCAGCGACTACGACTTTACGGTGCTCGGTCTGCCGGCGCTGGCCCGTTCGGGCACCGTCACCGTCATCGCCGTGGTCGGCGCGCTCTCGGCGGCCACGGCCATGGTGGTGGTGGAAACCGTGGCGCTCAGCATCATGATCGCCAATGACCTGATCTTTCCGGTCATTCTCAAGCGCTACAACCGCGCCCGCGAGATCCGCGACCAGAATTTCGAGCGGCTGGATCATTCGGTTGATGGGCTGAAGATCACCGACCTGCCCACCGTGGGCTTTCACAACATGGGCAGTGTGGTGCTGGTCATCCGGCGGCTGGCCATCCTCGCCATCCTGCTGATGGGTTATGCCTATTATCGTGCCTCCAACGATGCGGCGCTGGCCAGCATCGGCCTGCTGTCCTTCGCTGCGGTCTCACAGCTTGCTCCGGCGTTCTTTGGCGGTCTGGTCTGGCATGGAGCCAACGCGCGCGGCGCCCTCGCCGGCCTGATCACCGGCATCACGGTGTGGGCGCTGCTGCTGTTCCTGCCTTCGCTGGTCACGGTCGAAGGGCAGGTTTCCGACATCCTGCGCAACGGCCTGTTCGGCATCGACTGGCTGCGTCCCGGCGTCTTTGCCATTCCCGGCCTGCCGCCGCTGGCCAACGGCGTCGTCATCTCGCTGTCGCTCAACATCCTTGCCTATGTTCTGGTCTCGAAAAGCCGCTCGGCGACACCGATCGAACGCCTGCAGGCCAATGTCTTCATCGGCGCCGACACCGGGCTCACCGGGTCCAGCTTCCGGCTCTGGCGCAGCGCCGTCACGGTGGGCGAACTGAAGAACACCGTCTCGCGCTATCTTGGCGAGGATCGCACCAACCGCGATTTTTCCGAATTTGCCACCAAGCACCACAACCAGCAGGCTCCGGATGCCGAGGCGGACGCCCACACCATCCGCTTTGCCGAACATCTGCTGGCCTCGGTCATCGGCGCGGCCTCGTCGCGGCTGGTGCTGTCGCTGATGCTGCGGCGGCGCAACGTCTCCACCGAGGCGGCGCTGAAACTGCTCGACGATGCCTCCGCGGCCATCCAGTACAGCCGCACGCTGCTCCAGCATGCGCTCGATCATGCCAAGCAGGGCGTCACCGTGTTCGACCGCGACCTCCGGCTGGTCTGCTGGAACCACGCCTTCCGCGACCTGTTCGAACTGCCGGGCGAACTGGTGCGCTTCGGCGTCGGTCTCGATGACATCGTCGGCTACAACGCCAGTCGCGGGCTTTACGGGCCGGAATATTCGCCCGATTCGATTGCCGTGCGCATGCAGAGCTTCGTCAACCAGACCGAGCCGGCGCGTCTGCGCCTGCACCCGTTCAACCGCGTGCTGGAAATCCGCTCCAACCACCTGCCGGATGGCGGCATCGTCACCACCTACACGGACATCACCGAGGCCGTGGCCGCCGAAGAAGCGCTGGAACAGGCCAACGAATCGCTCGAACGACGCGTGCACGAGCGGACCACCGAGCTGATGCGCGTCAACGACGAACTCGGGCGCGCCAAGGCCGAGGCGGATCAGGCCAACCTGTCCAAGACGCGCTTTCTCGCCGCCGCCAGCCACGACATTCTCCAGCCGCTCAACGCCGCGCGGCTCTATGCCACCTCGCTGGTCGAGCGCACCGACGGCGGCGAGGAAGCGCAACTGGCCCGCAATGTCGGCGCCTCGCTCGATGCCGTGGAGGAAATCCTCGGCGCGCTGCTCGAAATCTCGCGCCTCGACACCGGCAAGCTGCGCCCCGAATGGTCGGTGTTCCGGATTGACGAACTGTTCCGTCAGCTCGCGGTAGAATTCGCGCCGATGGCACGCGAAAAGGCTCTCGAACTCACCTTCGTGCCCTCGTCCCTCAGCATCCGCTCGGATCGGCGCCTGTTGCGGCGCGCACTCCAGAACCTGATTTCGAACGCCATCAAGTATACCCCCGAGGGCAAGGTGCTGGTCGGCTGCCGGCGCAACGGCGAGCGCCTGCGCATTGAGGTGAAGGACACCGGCATCGGCATTCCCGCTGACAAGCAGAAGCTGATCTTCAAGGAGTTCCAGCGGCTTGACGAAGGCGCGCGCGAGGCGCGCGGCCTCGGCCTCGGCCTGTCCATCGTCGATCGCATCTCCCGTGTCCTTGACCATCGCCTCGCCCTGGTCGCCGGTCGCGCGCGCGGTTCGGCCTTCTCGCTCGACATCGCCATTGCCGAGCCCGTCGCCCCGGTGCCGGACGACGAGGCCGGAACGCTCAAGCCCGACGCGCCGCTGGCCGGCTTGTTCGTGCTGGCCATCGACAACGAGCCAACCATTCTGGACGGGCTCAGGATCATGCTGGAGGGCTGGGGCTGCCGCGTGGCCACCGCCGCCAGCCTTGCCGAGGCGCGCTCCGTACTGCGGGCCGCGAAAACCCGGCCGCACATGATTCTGGCCGACTATCACCTCGACAACGACAACGGCATCGATGTGGTGCGCCGCCTGCGCGGGCGCCTGCGCGGCACCATTCCGGCCATCCTGATCACCGCCGATCGCAGTCTGGAAGTGCGCGAA
>Ga0209573_1004426_pt1 | contig 13848 bp, 12 predicted proteins | sample TNRBio252014_DNA_FD_185870 | JGI IMG/M metagenome (GOLD analysis project Ga0209573, IMG submission 185870) | Wastewater treatment Type I Accumulibacter community from EBPR Bioreactor in Madison, WI, USA - TNR Reactor_6/25/2014_ DNA (SPAdes)... | ecosystem: Engineered > Bioreactor > EBPR >...
CGCCTGGGCCTGCTGGTGCCGCGCGACAACCCGCGGGCCCACCTCTCCCGCGTCTTGCTGGAGGCCCTGCGCTTCACGACCGCAAGAGGACGGCGCCGCTGAGGGCGCGCGAGCACGGCGCCCCCCCGGGGTCAGGCCGCCTGGCGCCGGCGCCAGGCGCGGCGCACCCCATGCAGGGCCAGGGTCGCCAGCAGGGTCAGCGCCGTGCCCAGCGGCACGTACCAGGGGAAGGCCAGGCCGGCCCAGGTTGCGAGCCAGGGCAGCACCGCCTGCAGGCGACCGGCAAAGACGATCCCCAGCATCGCGACCAGGCCCAGTGCGACACCGGCGACGACCTCGCCGGCCGCCAGCGGCAGCCGGCTGGCAGCGAGCAGCAGCGCGCCCAGCAGGGCACCGTAGGTGACCGAGGCGACCGACAGCGCCAGCACCACCACGGGCGTGTCGCGCTGCGGCCCGAGCGCCAGGAAGCCGAGCGCGGCGCCGATCAGCGCCACCCCCCACATCAGCGAGAACAGGCGACCCACACGCAACAGGTGCCCGGGATCGCGCCGCCCGCTCCAGGCGGCATACAGGTCATGCGTCATCGACGAGGCGAGCGCGCTGATGGACGAACTGATGGTGCTCATCGCCGCAGCCAGGATGGCCGCGACCACCAGCCCGGCCAGGCCGGCGGGCAGCTGTTCGATGACGAAGCGCGAAAACACCTGGTCGCCGGCCAGCCCCAGCGGCGCCAGGCCGGCGGCCCAGATCGCCACGCCGGCACCGAGAAAGAGCGCGAACTGCAGGATGACCAGCAGCCCGGAGCCGACCAGCGCCCAGCGGGCCTCGCCCAGCGAGCGTGTGGCCAGCAGGCGCTGCACGATGATGTGGTCGCTGCCATGGCTGGCGGCCGACATCATGGCGCCACCGATCAACCCGCCGGCCAGCGTGTAGGGCACATCGAAGGCGAGCCGGGTGTCCAGCACCACCAGCTTGCCGGCCTGCGCTGCCGCGGCCCAGGCCGTCGCGGGCCCGCCGGCGAGCGCGGTCGCCACCCACAGGGCCGCCACGCCGCCGGCCAGGTAGACGAGCAGCTGCAGCGCGTCGGCCCAGACCACGGCGCGCAAGCCACCGACGAAGGTGTACAGCAGGGTCACGCCGCCTACCGCAAGGATGGACGCCGCCAGGTCCCAGCCGGTGAGCAGGGCCAGCGGGATCGCGCCGGCAAAGATGCGCACGCCGTCGGCCAGCAGCCTTGTGCCCAGGAACACCACGGCCAGGCCTTGCCGTGCGAGCGGGCCGAAGCGCGTCTGCAGGCGTTCGTAGGCGGTCTGCTGACGGCCCTGGAAGTAGCCCGGCAGCAGCCACCAGGCCACCGCCATGCGCCCGGCCAGGTAGCCGAAGGCCAGCTGCAGGAAGCTCAGGTCGCCGCGCGCACCGATGCCCGGCAGCGAGACCACGGTCAGGGCCGAGGTCTCGGTCGCCACGATGGAAAGCATCACCGCCCAGGCCGGCAGGTCGCGCGCGCCGAGGAAGTAGTCGTCCCCCGAGGTGCTGCGCCCGGCCATGCGCAGGCCGACGAGCAGCGTGGCGGCGAAGTACAGGCCGATGACGACGTGGTCCAGCGCGTGCATGCCGGCGTGGCGCGAAGTGGCGGAAGACCGATGCTGCCACCGCGGCCGCGGCCCCGACCCGCGGGTTATCGCCCGTGACCTGCGCGGCGACGACAGGGCCGACACAATCGCGCCGATGGATTCGGTCTCACAGCTGGCGCTGGGCGCCGCGGTCAGCGTCGCCGTGATGGGCCGGCGCACGTCGAGGGTGAAGGCGGCGGCGTGGGGGGCGGTGGCGGGCACGCTGCCCGACCTGGACGTGCTCATCAGCCATGGCGACCCGGTGCTGGACATGGTGCTGCACCGCGCCGAGACCCACGCGCTGCTGTGGCAGACGCTGGCGTCGGTGCCGCTGGCCTGGACGATCGCCGCGCTGCAGCGCGAGCGGGCCTTGTTCGCGCGCTGGTGGCTGGCGGTCTGGCTGGCCCTGACCACGCATGCCCTGCTCGACGCGATGACGGTCTACGGCACGCAGCTCGCGCTGCCGTTCAGCGACCACCCCTTCGGCCTGGGCAGCGTGTTCATCATCGACCCGCTGTTCACGCTGCCGTTGCTCGCCGGCACCGCATGGACCTTGCGCAGCGGCCGCCCACGCGGCAACGGCCTGGGGCTGCTGCTGGCCACCGCCTACCTGGCCTGGGGCGCAACCGCGCAGGCCCATGTGCGCGGCCTGGCCGAGCAGGCGCTGGCCGCACAGGGCATCCACGCCGAGCGGCTGCTGGTCACACCGGCGCCGTTCACCAGCATGGTCTGGCGCCTGCTCGCGGTCGACCGCGGGCACTATTACGAAGGCTTCCATTCGCTGGCCGACCGCCAGCCGCAGATCCGCTTCGACCGCTTCGACCGCGGCGCGGCGCTGGAGCCCGCCGTCGGTCCGCTGGATCCGGTCCGGCGCATCGCGCGCTTCAGCGGCGGCTTCTACCGGCTCGACCAGGCCGGCGACACGGTCCGCGTGACAGACCTGCGCATGGGCCAGGAACCGAGCTACATCTTCACCTTCGAGGTCGCGCGCGCCGGGCCGCCCCTGCAAGCGCTGCCGGTGGCGGTGCAGGTCGGCGCGCGCATCGACCTCGGGCGCGGCCTGGCCTGGCTGTGGGCGCGGCTGCGAGGGCTGCCAGCCGAGCCACCGCGCTGAGCGCCCGGCCGCGGGCCGGGCGGCCTACTTGCCGGCAGGCTGCACCGCCGCCGCCGGCGTCGCCGAGCCGCGTGGCGCGCTGCCCGGGTGGAAGCCGATCAGCGCCAGCATCACGAAGAACCCGGCCACGTAGGCCACGGCGACGAACCAGCCGTGACGCAGCCACTCGGCCACCGAACGCGCCTGCGGATACATGTTCGACAAGGCGACACCCGCCGAAGACCCGAACCAGATCATCGAGCCCCCAAAGCCCACGGCATAGGCCAGGAAGCCCCAGTCGTAGCCACCCTGCTTGAGGGCCAGCGCAGTCAGCGGGATGTTGTCGAACACCGCCGACAGGAAACCCAGGCCGAGCGCAGTCTGCCAGGAGGCCGCCGGCAGCTTCTCCACCGGCATCATCGACGCGCACAGCACCAGGCTGAGCAGGAAGACCGAGCCCTTGAAGGCCCCCGGCAGCAGCGTCCAGTTCGGCTGCCGGATCGCCACCGTCAGCAGGATGGCCACCCAGACCGCGGCGCCCAGCCAGGGGAAGAGGTCGCTGACCGCGTTGAAGCGCGTATTGATCGCCACGTTGACGACGATGGCCGCCACCAGGATGAAGCCGACGATGCCCACGCGTGCCCAGTCGATGTGCACATGCGCATCGGCGTCCTTCTGGATGGGGCTGTAGGCCTGCTGCTTCATCGCGGCCGGGATGCCGAAGATGACCAGCGCGACGCCTGCGGCGATGTAGGCCTCGATGACCTCGGCCGGCGAGACGCCGGCGATCCACATCATGGTCGTGGTCGTGTCGCCGACCACGCTGCCGGCACCGCCGGCGTTCGAGGCGGCGACGATGGCCGCCAGGTAGCCGATGTGCACCTTGCCCTTGAACACGGTGTGGGCGATCGCGCCGCCGATCATCGCCGCGGCGATGTTGTCGAGGAAGCCCGAGAGCAGCCACACCAGCACCAGCAGCACGAAGCAGCCCTTCCAGTCGTCGGGCAGGAACCTCGGCAGCATCGCCGGCACCTCGCTCTTCTCGAACAGGTCGGCCAGCAACGCGAAGCCGAGCAGCAGCAGCAGCAGGTTCGTCAGGATCACCCACTCATGCCCCAGGTGCAGCATGAAGCCGCCGAGTCCGGCGCCGCTCTTGAACGGCGACAGCACGATCTTGTACAGGCCAATCAGCACCGCGCCGCCGAGCGCGATGCGCAAGGTGTGGTGGTGGAACAGCGCCACGCCGGCAAGCACCAGGCCGAACAGGATGAACTCGACCGGCACCGGCCCGAGCGAAGGACCTGCGAACCCCCCGTCGCCTGCCGCCGCCGCGGGCAAGGCCGCCAGTGTCGCTGCGACGGCAGCGATCATCTTGAACATTCCCCACCCTCCTCGCACCCGGTACGGGTGGCCGCGGATTCTAGGAGTCGAGCCAACGCGAGCCTGACGGCGGCCCCCCCGCCACACTCGGGAAAACCCGCGACGGATCAGCAAGCGCTGCAGGCCGGAACCCCGCATCATCGGGGCCGGTGTGGGGCCAGGGCACACCCGGCGGGCCGGCACGCCGCCTCACCCGACCCGGCGAGGAGATCCCATGCGACTCGGCGCGTTCTCGATCAGCCTCTCCGTCAAGGACATCGAAGCCTCGCGGCGGTTCTACGGCAAGCTCGGTTTCGAGGTCATCGGCGGCGATCAGGCGCAGGGCTGGCTGATCCTGCGCAACGCCGACGAGGTGACGCTGGGCCTGTTCCAGGGCATGTTCGAAGGCAACCTGCTGACCTTCAACCCCGGCTGGGACCGGCGCTGCCAGAACCTCGAGGACTTCGACGACGTGCGCGAGATCCAGCGCCGGCTCGAGGCGCAGGGCCTCACGCTGGGCACGCGGGCCGACGCGGCCACGCAGGGGCCGGCCAGCATCACGCTGACCGATCCGGACGGCAATGCCATCCTGATCGACCAGCATCGCTAGCCGCCGCGGCGCCGCGGGCCTTCAGAACGGCAGCCCGACGTAGTTCTCGGCCAGCGATCGCTGCGCCGCCTGCGACGACAGCAGGTAGTCGAGTTCGATCTGCTGCAGGCGCTGGTCGTAGTCGATGCGGTCGGGGAAGCGGTGCAGCAGCATGGTCATCCACCACGAGAAGCGCTGCGCCTTCCAGACGCGCGCCAGCGCCTTGGCCGAGTAGCCTTCCAGCCCGCTGTCGTCGCCGCGCTCGTAGTGCGCAACCATGGCGTGGTACAGGTAGTGGATGTCGCTGGCCGCGCTGTTGAGCCCGCGCGCACCGGTCGGCGGCACGATGTGCGCGGCGTCGCCGGCCAGGAACAGGTTGCCCCAGCGCATGGGCTCGGCAACGAAGGAGCGCAGCGGCGCGATCGACTTCTCGATCGACGGCCCGGTGATCAGGCGGCCCGCGACCTCCGCCGGCAGGCGGCGCCGCAGTTCTTCCCAGAAGGCCTCGTCGCTCCAGTCGGCCACGGTGTCGGTCAGCGGCACCTGGATGTAATAGCGCGACAGCACCTGCGAGCGCAGCGAGCACAGCGCGAAGCCGCGCTCGTGGCGGGCGTAGACGAGTTCAGGCGACACCGGCGGGGTGCGGCTGAGCACGCCCAGCCAGCCGAAGGGATAGACCTTCTCGTACTCGTGCAGCACGTCCTTGGGAATGCACTTGCGGCTGACGCCGTGGAAGCCGTCGGCGCCGATCACGTAGTCGCAGTCGATGCGCACGATGTCGTCGCCGGCCCGGTAGGTGACGAAGGGCGTGGCGCTGGTGAGCTCGTGCGGTTGCACGTCCTCGGCGTTGTGGATGACCTTGCCCTGCATGCGCTCGCGCGCGTCGTAGAGGTCGCGCGTCAGCTCGGTCTGCCCGTACACGACCACCGAGCTGCCGTCGCTGTGCCTGTGCAGGTCCATGCGGTCCAGGCGACCGTCGTGCGCGATGTGGAAGCCGTGGTGGATCTCGCCCTCGCGGTCCATGCGCTCGCCGCACTGCGCCTCGCGCATCAGCGCCGCAAAACCATGCTCCAGCACGCCGGCGCGGATGCGCGAGAGCACGTACTCGCGGCTGTGCTTCTCGAGCACCACGGTGTCTATGCCCTTCAAGTGAAGCAACTGCGACAGCAGCAGCCCCGACGGGCCGCCGCCGATGATGCAGACCTGTGTCTTCATGGTGTCTCCTGGGGTGTCGGGCAGCCCCTTGCCGCCGCTGCTGCGCACGATAGGCATTGCGCGCCGCCTTGCCAATGCCGCCAGCCGACCAGGACTTGTACGATTCGAACATGGGCGAACCCGCGGCCGCCGGCGGCATCCACACCTACAGCCTGTTCGGCGAGTCGGCCCGGCTGCCCGACGTGCTGCACTGCGAGACGATCGCGGCGCGCTCGGTGCGCCACGACTGGGAGCTGGCGCCGCACCGGCATGACCGTCTGCACCAGCTGCTGCTGGTGCTGCAGGGCGGGGGCCTTGCGCAGCTGGACGGCCTGCGCTTGCCTTTGCAGGCCAACCGCCTCGTCAACGTCCCCTGCGGCGACGTGCACGCCTTCAGCTTCCTTCCCGGCACGAAGGGCTGGGTGGCGACGCTTCCCGACGAGCTGGTCGACGAACTGCTGCGCCGCACACCCGGCGCGCGCGCGCAGCTGTCGCGCGCCGCCGTGCTCGAGGCGTCGACCACGGTACGGCGCACGATGGCGCAGCTGGCCGCCGAACATGGCGCCGTCGGCTCGCACCCGGCGGACGCCCGCACGCTGGTCCTGCGCGGACTCGCGGGCACCTTGCTGGGCCTGGCGGCCAAGGCGGTCGGGGGCGCCCTCCCGAGCCCCGGCACCTTGTCGGAATCGAACCTGCTGCGCCGCTTCGAGTCCCTGCTGGAGCAGCACTTCCGGGCGCGCTGGACCGTCTCCGCCTACGCCGCGGCGCTGGCCGTCTCGCCGACCCACCTGAGCCGCGTGGTGCGCGGTGCAGGCGGCGGCAGCGCCGCGCGCCTGATCGACGCACGCGTGATGCGCGAGGCCCGCCGCTTGCTGGCCTACACGCCGCTGCGCATCGTGCGCATCGCCGACGAACTGGGCTTCGTCGACGCGGCCCACTTCAGCCGCGCCTTCTCCCGCGCCGAAGGCTGCTCGCCACGCCGCTTCCGCGAGCGCCTGCTGCCGGCCGGCGCCGACCTGCCCAAGGCGGCCCACGGTGCAGACCCCGCCGCGGCAGCACGACCCGGGGTCGCGCCGCCCCGCCGTCGCGCTCAGGCCACCTGAAGCGCCAGCAAACCGGCCGCGGTATTGGAGATCGGGATGTGGTAGTTGCGATGCACGGTCGTCACCGACGAGCCGGCGGCCGACAAGGCGCCGCGCATTGCCAGCCAGTTCAACAGCTCCACGCCCTGGGTGCCGGCCTGCGCGACCAGTTCGCGGTCGCTGAACTGCGTCGCCCATTCCGGATTGCGTTCCATGCTGTCCAGGAAGGCGAGGTCGAAGCGCTTGTTGATGAAGCCCGCACGCTCGCCTTCGAGCTGGTGCGACAGGCCGCCGGTGCCCATCACCAGCACACGCCGCGGGTCGGCCCAGCGCGTGATGGCCCGCCCGACCGACAGCCCCAGCTTGTAGACACGGCGCGCCGTCGGCAAGGGAAACAGCACGGTGTTGATGGCGATCGGCACGATCTGCACCGGCGGTGCCTCGTCCTGCGGCCAGAACAGCCGGAAAGGCAGCGTGCAGGCATGGTCGACCAGCATCTCCTGGCAGGTGACGATGTCGAACTCGTCGGCCACCAGCGACTCCACCAGATGCCAGGACAGGTCCTCGCAGCCGGCCAGCGGCGCCGTCGTCGGGATGCCCCAGCCCTCGTCGGCATTGCAGTAGCGCGGCGCCGCACCGACCGCGAAGGTCGGCATCTTGTCCAGGAAGAAGTTCAGGCCGTGGTCGTTGTAGAACACCACCACCACGTCCGGCCGCTGCTCGCCCAGCCAGCGCTGCACCGGCGGGTAGGCGTCGAAGAAGGGCTTCCAGTAGGGTTCGGCCTGACGGCCCTTGTGGATGGCCCCGCCGATGGCGGGAACGTGCGAGGTGGCAAGCCCACCGATGATGCTGGCCATGGCGTCGGCTCCTTGTCGCGTCACTGCTGGTTGGCCGCCACCAGGCGGGCCTTGAACTCGTCCTTGCTGAGGCCCGTCTGCTGGGCACCGATGTCCTGCATGTCCAGCCCGAAGATGCCCGCGAACTTCGCCAGGTAGTAGGCATTGCCGCCAGCGGCCAGCAGCGCCAGCACCTGCCTGGAGCGGATCGCCTCGGCCTGCGGCTCGCTGAGACCGTAGCGGCGCATGTAGGACTCCGGGTCGGCGACGAAGGCGTCCCGGTTGGCCCGCTCGTTGAACGAGTAGCACATCTTGTTCAGCGCATAGCCGCGCCGCGCCAGCTCGCCGTCGAAGACCAGGGTGCCGGGGATTGCGGGGCGGGCGCCATCGGTGGCAGTCATGGGGGTGTTCTCCAGAGGGGGGACCGTGCGCAGTCTGCCTGCCGCCTTGCCGCAGATAAAGAGATCATTCAAGATCAGACTCATGAACAGGATCGATCACTCGGACCTCGACGGCCGCCTGCTGGCCGTGCTGCTGGCCGTGCTGGAGACCGGATCGGTCACCGCCGCGGCGCAGCGCCTGGGGGTTGCGCAGTCGGCGGTCAGCCACCAGATCGCGCGGCTGCGGGCGATCACCGCCGACCCGCTGTTCGTCAAGGCCGGTCGCGGCATCACGCCCACCGCGCGCGCACGCGCGCTCGCCACTCCGGCGCGCGATCTGCTGCAGGCCATGGAGCGCTTCGCCCGCCGCGAGCACTTTGCGCCGGAAGGCTGGCAGGGGCAACTGACGATCGCCGCCAACGACTACCAGCGCGACCTTGTGCTGCCCGGCCTGGCGGCCGTGCTGCGAGCGCATGCGCCCGACCTGGTGCTGCGGATCGTGCCCTCGCAGGTGCCGACGCTGGAGATGCTGCGCGAAGGTCCCGTGCAGCTGGCCATCACGCCGCGCCCTCCCGACGGCAGCGACCTGCTGCAGCGCAAGCTGTTCGAGGACCGCTGGCAGGTGGTGCACGATCCTCGCGTCCGCCCTGCGCCGGGCAGCCGGGCCGACTTCCAGGCCGCAGGCCATGTCGGCGTGGTCTACGAGTCCGGGCTGCCCCTGGACATCGACCTCTGGCTGTCCGACCGCGGTGTGCAGCGGCGCTTCCAGGTGCTGGCGCCGGGCCTGGCCGCGGTCGCTCCCTTCGTGGTCGGCAGCCGGCTGCTGGCCACACTGCCTTCGCGCCTGGGCGGGCCGGCGCTGCTCGGGCTGGCTGCCTCGCCACTGCCCCTGCCGGGCCCGCGGCTGGCCATGTTCATGGTCTGGCACCGGCGCCACCACGACGACCCGGCCCACACCTGGTTGCGGGCGCGGCTGGTCGAAGTGGCCCACGGCAGCTGACAATGCGGGCATGACCGCGCCCCCCCAGACGCCGGGCTGCCCCCGCTGCGGGCAGCCCATGCAGGCGCTGCGCCTGCATGGGCACCGAGGCCAGAGCGTGGAGATCGACCACTGCCGGGCCTGCCGTCAGGTCTGGTTCGACGCGCTGGAGTCGGTTCACCTTTCCGGGCTGGGCTGGATCGAACTGCTGCGCGAGATGGCGCCCGGGCGGCCGGCGGCCGACGGCGGCCCGGCCCCGCTCCCCGAGGTCGGCGAGCGGCCCGCGCTGGCCTGCCCGCGCTGCGCCGAGCCGCTCAAGCCGGTGCACAACCAGACCCGCTGGGGGCGCTTCCCGGCGCTGGAGTGCCCGCGGCAGCATGGCCACCTGCAAGGCGATGCGGGTCTGCTGGCCGAGAGGGGCCTGGTGCGTCCGCTGCTGCCCGCCGAGTGGCGTGCACTCGAAGACGAACGGCGCACGCTCGGCTGCCTGGCCTGCGGCGCCGCGGCGCAGCGCCGGCAAGCGGACTGCGCGTGGTGCGGAAGCCCGCTGCTGGTGCTGGACCTGCCGCGCCTGGCGCATGCACTGCGGCAGCGCATGGGGCACTGGACCGACCTGCCCTCGCCGGCCGGCACGCCGCTGCCCTGGCCCTGTCGCGCCTGCGGCCAGACGCTGGACCCGACCCGGCACAGCCAATGCCCGCAATGCGGGCACGGCGTGGTCGCGCCTGCCCTGGCCGACATCGCGCCGCTGCTCGCGGGCGCCGAGCAGGAACTCAGGCAGGCGGCCAACCACCCTGCCCGACCGCGCCCCCCGCGGCCACCGCGCCATTGGCGCGACACCGGGCTGGGCATGCTCAGGCGCTGGCTACGCCTGGACTGAGGGCTTGCGCCGGCGCGACGGGGCGGCAGCGGGCTGCGCGCCCTTCGCAGCGGTGGCCCGCTTGCGTGCCGGTGCCCGGTCGGGCCTGGCGCGCGGCAGCAGCGCGGCCTCCAGTTCGGTCAGGGCTTCGGCGGCGTACACCGCCAGCTTCTGCAGGCTGGGCACCGAGGTGTGGCAGCCGGTGAAGCCGAAGTTCATCTGCCCGGCGTAGCTCTGGCAGGTGATGTTGAGCGCCTGGCCATGGGTGACGATGGAGGCCGGGTAGGTCGCCACCAGCTCGGCACCGCGGAAGTACAACGGCTTCTCCGGGCCCGGCACGTTGCTGATCGTGATGTTGAACATCGGCCGCGTGCGACCGCCGACGCCGGTCAGCAGCGTCAGGATGGTCGGCGACATCAGCAGCACCGTGTACTGCATCATCGCCTGGCGGGGCAGGCTCTGCACATGCGCCTTGGCATGCTGCACCGAACGCTTGATGGCGCGCAGCCGCTCCAGTGGCTCGACGAGGTCGGTGCCCAGCGAGGCCACGATGAAGCTGATGGCGTTGCCCGTGCCCTCGTCGTCCTGCGGTCGCACCGACACCGGGATGCCCGCCGTCAATGGCTTCTCCGGCAGGCTGTCGCGTTCCTGCAGGAAGCGGCGCAACGCGCCCCCGCACACCGCCAGCACGACGTCGTTGAGCGTGCATTGCCCGGCTTCGGCGACGGCGCGCAGGCGAGTCATGGCGAACTGCTGGGTGGCAAAACGGCGCTTCTCGCGCACGCGACCGTTGAGCACCGACAGCGGCGCGTCGAACGGCAGCTGCAGGCCGTCGTCGCCGCTGCCGATGCGCTTGACCATCTTGCCGAAGGCCTCGGCCAGATGCGGCAGCGTTCGTGCCTGCCCCGAAAAGCCGGCCAGCGCGGCGGCCGCGGCGTCGGCCATGGTGGGCATGGGCCGGCTGCGCTCCTTGCGGCCGGACGGCTCGGTGCCGGTGGCCCAGAAGGGCGGCAGCCCGAGGCTCTTGTCGCGGTCGGGCGACATCGCACGCTGCAGCATCTTGACGCCGCTGACGCCGTCGATCAGCGAATGGTGCATCTTGATGAAGAGCGCGAATCGGTGGCCCTCAAGCCCTTCGATGATGGTGCATTCCCAGGGCGGGCGCGCGAGGTCTATGGGCGTGCTCTGCAGTCGGCCCACGAGCTCGCCGAGCTCGCGCTCGCCGCCGGGCCAGGGCAGCGCGGCATGGCGCACGTGGTACTCGAGGTCGATGTCGCTGTCCTCGACCCAGCAGGGCACCGGATTGAGCGTCGTCATGCCCTGCAGGCGACGGTTCCATGGCGCGACGAAATTGCGCTGGCTGCGGAAGTCCGCCATCAGCTGGCGCATGTAGTCGCGCGGCGCGTCCTCCGGCAGCCGGAACTGCAGCAGGCCGCCGACATGGTTGGGCGTCGCCCGCGACTCGGTCAACAGCCAGGCGGCGTCGAGGGGGTTCAGGCGGACCGAACCCATGTCAGGCCTGGTGCCAGACGACGGTCTGGCGCGACTTGGCCCAGACCTCGAAGTGGCGGCCATAGTGCGTTTCGAGGACGTTGCGCTTGAGCTTGAGCGTCGGTGTCACGAAGCCCGCCTCGACGGTCCACTGCTCGGGCACCACGGCGACGAAGTCGAGCCGCTCGTGCGGGTCGAGCTGCTCGTTGACGGCCGACACATGCGCCGCCAGTTCGTCGGCAAAGGCCTTGCGCGGCTCAGCCGCCTGCAGGGCCTGCCACTGCCCGGCCGGCAGCATGGCGATCGCGAACGGCTGCGGGAAGGCGACGCCCGAGACCATGCAGGCCTCGATTCGCGTGAAGGCCGAGAGCTTGCTCTCGATGGGCGCCGGCGCCACGTACTTGCCCTTGCTGGTCTTGAACTGCTCCTTGGCGCGGCCGACGATCTTCAGCCGGCCCTGCTCGTCGAACTGCCCGAGGTCGCCGGTCTTGAGCCAGCCGTCGTCGGTCATGGTCTCGCGGGTCTTCTCGGGCTCCTTGAAGTAGCCCTGCATGTGCGCCGGGCCACGGGTCAGCACTTCACCGCTGTCGGACAGGCGCACTTCGCAACAGGCGCTGGGGTTGCCCACGTAGCCGATGCGCGACTGCCCCGGCCGGTTGCTGGTGGCGAGCGCGAACTGCTCGGTCATGCCGTAGCCTTCCAGCAGCTCCAGGCCCAGCTTGCGGTACCAGGTCATGACTTCAGGTGGCAGGGGTGCGGCACCCGTGCCGGCAAAGCGTACCGAGTCCAGGCCGAGCTGCTTGAGGATCTTCTTCTTGACGATGCCGCCCAGGATGGGGATGCCCATCAGGCGGTCCAGCTTGGCCGGCGGCATCTTCGCGAACACACCCTGCTGGAACTTGACCCACAGCCGGGGCACCGAGAAGAAGTAGGTCGGACGCGCGCGCTGCAGGTCGGCCAGGAAGGTGTCCAGGCTCTCGGCGAAGTAGATGCGAGAGCCCAGCCAGATGCCGGCACCTTCGATCAGGCAGCGCTCGGCCACATGGGCCAGCGGCAGGTACGACAGGGCACGCTCGTCCTTGCTGATCGGCGTCAGCGCGGCCAGCGCCTTGGCGGTGTGCGCGAAGGCGCCGAAGCCGTGCACCGCGCCCTTGGGCATGCCGGTGGTGCCGGAGGTGTAGATGATGGTGGACATCGCGTCCGCGCCCGGCGTCGGGCTGTCGGCCAGCGGCGAGGACTTCCTGACGATGTCGTCCCAGGCCGTGAACTGCACCCCCTTGGCTTCCGACAGCGGCGTCGTGATGCAGGGCATGCCGGCAGGGATGCCGGGCAGCATGGACTTGGTGTCGTCGAGCTTGCCGACCACGCACAGCCGCGTCTCCGAATGCTCGAGGATCTGCTTGACGGTCTCGGCCACCAGGTTGGGGTAGATCGGCACGCTGACATAGCCGGCCATCCAGACCGCCAGGTCGGACATGATCCACCAGGCGGTGTTCTTGCTCATGATGGCCACGCGCGAGCCGGGCTCCCAGCCCTGGGCCTTCAGCCAGGCGGCAACGCGGCGCGCCTCGTCCATGGCCTGCGACCAGGTCCAGTCGCGCACCACACCGCCGCCCATGGGCTGGGTCAGGAAGATGGTGCCGGCACGTTCCTTCTCCCAGCGGTAGGCGCGCTGCAGCGGGAGGTCGTCGGGGGTGATCTGGGTGCTCATGCAGGTGTCTCCTGGGGTTGTCGGGGGTCGGTGCGGAGCGCCGCGAGGCTCAGGAAGCCGCCGTTGCGGCCGCCTTCTTGCGCGGGCTGGGGCGCGCCGCCTTGCCGGGCGCCGCCGGCGCGGCCGGGGTCCGGGCCCGGGCCGGCTTGGCCGGGGCGGCGGTCTTGGTCCGTGTCGACGCAGCCTTCGCCGCCTTCGTGGTGGTCGATCCGGCCTTGGCCTGGCCCTTCGCCGCCTTCGCCGCCTTCGCCGTCTTCGGCACCTTCGGCGCCGCAGCCGCAGACGCTGCCGGCTTCGGGGCTGCGGCCCGGGCGGCGCGCGCCGGTTTGCGCGCCGCGCCGGCCTTGCCACCGGCCCAGGTCAGCCGGGCCTTCCGGGCCAGCTCGACGACCTTGGCGATCGCCTCGTCGGTGAACACGCCGTTGACGCCGGAGATCGCCGACAGCTTCATGCCGTGGCGCAGTCCCAGCTTGTAGATCTCCTTGACCTTCTCCCACTCGGTGTCGCGGCCGATGGTGAAGACCTCGAAGCGGCCCTCCAGCGCGAGCACGATGGTCTCGGCCAGGCAGGCGTAGATGACGTTGGGCGGCAGGCCGATGCTCTTCAGGCCCTTGACCTTGGTCGGCAGCTCGATCTCGCCGGACTCGATGACCAGCACGTCG
>Ga0209573_1004427_pt1 | contig 13847 bp, 5 predicted proteins | sample TNRBio252014_DNA_FD_185870 | JGI IMG/M metagenome (GOLD analysis project Ga0209573, IMG submission 185870) | Wastewater treatment Type I Accumulibacter community from EBPR Bioreactor in Madison, WI, USA - TNR Reactor_6/25/2014_ DNA (SPAdes)... | ecosystem: Engineered > Bioreactor > EBPR >...
TGGCTCAAACGCTGATGTAAGCAATTCAAGCATTAACAACTCTGTAGCCATTGGTGCTAATGCACAGGTTGACGCTTCCAACAGCATGGTGCTGGGTTCCATTAACGGTGTAAATGGTGCCACCGCTAATACCAATGTAGGCATAGGCGTTACCGCGCCTCTGCAACGCCTGCACGTAAACGGTCAGGTGCGTATTGATACCGTGCTTTCTGCCAACGCTTCCGACAGCATTCTTACTATTGATGCCAACGGAGTAATCCGTAAACGCACGGCTGTAAGTTTGAGCGGTGGAGGTGGAGGAAATTTGGTGGGTGATGTTACCGGATCTATCGGAAGCAACACCATTAACGCTTTACAGGGAAATCAGGTTTATGCCTCTGCACCAGGCACCAATGAAATCTTGCAATTCAACGGCAGCTATTGGGTAAATTCAGGCGGCAATCTTGCAGGCGATTTAGGCGGCACGTTTGGCAATAACACTCTTAGCGCTTTACAGGGAAATCCGGTTTATGCCGCTGCACCAGGCACTAATCAGGTATTGCAATTTAATGGTAGTTCTTGGGTGTCTGCCACATTGAGCAGCACTAATCCTGCTTGGGAATTAGGTGGTAATATTGGTACTGATTCATCTTCTAACTTTATTGGAACCACTGATACACGGCCACTCATGTTCCGCACAGGAAACGCACAAAGAATGAAACTACGATTAGATGGAGTGTTAGAGCTATACTCTGGTAGCTTATACAATACGGCCATTGGGGAAAATGCACTTTTAAACAATAGTGGTCAGCGAAATATTGCATTTGGATACAATACACTTCGTGAAAATACTTCAGGATACAGTAATGTTGCTCTTGGATATAATTCACTTTATTCAAACATTCAAGGCTATTCCAATACAGCAATTGGAGAATATTCGTTACCTCACAATACGGAAGGAAATACCAATGTTGCAACTGGAGGTTCTGCGCTTTTCTATAATACAATCGGAAGTGGCAATACTGCTTCTGGATATGCTGCACTGTTCTCTAATACAGAAGGTAGTAATAACGTTGCTGTTGGTGTAAATACACTTGCATCTAACATCACCGGTAGCCATAACACCGCTATAGGTAAACAGGCAAACGTGGGCTCCGGAACATTAACCAACGCCACAGCCATGGGTGCTAACGCACAGGTTGACGCTTCCAACAGCATGGTGCTTGGTTCTATCAATGGTGTAAACGGTGCCACTGCCGACACTAAAGTGGGTATTGGAACCACCGCCCCCGCAAGCAAGCTGAATGTAAAGGGCGATGTGGGCTTAAATGATGGAGCAGCAGTTTCTACCAATGATGCTGTTACCATTCTTTTAGTTAACAGAACAGGCGCTGCCTCAGTAGCCGGTGATATTGTAATTGCCGACCCGGCTAACGACAACTCTTTTGTAACTACCACCGCAGCCGGCAACACAGCCGTAATTGGCGTAGTGTATGAAAGCGGTATTGCAGACGGACAACCTTGCAGAATAGCTGTAGCAGGAGTAGTGAATGTAACTGCCAACGGCACCATACTGCGCGGACAACACTGCATTACCAGCACCACAGCCGGTGCTGCGGGTGCTATTGGTGTGCCGGGTGTCGGTACCAGTATTGGTGTTTGGTTAACGGCCCCCACATCGGGTAGTGCAGGTAAAGTATTGTTGAAATAACATAAGGTCTGACCTTGGTCAGACGATAGAGTAAAACGTAGAATTAAATGTCATTGACAAGACAAAAAACATATAACAACATAAATTTCATAAGTATGAAAAAGATGTGTTTCATTTTACTTACGGTTCTCAACCTCACGGTTTTTGCACAGGTAGAACTCAACTCTACCGGCTCGGCTAATGCCTACGTGCTAAGTTACCCCGGTGTGTTTAGCTACAGCAACGGTATATCGTTTACGTTTAAAGCCAATTTTGCCAACACCGCTACGGCTACTATCAACGTGAACTCGTTGGGGACCAAAACCATTAAAAAACACCAAGGCGCAGACCTGGCTGCCGATGATATTAAGAGCGGGCAGGTAGTAACCTTGGTGTACGATGGCACCAACTTTCAAATAACCAGCGGCTTGGGCAATGCCCCGGGCGGTGGGGGTGGCACGTTGGCAGGTGATGTTATCGGTGCCATAAGTAGCAACACCGTAGAGCGCATACGCGGAGTAAATGTAGTTGCCACAGCACCTACTACCAATCAGGTGCTGCAATACAACGGCACCAATTGGGCACCGGCCACCTTAGGCGGGGGTGGTGGCAACCCTGCCTGGGAACTATTGGGCAATGCAGGCACAGACTCTTCTACTAACTTTATTGGAACAACCGATGCCCAGCCAATCATTTTCAAAACCAACAATACCGACAGAATGAAGTTGCGCCAGGATGGTGCACTTGAACTCTACAATCCAAATTCCAGTATCGCCATCGGTAATAATGTTAATGCTACTAATGGTTTGTCAAATGTGGCAATTGGTGATAGCTCTCAGTTTATAACGTCCAATGGCAACTCAAACACTTCGGTAGGAAAAAAAACCATGTATTTATCGTTTGGGGAACATAATACCGCAGTTGGCTTCGAGGCTGCACGTCTTAGCACTACCAATGATGGCTACAATGCAGATGAAAACACAGCCGTAGGTTCAATGGCTTTACACAAGGCTGAGTATGGCGATTACCATACCGCCATAGGGTCAAAAGCATTGTTTTCTTTAGAAGGCTTGAATGGTGAAAACACAGCCATAGGGGCCTCGGCAATGCGCGATATGCAAAGCGGATACGCTAATGTAGCAGTTGGCTTCGAGGCCATGTCCACAGATACATTTTCAACTGGTGGTTCTGCATTAGGAGTACAATCAAAAGTGGATGGCGATTTTTCTACTGCAATAGGATACAAAGCAATGGTTACGGGCAACTTCAATTTGGTTCTAGGCGCCATAGCTGGTGTGAACTTTGCCGATTCTTCTACTAGAGTAGGCATAGGCACTACCGCCCCCACCAACAAACTGCACATTGTGGCCGAAGACGGTGCCTACACTGGCTTCCGTTTAGAAGACGGAAATCAGGCAACAGGCAGGGTGCTTACATCCGATGCCGATGGTAACGCCACCTGGGTAGATGCCGGAGGAGGTGGGGGTGCAGGTTGGGCGCTCACAGGTAATTCTGTATCAGGTTCCGATTTTATAGGCACTACCAATAGTGAAGAACTTCGCTTTAAAGTAAACGACCAGCAGCGCCTCAAACTTCGCCTCGATGGTGGCATAGTACCGTCTATGAGTTATGATGCCATAGCTATAGGTAATAATGCGCTGGCTAATGGTTATTCACCTTTCGATAGTTATGGGCAAGCCATAGCCATTGGTAATAATGCATTGGCAAGCTATATAGGGAAGGACGGCCCCAGTTTAGCTATTGGTGAAAGTACACTTGAACTAACCACTACCGGTATTGGAAACGTAGCCGTAGGTAATTATGTATTACAAGACAACACCACCGGTGAGGAAAACACAGGTCTTGGTACAGGAGCGTTTTACAATAATACGACTGGCTCGCAAAACACAGCCATAGGCAGGGGAGTGCTTTACACAAACACCACAGGTGCCCATAACACAGCGCTGGGTTTTAATGCGGACGTAAGTTCCGGTAATCTTACTAATGCAACTGCTATAGGCAGCCGGGCGGAGGTGGGCGCCAGCAACAGCATGGTGTTGGGTTCTATTGGTGGGGTAAACAGTGCCACCGATACCGTTAAAGTGGGTATTGGAACTACCACCCCAACTGCACGCTTACACATCGTAGGCGGTATTCGCATACAAGACGGCACACAGGGTGCTAATAAAGTTCTTACTTCTGACGCCAATGGGTTAGCTCATTGGGCAACTTCCTCAGGCGGAGGAAGTGGTTGGAGTCTTACAGGCAATGCCGGCACCGATACAACAACTAATTTCATTGGTACCACCGATAACATGAATCTAACTTTTAAAACCAACAACATGAAGTGGATGGAGCTAAGCACTACAGGTCATTTAGAACTGTCAGATAACCAAGGAGCAGTAATAATAGGGCGAGGAGCGGGCATGGGTTTAAACGGCATGGGAACTTATAGTATAGGAGCAGTTGCAATTGGTGATAGCGCTCTGGCCTACGGTGGCAGCCAGGCATATACCGGCTCAATTGCTATTGGGCAGGGTGCATTGAAAGTTTTTTCGACAGAAACCGACCAGTCGATAGCTATCGGTACTGGAGCTCTCTCATCGTTGCTCAACGCCACTAATACAGCAATAGGTACATATAGCATGACCCTTACCGAGAATGGAAGCTATAATACAGCGGTTGGGCACGCCACATTAATGAGCAACATTTCAGGATACTCAAATGTTGCTATTGGACACGAATCGCTATACTCAAATTCTACTGGGGCTGGCAATGTGGGTGTTGGAAACGGCACTTTGTCTGGTAACTACACCGGAGAATTTAATACAGGTATAGGCATGAGTGTGCTTGTTGCCAATACTGATGGCACTTTGAATACTGGAGTAGGATACCAAGCCAATGTTTCTACGGGCAACCTTACCAACGCCACGGCACTTGGGGCAAATGCTACTGTTAATGCAAACAATAAAATTCGCTTGGGAAGTACTACTGTTTCAGTAATTGAAGGTCAGGTTGCTTATACATTTCCCTCTGATGCTCGTTTTAAAAACAACATAAGCGATGAGGAAGTGAAAGGGCTTGATTTTATTACGCTTTTGCGCCCTGTAAACTACAACTTTGACACACGAAAATTTGAAGAATTTCTAACAAAAGATATGCCCGATAGTATTCGTAGAAAACAGCTATCGAAGGATTTTGCAAAATCTACTGCAATGCGCCAAACAGGTTTTATCGCACAAGAAGTGGAAAAGGCTGCCAAAGAATCGGGTTACGATTTTAGCGGAGGATTGCACATACCCGAAAACGAGAACGACAATTACAGCGTAGCATACAGTCAGTTTGTAGTGCCTTTGGTGAAAGCCGTGCAGGAATTGAACGAAAAAGTAAAAAAATTAGAAAAAGAAAACAATGCATTGAAAGATTCGGCAGTTTCATCTCCACGAATTTCGAGCAACAAAAACGAAGGTTTTAAAGGAGATGAAAACCCTGCTATTTCTGCTCAACAAAAAGCAATTGATGTATTGAAAACGCAGAACGATGTTTTTAAGAAACAACTAACCGATTTACAACAACGATTAGAAGAATTGACCAAAGTGAAGTAATACTTACATCGTTTTGAAACATTTTTTTTGAAATAAAAAATACAATGAAAAACATAGCACTGCTTCTTGTTATTGCTTTTGGAAATTGGGGGGGCGTACTATTTGCGAGCAATAGCGGTGATACCATCACTACGCCAAAGCCTATTGCAAACACTAAAGCCGATGCTGCTTTTACTGCGCAGAATTATCGCGAGGCATACAACGCCTATTTCAAAACTTATCAAGCAAACGCAACCAATCCTAACAACGCTTTCAAGCTAGCCTTAGCCTATTGTTACCTATATCACCAACCACGCAAAACAATTACATTATTAAAAGCTGCAACCGCTAACTCTACTGCCAGTTACAACTTCTACAAAAGCACTCAAACTCAAGCCTCTGATGATGCACTTTATTTTTTAGGGAAAGCTTATCTGGCTGCAGAAAAAATTGATACCGCGCTGCAATATTTTGTGGAATATCAAAACAAACTGCGCGACAATTTGCCGCTTGATGCAGGGCGGCAAATGAAGATGTGTCTGAATGCAAAATCGCTAATGAAACAACCACGCGAACTAAATGTGGTAAACATGGGCGAGATACTTAATTCGGCATTTGACGAAGGCAACCCAATTATTTCAATTGACAACCAAACGCTGCTTTTCAGCAGCCGCAGACCCGAAAGTAATTCAGGCGAAGAAGGCATTCTTTCAGATAACGACATTTACATCTCAAAAGCAACGGCAGAAGACCAATGGCAAAAACCAGCACCGTTTGCATTCAATACATCGGAAGACGAAGAGCCTGTTTTTTTGAGCATTGATGGCAACAGACTCTACCTTCGTAGAGCAAGCAAAAAAGGTAGCGGTGATATTTACCTAAGCGAAAAACAGGGTGATGCTTTCACCGCGCCCGTGAAGTTGAAAGGCATCAATTCATCTGCCGATGAAAAAGCAATCGCCATTTCAAAAGATGGTATGTGGATGATAATTTCAAGCAACCGCGAAGGCGGCATGGGTGGATATGATTTATACATTTCGCACAACAAAAACGGCAAGTGGACTTCGCCCAAAAACATGGGCGCAAATATTAATACCGAAATGGATGAAGTTTCGCCACACATTTTCCCTACCGATAAAAGAATTTATTATAGCACAAACGGCAACACCGAATACGGTATGGGTGGCTTCGATGTGCTGTTTGCCGAAATGGATTCTTCGGCAAAAAAATGGAGCAAGCCGTTCACGATGGGCTATCCGTTGAACCGCGCGGGGAATGAGCTACATTACATCACTGCTGCCAACGGACGCAGCTTTTATTCTGCATTAAACAAGCAGGGAAATTTTGATTTGTGGGAAATAAAGGTCGGGGAATTTCAGCCCGAAATTGAAGAGTTGCTTGCCGATGTTGTAGTTGGAACTAAAGAAACACAAACAGTAGAAATACTAGAAGTGGACAAAGAGGTAAAGGTTGAAGTAGAGAAAGAAGTAGAGGTTACAAAAATTGAAGAAGTTGAAAAAGAGGTAGAGAAAAACGTTGGTTACGTGGATGCAGCCGCAGCTAAAGATTTAGACAAAGTGGTGGCCATTGAAAAAGAAGAAGTAACCGTTGAAACCATTGTAGAAACAGAGAAGTTGGTTTACACAAACAAATCGCAAAAGGAAGTAGATTCATTAAATAAAATAGCTGTAACAACGGCAGTAGCTGTGCCAGAAGCAACACCTGCGCTTACCGAAAATGTGGCGATAGCAGTTCCGGATGTTAACAATTCTGCAACTCCCGCAGTTTCTGCTATTGCTTCCACGCAAGCAGCAAACACACAATTGGAAGCAGCCGGCATGAATAAAAAAGAACGTGATGAAATCATTAGAAAGGTAAAAGAAGACTTATTGGTTGAAATGAATCAAAATCGCTCTACAGTTTACAAAACATTTTTCTTTCAATTCAACAGCGATGAACTTGCGCTCACCAATTCGGAACTTGAAATTCTAGCAAGCTTTATGAAAGAACATAAAAATGTAAACATTGAAGTAGTAGGCCACACAGATAATACCGGAGCTTGGGAAACAAACTTTTGGATTTCGCGTCAACGAGCCAAAAGCGTATTCGACTATTTAGTATCGAAAGGCGTTTCATCAAGTAGAATTATCTTTAACGGCAAGGGCGCTATTCAACCGATAGCCAGCAATAGCACAGGCACAGGGCGTGCGCAAAACAGAAGAGTAGAAATCATTTTGATACAATAAACTATATTGTCGCTTCGACAACACAGATAACTAATAACACCATGCAACAAATAAAAACATCTTTGCTGTTACTTCTTTTATTAAGCACTACCATAGTTTTATCTCAAAAAGAAGAACGGAAAATTTCTGCCACACATACTGGAAATATTACATCGCTTGCCATTTCATTCGATGGTTCGCGCGCGCTTACTGCCGGCTCTGATGCTCGTGCAAATATGTGGAATACGCTCACAGGTGGAAAGCTGAAAGGCTTTGCCGCGCAAGACAAAGAAATAACCGATGTGGAATTTAATAGCGATGAAGCGCTATTTGCCACGGCAAGCAAAAATATGAGCATTGTGGTGTGGGATGCCATAATGCAAAAGCCGAAAAAAATATTGAAAACAACTGCCGAAGTTTTGGCATTAGACTTTCACCCTTTTAATAATCAATTAGTGAGTATTGATGCTGGAGGCTCTATAAAACTTTGGGATGCGAATGCAGGAAAAGTATTGAATGAAAACTTGGCAATCATAAACGAAAAACAAGTAAGCAATGCTGCTGTAAAGTTTACACACGATGGCAAATACTTCGTAATTCAAGTGAATGAAAAACTGTATATTTTTCGTCAGAATGATAACAAGTTGGCAACAGTTTTTACGGTGGCGAAAAATAATTTCGGCAAAAGAAGTTTCGACATCAGCAGTGATGGAAAACTACTTGCATACAAAAATGAAACAGCGCACATAGTTATTGCAAACATCGGAACAGGCACAACGGTAGAAAGCATTTCTGGCGACTTTAAATCCTCAACATTTATTGCTTTTGCTCAAAACCCGCAACTGCTGTTTATTGGCTACGAAAGCGGCAAAGTGCAACTTTATAACATTGCTTCAAAGAAGGTTGTGAAAGAATTTCAAGCACACGAAAAAGCTGTATTGAATGGCATGATAAGCCTAAATGGTAATGTGCTGATAACTGTGGGGGCTGAACTTTCGTTGAAACGATGGGATATTAGCGAGTTGAATTTAGCTTACTGCCAAACGCCCGATGGCTGCTCAAAGTCTGCCGCTATCAGCAGCTTGATGCTAAATGATGAAAACCAAAACGGGCTGATTGACGGTGGCGAAAAAGCAAGTTTAAACATCAGCATAAAAAATATGGAAAAAGCAGCTTTGTATGACGTGGTAGCAAAGCTCTCAACCGATACAAAAATTGATGGCCTTGAATTTCCATCGGAAGTGTTAGTTGGTAATATGCTGCCCGAAGCCGCCAAAACGATTGCAGTGCAAGTAACAACTACGCCAAAATTTTCGCAAGGCTCGGCACAACTTACAGCCGATGTGATAGTTGCTGGTACAAAACTTGCATCGAAGCAAATAACGCTACAGGCAGGCAGCAGCAGCAATGCCGGTGTTACTGTAAGTAGCTATAAATTCTATTCCCCTTCGGGCAAAGCATCGAAAGGAGAACCACTTACGCTATTAGTTTACCTCGAAAATGTAACGCGCATAGCGGCCGAAAACATTACTGTTACCTATCAATTTCCTATCGGTGTAAATGCCATTGATAAAACCAAAGAGATAATTCCAAGCTTAGGTGCATCGCAAAAAGCATCTTTTTCCGTACAGTTTATTGCCGATAAAAATTTTGCTGCCGATAGCATTACAATTGGAATAGATATTAGTGGCGTGAGCTACACCAACACCGATGGGCTACGTATGTCGCTGCCACTAAATAAAGAAATAGGCACGCAACAGGATATGCTAGCAATGCTAGAAACTAACTACGAACAAAAATCGCGCGGCAGCTTAGTAGTAAGCAAAGCTGATATTCCAAGTGCATCGGTTGAAAGTGGCCGATATGTAGCTCTAATTATTGGCATCGATAATTATCAAGGCACATGGACAAAGCTCAACAATGCGGTAAACGATGCCAAAGCGATTGAAGATGTTTTGAAAAAACAGTACAATTTTACTCTTGTAAAATCTTTATACAACGAGCAAGCAACACGCCAAGGCATCATTAGCCAATTAGAGTGGATGGTAGAAAACCTGAAAACGAACGACAATCTATTGATTTTTTACTCTGGTCATGGTGACTTTAAAACGTCATTAAACCGTGGCTTTTGGGTGCCGGTAGATGCAACTACCAACTCAACTTCCAACCTGATTTCCAATCCCGATTTGCAAACATTTTTAGGCTCCATAAAATCTCGCCACACACTACTGGTTTCTGACGCTTGTTTTAGTGGTGATATTTTTAGAGGTGGCGAACAAAAAGCTGAAAAAGCTGTAAATGAAAAATATTACAACCGCGTAAACAGCTTGATGTCGCGGCAGGCACTAACATCGGGTGGTATTGAACCCGTAATGGATGGCGGTAGAGATGGTCATTCGGTATTCACATATTACTTACTAAAATCACTAAAGGAAAATCAACAAAAATTTATTGATGCCGAACAACTATTTGATGTTATTAAAATACCTGTGGTAAACAATTCTAATCAAGCGCCTAAGTTTTCGCACATAAAAAACACTGGCGATGAAGGGGGCGAATTTATTTTTTACAAAAAGTAAATCCGTTTGCAACAGCAACATACTATGGCAACACACAACCACAAAAACTTTCTATTTCATCGCGATGTATTGCTTTCGTCAATACTTACTTTTGTGATTCTGTTTCTACTGAAGCTTATCATCTTTAACACGAAGTTTCTCGACCCAATATCGCAAGCGTTAGGCGATTTTCAATTTACCGATTTGTACTATTCGCAGTTTCAAAGCAAACGAACTGATATAGATACCAACATTGTTTTGATAAACGTAGGCGAAAACAACCGCGCAGCAATAGCCGAGCAACTAGAAGTTATTCAATCTTTTAAACCTAAAGTGATTGGGTTGGATGTAACTTTTATTGAACAAAAAGACCCCACTATTGATTCCCTTTTAAAGCACGCATTGCATGGCAAGATTCCGGTAATGATGACAGAAAATATTGTTTATAATGAACAAGATAATGATGCTCAATTTTCTATTGAATCCTCGCACCCATACTTTGCAAAACAGAATGACGAAGGTTATGGAAATTTTCTAGCAGAAGAGGGGAATACAGTAAGATACTACACACCTCAGTTAGAAAAAAACGGAAAACAAATTCCTTCCTTGTCTGTTCGAATCACCGAGATTTTTGACAATGAAGCCACACGTAAATTAATTGTGAGAAATCGCAAGTCAGAAATCATCAACTATCGTACAAATAACTTTCCAAAATTGGATGTTGATGATGTTTTTGGCTCAGCAGACTTGAATTTTATACGTGGAAAGATCGTGCTGATGGGTTACATGGGTTCCAACCTTCATCAAAAAGCTTTTGATGACAACAAGCTAACTCCGCTCAACAAAAGTTATGGTGGTCATGCTTTGCCCGATATGTACGGGGTAGAAATACACGCCAATATAATTTCTATGATTTTGAGTGGAAGCTACATACAAGAAGTACCCATGTGGCTAACCCTGTTGCTTGCCTTTATTGTTTGTGTTTTGCACACTTATATCTTTGTCTATCTCTTTATCTATCAGCACAAATGGTTTCACTTTGTGGCAAAAATCATTCAACTGGTATCAATGGCTCTAATTGTTTTTGTGTGCATTCTCATCTACGGAAAATTTAGTTTAAAATTAGAACCGAGTTATATTGTTATAGGAGTTGTGTTATCTTGCGATGCCTTATACTTTTACGAAGGTTTTGCACAAATGGCAAATAATAAATTTGGATTTAACTCGTTATTCGTTTCACATCATAATTCTTAAAGATATGCGACACATTTCATTTTCCATTCTTCTGCTTTTAGCTACTGCTGTATCAGGTTTTGCAGCAACCGGTGTTTATTTCTTCAATGGCAAGGTTGAGGTACTTGAGAAAAACAAAGCCGCAACTCCGTTGTTAGAAGTAGGCTTCAAATTGCCGGAAGAAGCATCGCTTAGGCTTATAGATAATGCAGAAGTAATTTTGCGCAACGATGCAAAAGAGTTTGCGGTTATTCATGGCAAAGGCACCTACACCGCAGCACAAATCAAAGAGCAGTTTGCAAAACAGCAAGGCAAAGGTTTGGTATCAAGTTTGGCTGGGTTTATGGGTTCGCAGTTTTCAAACAAAAAAGAAGATGTGCGAGCAATGGCCGAAAAATATATGAAACAAAAAGGAGGCGTAACCAGAAGCGGCAATACCTACCCAATAATGTTTACACCAACTTACGGCTCGGTAACAGAAATTAAAGACGTGCAGTTTGTATGGAGAAAAGTGCCCAATGCCGCACAATATGAATTTGTACTTTTTGGCGGCAACGACCCAAACAACTTAGTGCAAATGAGCAAAACGCTTACTGTAGATACTTTTATGGATGTAGCGTTTACTGATTTTGGCGTAACCGAAGATGCTTACTTTAGTTGGGTTGCGTATCCCGAAGGCGACCCAACCTACTCGCGCTATACGTTTAAAATTTCAACTCCCGAAAGCATAAAAAAAGCAATTGGCGAAATAGAAGTTTTGGCAGCTAAAGAAACTACCAAAGAAGATAAACATTTATTGCGCGCTTTGGCCTACGAGCGCAAAGGTTTGATAGCCTATGCCGAAACTGCTTACACAGCATTGTTGGCCATAAACAGCAAAAGTGCTTACAAAGAACTTTACACAATGTTTCAGATGCGCAACGGTTTGGTAGATTAGTGCAGTACTAAACAGTTACAAAAACTCTTTTCGCTCCTCTTTGGGCGGGCTGATAAAATCTGCAGGATGTTTTTTGAAATAGCTGAGTAATACATTGCTAAGCCCTTGCAAGTTTTTTAACTCCACGCCTCGCGATTTTATTGCAACAATAAATGCCAGCGTGAAACTCACCAAAAAGTTGATGAGGCCAATACCTAAAACGCCAATAAAGCAAATAACATAAGTGTGCCAAGTTAGCAAATGATGTGCTCCCAGAATGCCTATGGCATAGTTTCCGGCTGCAATAGTGATGTGGCGAATATCAAAAGGTAAGCCTAAAATATTACCAAAAAACGCTGCTGTGCCTAAAAAAAAGCCGAGCGCAAAATTGCCAATGAGCGCACCAAAATTATGCTCTACATAAATTGCAATTGTATTTAATCTTTCTGCCGAAAATACGCGCTTCAAAGCGGGATGTTGGCGAATTCGCTCCGGTATTTCTGCGTAAATAACGCGGTTATCCCAATAGCCCGAAATGATGCCACTTATAAACAAAAACACCCCTGTAAAAGCGGCATACAACCACGCTAACGACTTGGTCGGATTTACATCGTCAAGCATTTTTAGTGCTTCCTTTTCGCTTATTAAAGTTGAACCCGTAAGCATTGAAATAAAATAGGCAAACACAAAAGGCAGTGGAAACACAACCAACAAATTGCCAATGAAAGAAATGTTTTGTGAGCGTGCGGTTTGCCCTATCAGCACTGCCAGTCCAAAAAGGTTTCTTTCTCCTTTTTTATCATCTAGCGAAGCTGCAATTTTAGAAGCAGTCATTGCCGGCTGTTTGGTAGCAAGTGCCGAATGTGTAACATGAATAATAATAAATCCCGCTGCATAATTCAACGAAAACAATACCGCCTCCCAAAACGGAGCTGCGTGTGCATGATGAATGAAAATTTTAAGTATCACCACAATCGCAATCACTATGCCACCTTTGCATGAAGCAACAAAAAAACTATTAAACTCTTTTCGGTTCGTGGCAATGTAATGCTCGCCCGACTTGCTTTTATGCTCGGCAATTTGATAACTAAGCAAGCCGAAATTTTGTTGAATCAACTCGCGTACAGCATATCTGTTGGTAACAAAGTAAATGCTTCGTTTAAAAAATGAAACCAAATCAGACATGCTGAAACTACTTTCGGCAAACATGATTGCTGCAATCATTTCCATTCTTTGAAGCTGGCTCTCTAACCTTCGTATTAAAAACGTTTGTTCAACACTAGTGCCATGTACCTTACTCTGAATTTTCAATCGCTCCAAAGCGCCAAAACATTCCTTAATACGAATGCGCAATGTTTGATACAAATTATCTACAACGTCAAAATTTCCATCTCTTAGTGCATCTAAAATCGCATCGGTAGCGGCAGCTTGTTCAGAAAATGTTTCGGCTAATACTTCTACCGGAAGCCGCATGGCTATTGGTTTTTCTAAACCTGCCGATGCTACACGTACCGAAAGCACACTCAGTGCGGTGCACAACTCTTTTTGCACATGAGGCGAGTGCCACTGCACAATAGGCGAAAGCATAGAAAAAAAATCTATCCAAATCTTATCGTCAATTTCATTCAACCATTTATAATCACTCGAAAAGGGAAAAATAGA
>Ga0209573_1004428_pt1 | contig 13845 bp, 9 predicted proteins | sample TNRBio252014_DNA_FD_185870 | JGI IMG/M metagenome (GOLD analysis project Ga0209573, IMG submission 185870) | Wastewater treatment Type I Accumulibacter community from EBPR Bioreactor in Madison, WI, USA - TNR Reactor_6/25/2014_ DNA (SPAdes)... | ecosystem: Engineered > Bioreactor > EBPR >...
GCTTCGGTTGTGGTAAAAGACACCAAAATGGGTACTACTACCGATTTTGATGGAATCTTTACCTTGAGTGTACCGGTCAATGCCAAAACATTGGTTGTTTCTTATTTGGGATATGCTACACAAGAAGTAGCTATAACCAGTGGAGAAATGAGTATTGTTTTAGTAGAAGACCAAAACACTTTGGATGAAGTAGTCATCAACGTGGGTTATGGTAGTCAAAAGAAGAGTGTAGTGACTGGGGCTATTTCTAAGGTTAGTGCTAAAGATTTGGACGCATCTCCAAATAATGGTCGTATTGAACAAGCACTTCAAGGAAAAACAACAGGTGTATTCATTGCATCCAATGCAGGACAACCTGGATCATCTTCAACAATTAGAGTTAGAGGAGTAACCTCATTTAACGGTTATGGAGGAAACAATGTATTATGGGTGGTTGACGGTATTGCAATTAGTGATGATATTGGGTTTTTAAATCAATCGGATATTGAATCAATTGAGGTTTTAAAAGATGCGGCTTCTCTTGCTATTTATGGAGCACGTTCAGCTTCAGGGGTTATTTTAGTTACAACCAAGAAGGGAAAACAAGGTAACATTAAAGTAGGTTATACTGGAAGTTATGGTTATTCTTCACCTGCTAAAACATTAAATATGTTAAATGCACGCGAGTATGCCACAATAATGAACGAAAAAGCTATAGCAGCGGGCCAAAGCCCTGTTTTTTCAGATGTTTCAATCTTTGGAGAAGGAACAGATTGGCAAGATGCTATTTTCAATAAAAATGCTACCCGATATAATCATGAAATTAATATTAGTGGAGGTAATGAAATTTCAAACTTTTATTTATCATTTGGAACACAAGACCAACAAGGTATTGTAATGTCTGACATTTCAAATTACAATAAAAAAAGTATTCGTTTGAATTCCAATCATAAATTATTTAATAAAATAACAATTGGACAATCATTGGGGTATTCTCATCAAAAATCAGTCGGATTAGGCAATACCAACAGTGAATTTGGAGGACCTTTAAGTTCTGCTATAAATCTTGATCCAATAACACCTTTAGTAGAAACAGATCCTATTGAAATAAACGGACCATTGTATACAAATGATTATGTTATAAGAGATGAAAATGGTAATCCTTATGGGATTTCTCCTATAGTAGGACAGGAAATGACTAATCCTTTGGCTTATGCCCAAACCAGAAAAGGCCAAGCTAGTTGGGGTGATGATATTGTAGGAAATGTGTTTTTGGAATATGCTCCAATAGAAGGCTTAAAGATTAAATCTACTTTAGGTACAAAATTGGCTTATTGGGGTTATGAAGGATTTACACCAATTTTTTATCTGAATTCGTCAACCGGAAATCTGGTCAATAATATTACAAGATCAGAAAATAAAATTTTTGCTTGGAACTTGGAGAACACTATTACATATTCCAAACAATTTGGAAGTCATGATTTTACAATTTTATTAGGTCAAGGAGCTTATGAAGATGATAACCCAACAGGATTATCCATTACTCATTCAGGCATACCAACCAACAATTATCAAGATGCTTCTTTTAATTTTGATATTCCAGCCTCTAGCAAAACTGGGTGGGCTTATACAACAGAACCTCACAGAGTTAGTTCTTTGTTTTCAAGATTAAACTATAATTATGATGAAAAATACTTGTTTACTGGAATTATTCGTAGAGATGGTTCATCTAACTTTGGAACCAATAACAAATATGGCGTATTTCCTTCATTTTCTCTTGGTTGGGTTTTATCAAAAGAAACTTTTTGGAAAGATAATAATTATGTTAACCAAGTTAAAATTAGAGGTGGTTATGGTGTAACTGGTAATGATAGAATTGGTAGATTTTCCTATTTATCAACAATAGGTGGTGGAAGAAATTATACAATGGGTATTGATGAATTGATAACCTCAGGGTCTAGTCCAAATGCACCTGCAAATCCAGATTTAAAATGGGAAGAAACCCGTCAAACCAATATCGGTTTTGAAAGTAGAATATTTAACGACTTTAATATCAATTTTGATTGGTTTAACAAAAAAACAGTAGGAATCTTACAACCTGTATCAATTCCAGGTTATGTAGGGTCAACCGGTTTACCTTCAGCAAACGTTGCAGATATGACCAATAAAGGAATTGAAATTGAATTGGGATATAAAAAACGTTTTAATGAAGTAAATTTCTCAGTTAGCGGAAATGTATCAACTTTGAATAATGAAGTTACTTACTTAGGTAATGATATTGATTTCATTACTACTAATACAGCAGGATTCCAATCAATGGGAGCTGTAACAAGAACCGAAGTTGGCCAATCATATAATTATTTTTATGGTTTTGAAACTGATGGAATCTTCCAAAATATGGACGAAGTGAATGCTTATACTAATTCACTTGGAGGATTAATCCAACCAGGTGCTCAACCAGGTGATTTCCGTTGGAAAGATACAGATGGTAATGGTACTATTAGTGATGATGATAAAACTTATTTAGGAAGTCCGATCCCAAAATACACTTTTGGATTGACCTTAAATGCCGATTACAAAGGATTTGATGTTATGGTATTGGCACAAGGTGTAGCAGGAAATAAAATTTTCCAAGGATTGAGAAGGTTAGATATCTTAAACTCAAATTATCAAGACGTTGCATTAACTCGTTGGACAGGCGAAGGTACTTCAAATGATTTTCCTAGATTAACTAATACAGATTCAAATGGTAACTTTGGTAAAATGTCTGATTTTTATTTACAAAAAGGTGATTATTTGAGATTGAAAGTAATCCAATTGGGATATTCAATACCCAAATCATTATCTGATAAAATTGGAGCTGAAAAAGTAAGATTCTCTTTAACAGGAGAAAATGTCTTTACATTTACAAAATATACCGGATATGATCCAGAAATTGGTGGTGATATTTCAGGTATTGATAGAGGTTATTATCCACAAGCCCGAACGTTCTTGTTTGGAGCCAATTTCCAATTCTAAAAACAATATTAATTATGAGAAATTTTAAATTATATTCCATACTGACTTTGCTAAGCATAGCTTTTATTGCTTCTTGTAGCAAAGATTTTATTGAAGTAGCTCCAGAAGGTAAGCCATTGGAAGAGTTATACTATCAAAATGAAAATGAAGCTTTTTCAGCCTTAATAGCTGTTTACGATGTTACTCGTAAAAACTCTGGAGGTTTTGAAAATATGATTACGATGATGAATGCCGGTTCTGACGATCATTTTGCCGGTGGTGGAGGTGCAACAGATGGAGTAGGCATTCAGTCCTTTTCAAATTATACTGAAAGCCCTACAACAATTCCTGCTAGTTTTTGGAATGATCATTATCAAGGGATATTTAGAGCCAATATTTTATTGCAAAAATTACCTGCAGTTGATATGAGTGATGCATTAAAAAGTCGTTTTGCTGCTGAAGCCAAAGCTTTAAGAGCCTTGTATTACTTTAATTTGGTAAGAATGTTTAAGAATATTCCATTAATATTAGAACCTTTGACACCAACCAATATGTATGAAGTTCTACAAGCAAGCCCAGCGGATGTATATACTCAAATTGAAAATGACTTAATAGAAGCCATCAATGATTTGCCAATTAGTTTACCTAGTTCTGAAATAGGACGTTTGAACAAAGGAGCAGCCCAAGCATTATTAGGAAAAGTATATTTATATGATGGAAAAAACAGCCAAGCAGCTGCTATATTAGCCGAAGTAAACGGAACTCCAGGAAGTCCAAATCAATATGGCAATTATTTATTATCTAATTACAATGATTTATGGGTAGTTAATAATAAATTTAATGCAGAGTCTATTTGGGAAGTTGCACATGCTAGTACGGGTAGCTCTCATTGGGGAGTTTGGGGATCTGGGTCAGATGAAGGAAACTCAGTCAATGTAATGGTTGGTCCTAGAGGATATGTAAAAATTGGTTCTACGGCGCCTTCTTTACCGGACGGATGGAGTTTTTGCGTAATAACCCAAGATTTATACAACGTGTTGAATGGAGATCCTAGATTTGGAGCAACCATATTGGATTTAAAAGCACTTAAAATAGCTGGTGAAGCAGACTATATTGCTGGATATCAAGACACTGGTTATTTTTTGAATAAATTTTTACCTAGATCAAGTGATGTATCAACTGGAACAGGTGATGCAGTTTTAAACTATCGTCAAAACACATATATCATTCGTTTAGCAGATACATATTTATTGGAAGCCGAAGCATTAGGTGGAAATGGGACAAGAGCTCAAGCTCTTTTAGATGCCGTTCGCTCAAGAGTTGGTTTGCCTTCTATACCTGTATCAATGGCAGCAATTAAAGCCGAAAGAAGAAAAGAATTGGCAGGAGAAGGTCATCGTTTCTTTGATTTGGTGAGATGGGGAGACGCAGCATCTGTATTATCCAGTAGAGGATTTGTTTCTGGGAAACACGAAATTTTTCCTATTCCCTATTTAGAATTGGAAAATACACAAATAGTTCAAAATCCTAATTATTAATATTTCTTAGATAAAAAACAAATAAATATTAACAGATGAAAAAAATATTTTTAAATAATAACTTCCTTATTATGGCTATCGCTTTAATAAGTATCATTACATTCAATTCGTGTAGTGACAAAGAAAATTATACTCTAGGGGAATTGCCAAATGCCGATTTTACTTTTACTCCTTCGGCTACTAATGCCAATTTAATCGTTTTTACGAATACTTCAACTTCAGTTGGAATGGCATATTGGGAAATTCCCGGATTGAATTTAACTACTGCAGATTTAAAAGGAGATGAAGTAAGTGCCACCTTTACTTTTTCGGGCACTTACCCGGTTACTTTTTATTTATTAGGACAAGGTGGAATGACTAAAGTAACTAAAAATGTTACAATTAATCAAAATGATCCCAATGCTTGTAATGGCACTGTAATAGGTTTTTTAACAGGTTGTGGAACTAAAACGTGGAAAATGAATCCAGCTCCCAATGCTTTTTGGGTTAGTGAATGGGCTGGTGGAGATGGTTCATGGTGGGCTAGTGATGCCAATTCAGTTACAGAAAGACCTTGCGCTTTTAATGATGAACATACTTTTGTGTTTAACGCAGCTGGTGATTTTATTTTTGATGATAAAGGTGATTTTTATTCAGATGGGTATTTAGGAAATAGTCCGAATAATTCATGTCAATCTAGTTCGAATTACACTGCTGAACAAGCGCCTTGGGCATCAGGGAACTTTAAATACGTCGTAATTCCTACAGGAGGATATTATGGATTGGGTCAAATCAAATTAATTGGTTTGGGGGCTCATATTGGTATTCAAAAAGCGATTAATAATAATGAAATAACCTCAGGAGCAACAGCTACTAGTATCACATATGATATTAAAAGCATGGTTCATGATCCCGCTGGATATGATTTATTAACTATTACAATGCATTATGCAAGTTGGAGTGCCACTCAAGGATGGTGGACCTATACGCTCAGATCTTATTAATTTTTTTGAATTAGCCCTTGGTTTAACTGAGGGCTAATTCTTATTTATTTTATCAGAAACCAACAAAATGAAAAATATAATTTTGTTTTTTGGGTTGGTCATTGTTTTATTTAATGGTTGTACTAAACCATCTAATAACGAACCCGAAAATAATACCCCTTCAAACCTCAATATCATCATAACCCGACAAGGTGAATCAGCAACTTTTCCCAATGGAGATGGTAGCGGCGTTATCAATATGACTATTACGGCCGATAATGCTACTTTATATAAGGTATTGGTCAATTCTGAATTAATAGAATCTACTACAGGAATCGTTTCGTATACTTTCAATGAAATGGGAACGCGTTCTTATACCATTCACGTTTCTGCTTATAATGGGTCGCAATTTATTTCCGATTCCCGAACCATTTCTGTTTACGTGGCTCCTGCTTTAGTTTGGAGCGATGAATTCAATACCGATGGGGCTCCCGATTCCAATAAATGGGGCTATAATACCGGAACCGGAACTTCAGGTTGGGGAAATAATGAATTACAATATTATACCAATCGTCCTGAAAATGTCATCGTTGAAAGTGGATTACTCAAAATCAAATTGATCAAGGAAGATTATATGGGTAGTGCTTATACTTCAGCTCGCTTATTGAGCCAAGGTAAATATGATTTCAAATATGGAAAAATTGAATTCAGAGCCAAACTTCCTGCCGGTGGTGGCACTTGGCCCGCACTTTGGATGCTTGGGGCTAATATTGGAACCGCTAGTTGGCCCGATTGTGGTGAGATTGATGTAATGGAACACGTTGGCAATCAATTGAACAAAATCTACGGTTCGCTGCATCATCCGGGTCATTCAGGTGGAAATTCTGATGGAGCAACTACAATGATTTCCAATGCAACTACCGAATTTCATATTTATACTACCGAATGGACTTCAAGTACCATTAAATTTTACGTAGACAATCAATTGTATTATACTTTTACTAATAGTGCCAGTTTGCCTTTCAATCAAAAATTCTTTATCATCATGAATTGCGCTATGGGTGGTAATTTTGGTGGTACCGTCGATCCTGCCTTTACTACTGCAACACTTGAGGTAGATTATGTAAGAGTATATCAATAATGAATGCCTTTTTATAACCCCTAATAATTGGAAGTTTATGTATTATAGGTTTATTTATATTGGATTTTTAATGCTTAGTTTAAGTTTTGCATGTAAAACCAAACAAATCAAAAACGTTTCTGAAACGACACCTTACCAATTGATTTGGTCTGATGAATTTGATATTGATGGATTACCTCAGTCCACACATTGGACTTTTGAGGAAGGTGGACATGGATGGGGAAATAATGAAAAACAGTTTTATTTAAAAAACAGCCTTGAAAATGCTTATGTGAAAGAGGGGAAGTTGTATATAGTCGCTTTGCCCAAAAAATACGAGAACAATAATTATACTTCAGCCAAATTGACTACTTACCAAAAGTTGGATTTGCAATACGGTAAAATTGAAGTCAGAGCTCAATTACCTCGTGGGAAAGGCACTTGGCCTGCCATTTGGATGTTGCCTGAAAGCATACAAAATGGAACTGAAGGTTGGCCGGCTTGTGGGGAGATTGACATTATGGAACACGTGGGAAAAGATCCCAATGTGGTGCATCATTCCTTGCATACCGAACTGTATAACCACATCAAAAATACCCAAATAACCTATTTTGAAAAATACGAAGATTTGTTTGACACCTTTCACACCTACGAAATAGAATGGACAGACCAAAAGATTTCCTTTTATGTCGATGGTTTGAAAAAATATGAAGCTTTTAAAGGACAAGATGGCAAAGATATGACCAATGCCGGTTGGCCTTTTGACAAACCTTATTATCTCATCTTAAATCTCGCCATTGGTGGTAATTGGGGTGGAGAAATTGATGACTCCATTTTCCCGGCTCAATTGGTCATCGATTATGTCAGAGTGTATCAAATAAAGAAATAAAATATGCCATTCAAATCCATCCTATCCTATATTCTTTTTTTCTTTGTCGTAGGCGTTCATAGTCAAAATTTGACTTTGATGACTTACAATATGAGATTGGATATTGCCGTTGACGGTGATCAAGATTGGTCACATCGTAAAGATTTTTTTACCGGTCAAATAAATTTTTACGAACCTGATATTTTCGGGGTTCAAGAAGCTACACCTACTCAAGTTACCGATTTGTCTCTTTTATTAACCGAATATGCTCACGTTGGAGTAGGAAGAGAAGGTATAAGTAAAGGAGAATCATCTAATATTTTTTACAAAAAAGATCGTTTTAAAGTATTGCGACAAGATACTTTTTGGCTTTCTGAAACGCCCGATAGCATTTCCAAAGGATGGGATGCCGCTTATCATAGAGTTTGCACGTATGCTTTGTTTAAAGATTTGAAAACTAAGGCTAAATTTTGGGTTTTTAATACACACTTAGATCATGTGGGTGAAATAGCCCGAACCAAAGGAATTGAACTCATCCTTTCAAAAATCAAGGAACTCAATACCCAAAACTTTAGTGTTTTTTTTATGGGTGATTTCAATTCAACACCCGAATCTGCACGTATCCAAAGTTTAAAGCAACTGATGAATGATACCAGCGATATTTCTGAAACCAAACATTTTGGTCCATCCGGAACTTTCAATGGATTTAAACACGATGTTCCGGTAACAACCTTAATAGATTATATTTTTATTTCCAAAGAATCTGCTTTTAAAATTATCAAACATGCGACTTTGAGCGACTCCATCGATTTAAAATATCCATCCGACCATTTACCGGTTTACATTGAAGTACTCATTTCAAAATAATAATTAACCATAAAATCACAACCTTGAAAATATATAAATTCATTTCTGCTCTCACCTTCATGCTCATGGGCATTTTGTCGAGTTGCCAGCCATCAACGCCTGATGATGACCCTAACCCCAATCCCCAACCCGAAAATGAAGTGGATTTTTGGTTGACCAAAGCCGATCAAACGATTAAATTGGAAAAACAAGCCACCATCATGGCTTTTGGAACCAATTCCAACATTTATCCCTTTGTAGAAGTTTACGATTCTCAAGTTTTTCAAACGGTTGACGGATTCGGGTATTCGTTGACGGGAGGTAGTGCTGAAGTGATTAATTCACTAAGTACTTCCAAAAAAGCATTGCTGTTGCAAGAATTGTTTGGTACCCAAAGCACCAGTATATCCATAAGTTATTTACGCATCAGTCTTGGCGCATCCGATCTCAATGCTACGCCGTTTTCTTATGACGATATGCCGGTAGGTCAAACAGATGTCAACCTGACCCAGTTTTCTTTAAATCCCGACATGACCCATCTCATTCCCTTGTTGAAAGAAATTATTTTGATTAATCCTCAAATCAAAATCATGGCATCACCTTGGTCGCCTCCAACTTGGATGAAGGATAATGCTTCATTTGTAGGTGGTAGTTTAAAACCTGAATATTATGGAGTATACGCTCAGTATTTTGTAAAGTATATACAACAAATGCAGGCACAAGGCATTCCCATTGATGCTATAACTCCTCAAAACGAACCTTTACATCCGGGCAATAATCCCAGCATGTTGATGAGTGCAACCCAACAAGCTGATTTTATAAAAAATCACCTCGGACCTGCTTTTCAAACAGCCGGTATCGCAACCAAAATTATCATCTATGACCACAATTGTGACAAACCCGAATATCCCATAACGGTTCTCAATGATGCTACAGCCAAAGCTTTTATCGATGGTTCTGCTTTCCATTTATATGCTGGTGACATCAGTGCTTTGTCAACCGTTCACAATGCACATCCTACTAAAAACCTATATTTTACAGAACAATACACGGCTTCTACAGGTCAATTTGGTGGAGATTTAACCTGGCATCTCAAAAATGTCATCATCGGATCCATGCGCAATTGGAGTAAAAATGCATTGGAATGGAATCTAGCTAATAACGTAAATTTTGGACCCCATACCGATGGGGGTTGTACTACTTGTAAAGGTGCTATAACAGTTAATAGTAGCGAGAATTACACGCGCAATGTGAGTTATTACATCATTGCACATGCTTCCAAATTTGTTCCTGCCGGTTCTGTGAGAATTGCTTCCAATATTTCCGGAAATATCAGTACCGTAGCCTTTAAAACGCCTGCCGGAAAAAAGGTTTTAATAGCTGTTAACACCGGAGCCGTTTCAGAAATATTCAATATAAAATTTAACGACAAATGGACCACGACTTCTCTGCAAGCTGGAGATGTAGGTACTTATATTTGGTAAACCTTCTAATCTTTTTTTATGAAACTTCATTTTGTAAATATCTTAATTTTAACAACAACCGTTTCTTTGTTTTATTTTTCTTGTGCCCAAAAGACAGAAACAAAATCGACTCAATCCAATAATTCTTACCAAGTTAAAGGCAAAACCGTTCAAGTATACACAACTGCCGATAGTACTGATTTGAAAATCTCACTTACGGATACTTTGAGTTTTTCCGATTTAAAACAACCTTTGGAAACGCAAACTTGTATTTTTGTCAATCCTGATAAACAATTCCAAACTTTTATGGGTATTGGTGGCGCCATAACCGATGCTAGTGCTGAAGTATTTGCCAAACTTTCTCCCGAAAAGCAAACCGAATTTTTGAATGCATATTTTGATGAGAAAGTCGGAAATGCCTATAAGATTATCAGAACCAATATGAATAGTTGTGATTTTAGTTCGGCTAGTTATACCTACATACAAGAAGGGGACAAAGCCTTACAAACTTTTAACATTGCACCCGATAAGAAATTCAAGATACCTATGATTAAAAGAGCGATGGAGAAAGCTGTAAATGCCAATTTTTATATCAGCCCATGGAGTCCACCTGCCTTTATGAAAGACAATAAAGATATGTTGCACGGTGGTAAATTACTCCCTGAATTTTATCAATCTTGGGCAGATTATTACGTTAAATTCATTCAAAGTTATGAAAAAGAAGGTATTCCCGTTTGGGGATTAACCATCCAAAATGAACCCATGGCCAAGCAAATATGGGAATCTTGTATCTATACGGCTGAAGAAGAACGAGATTTTTTGAAAAATTTCTTAGGCCCAACTTTGGAAAAAGCCAAAATGGGTGATAAAAAAATAACCGTATGGGATCACAACCGAGATTTAATGAGTCAACGTGCCGATATCATCCTCAATGATCCCGATGCCGCCAAGTATGTTTGGGGCGTAGGTTTTCATTGGTATGAAGATTGGAGTGGTGGCAAACCCATGTTCCAAAATGTGGGAATTGTGAATAAAAACCATCCCGAAGTCAATTTGATGTTTACCGAAGGTTGTGTCGAAAGTTTTGATGCCTCTCAATACCAATTGTGGAAAAATGGAGCCGAATACGGCATTTCCATGATAAATGATTTCAATAACGGTACCGTAGCTTGGACTGATTGGAACATCCTTTTGGATCAAAATGGAGGGCCCAACCATGTGAAAAATTTCTGTTTTGCGCCCATTCACGCCGACATTACAACGGGTGATTTAATTTATACGCCTTCTTATTATATCATAGGACATTTTTCAAGATTTATTAAACCAGGAGCCAAAAGAATCAGTAGTGTAGCCAGTAGAAGTAGTTTGTTGTCCACTTCTTTTCTCAATCCCGATGGTAAAGTGGTTACGATTGTCATGAATGTTGGAAATGAAAAAACCAACTATTTTTTAAGTATAGGTACAAGTGCAACCGAGTTAACAATTTTACCTAATGCCATTCAAACTTTAGTTTATTAGAAATGAAAAAACACATCATTCATATAATAAGTTTATTTGTTGGAGTAGTTTCTTTTGCGCAAACCCAAAACATAGACCAAAAAGTAGAGGAGTTACTTCAAAAAATGACTTTGGAGGAAAAAATTGGGCAACTCAATCAATATTCAAGTGATTGGAACCAAACGGGTCCTATGACCATCAATCCCAATAAACAAACCGAAATAAAAAATGGTCAAATCGGATCGATGTTGAATGTGATAGGGACAACCTATACCCGTCAATATCAAGAATTGGCGATGCAATCCAGACTTAAAATTCCTTTGTTATTTGGATTGGATGTGATTCATGGTTACAAAACTACTTTTCCCATACCTTTGGCTGAAGCAGCAAGCTGGGATTTACCTGCTATCGAACTCAGTGCACGTGTTGCAGCTACTGAAGCTGCAGCGGGTGGTATTCATTGGACTTTTGCTCCTATGGTGGACATAACCCGTGATCCACGTTGGGGTAGAGTCATGGAAGGTGCTGGTGAAGATACTTATTTGGGTTCTAAAATAGCCTATGCACGTGTTAAAGGATTTCAAGGCGACGGATTGGGTAATCTCAATTCTGTGATGGCTTGTGCCAAACACTTTGCTGCTTATGGTGCTGCCGTTGGCGGAAGAGATTACAATTCAGTAGATATAAGTGAGAGAATGTTGTGGGAAACTTACCTTCCTCCATTTAAAGCAGCTGTTGATGCAGGTGCCGCTACTTTTATGAATTCTTTCAACGACATCAATGGCATACCCGCAACCGGAAATGCTTATATCCAAAGAGATATTCTCAAAGGTAAATGGAACTTCCAAGGCTTTGTCGTATCCGATTGGGGCTCAATAGGTGAAATGATCAACCATGGTTATGCCAAAGACTCCAAAGACGCAGCCTATCTTGCTATCATAGCCGGAAGTGATATGGATATGGAAAGCAATGCCTATCGCTATAATTTGGCGCAATTGGTACAGGAAAACAAAGTGTCTATCACTTTGATTGACGATGCCGTACGCAGAATTTTACACAAAAAATTTGAATTAGGTTTATTTGAAGATCCCTACAGATACGCTGATCCTGCCAGACAACAAGAAGCATTAATCAATCCGGAACACACCAAAATAGCTAGAGAAGTAGCAGCCAAAAGTGTCGTTTTACTCAAAAACGAAAAACAAATATTACCTTTATCCAAAGACCTCAAAACCATAGCGTTTATAGGCCCAATGGTCAAACTCAAAAGAGCCAATCACGGTTTTTGGGCCATCGATTTAAAAGAGATAGATTCTTCGTATATCGTTTCACAATGGGAAGGATTACAAAATAAAGTAGGTAAAAATACCAAATTGTTATACGCCAAAGGTTGTGACATCGAAAGTACCGATAAATCAGGTTTTGCTGAAGCTGTTAAAACAGCCAAGAAAGCCGATGTAGTGATAGTGAGTATTGGAGAAAGACACAATATGAGTGGTGAAGCCAAGAGTAGAAGTAATATTGGACTTCCCGGTGTACAAGAAGATTTATTGAAGGAATTGCAAAAAACGGGGAAACCCATCGTGGTATTGATCAATGCCGGCCGTCCACTCGTATTCAATTGGACAGCCGATCATATGTCAACCATTTTATATACTTGGTGGCTGGGAAGTGAAGCCGGAAATGCCATTGCCGACGTGTTGTTCGGTGATTACAATCCGTCTGGAAAATTGCCGATGACTTTTCCACGAGATGAAGGTCAGATTCCTATTTATTACAACCATTACAGTACAGGTCGTCCCGCTAAAGATGATCAGGATAAAATTTATGTTTCGTCCTATATAGATTTACTCAATTCCCCCAAATTTCCTTTCGGATTTGGTTTGAGTTATACTACATTTCAATATTCCGATTTAAAATTATCTCAAAATCAAATGCAAATAGATGGAAGTATTGACGTGGAAATGAAAATCACCAATACCGGAAAATATGCAGGTGCTGAGGTAGTACAATTGTACATCAAAGATATTGTGGGCTCCGTAGTGAGACCTATTTTAGAATTGAAAGACTTTCAAAAAGTGAATCTTGCTCCGAGCGAAACCCAAACCTTACATTTCAAAATAGATAAAGAAAAGCTATCCTTTTTCAATCAAAAATTGGATTGGGTAGCCGAACCAGGTTCATTCGAACTCATGATTGGGGCTTCTTCTGCCGATATACGTTTAAGAGCCAACTTTGAATTAACCAACTAAAAACCCATTTCAAAGTACCCATTGATGAGTCGAATGCGTTCATTAGATGTTTATTTAGTTTAACTCACGCTTTAATTTTTTCATTACATTTCATTTTTACATTAATTATTGCTTTATCTTAATTGTGTTTACACAATATTTTGAAATCTAACCCATCTTTTTTTAGATGGGTTTTTTTTATGATATGATCATATTATTTAGGGTCTGCTGAGAAAGTATAATCATTCTGAAAATCAAAGACATATTAGTATATTTGTGCAATTAAGTGCAAGGAAATATGCAAAATACTCGAAAAAAGCGTGCACATACTCCAGCGTATGTGA
>Ga0209573_1004429_pt1 | contig 13840 bp, 12 predicted proteins | sample TNRBio252014_DNA_FD_185870 | JGI IMG/M metagenome (GOLD analysis project Ga0209573, IMG submission 185870) | Wastewater treatment Type I Accumulibacter community from EBPR Bioreactor in Madison, WI, USA - TNR Reactor_6/25/2014_ DNA (SPAdes)... | ecosystem: Engineered > Bioreactor > EBPR >...
CAGGAGTGCAAGGGTGGCGGGGGCAGCGAAGAGCCGGATCGATCGGAACATCCTCGGCGAGAATAAACCGCTCCGGGGGATACCCGCACTCCCCGGTGCTGGTAAAGTCGGGGTACCGGCCCACTCAACAGAGACGCCCGAGGTCGCCATGTCGGGGCACCGGAGGCAAGAAGGAGCGACGATGTCGCAGAGAGCTGCCACCCGCGGGTTCTTCCTCTGCATTCTCGCGGTCTTCACGGCCCTTCGCGCAGGGGCGCAGGCTCAGGGCCAGGGAGAGATTACGTTCTCGCCCAATAACGTGACGTTCGGGGTGGGGGAGGCGTCTCCCCTCATTACGGCTCATATCGAATTCCCGGTTGGGGGATCGTACCCGGGCGGTACCCAGACGCTCCAGATCAACGGGGGCGACGGACTTCCCTACGGACTGACGACGGAGCCGGCGAACCTCACGTATACGGCCGCCCCCGGGCAGACTTCGGCGAACGTCACTTTCCGTCTCGTCGCGGCACCGTTCGCCTACCCGGGCGGCTGGGAGCTGTCGTTCTCCAACACGCCGGAGTTCTCCTACGGGCTCCTCAACTACGTCATCGAGCCGCTCTCGGTCGTACCGTCCTCCGTGACGGTAACCGCCGGGACGACGTCCGCGAACCTGACGGCGACGGCGGGCTACGTCGAGGTGACTCCGACCGGGCCGCAGCAGCTCGTCTTTTCGGGGCTTCCGGCGGGCGCCACGCCCGCGCCGTCACCGGTCACGTTCACCGTGCCGGGGCAGCAGAGTCACGCCGTCGTCAGCTTCCGCATCGCCGTGAACGCGTCGACCCGTGCGGGAACGTACCAGGTCAACGTCCAGACGAGCCCGTACGCAACCGGGTCGGACACCTTCACCCTCGTCGTGAGACGTCTCGGATCCTTGGGCGCGGTCGTCGAAAAGGCCTCGGTGGACGCCTGCCCCGGGGGTCCTCCCGTGCAGAACTCCGTCACCATCTCGGCCCTCGGGGGATACACGGGCTCACCCACGGTCACGTTCCCGTCGCTTCCGTCCGAGCTCAATGTCACGCCGTCCACGATCCCGGTCGGCGCCCTTCCCCCGGACCGGACCGTATCTTTCGAGGTCACCGCCCTTCCCGGGGCATCGCCGGGGCCGAAAGTCGTGAACGTGCTCGCGAGCGACCCGGGCGGGCCGTTCGGAGTCACGAGCTTCGTCGTGAACGTCGGGGCCTCCGACTACGTCCCGGTCTTGACTCCCGCGACGATCGAGCTCACTTCGGGGGGCGAGCCGGTGGCGGTCACGGCGTCGCTGGCTCCTGGCGCCTGCTCGCCGCCGTCCTTCATCACCGTCACACCGACCGGGTTGCCGGCCGGTGTCACCGTGACGCCCGCCTCGGCCGACCTCCTGGCTCCTTCGTACACTCCGGTCGTCTTCCTGTTCTCCGCCGCCTCCTCGGTTCCCGCGGGGAGCGTGGATGCCACGTTCATCTTCACCCCGTCCACGGGAACGCCGAAGACGACGACGACCCCTGTCTCCGTCGTACGGACCGGACAGATCGGCGTCGCTGTCGAACGCGCTGCCATGGACGTCTGCCCGGGAGGGACCGGTGGCGCAAACTCGCTGATCATCACTCCTCTGGACGGCTATTCGGGCACGCCAACCGTGACGTTCCCGACCCTGCCCGAAGGTCTGACGGTGACGCCGGCGACGATCCCGGTCCCGGCGATGCCGCCGGCCCGAACCGTGTTTTTCGACGTGACGGCCGCCCCCGGCACTCCGTCCGGTCCCGCGACGGTGACCGCACTGGTGAGCGACGCACGCGGCATGACCGCCACCGCGACGTTCACCGCCAACGTCCTGCCGCCGGCCTTCACTCCGGCGACGGCTCCGTCGGCCGTCACTCTGAATGCGGGGGGATCGGCAGCCACGGTCACCGTTTCGCTCGTCGCCGGGGATTGCGCCCCGACCTCCGACGTCACCGTGACCCCGTCCGGGGTGCCGCCCGGGGTCACGGTGACGCCCGCGTCCGGCCTCATCGTTCCTCCCACCTTCGGCCCGGTCGCGTTCTCCTTCCAGGCCTCCTCCTCGGCCGCGCCGGGATCGTCGACGATCGTCTTCACGTTCCGGACGGGCGAGGGCACCGCGAGGACCGCGAGCGCCGTGATCACGGTGTGCGGTCCTCCGGCGGCACCCGTTTCGCCGGTCGTGAGGCCGCGGGGAAATCCACAGGGACCCGTCACGGCGACGGACTTCCTCGCCCTCGGGTGGGGCGCTCCGGCTTCCGGGTTCGCTCCGACGCGCTACGAGTGGAGGATCAACGGAGGCTCCTGGAACTCCGTTGCGGGGACCTCGGCGTCGGCGCCGCCGCGCGGGGCGATCGACCCGGTGCAGCTCTTCGTCCGCGGCTTCGCGTGTGACCCCGAGAAGGGGCCGGGAGCGGAAGCGGCGAGCCCCGTTTACGCTCTCGCGGCACCCGTCGCGAGCTTCGCCGTTCCCGCCTCGATCGTGGCGGGCCAGGCCGTGACGTTCACCGACACGTCGTCGCCGCAGGCGACGAGCTGGCTCTGGTTCCCGGGTGACGGGACGGCCGCGACGACGGTTCAGTCGCCCACCGTGACGTTCCCGGCGGCCGGTCCGAAGGTCATCGTCCTCGTCGCCTCCAACGGCTCCGGCTCGTCCTCCAAGGCGACGACCATCAACGTGCTCCCGGCTTCGGCGGTGCGTTCGGCAACGGGCTACGCCGTCCGGTCGCTGGAGCGCGAGCCCGACGGCCGGCTCGCGCTCGGACGCGTCGAGGTCGAGCCCGGAACGACGCTTCTCCTGCGCCGACTCCAGGGCGAGGGGGAGGCTGTTGCGTTCCTTCGTTTCGTCGACTCCGACGGAAAGGTCATCCTGGAGCGCCGGCTGGTCCTGGCCGCGGGAGAAGAGGCCCGCCACGACCTCTCGGCCTGGGGCGCCACCGGCACGCTTCGCGTCGAGCTGGTCGGTCCGGACGGCCTCGAGGCGGCCGTCGAGGAGATGTCCGTTCCCTTCGGCGCGCCGGAGATGCCCGTGACGCCGCGGCGCCCGCGGAGCGCCGCGATCCGCTGAACCAGGAGGGGACCGGGTCGTCGACCGTCAGAGGCGGACGACGACCCGGTTTCGTCCGGCGGACTTCGCCTCGTACATCAGGCCGTCGGCCCTCTTGAGGATGTCGGCGATCTCTTCGCCCTTCCTCACGAGGGTCGCGCCGATCGAGACCGTCACCTTCAGCGCCCCGTCCGCCAGCGGCAGCTCGGAGTGCTCGACGAGGCGCCGGGCCCTGTCGGCGACGAGCGGGAGGTTGAAGTCGGTCACGTTCGCCAGGAGGACGACGAACTCCTCGCCTCCCCACCGCCCGACGAAGTCGAGGGAACGGGCCGAGCGGGCGAGCGTCGCTGCGACCATCTTCAGGACGGCGTCGCCCGTGTCGTGGCCGTGGGCGTCGTTGACCTCCTTGAAGCGGTCGACGTCGACGAAGAGGACGCCGAACCGGAAGCCGTAGCGCGTCAGCTCGGCCATCTTCTCCTCGAGGACGACCTCGGCGTAGCGCCGGTTCCCGATTCCCGTGAGCGGGTCGAGGAAGACGATCTCCGTCAGCTCTTCGACCCTGCGGATCGCCTCCATCCGCTCGGTCTGGTCGGTGAAGACCTCGACCGCGCCGACCACGGCTCCCGCGGCATCGCGGACGGGGACGACCTCGACGCGGACCGGGACGCGGTGTCCGGCCCGGTGGGGGAGGAAGACGTCTGCCATGTGCGCCTTCCCGTCGGCGAGCGCGGCCGAGATGGGGCAGCCGTTCCGGCAGAGCTCGTTCCCCTCGGCGTCCACGTGCCTGAGGACGGCCTCGGGGCAGGCCCGGCCGATGACGTCGCGGGGCGCCCAGCCCGTGATGGACTGGGCGCCCCGGTTCCAGAACGTGATCTTCCTGTCGCGGTCGACGAAGTAGACGCCGTCGTTGAGGTGGTCCAGCAGCTCCTGCGTGAAGCCCTCGGGAAGTATCACGCGGCGTTCTTCCCCGGCCTCAGAACGGAGGATTGAAGACCTTCAGGACCTGCTCGGTCGTCAGGCCCTCGTACCCCACCATGGCCTTCGTCCTCTGCGCCTCGAGCCTGTCGAGAAGAGATGGCTCGTGCGCCTCGTAGAGGACGCCGGTCGTCAGGACGTCGGTCTCCCGCGTGAACGAGAAGGCGGCGGACCGGTTGTGCCGGTCGTAGCCCTCGGGGAGGCTCCTCAGCTTCGCCTTCATCACCTTGAACTGGTCGTCGCCGCGCCACGTGACGCACGGGGACATGACGTTCAGAAAGGCGAAGCCGTGGTGGCTCATCCCGGCGACCATGAGGTCGACGAGGCTCTTCATGTCGCCGGAGAAGCCGCGCGCGACCCACGTGGCGCCGAACGAGATCGCGAGCTCGCACGGGTCGACGGAGGGTTCGGGGTTCCCGAAATAGGTCGACTTGGTCTTGTCCCCCGTCGGGGTCGTCGGCGCCGCCTGCCCCTTCGTAAGCCCGTAGATCTCGTTGTCCATCAGGACGTAGAAGATGTCGAGATTCCGGCGGGAGGCGTGGAGGAAGTGGTTGCCGCCGATGGCGAGCCCGTCGCCGTCGCCCCCTACAGCCACGACGTTGAGCTCGGGCTTGGCCACCTTGATCCCCGTGGCGATCGGGAGCGCGCGCCCGTGGACGCTGTTGAAGCCGTAGGCCTCGACGTAGCCCGGGAGGCGCGAGGAGCAGCCGATGCCGGAGACGACGACTGTGTTCCAGGGCTCGAGCTGCAGCTCGGCCATCGCCCGGTACATCGCGGAGACGACGCCGAAATCGCCGCAGCCGGCGCACCAGACGGGCTTGAGGTCGCTCTTGTAGTCGCCCGGCTGGAAGCGGGGCAGGGCGGGGGTTTCGACGACGCTGCTCACGCGGTCACCTCCTCGCGGGCGCCGGCTTCCGAGAGGACGCTCTCGATGCGGCTCTTCACTTCGGTCACGGAGAGGTTCATGCCGCCCGACCGCGAGAAGACGCGCGTTCCGGCGGGGAGATCGACGATGGTCCGCAGATAGTGGTAGAGCTGCCCGACGAAGTTCACCTCGATGAAGACGAGCGTCTTCACGCTCGCCATGTACTCGAGGAGGGCCTTCTTCGGGAACGGCATGATGATGCGCGGAACGAAGGCCGAGACGCTGACGCCCCTGGCCGCGAGCTCCTTCATCGCCTCTTCGACCGGCCCCTTCGAGGAGCCCCAGCAGACGATGCCGATGTCGGCCCTTTCGGGGCCGAGGTGGACGAAGAGCGGGTACTTCTCCTCGACGAACTCGAGCTTCTTGAACCTCTTCCTGCTCATCTTCTCGTGCATGACGTGCGAGGAGGCGGGGCGCGCCGTCTCGTCGTGCTCGAGGCCATTCGTCTGGTAGATCCCGCCCTGGGTCCCGGGGGCGCTCATCGGCGAGACGCCCGTGGGGGTCTGGGCGTAGCGCTTGTAGTCGGCGAGCTCCTCGGCGTTGGGCGTCCGGCGGTCGATGACCTCGTGGACGAGGTTCGCCTTCTCGACGGTCTGACGGCTCTGTCCGATCGCCTGGTCGGAGAGGATGATGACGGGGAGCTGCGTCTCCTCGGCGATGTTGAACGCGTCGACGGTAGCGTGGAAGCAGTCCTCCACGTCGGTCGGCGCCAGGACGATGCGCGGCATGTCGCCGTGCGAGCCGAAGACGGCGAGGTAGAGGTCCGACTGCTCCGACTTCGTCGGAAGGCCCGTCGACGGGCCTCCGCGCTGGACGTCGAGGATGACCGTGGGGATCTCGGCCATCGAAGCGAGGCCGAGCATCTCGGCCATGAGGGAGAGGCCCGGCCCGGACGTCGACGTCATCGACTTCACGCCGGCGAAGGAGCCGCCGATGATGGCGCCGAGGGCCGAAAGCTCGTCCTCGGTCTGGACGATCCGGCCGCCGGAGCGGGGGAGCCACTCCGAGAGAAAGTGGAGGACCTCGGAAGAGGGCGTGATCGGGTAGCCGGCGAAGAAGCGGCAGCCGGCGTGAAGGGCCGCGACGGCACAGGCCTCGTTGCCCGTCATGACGAGCTTGGGGGCGGTGACGGTGTACTCGAGCCTGCGGGCCGAGACGTCGATGCCGAGGGACTGCGCGAACTCGCGCCCGGCGATGAAGCCCTTCAGGTTCGCCTCGAGGACCCCGGCCTTCTTCTTCCCGAACTTGAACTCGACGGCCTTCCTCACCGACTCCGGCGGAATCCCGAAGAGCTCGGCCAGGATGCCCAGGGTGACGATGTTCTTGGCGGCCTTCGTTCCGGTCGCCTTCGTGGCGAGCTCGATGAAGGGCACGGGGATCCACGTCGCCTTCTCGGCGGCAGGGATGACCACGTCCGAGATGGGCGTCGAATCGGCGGCCTCGTAGAGGATGACCGCATCGGCCTTCGGCACGACCTCGCCCTTGAAGCGGGTGAAGTCGGCCCAGTTGAAGACGACGAGGACGTCGACGGCGTCTCCCTGCGCGGAGATCGGCTCGGCCGACATCCGGAGGGTGCAGGACGACTCGCCTCCGCGGATCTGCGGCCCGTAGGCCTCCACCTTGATGACGTTCAGGCCATCGCGGGCGCCGGCCTGGGCCATCATTTCGCCCATCGTCACGACGCCGTCGCCGCCCGATCCGATCATCGCGAGCGTGAGGTCTCTCGTAGGCATCTCGGAACCCTCCACGGGCCGCCTCGCGGCCCCAAAACAGTCGCCGGAGTCTCTCCCTGTCGCGCGCCGAGATCCATGATGCCGATGCATCAGGGACACCCGGACGAGGCGCATTACTATACTCTCGACGACTCCATGAGCTCTCTCCTGGGGCGTGCCTTCCTGGCCTTCCGTCCCGCTTCGGCCCGCGTCCCCGGGCCGCTCGACGGATTCGTCGACTCGCTGGTACAGAAGCTCGAAAACTGCCGTGTCGGCCTCACCGACGAGACGCTCACCCACGGGACCGTCGGCGTGGAGGCCTGGGCGACGGCGCTCTACGACGAAGAGAGCGCGCGCCTGCGCGACACCATCCGCCTCGAGGAACCGCACCTGACCCGGGAGGCGCGCGAGGAGCTCTTCCGGAAGGTGGACGATCTCGTCCGCAAAGTCGTCGTCCCGGGCTGGGTCCGACTCGCGGGGAGCTTCACGCCCCGCGAGAGGAACGGGTTCTACGGGCTTGCCGAGCCGCTCCACGGTGTGGAGCGGGCCTGCTGGGCCGTTCTCGGCATGGGCCTCGGGTTCTTCGTCGTCTGGGCTCCGTTCATACCGGTCTGGTCGAAGGAGTGGGTCCTTCCGTTCACCGTCGGGGGACTCGTCTTCCCGGAGCTTCGGCGCTGGTTCTCGTTCCGGCGCTACGAAGGCGACCTGAACCAGCTCGTGACGAGGGCCGACCGCGAGATCGCGCGCGTCGACCTCGCCTATCTGACCGAAACGACGTCCGTGGCCGAGCGCGAGGCGCGAGACGACGAGGAGGCTTGCACGAAGGCGCGGCTCCGGGCCGCCGAAGGCCCGGCCGAAAGGGAAGGGTGATGCCATGGTCACGGTCGCGGGCGCGGAGGGTGCCCTCCGCAAGCTCCTCGGTTCGATCCGGCGTCTCGGCCTCCTCACGGGGCTGACGGTCTTCGGCGTCCTCCTCTTCTACGGGGCCTGCACGGCCCGCGTGAGCCCGAACGAGTGGGGCGTGGAGCAGGTGAGGTTCGGTTTCAAGACCGGCATCAAGGAACGCGCCTTCACGACCGGCCTCTACTTCGTCCCGCCCGGGACGACGATGCACGAGTTCCCCCGCGAGATCCACGTCCTGGAGGCATCGTTCGACCGGAACGAATCGCTCGGGAAGGCGAAGACCGAGGACGTTCGTGACGGGGTCGAGAGGTACTTCCAGCGGCGCGACAAGGTTCTCGGCCGGGCGACGCACCGGGTCATCGACGCTTTCAACGTCCAGACCTCGGATGGCTATGCCGTCATCTGTGACGTCACGCTCCTCTACTCCATCTCCGATCCGGTGCGGATCGCGAAGGACTTCGGCTGGGGCTCGCTCTACGTCGACAGCTTCGCCGTGAACACGTTCCGCAACGGCGTCCTCCAGACGATCGGAAAGATGAACGCCGAGACCTTCTATAACGAGGAGCTGCGGATCGCGGCGGTCAGGGACGCCGAGACGTTCCTGAGGGCACGGTTCGCGGAGCGGGGCTTCAAGGTGGAGACGCTCCTGCTGCGCAACTACGTCTACGCCGAAAACTACGAGAAGTCCCTCCAGGAGAAGAAGGTCGCCGTCCAGACGACGGAGAAGAACCGGAAGGAAGCGCTCGTCAACGAGGAGCACGCCAGGCTGGAGCAGATCCAGTCGAAGGGGAACGCCGCCATCACGATCGCCGAGTCGGCGGTGAACGCCGAGATCGCGAAGATTCGCGCGGAGGCCGAGCTCTACGCCTCGCAGACGCGGGCGAAGGCCGACAAGGAAGTGAACGTGGCGCAGGCGGAGGCGAAGCGCCTGAAGGCCGACGCCCTGAACAGCTCGGGCGGGCGATTCGTGGTGGCCCTCGAGACGGCGAAGATGTTCGAGAACATCGAGGGGGCGGTCATGACCCCCGAGCAGTACATCTCCTTCATCCGGAACGCGTGGGCCGTCATCGGTGTCAGCCCGGGGTCGGCCGCCGGGGCAGCGGCGGCGCCGGCGGGGGTGAAGAAGTGAGGCGCCGCGAGGCGGCCGCACTGGCGGCACTGATGTCCGCCTCTCTCGTCGGCTGCCGGCCGACGAACTCCACCGAGGTCGGCGTGAGGACGAGCCTTTTCGGAATCCTCGAGAAGCGGGGAGTCCAGGAGGTCTATGCCCCGGGCGGCGTCTACATGGTTCTGCCGGTCGTCAACTCCTGGACGACGCTCTCGGTCGCCCAGCAGAACCTCCTGATGAACGCGAACCCCGCGGAAGGGGACCGTCCGATTCCCGACGACATCACGTTCAAGACGAAGGACGGCAACAACGTCCACATCGACGTCAACGTCATGTGGCGGATCGATCCGAAAAAGGGCGGCTTCCTCGTCACGAACGTCGGCCAGACCGTCGAGGAGATCCGCGAACGGATCGTGAGGCCGGTCTCGCGGTCGGTGATTCGCGACATCTTCAACGAGATCACCTCCGAGGAGTACTACCAGGTCGCCATCAAGAACGCGATGGCCGAGAAGACGAGGAAGGCCCTCGTGACGTCCCTGGCGCCGTACGGAATCCTCATCGACTCCCTGCAGGTGCAGCAGCACCGCTTCGACCCGGCCTACCAGGCGGCGATCAACGCGCAGAAACAGGCCGAGGCCGACCAGCAGAAGCTCGTGGAGCAGCAGAAGTCGATGGAGGTCCAGAAGCGTTCCGAGCTCGAGGGCCGGCGGGCCGGCTGGAACAAGCTGCTCGAGGACGCCCGGGGCGAGGCGGGACGCCTCCGGAACGAGGCCGACGGTTACTTCCAGACGAAGACGAACCAGGCCAAGGCTGTCGTGGCCGTTGCCCAGGCGGAGGCCGAGGGAATCCGCAAGGAGGCCGAAGCCCTCGGGAAGATGGGGGGCGACGCCTACGTAAAGATGCAGGTCGCCAGGCAGTTCTCTCAGAAGAGGATCCTCATCGTGCCGGGCTCGAACGTCTCGACGATGAACGTGAACGAGATGGTCGATTTTCTCGTGGGGCGTGCTGCGAGGCCGGTATCGGGCGCCGCCGCGCCGGTGCCGGAGCTCGCTCCGGTCCCGCAGGAGCCGGAGAAGAGGTAGCGAGGGGGGCGCCGGGGGGCCAGGCGGCGGGGGAGCGGGAGGAAGTACCATTGGAGGGCATGAAGACGCACCCCCTCCACCCGTCGTCCCTCGCCGTTCTCTTCCTTGCGGCATCCTTGTCCCTCGCCTGCAGCAAGTCGGCGGCCCCCGCCGCGGAAGCGCCGCCGGCCAGGCCCGAGGTTGCCCTCGCCGGAGCCCACGACAGCGCGCCGGCCGCGGCGGGGTCGAACGCGGACGTCACCTCCGTCACCGGCACGATCCTGGAGACGATGGACGCGGCGGGCTACACCTACCTGAAGCTGAAGACGGCCGAGGGGGAAACCTGGGCCGCGGTCAACGAGTCGAAAGTCGAGAAGGGCCAGACCGTCACCGTCCTGAACCCGATGCCGATGAACGGTTTCGAGAGCAAGACGCTGAACCGGACGTTCGACGTGATCCTCTTTGGAACGCTTGCCCCCGGAGCTGGCTCCACGGCGCCCGCGCAGGCGCCGGCCGCCCCGGCCGCATCCACGGGGATGGGCGGCGCCCCGGCGGCGGTCCCGGCTTCGATGGCCGCCCAGCACGCCGCCGCGGCCACCGGCCCGGATGTGACCGAGAAGATCTCCGTCGCGAAGGCCGAAGGCGCAGACGGGCGGACGGTCGCCGAGGTCGTCGCGCAGCGCGCCACGCTGAAGGGGAAGACCGTCGCCATCCGGGGCAAGGTGGTCAAGTTCAACGCCGGCATCATGGGGAAGAACTGGATCCACCTGCGGGACGGCTCCGGGACGCCCGAAGGAAAGGACAACGACGTCACGGTCACGACGAACGACACGGTCGCCAAGGGCGACGTCGTCCTCGTGAAGGGAACAGTCGCCGTCGACCGGGACTTCGGCTCTGGCTACACCTACGCGCTCGTCGTGGAGGACGCGAAGGTCACGAAGTAGGCCCCTCTCCTCCTCCCTCCTTCTTCCCGAGCCAGTGTGGGGCGGGAAGGCGGAGGCCGAGCCGGACGGAGGCCATCCGGAGCAGGACGATCGTCGCGAAGCCCGCGGCGTCGGCGTATGTCTGCGAGATCTCGAGCCACGGCCCAGCGAGAACCACGAGGCAGCCGAGGAACGACGCTGCGGCGTACAGGGGGCCGGGCCGGAAGATGGCGGGTATCTCGCGGATGAGAACGTCGCGCAGGACGCCGCCGAACGTCCCGGTAATGACCCCCATCAGCGCCGCGGGAAGAGGCGGAAGGCCAGCTTCGAGGGCGTACCGGACGCCCGTCAGGCTGAAGAGGGCGAGGCCGAGGGCGTCGATGAACACGGCCCTGTTGTCGAGCGCACCCGCGAGCGCGAAGGCCCGGCGACTGTAGACGAAGGCGAGGCAGAGCAGGAGCGTCAGGAAGACGTACCCCTCGTTCGCGACCCAGAAGAGGGGCCGCCTCTCGAGGACGAGGTCCCGGAGAGTCCCGCCGCCGAACGCGGTGACGAGGGCGAGGGTGAACGTTCCGATCAGGTCCATCCGGGCTCGCGCCGCCGTGATCATCCCCGAGATCGTCGCGACGACGACCGCGGCCGCCTCGACGGCGGTCGTCAGCTGCGGAAGAGCGGGCTTCACGGCGGTGGAAGTGTAGCGGGGGTCCCGGGCGGCCCGGTGACCGGCTTCAGGCGCGCGAGAGGCACGAGGTAGAGGGCGAAGACCGCCCCCGTCGCGGCGAGTGCGCCTCGCAGACCGACCGCCTCCACGAGGGCGCTGCCGGCGAGGGGGCCGACCATCATGCCAACCGCGTAGGCGACGTTCACGAGGGAGAAGACGCTTCCGAAAGAACGGGTCCCCATCGCCTCGACGGCGTCGGCGAGCCCAGGGCTGACCGGGCTCATGACGAAGGAGGCGGTGACGCCGAGGGCCGCCATCGAAAGGGCGACGGCCCACTTCGTCGAGAGGAACGCCGGGACAGGAACGAGGAGCGCCGCCAGGACGAAGCCAACCCTCAGGACCTTCAGTCTCCCGACGCGGTCCGAAAGGCGGCCCATCAGGGGCGACGTGAGCGTGTGTGTGAGTGCCGCGGCGGCGAAGAGGATGCCGATCTCCGAGGCGCGCATCCCGAGCGTGGCGTCGAGGTGGAGCGGGAGCGTCGACTCCAGGATCGCCCAGAGGGAGGCGCCGAGGGCCATCGCGCCCGCGAAGGTACGGACCGTCGCGTTTGCGAGGAGCCCTGAGAGGCCGACGCGTTCCCCGGCGGGAGGTTCGGCATCACGCAGGAATCCGACGCGGGCGGCGGCATCGGCGAGGGCGAGGCCGGCGGCGAGGAGGAACGGGCTGCGGGGCCCGAAGCTCTCCATGAGGAAGCCAGAGATCGGCGGCCCGAGGAGTACTCCGATGTTTGCGGCGGCGAAGGCGGTCGCCATCGCCTGGCCCCGGCGCTCCGACGGGAATCCCTCGGCCAGGAGCGCCAGCCCCGACGTCCACGTCGCGGCCGCGGCGAGGCCCTGAAGGACGCGGGCGAGCAGCAGGAGCGGATAGGAGGAGGCGAAGGCGAAGAGGACGGTCGTCGCGGCGAGACCGACGAGGCCCCACAGGAACGGCTTTCGGCGGCCGATCCGGTCCGAAAGGCGCCCGAGGGGCCAGGTGCCGGCGAGGATGGCCGAGGCATAGGCGCCGAAGAGGATTCCGACCTCCATCTGGGAGAGGCCGAGCGTCTTCGCGTAGTGGGGGAGGAGCGGAACGAGGAGGTAGTAAAGGACCGAGTCGGTGAAGAACGCGAGGCCGACGACGAAGAGGAGCGCTGCGGGAGAGGTTCGTCGCGGCACGGGAAACATGGTAGCCGGACGGGCAGGGGAACGCCGCCCCGCCTAGAATGTCGTCGAGGGCCCTCGATGACGGAAAAGAAGCTCGGCGCCAGCTGGCAGGTCTTCCGCCTCACGCTGCGCGATACCGCCGGAGAGTACGCAAGGGCTCACCTGGCTCGGGTCTCGGCGTTCCCCCTGGAGCCGACGGATCCGGAGCGGCTGGCGCCGGTCGTGGACGCGATTCTCGCCGAGCTCGATCGGAGCTCCGTCGCGGAGGAGGCGAGCCCGGTCCTGCGCGCGATCAAGAAGGCCTTCCGGCCGAGCCGGGAGGAGAAGTATCGCAAGCGGCTGAAGAAGGCGTTCGACGCCTACGTCAGCGCCTGGAAGGCGCGCGCCGCGAGATGACGTCCGGCGCGGCGCCGGGTTCAGGGAAGGAAGCGCCCGGCGAGGTGAGGGGGCAGGCGAGGGCACGTTCCCCGTGGCCGTGCGAAGAGCCGGCCCCGGACCAGCGCCACGGTCCGATAGACGCCGTCCCTGAGTGGTCGGGGGACGACGAGCATGGCGCCCGCGACGATTCGCCAGACACCGCCGAGCCGGTCCAGGGCGTGCAGCACGGCGTCGCTCCTGGTCCGGACTGTGCCCTTCTCGTCGAGGACGATGACGGTCCCCGCCGGAAGCGTCCCGGGGCCGGTGGTGCCGAGCCGGGTCGCGGCCGTCTCGCCCCCGAGAGGCGCGAAGAGGAAGCGGGTCCCGTCCCGGTCGCGTCCAGCGAGGAACGAGACGCTCCGGTGGCAGAGGCCGCAATCGCCGTCGTAGAGGACGAGGTCGGGCACGAATCGAGTGTGCTCCCGATCGGGCCGGCGCGACGCGGTGTATCCGCAGCCCGGGAATCTCTCCGGATCCATGACGGGCGTCATGCGGGAGGTCTGAACCTCCCGGAAGGCTCTTGACGCGATGCGTCATACGCCCGACAGTGGTGCCGTGAGCTCGAAAGCCGGTCTTTCCACAGCACCGGAGGCGGGTCCGTGAGGCGGGGGGCCGTCCTCGCCGAGACTCTGGCCGGTCTCCTCCTCGGAACCGCCCTCGGCGTCGGGACGTACACCTTCGTCTACGCCAAGGGGGCCTCCTACCTCTCCAACGACCCGAACGCCTGCGCGAACTGCCACGTGATGACCGAGCAGCTCGACGCCTGGTCGCGGGGAAGCCATCGGGCGGTCGCGACGTGCAACGACTGCCACACCCCCCCGGGCTTCGTCGCCAAGTACGCGACGAAGGCCTCGAACGGCTTCTGGCACTCCTTCGCCTTTACTACGGGGCGCTT
>Ga0209573_1004430_pt1 | contig 13839 bp, 14 predicted proteins | sample TNRBio252014_DNA_FD_185870 | JGI IMG/M metagenome (GOLD analysis project Ga0209573, IMG submission 185870) | Wastewater treatment Type I Accumulibacter community from EBPR Bioreactor in Madison, WI, USA - TNR Reactor_6/25/2014_ DNA (SPAdes)... | ecosystem: Engineered > Bioreactor > EBPR >...
GGCCATCAGCACGGCGTTGTTGCCGTCCCCTGGCGCGTTCGGGTTCGAGGCGACTGCGATATTGGCCGTGTCGGCAAGGATGTTGGCGTTGAGCCGGATCGAGAGCGCGTACTGGCCGCTTGGGTCGACTGCCGGCTCGAAGAAGTTGCCGCCGAGCGTGGCCGAGTTGAGCCTGTAGCCGGCGTTGTGCTGCGTATTGACCGACGTGATCAGCGTTTGAGCCAGCGTGTTGAGGCCGTCGAGCTGACCCTGGACGATCCGGTCGCGAGCGTCGATGATTCCCGCGATCTCGCCGGTGGTGCCGTTGTAGGCCATCGGCGTCGGGGTCTGCCACTGCACGGCCAACAGGTTGTCGTTGGCCGGGTCGACGACGGTCTGCAGCTTGAAGGTCGTTGTGCCGACGATCATGGCGTGGCCGTTGATCGAGGCCATCACAGTGCCGTCGGGTTGGTTTGAGATCGTGGCCCCGGTCAGTTCCGCCAGGCGGTCCGCCAACCGGTCGCGCTGATCCAGCAGGTCGTTGGGCTGCTGGTCTCGGCCGATGATCGTCGCGATCTCGCCGTTCAATCGCGCCATCTGGGCGGCCACGTCGTTGACCTCATCGACGCGCTGCTCGAGCGCCAGGTCTTGCTCGCTGCGTGTCGCCCGCAACTGAAGCGCCCGGCTGTTGAAGGCCGCAACCAGGTCTTCGGCCCGACCGCGCAGATCTCCGCGCAGGGCGGTGTTAGCCGGGTCCGCGCTGAGCGACTGCCAACTGTTGAAGAACGCGTCGACCTTGCCGGTCAGCCCATCAGCGCCCGTTTCGTTGAGCAGCGCCTCGACCTGATTGAGGATGTTGCGCTGCACATCGTACTTGCCGCTCTGGGCGAGTTCGATGCGATAGCGGCCGTCGAGGAAATCGGTGCCGAAGCGCTTGATCGACTGCACCTGCACGCCGCCGCCGAACTGGCCGGGCCCCCACCCGCCATTGAGCGAAGCCGTCGGGTAGGCGACTCCGTTCTGGTAGACGACCTGCTGGCGCCGATAGCCTGGCGTGTTGGCATTGGCGACGTTGTTGTTGATCACATCCAGCGCCTGCTGATGCGCGCGAAGCGCCGAGCTGGCGATGTGGATCCCGAAGAACGCACTCACAAGACTCTCCTTTCCGGGCGCCCCAGTGGGCCAGGCCCGGGCCCGCCGCCCAGCAGACGCCGCAGAACGGCCTGCAGCCCGCGCACCCAGGCGGGCGCGGGCAGGCCACGCAGCATCACGGGCAGAAGCATCATGCCGACACCTCCACTGCCAATGTCAGCCGTGGCGCCGCCGTGGGCTGCGGCCCGTAGGCCGGCGCCGGCGTCGCCAGGGTGAGCAGATAACTGCGGGTCGCCTCGAGGCGTTCGAGCGCGACCTGAGCCAGCGCCCGGTTCGCCAGACCGAAATCGCGCAACTGGCTGGCGATGGCCAGGATCCCCTCGCGCAGCCGACCGAAGCGGGCCGCGATCTCTTCATCGACGTCGGCCATCAGAGCCACGAGCGTGGCGTCGCCGCCGTGGGCGCGCGACCAGGCGCCAAGCGCCGAGACCCGGTCGACCTCGAGCTGATTGAGTTGCTCGAGCGAAAGTTCCTTCTGGCGCACGACCTCGCTCAGATCCTCGAGCGCGCCGGCGATCAGAGCCTGACGTTCCTGCTTGGTCAACGCCAGCAACCCCTGATACAGCCGAAACTCGCGAGCGAGGATGCGCTCGATCTGTTCCAGGATGGCGGCGGCCTGTTGTTGGGTCATGATCGCCTCAGCTCACCGGCTCGTCAGCCCGTCACCGCGCGCATCAGCTTCTCGGCCAGCGCCTCGACCGGCACCTGATACGTGCCCGCCTGGATCTGGCTGCGGAGCTCAGCTACGCGGTCTTCGCGGACCTCGGGGACGGCCGACAGCGCAGTCCGCGCCTTGGCCAGTTCGATGCCGCGGTTCGAGAACTGCGCCTGGTCTGGGCCGCTCACGGCCCCCGACGCCTGTGTCGGCGCCGTCGGCTGCGTGGCGCGCACCGCCCGCACCTGTTCGATCCGCTGGATGTCGTTGCCGTTCGGCTCGATCTTCATGTGACCTCAACCTTGCTGGAGCCGTTCCCCACGGTTCCCAACCAAGTTATCGTCTGCTCCACCCGAAACTTCAGGCCCAGTCCGTAAAGCGGGCCTAAACTCAAACCAATCTCAAATACGGGTTAGTCGGGTAGTCAGGTCGCCTGGTGCTCGGCCCCCGGCCCCTCGCTCCCCGCTCCCCGCCTCATCCGCGACGCATCTGGACGGCGAGGCCGATCATGGTATCGACCTGTTGAAAGGCCCGTGTCGACAAGCTGTAGGCGCGTTGCAGCGCGATCAGGTTGGTCATCTCGCTCGCCATGTTGACGTTGGAACCCTCGAGCGCGCCGCCGTTGATCGACCCAAAGCCCGCGGCGCCCGGGTTGCCGGCCACCGGAGCCCCGCTCGGGACGCTCTCCAGAAACAGGTTGCGGCCGTAACCGATCAGACCGGTCGGGTTGGTGAAGCGCACGAGGCCGATCTGACCGATCTGCGCCAGCGTGCCGTCGTCCTGGAGCACTTCGACCGTGCCGTCGCGGTTGACCGTGATCCGCTCGTCGGGCGTGTTGGCCGGGATCTGGCCCTGCCAGATCAGGCGGTAGCCGTCGCCGGTGACCAGGTTGTTGTCGGCGTCGCGTGTGAATTGGCCGTCGCGTGTGTACGCCGTGCGGCCGTCGGGCAACTGGATCGGGAAGAAGCCATCGCCGTCGACGGCCAGGTCGAGCGAGCGCCCTGTGGTCTCGAGGCGGCCGGGGGCAAGCAAGATCTGCGTGGCGACGGGCTGGACGCCGTTGATGTTGGTCCGGTCGTTGAGCAGCTCTTGAAAGTTCATGCGCTGGCCCCGATAGCCATAGGTGTTGACGTTGGCCAGGTTCTGGCTGACCATGTCGACGCCAAGCATTTTGGCAAGCAGCGCGGTGCGTGAAGCGACGAGCAGCGAAGATGTGGAGAGCGTCGGCATCACAGCCTCCCGAGGGTGGAGATGACCCGCCCGAGCAGTTCGTCCTGTGTCTGCACGAGCTTCTGGGCCGCCTCATAAGCACGGTTGACTTCGACCATCTGGGCCGTCATCAACGTCGGGTTGACATTCGAGTCCTCGAGATATCCCTGCACCACCTGTCCGATGTCTGTCCCGGTCGGGGCAGCCGCCGCGCTGTAGGTGTTGGGCAGATCGCCCACCAGCTCGGTCCGCGGGTCGTTGAAGGCCGCCAGGCCAAGCGTGGCAAACGGCGGGTTGTCATCAGCGCGGATCGAGCCGTCGGTGCCGATCACAAGCGTGCCTGTTTCGGGCAGCGTGATGCGCTGGCCCGCGTCGTCGAGCACGAAGTAGCCTTCGCTTGTCACGAGGTTGTTTTCGGCATCCCGGAGAAATCGCCCATCTTTGGTGTAGCGGACGCCGTTCGGGGTCTCGATCGTGAAAAAGCCCGGGCCCTCGATCGCCACGTCGAGGGGCTCCTCGGTCTGGCGGAGCGCGCCCATCGCATAGTCGGTGACTGGCTCGATCGTTTCAACGCCGAGGCCGATCGTGCCGTAGTCGAGCAGGCGGTTGCCATAAGTGTTCGGATACTGCGGCAGATCCTGGACGTCGGTGTTCCGCCAGTCTTCGTTTGCGGTGAGCAACATCCGAAACCCGGGCGTATCGATGTTGGCCAGGTTGTGCGAGATCACGTTCTGGCGCGCCAGGTTCGTGATCATGGCCGAGGCCGCGGCGTACATGCCTTTGATCATGCTGACCGATCCTTTCGCGCTCAGCGGCGCTTGCCGACGTTGAGCCAGAGCTGCACCTCTTCGCGCGAGGCGCCGAGGTGTCGAGCGATATCGAGCTCGCTCATCCCGCCGGCCGACATCGCCTGCGCGGCGCCAAGCCGGTCGGAGGCCGTTGGGTCGTTGACCAGCGGGACGCCGGCCGCGGCCGGCGTCGGCCGGAGCGCCAGCAGGGTCTGCAAACCGGCGTCGAGCGTCGGGGCGGAAGGGCCCGGGCCGGCGGGTCGACGCGCCGTCTCGGCCGCGGCGCGCAGGCCCTGCTCGGCCGGGCCGAGGTCCTCGGCCTGGACCGGCTTGCCGCTGGCCAGGGCGGCCTCGCGGGCCAGGGCGACCAGGTTGAGCGTGTTGCTCAGCAGCGATGACGAGACCCTAGACATGGACCATCCCTCCCTCCCGCGCGGTGTGACGCGAACGCGGCACCCGGCGGTCCTTGACGGTTGCGCCCATCGCGGCGCGCATGTTGAGCACGGCCCGGGCGTGCAGCTGGCAGACCCGGGATTCCGAGAGATCGAGCACGGCGCCGATCTCCTTCATCGTCAATTGCTCGTGGTAGTACATGGCCAGCACCTGCTGCTCGCGTTCGGGCAGGCCCTTGAGGACAAGGACCAGCTGGCGGCGCAGGTCATGCTCGTCGAGCTGTTCGGCCGGATCCGGCTGCGACTCATCGGCCAGCAGTTCATGCAACGACTCATCGCCGTCGTCGCTGTGGCTCAAGGTGTCGAGCGAGACCATCACCCGGCCGGCGTCCATCAACGCCTGACGCAGGTCGTCGTCGGTCAGGTTCAGGTGCCGGGCGAGCTCGTCGTCGGTCGGGGCGCGATGCAGCGTCGACCACATCTCGGCGTAGGCGGCCTGCACCTGTCTGGCGCGACGTCGCGCCGCCCGCGTCAGCCAGTCCTGGGCGCGAAGCGCGTCGAGCATCTGGCCGCGGATGCGCAATGTGGCGTACGTGCTGAACTGCGTCCCGTGCGACGGGTCGTAGCGGTCGACGGCGTCGATCAGGCCGAGGAGGCCCTGGCCGGCGAGATCCTCGTACTCGGGCCCAAGCGCCGGCGAGAAGCCGAGGCGCCCGAGCACGTAGTGTACGAGGGGCACATAGCGCAGGATGATCGCGTCGCGGTTGGCGGCGTCGCGCTTCTTGAAGTAGCGCTTCCAGAGCGCGGCCTCCTCCTGCGGTCGGGTGTCGATATCGTTGGTCGTCATGATTCCTCCCCCGTGGGGCGCGGGTCGACGGAGATCGACCTGATGACGCGCTCAGCGGGGTGCACTGATCTTTGCTTCACGCTTGCACCTCGACGTTCCTACCCACCTCGGTGTCCCGGCGTCGTTCGGCCTCGAGTTCGGCCTTGCGCGCCGTCAACAAACCGTGTGTCACCATCCAGTGCGCGGTCCAGGTCACGGCGCCCAGCGTAGCCGTGGCCAGAAGCGCCTGAACGATCGCGGTCGCCAGGGGTGTGCCGGTCAACAGCGACACCGACAGCACAGCCGCGCCGGTGACGGTCGTCACAGTCTGCGCCGCCGCAAAGACGGCCTCGAGCAAGACCGGGCCGCGAGGTTTGCGCGACGCTTCGGGCTTCGCCTCGGGCTTTGTCTCGAGCTGTGTCTCATCGGCCATCACCCCACCCCTCTCCGTCGCTTGCTCACCAGCCGCCCTCGAACAGGGCGTTCACCAGCCGCGTTGGCTGGGCCGGATGAAATTCGTCGAGCACACGCGGGCCGGCGCTGTAGTACAACAACGGCAACTGGCTCCGCAACGCGAGGTTGTAGACCCCGCCAATCGTGCCCGTCTCGTCGAGCTTGGTCAGCACCAGCCCCTTGAGATCGAAGACGTTCAGCGCCGCGAAGGCGCTCTGCAGATCGGCGTCTTTGGCCGTAGCCGGCGATGTCAGATAAGTCAGACGGCCGGGCAGCGCCGCCAGCAGATCGCTGAGCTCATGCAGTTGCGGCTGACGCCGGACGTTGACGCCCGGGAGGTCGACGATCACGAGATCGGCATCCTGCTCGGCGGCCACGGCCTGCGCCAGCTCATCGGGGGTGTAGGCGACCCGCAGCGGCAGCCGCAGAGCCTCGGCATACATCCGCGCCTGCATGATCGCGCCGGCGCGATACGTGTCGGCGCACACCCAGGCCGCGCGGAGACCGAGGCGCCGGGCGGCGAGATGCGCCAGCTTGGCCGCGGCCGTTGTCTTGCCCGCCCCGGGCGTGCCGACGAGGCAAACCACGCCGCTCGCGAGGTTCGGGCTCGGCGCCGGCGCGATCAGGCGGGCCGCGAGACGCTGGCCGACGAAGGCCTGCACCTGATCCGGATCGAGCAGCGCCCGGGCGCTGAGCGACTCGCTGGCGGCCTCGAAGTGCGGGCGGGCCAGGTCGGCCGCGACGCCCTGGTCGAGCAGCGTGGCGTACAGATCGGCCACCGCCGGGCTCCAGGCCTCCTCCGGCACGGGCACCGGGAGGGCTTCCGGCGCCTCGGGCTCGTCGATCTCGACCGCACCAAGCTGAACGCCAAGCGGCTCATCAACCGCGTTCCGGGCCGGGATCGTGCGGCGGGCGTGCAAGGCCGTCTTCACTGCGCCGGCCAGCGCCGCCAGGCCCGAGGCGGTGGCCGTCTCGGGCGGCCGGATCGGCGCGGTCGGCGCCTCGGCCAGATCGGCGTTGCGCGACCCACGCGCCACAGTCGACGTCGTGCGCAGGCGCGCCAGCACGCGTTGCTCGGCGTCATCAAACGACGGCGCCGCAGTGGGCAAGGCCCTGGGCGTGACCCGGGACGTTGCCGGAAGCGAACGGGTTTGCGCGGCCGTGCCCTTGAGCGTGGCCGGCGGCATCGCCACCACCTCGACCGCCGGCTTCTTCCACACCTCCCAGGCAGCCCCTCCCGGGATCTGGCGCACCGAGACGATCAGGGCCTCAGGGCCGAGCTCCTCTTGAATGCGCTCGAGCGCGGTCAGCATGTTGGGGGCCTGATAAGTTCGAGCCTGCATCGTCATCTCCCTCACGCGGCCGGTTCGACCATGCCGTGCGCTTGCACCGGCGTGCCGGTGCTGATCTCAGAGAACGCCATCACCACGAGGTTGGGCAGCGACCGCTCGATCAATCGACGGAAGGCCAGGCGCAGTTCACGCGGCACAAGCAGCACAGGGGTGTATCCCTGCTGCGCGAGCGACTCCATCGCGCCACCGGTGCCCGTGATCACGGCCTGGGCCGTGCCGGCGTCGATCTGGAAGCCAAAGCCGCGATCGGCCGGGCCAAGCGAGGCCCTGAGCTGCGCCTCGAGGTGCGGGGCGAGCGTGATCACGTGCACGCGCCCGTCCTGAGCGCGGAACAGGTTCGAGAGCGTCCGCGCCAGCGTCTGGCGACAGGCCTCTGCAAGCACATCCGGGTCGCGCGTGACACGCGCCGAATTCGCCAGCACCTCGAAGATCGTGGCCAGATCGCGGATCGGCACACGCTCGCGCAGCAGGTTGCGCAACACGTCCTGCACTTCGCCGAGCGAGAGTAGATCGGGGACAAGCCCCTCGACAGCCGCCGGCGCCTCGCGTTTGACGCGGTTGAGCAACTCCTGCACTTCCTGCCGACCCAGCAGGCCAGGCATCTGCGCCCTCACCACTTCTGTAAAGTGCGTGCCGAGCACAGTCAGCGCATCGACGACCACACAGCCGAGCAGATCGGCGCGCGGCTTATCGGCGTCGGTGATCCACATGGCGGGCAGCCCAAAGGCCGGGTCGGTCGCCGGCGCGCCGTGCAAATCCTGCGAGCCTTCGGGCCCGAGGATGGCGAGATGGCGGTCGAGCATCAACTCGCCCTTGGCCACCTCCTCGCCGCGGATCTTGATGCGGTAGGCCTGCGGGCCGAGGCGCAGGTTGTCGCGGATGCGCACTTTGGGCAGCACGAGGCCGTACTCGCCCGCGATCTGCTTGCGGATCCCGGTGACGCGCTTCAGCAGGTTCTCGGCGCGGTCTTCGCCGACAAGCGGGATCAGGGCGTAGCCGATCTCGAGTTCGAGCGGGTCAACCACAAGCAGACCCGCGATCTCCTCGGGGCCCTCGAGCGCGGGGGCCGCCGGCGCCGCTTCGGGCGGCGCAAGGAGCGCCTTCTGCTCGTTGCGCCAGAGCCAGTAGGCGGCGCCGCCGAGCGCGACACCGACGAGCATGAAGGGCAGGAACGGCATACCGGGCACGAGCGCCAGACCGCCGATCATGACCGCCACGATCGATAACACGCTGATGTTGCTCAGCTGGCTGACGACATTGGAGCCGAGCGATGACTCGCCCGACGAGCGCGTGACGATCAAGCCGGCCGCCGTGCTCACCAGCAGAGCCGGGATCTGGGTGACCAGGCCGGCGCCGACCGTGAGCAGCGTGTAAGTCTGCAGCGCCTCAGTCAGATCCATCTCGCGCATCAGCATGCCGACCGCGAAACCGCCGATGATGTTGACCACGACGATGATGATCGCAGCCGTCGCATCGCCGCGCGTGAACTTCGACGAGCCGTCCATCGCGCCATAGAAATCGGCTTCGGCCTGGATCGCCTGGCGCCGCGCCCGCGCCTGCTGCTCGTCGATGAGGCCGGCGTTCATGTCGGCGTCGATCGAGAGCTGCTTTCCGGGCATGGCGTCCAAGGTGAAGCGCGCCGAGACCTCGGCCACGCGGCCGGCGCCGTTTGTGATCACCACGAACTGGATGATCATCAGGATGACGAAGACCACGACGCCGACCACGTAGTTGCCGCCGACGACGAAGTCGCCGAACGTCGCGATCACGCGCCCGGCATCGCCGCCGAGCAGGATCAGACGCGTCGCGGCGATGTTGATACCCATCCGCAGCAGCGTGATCAGGAGCAATACCGATGGGAAGGCGCTGAACTCCATCGGCTGCTTGATGTACATCGCCAATAGGATCACGCCCACCGAAAGCGCCAGGTTGCCCGCGATCAAGAGATCGAGCAGCAGCGGCGGCAGCGGCACGATCATCAGCCCCAGGATCAGGATCAGGGCGACGACAAGCACGGAGTCGCGCGAGCCGATCAGGGAGCGCCAATCGAGGCGCGGGAAGGTGGGAACAGCGGTTGTCATGCGGGCACACTGGCCCCCTTCGGCCGTTTCAAGCCGTACACATAGGCCAACACTTCAGCGACCGCGAGATAGAGCTGCGGCGGCACGGGATCGTCGATCTCGACAAGGCGATAGAGCGCGCGCGCCAGCGGCGGGTTCTCGACGATCGGCACGCTGTGCTCGCCGGCAACGGCTCGGATGCGGAGCGCGACGGCAGACACACCCTTGGCAACGACGGTCGGTGCGTCCATCTCTTCGCGTTGATATTTCAGCGCAATCGCGTAGTGGGTCGGATTGGTGATCACGACATCGGCCTTGGGCACGGCGGCCATCATGCGCTGACGCGCCATCTTGCGTTGCTGCTGGCGGATGTAGTTCTTGATCTGCGGGTTGCCCTCGTTCTGCTTGTACTCTTCCTTGACCTCTTGCTTGGTCATCTTGAGCGACTTCCACCACTCCCAGCGCTGATAGGCGTAGTCGGCCACAGCCACCACCACGTAAGCGCTGGCGACCCGCCAGAACAGCCCGAGCGCCAGGTCGACCCAGAGCCCGACGGCGTCGTTGAGCGACATCGCCGCCAACGCGGGCAGTTGAGCCGCCTCGTCCATCAGGAAGGCATAGGCCACCCACCCGATCAATACCAGCTTGAGCGCGGCCTTGAGCAAATTGACAAGCCCGCTGACGTTCACGAGGCGCTTGAGCCCCTGCAGCGGGTCAAGCCGCGATGCATCGAACCACGGCCGCTGGCTGGCCCAGACCAGACCGGTCTGGCCAAGCGCGGCCGCCACGGCGACCGCCGCGATGCCAAGCACGATCAGGCCAAGGTCCCCCAGGCTCGGGATCTGCCGCCCCATGGCCGCCCAAAGCAGATCGCCGGCGACAGAGGCGTCGACCAAGGCGAGTTCGCCGAACGAAGCCAGCGTCTCGCGCAACACCTCGCCCGTGTGCGCAGCGTAGCTGCTCCCGGCCGTCGACAGAATCGTGGCGGCGGCCAGCAATACGGCGGCCGACTGCAGCTCGATCGAGCGCGGCACCTGGCCCTTTCGACGGGCCTCGGCCAGGCGCTTGCCACTCGGGGCTTCGGTGCGTTCTTGCGACATCTCACATCCCCGCCAGCCACTGCATGCGCGGACCAATGTCGCGCATGAGGGCGGTCAGGCCCGGCACGATCACGCCAAGCGACGCGATCAGTGTGGCCAATACGATGACGACCTTGAGCGGGGCCTCCAGGAAGAAGACCTGGATCTGCGGCGCCACGCGCGCCAGCAGCCCAAGCGTCAGATCGGCCATCAGGCTGGCTGCGAGCACAGGCAGGGCCAGCGTCAGGCCGGCCGTCAGCAGGCTCTGGCTCAGGGTCAGCAGCCGTTCGAGCGAGAACATGGGCAGTGGCCCCGCGACTGGCAAGGCGCGGAACGTCCCGGCGATGCCGAGCAGCACAAGATGATGGCCATTGAGCGACATGAAGATCAGGCTGGCCAGGATCAGGAAGAGCTGGTCGAGCGCGGTGCTGGCGTTATCGAAGGCCGGGTTGATCACGCGCCCGGCGGCGAACCCTCCGCCCGTGCTGACATACTCGCCGGCGGTCTGTACTGCCCCAAAGGTCAGCGCAGCGACGAACCCGATGGCCCAACCCAACACGAATTCGCGGACGAGCGCCGCGCCAAAGCCGAACAGGCCGAGCGGCTCGACATCTGCGTCGAGCGGCGCCCAGGGCACAAGCAAGACGGCCAGCAGCAGCCCAAGCGGCACGCGCACGCGGTTCGGGATGGCGCGACCCGCCAGCACCGGCACCTGGACGGCGGCGGCCATGATCCGCGTGAACGCGAGGATGAATACTTGAACCTGGGCCAGTGCAATGATCACGTGGCGTCTCCTGCCAAACAGCATAGGAGAGCGCGCGGGTGCGGTCAGTAAACGCTTGATGAACCGGCGCTAAAGGCCGGGTAAATTGCGACTCGTCGGGCTCAAGTGGAGACGGTGGCGGTCGATCCGCCCAAAGACGGCGTGAAGATCACATATCTTTGCGTCGGTTTTATGGCAGGTGCCGATCGATCAATGGAAGATCAGGCTGAATAGATATAGGTGAATCATGCAAGACTTTCGTACACGACTCTATGAGGCATTGCTCGTCGCATTCGGGCGCGTCCTGGCGAAGTACAACCTGTTCGCAGAAGGCGCCGTCCTGCGTGACGTTGGAAAGGAGATCGTCGACTATCTGAACACGCATGGTCTGGAGTTTGCCGAGCAAGGCGATATTCAGGACCTCAATCGTCTTACAGAGCTGTTCATCCAAAACGGCTTTGCGGGGAGTGTGGACGTCGGCCCAGCGCCGAAGGGCACACGGTATGTCTGGCACGACCTGTATGGCCTGGAAGCCTACAAGCAACTTTACGACGTCGCCGATAATCCGTTCCTCTCGTGCCCGCTCAACCTGTGTCTGTACTACATCGCCGACAAGCACGGTAAGACGATGCAATTGCACAGCAAGTCGTTCGATCTCGAGCACGGCCTGACCATCTCGGATTATGAAGTCGTCGACAAGGCCGAGACTGCCGCCAGTGCGCTCGATGCCCTCGTCGTCGAAAACGCGCGTCTGATGGATCTTTCGTTGGAGCGCGAGAACCTCTACAAGCACCAGGCCAACACAGACGCCCTCACCGGCTTGAGCAATCGGCGCCACTTCCTCGAAGCTGCGGCGCGCTCCCATGAGCGGCTGCGACTGGCCGGTCAGCCGTTCGCCGTGCTGGTCCTGGATATCGACCACTTCAAGCGCGTCAACGATACGTATGGACACGCCGCCGGCGATCGTGTGTTGCGCGATGTGGCCGACATCTGCCGGCGAGCCGTTCGCTCGACCGATCTCGCAGCGCGGATCGGTGGCGAGGAATTCGTTGTTGCTTTGCCCGGCACCGGGCTTGAGGGCGCGCTCGAGTTGGCCGAACGCCTCCGGACGCGCATCCAGGAGAAAACCCATGAACTCGCGGTCGGGACGTCGGAAGCCGTAACTGTCAGCATCGGCGTCGCCGCGACGGACGTCCTGGAAGTCGAACTCGGGCACCTGCTTCACGCAGCCGATAAGGCGCTGTATCGGGCAAAAGCCGCCGGGCGCAATCGGGCCGTCGCGCAGACGGAACCCATCCAGCCCATACCGGGCGTGCTTCCGGGCTGAACCCGTTCACGCCACAGCGAAACGCGACGCGCCGGGCTTGACCCGGCGCGTCGCGTTTCCTGAAGATCCTGCGCCCGCAGCACGCTTAGTGCAGTCGCGGCGGGCGCATCCGATAGAGATCCATAAAGGCCTGACTGACCCTGGGGTCGAAGTGCGTGCCGGTATCGCGGCGGATGTTCTCGACGGCGATCGCGTGTGAGTAAGGGGGCTTGTACGGCCGGCGCGACCGGATGACGTCGTAGGCGTCGGCGAGCGCAAAGATCCGAGCTCCAAGTGGGATCTCGGCGCCGCGCAGCCGGTTCGGGTAACCGTCGCCGGCCCAACGCTCGTGGTGATGCAACACAAGTGGCAGCGCCGTCGTCAGGAAACCCAGTTCGCTCAGGATCTCGTGTCCGATCTCGGGGTGCCGGCGCATCACGCGCCATTCATCGGTGCTGAGCGGCCCGGGCTTGCGCAGGATCGAATCCGGCACGCCGATCTTGCCGACGTCATGCAACATCGCGCCGACCTCGAGCGCGCGCAGCTCGGCCGGCGGCAGACCGAGCGCCATTCCCAACGTCAGCGAGATCTGCACCACGCGCCGCGAGTGCGCTTCGGTCTCTGTGTCACGGGCGTCTAGCATGCGCACCATAGCGCGCAATGCCCCGGAGTTGGCTTGCTCGATCGGCCCACCCCACCCGGGCATCGCCGGGATCAGGTTCAACTTGGTGTCCAATGCGGCTGCTGTCATGCGTCTCCTCGGCGATTCGCTGGTCTGCCAGCGGTTGGGTCAGGATATAGTGCGCCTGAGCGATGAGGGCTTCCAGATTGATCGACTGAAGCCAGAAACTCAAAGCTCCGGCCGCCGCGGCGCTGAACCGCACCGCTGGCGAGCAGAACTCAGAAATCAGGATCGCGGGCGTCGGCCGTTCGGCCTGGCGCAAGACATCCAGTCCATTGATCTGCGGTAGCCAGAGATCTAGCAAGATCAGTGCCGGTTGACGCTGATTGAGCAGGTGCAGAGCGCCCGATCCATCGGAGGCGGTCAGGACGGACCAACCCAGTTCGCGAAGCCGGGCGACGATTCCGTCACGCTCCGGCCCATCGGCCATTGCTACGGCGACCAACCGTGGGCTTTGAGGGCGCGGCACTGTTGTGGGTCGTAACCGGGCGAGGGCCGCACGACGCGCGAAGGCTGACGAGGTTTTTGTGGCGGCGCTGGACGGCATCGGTTCGTGCTCCTTCGCGCGCCCAGGACGGATGATGCGTCGTGGGGCGCGCTCAGACCCGATCGCGTCGGAAGGCGCCACTCTTGAGGATCAAGTCGGGGTCGCCCCAGCCTACTGGGCGGCGAGCCGGGGCTTGTCGACGAACGCGCCGGCCGGCGATCCGGTCATGGCTTGCCGCGCCCTGGAGACCAGGGCATCCAGATCGATGGGCTTGAGCACGAAACCGTGCGCGCCCGCGGCTGCAGCGCCGAGCACCAACTCCGGCGACGCGACGTCGGAGAGGATGATCGCCGGTGCCGGGTTCCGCGCCTGGCGGAGCACATCCAGCCCATTGACCTGGGGCAACCACAAGTCAAGCAAGATCAGTGCCAGAGTCTGCGTCTGAAGCATGTGGAGCGCGCGCCGGCCGTCGCTGGCCGTCAACACCTTCCAACCCAGCCGCTCGAAGCGCAGCCGGATGAGGTCGCGGGTCAAACCGTCGGCGAGGGCCAGGCCGATCAGCCCCAGACCGGGCTCGGGCACCTGGGTCGGCCGGGCGAGCGGCAGCGCCCCACCCGATTCGCGTGTGATATGTGGAAACGTCGCCCGTTTGACCG
>Ga0209573_1004431_pt1 | contig 13838 bp, 12 predicted proteins | sample TNRBio252014_DNA_FD_185870 | JGI IMG/M metagenome (GOLD analysis project Ga0209573, IMG submission 185870) | Wastewater treatment Type I Accumulibacter community from EBPR Bioreactor in Madison, WI, USA - TNR Reactor_6/25/2014_ DNA (SPAdes)... | ecosystem: Engineered > Bioreactor > EBPR >...
GTCTGAAGACCGGGCCAATAGCACCGGTACTCCAGACGTATTGGTAAGTAGCCGGAGTGGCGTATACCCGAACGCTGTCGCAGCTTTCTTCGATTTCGAAACTCAGGTCGGGGGGCTCGTTGCCGTTCACCAGCGTAGTTTTGGTGACGACACACCCGTTAAAGTCCGTTGCGGTGAGGGTGTAATCTCCCGCGTCGGCTAATTGAAAATCGGGTACAACTGGTGGATTTAAAGGATTTTCCTGGGGATTCAGCCAGGACAATTGTGCAAAAGCTATGCTGTTCAATACTTGCAGGATTAGGGTATCGCCGAGACAGGGCGCCGAAAAACCGATTTCTGGATCGGGCGGAATATTGACGATGATCTGAACGCTGTCGGTGTCCTCACAACCCGTTTCATTAAAAGCATGTAACAAGTAGACACCTGCATTGGTTGCCTGAAGATCGGAAAGGACAAGGATGGAGTCGTTGAATATCGCGCCGGTTTCAAAAGTCCAGAAATGCCCTGTGCCGCCTGTTCCGGCCAAACTCAGGCTTTCACCACCACAAAGCGCAACATCCGCAGGCGCTTGCGCAAAAGGCGGATTTGCTGCTGGCAAAGAATCCACAACGGTGCAGCAGTCGTCCTGAACCGTCAGGTAATACATGCCGAGGTTGCCATCCAATGGAAGGGCCGCTGTGGCGGAGTTGCTCGTCCACCCGTTGCTATTCGACCAGCGGACGGTCGCTTGTCCGTCAAAACAGCCTTGTGGCAATGTGGCCTGCAAAAAAATGCTGTCTTGCTGGCAATCCACTTCGAGGCTTTTCACAATCGGACAGGCCGTAACAACCTGTGGGCAAAGGATATGGGTGGAAAACTCGGTAGAGGACGTATTGGGATTGCTGTAAACGCTGTATTCGACCATCCAGCCGATGGCGCAAAATGGCAGCTTGCCACTAATGCGCCCCACGCCGGCTAAGGTTTGCAGGTTGCCGGGCAGGCCAAAGGCTGGTTGATTGAGCGATTGCAGCCACATGTTCATCTCCGCCTGGGTAGAGACGTTTTCAACCAGCAACTGGTTTTCGTGCATAAATGCAAAGCCGGTGACACAACTGCCACAAGCGCCGAAAGCAAGGTTGCCCATCAGCTTGAGGCTGCTGTCGGGAAGAATGGCGTAAACAAAAGCCCGGTCGGTTTGCGACCCACCAAAAGCATTGATGTCTACATGAAAATTGCGCAATTGATTATTTTCGGTAAAATATTCGACGTAGCGCAGGGTATCCTGTTGAGGCAACATGCCATCGTTTACATCCTGCGGGTCAATATAGGAAACCCCGCAAGCTGCCAGTTCGATGGCGGATTGCGCCTGACTAAACAACCAGGGAAGCAAAAACATGAAGCTGAAGAACGGTTTCAAAATGCCAGTATTGTAATGGGTTTCAAACTTTGTTTAATGGCCGGGGCAAATAAAAAGTCTGCTACAGAAAAGCAAAATGCTTTTTTGTTGTAACCAATGATCAAAAATGTCGTCTGAATAGCGCCAACAGATTGAGGGCGGGCAATGTGGAGATTATGACGTGTTAGGCGTTGCAAAAGTAACAAATTTTGCGTTGTCCGCATCTGCTCAAATTTGAATTTTTCGAATAGGAAAAAAATGCAGAATAGTTTTTCACCAATTTGTTTTACTTTTGCACTCGTTCCCACAACGCGCCACCCTATTTCTGCGAAAGCGCAAGTCTGCTACGACAAATCAACTTATCTCAATTAAGATACCATTTTTGGATTTCTCAATTACGATACCATTTTTGGATTTTCCAGTCCTCATTGTTCTGGGAAAGCCCGATTTCTGACGTTTTAAAATTTTATAAAACCATGAGAATAAGCATCATTTGCTTTGTTTGTTTAGCGCTTTTTATTGTCCCGGCAACCCAAATTCAGGCTCAAAACCTAAAAGGACTTTTCGACAAAGAAGAGGCGGTTTTTTTTGTTTCCGTATCCCCCACGCCTGATAGCGGAGTGGCGATGGTGACGCTTTATTTTACCCACAGTAAAGCTGCTTCTATTGAGGCATCGCTGTGGATCAAAGACTTAGGAACCAATCTGGCCACGGTGACCAGTACGCGCTTGGTGAAAGACCTTTGGGAAATGAACAACCGCAAACAGGACACGATCTACGTCGAAGGGTTGGCCAACCTGCATTTTTATACCATCGGACTCGACTACCGCACACCCAAATCGCTCTCTTCCCGGTTTGCCTCAAAAGTGCTGAGCGACAGCTATCGCTACGAATACGCCGGAAAAAAAGCAACGGCCATCAACAAAAAAGCGACTCCTGCGGATAATATGAATGCACCCCGGCCCTGCGAAACGCCGGATCTCATGGTTCGGTCAGAAGCGGACGGCTATTGCGGCGCCGATAATCGCCCGGCAGTCGTCATTGAGTGCGTCAATTGCAAAGGCCAAACCTGGTCGTTCAATGTAGATTACAGCAGCAAAGGATCGGGCTGGAAACCTTTGCGCAGCGACGGCAAAAGCCAAACCGCGACCGGAAATGCCACCCGAACCGAACCCTTGTGCATTTTGCCGGACGGCGAATACAATATCCGCGTTTCCGCAATGGGCGAAAACTGTACAACGCCCGTTTATCACTACCTCGGCGCCGCGCTGCGTATCGGAGCGCCGAAAATGGCAGTAGAAATACAAGCACCGATGGAGGCGCCGCCTGTGAAAAAAGCAGCGTCTTTGCCGGATACCTGTGCTTCTTTTGCGCAGGCTAATTTGGTTGGAAAAGAGATTCGCGGTGCGGTTACCCTGTCTGCGGGTTCGCCTTGTGGCGGCAACCAACCTTATGCTCAAATTCGCTACGTGCACCCTGGTCACCGCGATCAGCATCTTGAAAAAGTGCCACTGATTGCCGGAGAGGGGATTCCTTTTCGCTTCGAATTGGATGAGATTGACCTCGACCGCAGCATCCATACCCTCCAGGTGGTGATTTACATCAGCCCGGAAGCGGGTATGAACGCTATTCCCCTCAGCACTTTTTGGATCAGAGCAGATCAGGGGCAAGGAGCACCTGCGATGGCAAACGACAAAGTACAAGCCAAAGGCGCCGCCGATGATTTTGTCCAAAAAACGGTGGAAACCAACGCCAAAAACTACAACCGCCTTCAGGATTTGCGGCCGGTCTACTTGTCGGTGCAATCCGATATTCCCGCATACATTGCCTGGACTAATCCGGCAGAGTGCATCAACGGCGGCTGTGCCTACACCGTTTGGGCAGGTAAGTCGAACGGCCCAATCCGCCTGCTGGCAAAAGGCAAACAAGGCGGTTCTTTGGTGAAAGAATCGTTGCAGGGACTGACGGTGGAAGAACGCTACATCGAAGTAGAGGTGGAAACAAAATCGGGTTCCAGCATCGCTGCTTATGCATTTGGGCAGGGACCGGGCTACAATTTCGGAGAAAACTATGTACACCGCGAACGCCTCGCACCCACGATTAGCCAACCCGAAACCATACCCCAAAACAAGCTCGTGGAGCAACCCGTACCTACACCGGTTGAACAAATGGTTGCCAAAGGAAAAGTGCAAAACAGCGAACCGCTCGTTGTGGAAGCCCAACCTGCCGTAAAATCCGAAAAGCCATTGTTTGTGGCTGGTGCTTCCGTCGTTTTTGAGCAACCGCAACTGCCCATTACCACGTTCAGCCATTGCAAATACCAGCGCGAAATATCGGTGGTTGGCGACATGCCCATCACGGAAGGCGATTGGTTAGCCATCAAATACAATTTAACAGAAGCAGGCTACAAATACACCCTCTATTTCCAACCGGAAGGACAGGAAGAGTGGTTCATTGCCCCCGGTACGAAAGAGTTGCAAAGCAAGCCGGAGTTTTATTTGGAAATGACGCAATACCACTCCGGACGGTATGCGGTGCTGGCTTATAGTTTCCAGAATCGCTGGGGCTGCCTGTCTACGCCGCTGTCGGAAGCGCTGCGGGTCAAGGTGGAAAAGTAGGCTTTCTACCACATAGGTGTTTTTTACCACAACTTGTCCCGTGCAGCGGGATAGTTCACAATAGAGGTTTTCACATAGATCACATAGGAACTGCTCCCTAGGGGTGCATCAGAACTATGTGTCCTATGTGAAAACACCTATGTGGTCTATGTAGTAAAAAAACAAACCACCCCAAATCCCAATCGTGACCAAATACTTTTTACTTAAGATGAACAGATTACTTAAGATGAACAGGCATTTACATTTCTTTCTAATTTCTATACTTTGTACCACCTCTTTAACTGCGCAACTCGTTGATGTAAAGGGTGTTGTTGTTGCATCGGATTCAAACGAGCCCTTAATAGGGGCAAATGTTGTTTTGAAAGACACGGAGGTCGGCGCTTCAACAGACGCAGCCGGCGCATACAAAATTACGGTTAACCAGAATGTTTACGAGAATGCTTTGGAAAGCGGCAAACTGATTTTCTATTGCATTGGCTACAAAGTGCAGGAGGTGGAATTGCGGGGCCGCACGAAGGTCAGTATTGCGATGGAACCAATCGTTACACAATTGGAAGAAGTGGTGGTCACCGGGTCGGCGGTGGGGCGTTCGCCCAAACTGATGAGTTATTCGGTGGGTTTCCTCGACGAGACGGCACTGAATGCTGTTCCGGCTGCCAATGCAGGCGCGGGTCTGCAAGGGAAAATAGCCGGCCTGCGGGTCAACCCCGTGAGCGGCCAGCCGGGGCAGGGCGCTTATTTTCAGATTCGTTCAGCCGATGTGATTGCCAATGGCCAGCAACCACTTTTGGTCGTTGACGGCATTTTCCTGAACGGAGCCACCTTAGCGGATTTCAACGCGGAAGACATCGAGCGGATCGAAATTTTAAAAGGCTCGGCAGGCACTTCGCTCTATGGTTCGCAAGCCGCCAACGGCGTGGTACAACTCTTTACCAAACGCGGCAAAAACCTCGAAACCGGCAATACCCGCATCATTTACCGCGGCGAAACCGGCTATTCTGAATCTGTGGGCCGGTATAACCTGAATACCTTTACCAACCGGGAAATTTTAGATCCGGAAGGTCCTCAACCCATCCTCGGGAACCCTTCTGCTTCCGGCATTCACGATACGCCGTTGCCCAATTTACAGAATTACCAGGAAGACGTGCTATTTCCAGGAAGACGTGCTATTTCGTCGCGGCGCTTTCCAGACGCATTATTTGGCGCTTCAGGGGAAAACTGCACAAAGCAATTTTCACACCTCGGTGCAGCGCTATAAAGACGAAGGCATTTTGCAAAACACCGACGGTTACCTGCGCCACACTTTCCGGGCGAATATGGACCACCGCATAAGCGAAAAATTAGAATTGCAGGTCAGTTCGGTGTACGCCAGCTCAAAACAGGATTTGTTGGCGCCGGCTTCCAATGGCTCCGGCAGTTATTTGGCTTCGGCCCTGTTCCTGACGCCCATTTTCAACCTCGATGTGGGCAACGAAGAAAACGGCGCTGCTTTTGACTGGGACATTGACAACACCGGGCAGGGCGTGACCAACCCCCTTTACGACCGCCTCAATTCGCGCCAAACGGTGCGTCGCTCGCGCCTTTCCGGGAGTCTGGGCGCCAATTATTACGCGAAAGAATGGCTGACGCTGAGCTACGCCGCCACGCTCGACCACACCGTGAACGACTTTGAACATTTCGTGGAGAAAGGTTACCTGAGTTCCAACGTACCCGGCCTTTTCGGCAATTTAGTGACGGCGGGCGTGCAGGGCAGCAGCGGCGGCGGGATTCATAAAAGCAGGCAGGCAGGCAACTACCTCACTTCCCGCGCCAACATTACCCTCCAGAAACAAAGGGGCAAACTAAACGCTGCGGTTCGGGGCAGTTTTTTATATGAAAACCTGACCCGGCAATACGACGAAGCCATCGGCGAAAACCTCGCGGTGAGCGGCATTCGTTCGCTCGACAATGCCCGAAGCAACATCGCCATTGCCTCCGAAGCAGAAGAAATGGTGGGTTACACCGGTTTCCTCATTGGCGATGTAGACTACAAAAAGACCTATATTTTTAGCGGACTGATCCGGCGGGAAGGAGTTTCGCTGTTCGGCCCGGAATCGCGCTGGGCGAATTACCACCGGCTGAGTGCCGCATGGCGGGTGTCCGAAATGGTGAACCTAAAGGGCATTCAGGAGTTGAAACTGCGCGCATCCACTGGCACTTCAGGTATCCGGCCAACTTTCGGGCAGCGTTTTGAAACCTTTGAGTTGATCAACGGCACGCTGACCAAAAGCACGTTGGGCAATGAATTTTTGCGCCCCGCGCGTTCTATGGAAATAGAAATTGGGGGCAACATCACGTTCTTGCGTGCCTTTGACCTTGAAGTGAATTATTCCCAAATTAAAACCGACGACCAGATTATCCTCGTGCCGCTCAACGGAGCAGCGGGTTTTCGCGGCCAGTGGCGCAACGCCGGAGCGATTGACGCCACGGTGTACGAAGCGGCATTGAATATTGATTTTAAAAAGCTGTTCCGAATCGCCATCCCCGATTTCCGCTGGGAATTGATGACGACGTTTGACCGCACCGAACAAACCATTTCCAGCTTGGATATTCCATCCTACGTCACCGGCCCCGGTCTCCAGCAATCCAGCTTGTTTCTGATCGAAGAAGGCCAGCCATTTGGTACTATGGTAGGAGAGGTATTCGCTAAAGACCTTAGTGAATTAACTGAACAAGAGGGCCTCAATCCTGATGATTATACGATTAATCCGGTGGGGTATGTGGTGCGCAAAGACCAGCTTGGCACCCCCGACGAGCGGCCGTATAAACTGCGGGACGCCAACGGGAATCCGATTGTGCAAGCTATCGGCGACATCAACCCGGATTTTCGGATGGGTTTTGCGCATACGCTTGGCTACAAAGGCTTTCAACTATATGCGCTGTTCGACTGGAAACGCGGCGGCGATGTCTATAACCTGAGCAAACAATGGCTGTACCGCGATGAACGCCATGCTGATGTCAGCCAATACCCGGATGTGACGGCAGGTTTTTACGGCAGCCAGGGGTTGTACAATGTATTGGTTGCCAACAACCATTTTGTAGAAGACGGTACCTTTTTTATGTTGCGCGAAGCGGCCATTTCTTTCACCATCCGCCAGGGCCTTTTCGGTAATTTTATCAAAAGTATGCGCCTGAGCCTGATTGGCAGAAACCTGTTTACCGTAACGGATTACAGCGGCCTGCACCCCGATGTAAGCGCTGCCCCCCGCGATGAAAACATGCTGACGAACCGCTTTCAAAACGCGCCTGGCAGCGACCCCCTAACCCCGAATGGCGACCCGAATTTGTTTGCGGTGGATGCGTTCAACTATCCGTTGGCGCGTACGCTGACGTTTGGGTTGCAACTGACTTTTTGACGTTCCTTGTACCGCCGAACTCCGGTTCGGCGCTTATTTGGTGTCTGTCTTTAGCATTCGGGAGCTGCGTTCGTTGAGCGGAGTCGAAACGAACGCAGCTCCCGAATGCTAAAGACAGACGTAGATAAAAGACTGGATATCAATATTCAAAATAATCAAAAAAAGACATGAATAAATATTTTCCCCACCTCGCAATCTTGTCCCTGTTGCTGGTTTTTACAGCCTGCAAAGACTTAGATACGACCAACGAAAGCAACCCCGACCGCAATGCCGTTTTGTCCACCGGCGCCGACCTGGAAATCGTACTCGGTGGCGGTTATGTGGCGTGGTGGCAGGGCGTGCATGGCGAACACCCGGTCATCGGCCTCTCGGTGGCTGCGGATGCTTATGGGATGTCGTGGGGCAATTTCGGCGCACAACGCATGGGCCAGGAACCACGCGCAGCTTACAACAACCGCACCACGGAAGACCCGGATTACCGCCAGATGGTGGAAATACCCTGGGCGAATTGCCTTTCGGCAGTGTCGAGTGCCAATGATGTCCTGATCGCGATGAACAAAGGCATTTCCATTGACGACGGCGGTCCGCAGGACCAGTCGGTGAAAGCCGCAGCGCATTTTTTGCGGGGCGTCAGTTGGGGCTATCTGGGATTGATTTTCGACCAGGCCCTGCTGGCAAATGAAAATACAGATATTGAAGCGGAAATCCCGTTTTCCACGTACACAGAAGTGATTGCAGCGGGCGTGGCCGAATTGGAAGCCGGCATTGCGATTGCGGAAACCCTTGGCGATGATTTTGTTCATCGCTATTTCAATGGCCTGACTTTAGATTCGGACGGTTTTGTGCGCCTGAGCCATTCCTACACCGCACGCTTTTTGGCGCAAGTCCCCCGCACGCTTGCCGAAAACGGTACCGTAGATTGGGCTGCCGTATTGATGCACGCCGATCAAGGGTTGGTTCAAAATTTTGCGCCTTTGGCCGACGGCAAATTCTGGACGAGCTACCAGCGCTACGTTTTTGCAGAAGCAGGGCAGGGGCCGTTTTGGGCCAGGGTGGATCAACGCCTGATTGCTGCCCTCGACCCTTCGCAGCCTGCACGGTATCCGGAAGTAGTTGCACAGGGCGAAGCGCCGCTGTCGCACCCGATGGCGACCTCCACCGACGCCCGATTAGTCTCCGATTTTCTCTTTTTTGCAAACAACAACTTCCCCGTCGAGCGCGGGGAGTGGCATTTTTCGCATTACAAACACAACCGGAATATTACCGATACTGGTTTTGCAGGCGACGGTGCTACTTCCGGCCCGATGCCCGTTTTTTTGGCTGCGGACAACCAACTGCTGCGTGCGGAAGCGTTGCTGCGCCTGAATCGCAAAGCAGAAGCGATCAACCTGCTCAATGCCGGCACGCGCGTCACCCGGGGGCAATTGCCGTCTCTGAGTGCGTCGGCCACTGCTGATGCCGTGGAGGGTGCTATTTTTTACGAACGCGCCATCGAGTTGTTGAGCACCGCGCCGATGGGGTTGTGGTTTGATCGCCGCCGGATTGGCGCCCGCCAGGATTTTGACAATGTGGATGCGCTGGGGAGTTTGCAGAAAGGGACGCCTGCGCAGTTGCCGGTGCCGGCAGGGGAATTGAGGATTCATGGGTTGGATGCTTATAATTTTGGGGGGCTATTGGATTTGGATGGTGTGGTGCGGGTTTATTAAAAACGCTCCTGCGAAAATTCTGATTTAAACGCGGTACCAATACCTTAAACTCACAGCGGCAACCGCGTCGAATACTTAATCTCCGTCATCACAAACATGCTCTGCACGTTGCCGATGTTGTCAAAAGCAGCAAGCTTGTTGACGATAAAATGCTGATAGGCAGCCATATCGGGTACCACCACTTTAAGCAGGTAATCGAACAGGCCGGCAATGTGGTAGCATTCGATGACCTCTGGCAGGGAGCGCACCTGGTCTTCAAAATTCAGGAGGGCATCGCGGGCGTGTTCTTTCAGCGACACATTGCAAAAAGCCAGCAGCGAAAGCCCCAGCTTATCTTTATCGGCTAAGGCGACGTATTTTCGGATATAACCGTCTTCTTCCATCCGCTTGATGCGCTCGAAAACGGGCGTTGTGGTCATGTTGAGTTGCGCGGCAACTTCTTTGTTGGTCAGCAAGGCATCGGACTGGAGCAAATCCAGGATACGGCGATCGGTAGCATCTAATGGTCGCATAGCAGCATTATGATTATTGGACAACAGGACGACCTCAAAAATTCAATTTCATCATTCGTCAATCAAAAAGAGGTCAGATTATTTTTCTCCAACGATAGGTCAAAACAAACAATCTTAGTTAAAAAATCTTAGAAAAACAAATTTAAAAGTTTAATTTACTTTATATCATTAATAATATGGACTTTTATTCTAAATGCATGGAAATTTGAAGCATTCCATCACGTCAAAACCAGGTAAGTATGAATACCAGAGCGTTTCGTCCCGAGAGTTTGATGATGTCTTATGGCTACAAACCGGAGCTTTCCGAAGGTGCCATGAAATGCCCGATTTTTCAAACGTCTACTTTTGTTTTCCGAACAGCGGAAGAAGGGAAGGCTTTTTTTGAACTGGCTTACGGTTTGCGCGAGCGCGGTGAAAAAGAAGAAATCGGTCTGATTTATAGCCGGTTGAACAATCCCGATCTGGAAATTCTCGAAAACCGGCTCACCCTATGGGATGGGGCAGAAGACTGTGCCGTTTTTGAAAGTGGGATGTCGGCCATTTCTACCGCGTTGTTTGAGTTTTTGCAACCCGGCGATACGCTGCTTTATAGCCACCCGTTGTATGGCGGAACCGCCCACTTCATCACCGAAGTGCTCACAAAGTTCGGAATCAAAGTCCAGGCTTTCGATGCCGGAGAAGACGAAGTCACCATCCTGGCGGATATTGCCGCTACGGGAGGCCGGGTGGCCATGATCTACGTGGAAACCCCCGCTAATCCCACCAATGTGCTGATTGACCTCAAGCGCCTGCGGAATATTGCCGACCACCTTTCCACGCCGGAAAAACAAGTGCTGGTTGCCGTGGACAACACCTATCTCGGTCCGCTGTTTCAGCATCCGTTGCGCCTGGGCGCCGATCTGGTGCTGTATTCCGCCACAAAATACATCGGCGGCCACAGCGATGTCATTGCCGGGGCTTGTCTGGGTTCGCGCCAACATTGCCGGGGCTTGTCTGGGTTCGCGCCAACTGATCGCGCGGGTGAAAACGCTGCGCACCTTTCTTGGCAATATGGCAGCACCCTGGACGGGCTGGTTGCTCATGCGCAGCTTAGAGACCCTGAAACCCCGCATGGAATTGCAGGCCAATAATGCCCAAAAAATTGCACGTTATTTGGCCGGACACCCGCTGGTGGCTGCGGTGAGTTACCCTGGCTTGCTGGAGGAAAGCGATGGCGAACAGTACCACATTTACAAAACCCAGTGCCTGGGTCCCGGCGCTATGATTTCCTTTGATGTACAAGGCGGTGAAGCGGAGGCTTTTCGATTTCTCAATAGCCTGAAGCTCATTAAATTAGCGGTGAGCCTGGGCAGTACAGAATCTTTGGTGCAGCACCCCGCAACGATGACACATGCCGGCGTGCCGCAGGAAGAAAAAACAGCGATGGGCATCAATGGCAGCTTAGTGCGGCTTTCTATTGGTGTGGAAAATGCCGACGACCTGATCTGGGACATCGGCCAGGCGCTGGAGCAGGTAGAGGCAAACCGGCAGGTACGGCCTAAGGAAACTGTTACGACTTACGCGCACTGCGATTAAAACAACAAAGCGGCTTCCTCCGAAACCCGGAGGAAGCCGCTTTGAACGACTGCCAAACAGCCTGATTACTTTACATTATCGAAGAATTCCTTCACTTTATCTTTGTGAACGATCTGCTCTTTGTAGGAGTATTTGCCCGTTTTCGGATCTTTAACGCTTTTCACCACTTTGACGTGGTCTTTGCCTGAGCCGACGTTGGCCGCACGTTGTGCTACCCTTGCGTTTTTGGATACTTTTGCCATCGCTTGATTGTTTTATCAGTGGATCAAGAAAATTGTTATGCCATTGGCTTACAGAGCCAGAATCCCGTTATGGAATTATTTGATTTCGCGATGTACGGTCTTCCTTTTCAAAACCGGGTTGTATTTCAACAACTCGATGCGATCCGGCGTATTTTTGCGGTTCTTTTGCGTATTGTAGCGCGAAGTGCCGGGAAGCCCCAGTTTCTTGTGCTCCGTGCATTCCAGAATGATCTGGATGCGGTTGCCTTTGCTTTTCTTTGCCATTGCTTATTAGATTTCCGGAATTAACAACCCGGGTCAGACTGGAGCTTAATGCCCGTCTTTACCCCTTTGCTTTCCAATTTTTTCAGATAGGCGTACAGCCCTAATTTGTTGATCGTGCGCAGCGCGCTGGTGCACAGTTTCAAAGTGACCCACTGGCCTGTTTCCGGAACGAAGAAGCGCTTCGTTTGGATATTGGGCAAAAAGCGGCGGCGCGTTTTGCGGTTGGAGTGCGACACGCTGTTTCCTGAAATGGGCCGCTTTCCTGTTAATTGACAAACCTTAGACATCGTTCTCTTCTTTTAAACCGTTGAACCTCAGTGACTCCGAGAGGACTCGAACCTCTAACCTTCTGATCCGTAGTCAGATGCTCTATCCATTAAGCTACGGAGCCAATTGCGCGTTACAGAACTGCTTTTCTGCAAATGCGGACGCAAAAATAAATCGTTTGTGTGGATAAAAAAAGATTTCCTGAAAAAAAGTTCCAAAGAATATTCGGCAGGTGCTTTTTAGTGTCTGTTCATTTAGTCTGGTGTCTTGACTTTAGAGTTCGAGAGCAAGGCTTGCGAAGGCCCAAAAACGGGAGTTTACTCGCGTAAATGACCGATTTTGGGCCGAGCATAACGCAGCTATCGGACTATAAAGTCAAGACACTTAAAGCCACCTTTTTCGTTTGAAGTAGTGTACCATAAAAACCACAATCACCAGCATCAGCCCCCAAAGAGCAAAGTAGCTCCATTTCCAGTGCAGTTCCGGCATCATATCAAAATTCATCCCATACACCCCCACAAGGAAGGTGAGCGGTATGAAAATGGTGGAAATGATGGTCAGCACCTGCATCACGTTGTTCATGCGCAGGCTGATTTCGGCTAAATACAATTCCTGAAGCCCGGTGATGATGTCGCGGTAAGTATCCACCATATCAATCAACTGGATGATGTGGTCGTAGAGGTCGCGCACGAACACATTGGTTTTTTCGTCTAAATGCTGTTCGTCGCAGCGGCTAAACTGGCTAACGGCTTCGCGCAACGGCGAAATGATTTTTTTGAGCTTGAGGATGACGATTTTGAGTTGGTGGATGCGGTTTTTGTAGTTGATGTCATCCCGCTGCATGATGTTCCCCTCCAGCGTTTCGATGCTTTCTTCCACCTGGTCGAGGATCAGGAAGTAGTTGTCAACAATCAAATCGAGCAGGGCATACGTCAGGTAATCGCTACCCCGGCGGCGGATGGTGCCTTTACTATTGCTGATTCGTTCGCGGATCGGGATGAACAGCTCGTTTTCGTCCTCCTGAAAAGAGACGATAACATCTTTATTTGAAAAGATGGCGATCTGTTCCGTGAGCAGTTCGATTTTTACCGGGTCGAAAGTCAGGGCCTGCGCCGTGATAAAAATTCCGTTTTCGTACTCCTCAAACTTGGGACGCTGTTGGGTATCGAGCACATCTTCCAGCGCCAGGGCGTGGATATTGTATTGCTTCCCGATTTGTTCGATTAAATCAACCTGATGCAACCCGCGGATGTCGTACCAATTGAGGAAATCCCCGGACTTGAGGGAAGGGAGGTGGTTTTTTTCGTGCCGCTCGTGGTAATGTTCCTCATTGTATTGCACCAGCGTAACATTGGGTTCCGCTAATTTTTTGTTTCCCGTAAAAATAAGGCTGCCGGGAGAGGTGCCGGGTTTGCTTCTTTTTCTTTTTGACATGGTTTTAATCGTCTTCGCCAAACAAATCAAAAACACCAATATTGAATTCTATAGAAGAGCAGTCTACCCGTCCGCCGAGGGGAGGATTCATTTTGCGGATGCGTAGTTTGATCCCGAATATACCGGGAAACATGTCTCCGATGCGGTCTATGATCCGTTGCCCAACGGTTTCAATGAGCTGTGAAGGTTTGCGCATCTCCACCTGGCAGATCAGGTAAAGCGTTTCGTAGTTGACGGTAGCAAACAGGTCGTCTTCTTCCGCGGCAGCTTCGGTGTCTGCTTCCACATACACATCGAGCACATATTCGCTGCCGAGAATTTGCTCTTCTTCATAAAAACCGTGATACGCATAAAAACGCGCGCCTTCTAAGGCAATGGTGGCCATCTGTGTGTCAAGGTTAAAGGTTAAAGTATGTCAAGGTTAAAGGTTAAAGTATGTCAAGGTTAAAG
>Ga0209573_1004432_pt1 | contig 13837 bp, 16 predicted proteins | sample TNRBio252014_DNA_FD_185870 | JGI IMG/M metagenome (GOLD analysis project Ga0209573, IMG submission 185870) | Wastewater treatment Type I Accumulibacter community from EBPR Bioreactor in Madison, WI, USA - TNR Reactor_6/25/2014_ DNA (SPAdes)... | ecosystem: Engineered > Bioreactor > EBPR >...
TACACGGATGCTTGGGGAGCCTACGAACGCCACTTGCCACCCGAACAGCATACGATCGGTAAGGCGAATACTCAAAAGATTGAACGGAAACACCTCACCCTACGGACACGCATTAAAAGATTAGTCAGAAAGACGATTTGTTTTTCTAAACTCGACAAAATGCATGACATCGTTATTGGCCTCTTTATCAACCGATATGAATTTGGGGTTTTGGTATGAAATCCATGTCTGGAACACTACCGTCAGTTTTCATCCCGCCAGCGCCTGCGTCAGATCGGCAATCAAGTCCTCGCCGTCCTCGATCCCCACCGACAGCCGCACCAGCCCCTCGTCGATCCCCAGCGCCCGGCGCACCTCCGGCGGCACTGAGGCATGGGTCATGATCGCTGGATGCTCGATCAGGCTTTCCACCCCGCCCAGGCTCTCGGCCAGCGTGAACACCTGGCAGCGGGTCAGAAACCGGGTCACGTCGCTCAGACTGCCGCGCAGCACCGCGCCGATCATCCCGCCAAAGCCGCCGTGCAGTTGCCGGCCCGCCAACTCGTGCTGGGGATGACTGGGCAGACCGGGATAAATCACCCGCTCGATTCGCGGATGCTGTTCCAGCCAGGCGGCAATCTGCAGGGCGTTCGCGCTGTGGCGTTCCATCCGCAGCGCCAGCGTCTTCAGACCACGCAACGCCAGGAAACTGTCGAATGGACTGGCGACCGCGCCGATGGCGTTCTGCAGATAACCCAGCCGCTCGGCCAGTTCCACCCCCCGGCACACCGCGACGCCGCCGATGATGTCGGAATGGCCGTTCAAATACTTGGTTGCTGAATGGATAACGATATCGAAGCCGTACTCCAGCGGCCGCTGCGCCCAGGGCGTGGCAAAGGTGTTGTCCGCCACGGTCAGGATGCCGCGCGGGCGAGCGACGGCGGCGACCATTCCCAAATCCACCAGTTTTAACAGCGGGTTGCTCGGCGTTTCCACCCAGATCATCCGGGTATTGGGCGTCAACGCCGCCTCCAGCGCCGCCCGGTCGCGCAGGTCGCTGTAGGAAAAGCTCAGCCCGGCGCTGCGTCGCCGCACCTGCTCGAACAGTCGCCGGCTGCCGCCATAAAGATCGTCCAGCGCCACGACATGATCACCGCTGTCCAGCAACTCCAGCACGGTCGAGCTCGCCGCCAGTCCCGAAGCGAAGGCAAAACCGGCGTCGCCGCCTTCCAGATCCGCCACGCAGCGCTCGTAGGCGAAACGAGTGGGATTCTGACTGCGCGAGTACTCAAAACCCTGATGGACGCCTGGACGGGATTGCACATAGGTTGAGGTGGCGTAAATCGGCGTTACCACCGCGCCGGTGGTCGGGTCGGGCGACTGGCCGGCATGGACGACGCGGGTGGCGAACCCCAGGGCTGGAGAAAATTCGGTCATGGCGGAACCTCGAAAACGCTGACGATGGAGGAACAGTTAAGGCGGCGGGCGGCGATCACTCTAATCCGATCAGCGTCGCCATCCGCCCGGTGCGCTGCTCGCGACGGTAGGAAAAAAACCGTTCCGGCTCGCTGAACGTGCAGCAGTGACCGCCGTAAACCGCGTTGACGCCCAGCGCCTGCAACTGCCGCCGCGCCAGTTTATAGATATCCGCCAGCCAGCGCCCGGCCGGCGAGGGTCGAAAACAACCGGCGTTCCCGGCATCCAGCGCCAGAAACGCCGCGCGCACCTCCTCCCCCACCTCGAACGCCTCGGGACCGATGGCCGGTCCCAGCCAGGCGAGCAGTTCCACCGGCGGAACGTTCAACGACGCTACTGTTGCGGCAATCACCCCACCGGCTAGCCCGCGCCAGCCGGCATGAGCGACGGCAATCACCGTCCCGGCGCGATCACACAGCAGCACTGGCAGGCAATCCGCGGTCATCACCACGCACGGTTGCCCTGCTTCTCGCGTCCAGGCTGCATCAGCGGCGACCGGGGCGCGAACCGTCTCGGCGGCGACTACCGTGATCCCGTGAACCTGGTCCAGCCAGGCCGGTTCCGCCGGAAAACCCAGCGTCGCCGCCAGTCGCCGGCGGTTTTCGGCGACCCGTGCGGGATCATCGCCCACATGCCCAGCCAGATTGAAGCTGTCGTAGGGTGGCGCACTGACGCCACCGCTGCGCGTCGTGCTGACGGCATGGACCCGCGCTGGAGCTGGCCAGTCGGGAACCAGCCAATGCTCCGATGACCCTTCACTCACGAGCGCCTCCAGCATCCTGTTCCAGTATCGTCAACAGCGCCGCCAAATCGGCGGGGATTTCCGCCCGCCACTCCAACCGTTCCCCACTGCCAGGATGGGTCAGCGCCAACCGCCCGGCGTGCAGAGCCTGCCGCCGAAACTGCTGAATCGCTGCCCTACAGCACGGTTCCGCTCCCGGTGGCAATCGAGGCCGGCCGCCATACACCGGATCGCCCAGCAGCGGAAAATGAAGATGCGCCATGTGAACCCGAATCTGGTGGGTGCGTCCGGTTTCCAGCTTGACCTGCACCAGCGCGTGGGCGCGAAACCGGCGCAAAACCCGGTAATGGGTGATCGCTGACTTGCCACCGGGCGTGACCGCCATGCGCTGCCGATCCACCGGATGGCGACCCACCGGCGCATCCACCACGCCGCCCGCTACCGGGATGCCGTTGACCACCGCCAGATACTCACGCTCGATGCGCCGCGCCTGCAATTGCGCGACCAGCGCGGTATGCGCCCGCAGGCTGCGCGCCACGACCAGCAGACCGGTCGTATCCTTGTCCAGACGATGGACCAGTCCCGCGCGCGGCAGGGTCGCCAGTTCTGGAGTATGGTGCAGCAGCGCATTGACCAGAGTGCCATCGCGGTTGCCGGCGGCCGGATGCGCCACCAGACCCGCCGGTTTATTGATCACCAGCAAATCGGCGTCCGCATAACGGATCTCCAGTGGAATGGCCTGGGCGGTCGCCGGCGTTTCAATCTCCAGCACCAGTACGCCACGGACGGTCTCGCCGCCACACACCGGATCGCGGGGCCGGCGCATCCGGCCATCCACCCGCAACTGGCCGGTTTTGATCCCCTGCTGCAAGCGGGTGCGGGAGTAGGCCGGCAACAGGGCGGCCAACGCCTGATCCAGCCGCAGGCCCGCGTAATCGGCAGGGATTTGACAGGCTATCGGTTCAGTGGCGGACATGATGGTTTTTAGCCGTTTGAGCGTTATACTGGGTTGCAGTCCTTCATTATCATCATGAATATTAATCCCAACCCGCGCTGCGTCATCCATGCTCCACATTTCGAAACTGTTTCCCGCCGGTCTGCTCACCGTGGTGCTGTTGGCCGGCTGCTCCCTGCTCCCGGACAAAATCGACGAAACCCAGGGCTGGTCGGCTCAGCGTCTCTATAGCGAAGCCAAGAGTTCCATGAACGATGGCAACTACCAGACCGCCCTGGAGTATCTGGACAAGATTCAGGCCCGCTATCCGTTCGGCCGCTACGCCCAGCAGGCCCAGTTGGACACCATCTACGTACAGTACAAGGATAGCGAACCGGACGCCGCCCTGGCCGCCGCTGACCGCTTCATCAAGGCTAATCCGCGCCATCCCTATGTGGACTACGCCTATTACATGAAGGGTTACATCAATTTTGAGCGCAGCAACACCCTGCTGGATCGGATCGCGCCTTCCGACCGCGCCAAAACCGACACCGCGACCGCTCGACAATCCTACAACGACTTTGCTGAACTGGTGCGAAAGTTTCCCGACAGCAAGTACGCCGAAGACGCCCGCCAGCGGATGGTCTTTCTGCACACCAACCTGGCGGCCTACGAAGTTCACGTTGCCGACCATTATCTGCAACGCGGCGCTTATGTCGCGGCGGTCAACCGCGCCAAGTATGTGCTGGAAAATTACGCCCGCACCCCGGCGACCGAGGATGCGCTCAGCATCATGACCCAAGCCTATGTCAAAATGGGGATGCCGCAGCTGGCTACCGACAGCCTGCGGGTGCTGGAGCGCAACTATCCGCAATCGCCGGATCTGCCGAAGCTAAACGCCCTGGTCAAGGGCACGGGCTGAACCGTCTGCTCACCCCTGATCCTGACCCCTCTCTTAACGATGAGAGCAGGTTTGCGCCACGGTTGAATGATGACTGCTCGATCACCGCGAGGACCACGCCATGTGGGATTTTTTTGAAACCGTCCGTCATCGTCATTCCATCCGTAAATACCAGCCGGACATGCCGGTTGAAACGGCAAAGCTGCATGCCATTCTGGAAATGGCCTGCGCCGCGCCGTCAGCGGGCGATTTACAGGCCTATCGGATTATCGTGATCCGTGATGCCGACGAACGCCGGGCGCTGGTTCACGTCGCCGACGAGCAGGCGTTCATCGCCGAGGCGCCGGTGTGTCTGGTGTTCTGCGCCGATCCGGCCCGCTCAGCCGCCGCATTTGGCGAGCGCGGCGCCCGGTTGTATGCCGTCCAGGACGCCACTATTGCGGCTGCTTACGCACAACTGGCGACAGTCGCCGCCGGCATGGGGTCGACCTGGGTCGGTTATTTCGATGAGGCGAAGGTGCGCGCGGTGCTCGGCTTGGAGCCGGGACTGGTTCCCATCGCGTTGATGAGCCTAGGCTATCCCGCAGAATTGCCGGAACCCAGTTCGCGCCGGCGGCTGGATGAAGTCGCGGCGTGGCGGTGAGCGGAAGGACTGCGTTTTTGGCAGGGCGCTAGCCGCCGCCGCGCTCCCGATGCAGGCGTAGCAGACGCTCCATCAACTGCTCGATCTCCGCTTCAAGCGCACTGCGCTCCTGTTCCGCCTGGTGTTCATGCGCTGTCAGCTTCTGTTCCAGGGCCTGACGCTCGCGCTGCGTCTGCTCCAACTGCTGGCGCAGCTCAGCCGCACCCGGCTCAGGCCCATTCGCGAGGCGAACCGACTGGCGTTCCTGCTCCGCCGTCGCCGCCTGCTCGCGTAGTGACCGCCGTTCAGCCTGCAACCGTTCCATCTGTTCCTGTAATTTCTGGCGTTCCTCATCCCAGGCGGTCTGTCGCCGGTTCAATTCCGCCGCCGCCTCCGCCCGCAATTGCTCCACCCGATGCGTGCTGTCCGGGGTCAAGGCCGGGCCGCCGCTGTTGGAGCGCGCTTTTTGCAGCGCCAGATTGTCTTCCAGACTGTTCATCTGAATTTGCAGCGCCAGGCGTTCGCGCTCCCACGCTTCCTGCTGTTGCTCCAGTCGCGCTTCCAGCGCCGCCTTGTCCTGCCGTAGCGCCCGAAACTGCTCTTCTATCTGCGCACCCTGCAACGACTGGCCCTGACGCTCCCGATCCCACTGAGCGCTGTCTTGAGCATAACGATCCTGCAAGGCCACCTGTTCCTGTTCCAGCCGGGCCAGGGTGCTGCGCAACCGGCTTGCCTCGCGCAGCGCCGCCTGCTGTTCCTGGTCGCGTTGCGCTTCCAGATCGGCGAGTCGCTTTTCCTGCTCAGCGTAGCGCTCGCCCGCCTCAACAATCTGGCTCTCCAGTCGTTTCTGTTGCTGCAACGCGGTTTGGCGACCCTGATAGACCGCAGACTGTTCTTCCAGCAGAGTGGCTTGCAGGTCATTGTTCCTGGACTGGGTTTCCGCCAGTTCCGCCTGCAATTGCGCGCGTTCGCGGCGCAGCGTCTGATAGGGCAGCAGATAGACCAACAGAACGCCCGCCAGGATGCCGGCGGCCAATCCGGTCAATAACGAGAGGATATCCATCATGTTTAAAGTCCACTTGGCATCTTAATTTTGGTTTCAGCCCGGCCTGTCGAGCGGTCGGTTTCTCAACGCAACCCGTAGACCAGTAACGCTGCGCCCATGCCCAGCGCCGCTGCTGCGCCCGCCGTCCAATACATGCGTTGCCGCAAGCTGCGCTGCGCTTCCGTCCACAAGTCGCGCGCCGCCCGCTGCGCCGCCGCTGTTGGACTCTCCTCGGCGTTGGCGCTGGTCGCTACCTTGGCGTCGGTTATCGCCTGCAACGCAGCCTCACGCGCGGCGGTTACAGCCGACTCGCGCGCCGCATCAACAGCCTGATCCCGGGCCGCAGCGCCCATTTTGCGCACGGCGTCAGTGAAGCGCGTGCTTAACTGCCGCACCAGTTGCTCACTGAATTCGTGCAATTCACTCTTGCAAATCTGGGTAGCGATTTCCCGGACCCGTTTCTCGTGATCCGCCTGTCCTTCATGCTGGAAGGTTCTGAGCTGTTCTGCCACCAGTGAGGGCAACTGGGTCTGCAGGGCCGTCTCGACCGGCCCCTCAATATTCATTGGCTCTGGCGATGAGGGCTGCCAGGTCGCCAGCCGCGTTTCCAGCATCTGGGCCGCGATCCGGCTGCTAATGTCTTCCTGACCCAGTTCCAGATCCAGCCGCAGCTTGGCGACCACATCGTTGATCAGCGGCAGCACCTGCGATTCAACTGCATCGTAGAAAAGCCGCTCGGATTTTTCAGTAATCAGTTTCTCAACCCATTCGGCCGTCATTCCCACTTCGACAGCAGCCGGAACCGGCGCGGCGTGGGCCGCGGCGTCGATCAGCGTATGCATCTGTTCGAGGAGAGCGATCAGCGCTTCCGGAGTCGCAGGCTTGGTCAACACGCTGACTGCTCCCGCAGCACGCGCTTCATCCTGATAGGCCGGCTCATCCTTGGAGGTGTACATCGCCACTGGAATCGCTGCGGTCTCCGCTTGGGCGCGGATCTGGCGCAGCGCGGTCAGGCCATCCATGCCAGGCATCGTGTGATCCATGAAAATGGCATCCGGCTTCTGGCTGTGCAGATAGCTCAGCGCTTCCTCGGCTGAATCCGCCGTATCCACCGTCAGACCTAAACCTTGCAGCATCTTGCGCAACATGAGCCGCGCGGACTTGGAATCATCTACGACAAGAACATGTCGAACGGGCATAAACCCTCCTGGCTTTCCACCTAATATCGATTGAATCTCTGCTGCAAGGAACAACAATGGCCCGGATGCCAACCTAAAAAGCAGCATATTGCATGCCAGCGCGCAGTGTCAGCGGTCCAGCATTCGCGCCAACGCTTAATTCTTAGAGTCTGGACTTGCGGACAGGCGACCCTCAAGCGAAGCGTGAGTGCCGCGTTTTACGATGGTAATAATCCATCACGATGGCGCAGTAAACCGCAAATATCAGGAACGGAAGTATAATACGGGATACGCCCTCGACAATAAAGAGACGGTCGCGCCAGCCCAAACCGGGCAGGGCAAAGGTATGCATGGTATAAATCGGCAGCGAGGCCTGACCAAACAGGGCAACAGGATGGGTCAGTTTCAAACCGCAGTTTCCCGACAGGGACGAGCAAAGAGTGTAATGAAGTTCAATCATACCAAGCCTGACTTCCTGCCAGTGCTGGATCCGGTAACCGGTGACTATCGCCAGGATGGCGTGACCATTGGGACCGGAGGTGCGCGCCCAGAAAAGCCGAAGTCGACCGAAGTCGCCGGTCAACGACGCGGCCCGCAGGCATTCAGGGCAGCAAATCGGCGTTCGCCACTGGATAATCAATTCCAGCCTGCGCCAGATCAGCGTAGGTCGTCGCCTGTTGAGTGGGATGGAGGTCAAGCCCCAACTGCAAGCCGATCTGCGACAGCGAAAACAGGCCGCGCACCGCCGGTTTGCCGGTTTCAGGATCGGTGTCCACCACGAGCGCGTGCTGGCGTTGAGCCTGCCGCAGAGTAGCGATGACATCGCCCACCCGGGCGTTGGCGACCTCTTCCATCCACAGCACCTCCAGCCTGGGCTGGAGCGTCATGATGTCGGCGACCAGCAGATCCTCCCAGGCGCCGCCGGCCTTGGCTAAAATGCGGCCTGGTTTCTCGCCCTCAATATCGCGACTGGTGATCAGGCCAACGATCTGGCGATTCGCATTGCTGACCAGCAGCAGTCGCACCCCGCGCCGGATCATCAGATCCAGCGCCTTGCTCAGCGGCGTCGTCAGTTCTGTGGTGTAGGCTGTGACCTGACTGAGGTCGGTCATCGTCATCAGGGCGGGATCAGCGGTAGTCACCCGCGCCGGCAGCGATTGCCGGGGATGAAAGTAGCTGGCGCCATTGTCCAGACGGTGCAGTGGAAGAGGCTGGTAATCCTGGGCCATGGAAGCATCTCCAGCAAGAATGAAGAAGGGCGGAAGCGTCCGGCAGTCCACTCAGCGCCGCCGCGTGGGCCGGATCAGGATGCTGTCGGTCCATTCCAGAATAGCCCGCACCCGTGGAGTCAGCAGCGTCCATGCCGTCGCGCGGTCCACCCAGCGGTATTCACTGTGTTCCGGCCGGCCCAGTTCGGGATTATCGGGCAAACGCACGGCGCTGCTGGACGCTTCAGCGATGTAGTAGCGCGCCACCTTGCGACCCTGATTGTAGGGATGGGTTTCCCGGTAGACATCGCCCCAGCGGAACCGCAAGCGGGTGAGCGTTGTTTCCTCCTCGACTTCGCGCACCGCGGCTTGCAGGGGCGATTCGTTCGTTTCCACGACGCCCTTGGGAAAGTCCCAGTAATTGTAGGCCCGCAGCAGCAGGTAATCGTAGTGATCGCTGTTCCAGCGCACCACCACCACCCCGGAAGACAGGATTCGAACACTGGCTGACTGCGAGTTCGCCATCCGCGTCACCCGGTCTTCCTCACGCTGCGTCATGGGCAAGGCTCAGCGCGCTCAGCTCATGCACGGCATCGACCAGCGCCCGGACGGCGTCCGGTTCGACGCCGGGCTGAATGCCATGGCCGAGATTGAAAACATGGCCGGGACCGGAACCGAAATCGGCCAGCACCTGCGCGACCTGCTGGCGGATGCGGTCGGGGGCGGCGTACAGCGCGGCGGGATCGAGATTGCCCTGCAACGCCACCCACTCGCCCACCCGCCGGCGGGCGTCGCCCAGATCAACGGTCCAGTCCACGCCGACTGCATCGCAACCGGTCGCGGCGATTTCTTCCAGCCAGGCGCCGCCGCCCTTGGTGAACAAGATGACCGGCGGACGCGGGCCTTGGTCAGGTTTGTCCAGTCCGGCGACGATCCGCGCCATGTAGGCCAGCGAAAACTCGCGGTAGGCGCGGGGCGCGAGAATGCCGCCCCAGGTGTCGAACACCATCAGCGCCTGCGCCCCGGCGGTGGACTGGGCGTTGAGATAGGCGATCACCGCCTGGGTGGTGACTTCCAGCAGATGATGCAGTGCGGCGGGCTGGTTATAGAGCAAGCCCTTGATGCGGGCGTAATCCTTGCTGGAGCCGCCCTCGACCATGTAAGTCGCCAGAGTCCACGGGCTGCCGGCAAAACCGATCAGCGGCGCCCGCCCGGCCAGTTCCCGGCGGATCAGCCGCACGGCGTCCATCACGTAGCGCAGTTCCACTTCCGGATCGGGAACGCCCAGCCGGGCAATGTCCGCCGCCGAGCGCAGGGGGCGGGCGAACTGCGGTCCCTCGCCCTCGCTGAACGATAGCCCCAGGCCCATGGCGTCGGGGATGGTCAGAATGTCGGAAAACAGAATCGCCGCGTCCAGCGGGAACCGTTCCAGCGGTTGCAGGGTGACCTCACAGGCCCGTTCCGGGGTCTGGCACAGCGCCATGAAGCTGCCGGCGCGGGCGCGGGCGGCGCGGTATTCCGGCAGGTAGCGGCCCGCCTGGCGCATCAGCCAGACCGGGGTGCGGTCTACAGGCTGGCGGCGCAGCGCCCGCAACAGACGGTCGTTATGGAGCGTGGTGATCATGGGGCAAGTGTGCCAAGGTTCCGAAGTGGCGTCTATGGATAACCCACTTGAGGCGTTGTGGCGCTTGCCGGGCGGCTGCACGCTTCTCACGCGGGAAAAGGCTGACTTCTATAATCAATTCACCGCCTTCCTTGCGGCAAGGGACCCGCAGGAGTGAGCATCTTTTCAAATGGTTTCTTCCTACAATGATTCTATCGCAACCCGCGCCTTCTACTCCTTCGATGCCTTACGGCAGGAGGTTCCCATGACGAATCAATCCCAGCGCCTCACTCGTGGCCCCTTTCGCGCCGACCAGTTGCATGATGGCGACCGCTATGAACTTTCCAATGGCCATCCCATTTATTGCGCTCCTGCTGGCTGGCAGCACGGTTCGGGCAGCGTTACCGGGGGACTGGTGCTGGATAGCGACCCCGATGTTCAATGGACCGGCGCTGATGTCGGCATCAGCCCCGAATCGGGAACGTTGCGCGCGCCCGATGTCGTGGTGCGGGCCACGCCACCCAGTGGCAACAGCGCCTGGTTGACCGAAGCGCCGCCGCTGGCGGTGGAATACGCCGGCCCCGGCCAGGATGAGCGTGAACTGAAGGAGAAAATTGCTGAGTTGCTGGCGGCGGGAACTCGCCAGATCTGGGTGGTGCGGCTGGTGGGACCACAGCGGGTGGAGGTCCATCGCCCGGATGGATCCATGACGCTTCACACCGCCAGCGACACGCTGGAATTGCCAGGGGTGTTGCGCAATCCCGTACCGGTACGGGCGCTGTTCGACCGTGACGCCGCGCATGAGGTGGTCTTGCGCAATCTGCTGCAACGCCGGGGCTACGCCAACCTGGAGGATGTACGCGAGGAAGGACGGGAGGAAGGACGTGAGGAAGGGATTATCGATGCTATTGTTGCGCTGTTGCAGGGACGGGGTTTGGCCGTGGACGCCACAGTCGAGGCGCGCTTACGGGCCTGTCGCGACCGGGAAGTTCTGCGGCGCTGGTTGCTGAATGCCGCTCAGGCCGTGCAAGTAGACCAGATTTTTGGTCTCTGAGATTCCCTGGCCCGGACTCATTCCCTGCTCTTGGTTCAGATGGCAGGGCAGGTTTCGCCCGGCCCTGGCCAGATAAATCCCGGCCTTACATCCCGTCAACATCCGGCAGATTCATTCAATGACGGCCAGGTGAAACCGGGCACTGCGGCTCGCTGGGCCTTCTAAAAGGGCAATGCAATCGTCCAGCTCTTCCAGAAGATCCTTGCGCTGGTCTGAACTTAGTTCGGGCACTGAACCCGCTGCAATTCTTTCGCGCAAGACTTGCATCGATGACCGTCCTTCGGTGGCTTCAAACCACGTCATGTCCTCTATGCCGTAACCCAGTCCGGTTTCCGGATCGACCGGCAGTTCTGCGCCGCTGTCATCGTCTTCTCCAGCGTAGCTGTACTCGAGGTCGGTAAAGTCAAAGAATTCACTGAGTTTGCGAACCCCGGCTTCTTCGCATAGTGCATCAAGACTCTCGGCGTGCCTGTACATGAGCGTGTGATCGTCGCTGTCTTTGGAGTACTCCCGACCCTCAAGCACATGAATCCAAAGCGTCATTCCCATAAGTTTTCCAGATGATCCTTCGGTATTTTTGCCGGATGATTTCGTTCACCTGTCGTGTGCAGCATGATCAGGCGCAACGCCCCGTTGATGCTCATTTAATATAGGTAGATACTGCCTACAGTCGTTGCCTCAGCCATACTATACGTCATGCTGGCTTCGCTCTCCAGCGTAGTCAAGGCGCAACCCGCCACAGCGCCGTTTCGCAACCAGACTGAGGACAACCCTTGAAATACCTGGTTATTGCCGTACTTGCCGCTATTGTCGTGGGCGCAGCCCTTCACGCCATCAATCACCGCGATGACCCGCCCGCCGCGCAATCCAGCATGGGGTGGATGCAACGATAGGCCATTGTCTTCATCCGACCAGAGTGAGGAAAAATGGCAAAGGCAATGCTTCACTTTACTGCGGGTTTGCTCGGCTCACTGGGCATCTTTCTCTTTTTTACCTGGCTATCGGGCGTTCAGCGATTTTCCATGCCCTCTGTTGTGGTTCTGGTGGGATTCTTCTGCATGATGCTGGCCCATTTTGTTTCACCCTGGGCGACTCCCGCCGTTCTCGTCTTGTACGCTTTGGCGAGTATGCATGAGTTTCAACAAGACCGTCGCCATCGCTAAAACCACTTCCGATCAGCAAGTATCGAGTCGCTCTGCAAAGCGTCACCCGCCGCTTCCTGACCGGTTCTGGCTGGCCGGTTCCCCGATCTCGTAACAGCAGGACACGCCATTGAATACAGCACCCGTCAACGCCCCGCCTTCCGAGCCAAGCGCCTCTCCCACCCTGACCGCGCTTTTTTGGGGCTTCTCGTCCGTTGGGCTGTCCGGTTTCGGCGGCGTCCTGCCTTTCGCCCGTCGCCTGCTGGTTGAGGAGCGCCAATGGATAACTGCCGAGACATTCAATACTCAGCTCGGCCTGTGCCAGTTTCTGCCGGGTCCGAACGTGGTCAATTTGGCAGTGATTGTGGGCAAGCGTTACCAAGGGTGGCCCGGCGCCATCGTCGCCCCCCTCGGGTTGCTTGCGGGTCCGATACTGATCGTGCTGCTGCTGGCGCTGCTGTATGACCGCTATGGCGCATTGCCACTGGCGCAGGGCCTGTTGCGCGGCATGGCTGCGGCGGGCTGCGGCCTGTTATTCGCGATGGCCTGGCGCATGGGTATGGCGATCCCGAGGAAACCGGTGTTCTGGCCTTTTACCGTGTTGACAGTGACCGCCATGGCTTTCCTGCGATGGCCCCTGCCGCTGGTGATGATCGGCGGTCTGCTGCTGTCAGGGGGCGTGGCGTACTGGACACTCGGCCAGAAATGATGGTCCTGGAGTTGTTCCTCGAATTTGTCTGCCTGTCCTTTGTCGCCTTCGGCGGCGCGACCGCTATGTTGCCGGAAATGCATCGCGTCATCGTCGGCCATCATCATTGGCTGGACGACACGACCTTCACGCATCTCTACGCTATCGCCCAAGCCGCGCCGGGACCGAATGTACTGGTGGTGACGTTGATTGGCTGGAAAGTGGCCGGCCTGCTCGGCGCGCTGGCAGCCACATTTGGCATGTGTCTACCGATGAGCGTGCTGATTTACTGGCTGGTGGACCGTTGGGAGCGTTTCTCGGGTCGGCGCTGGCAACAGGCAATTAGCCTCGGGGTGGCGCCACTGGCGGTTGGCCTGATCTTTTCAGGAGCGACCCTGATGGCTCAGGCGGCCGATTTTCGACCAGGGGGCTGGACCCTGATGCTGGTCACTGCTCTCCTGAATCTGCGCTATCCATCTTTGCATCCCCTCTGGCTGATCGCGGCTGGAGCTTTGATGGGGCTGAGCAGTGGGCTTTAAGCATCAGCCTACCCGGTTTCGATCCTTCATCTACTAATACCCGTTCCCCAATTTCAATGCTCCAAAGCATGCTATAAAATAGAGTTGTCCATCAATAACCAAAACCAACCCTTTTAAGGTGGTAACGTAGAATCAATAGGTTACGGCGAGATTTCGTCAAGAATCGCGCCAAGCAGAAAAATTAAGTTCATAAATATCAAAAGGTTATATGAGCACCTTAAAAGGGATGATAACCAAAACTAAACTATTGAACAGCAAATGAATTTTTTAGGGTTCTTCGACGATTCTTGTGGAGTCGTCCGGTCTGGCGGGGTTCGGGCCGCCAAGCCCGGCTGAGCGTCGGCCCCACAGCTTTTCAGATCAATGGGTTGGCTTCGTAGCCTATCCTTCGCTCGCCTGGCTCCACAAGAACCGTTGAAGAACCTTTTTTAGGTTCCAGAGGCCGGCAGTCGCAAAAATAAAGTCATCCGCCAAATGTTTTAGATGGTTTCTCAGGCGAATGGTTAATACACGAAAAACTTTCATGCCGCCGATGGCATGTTCCACGAGTACCCGAACCCGTCCGATCTAACGATTTTCCCGCTTTTGCTGACGAGTTAACTTAGGATCAGGATTCTGTTTTGACTTCCGTGGTTTTTTATGGGGAATATGAATATTTTCAGGCGATAAATAATCGGTCTTGATGCCTTGATAGCCCAGATCAGTAGAGGCGTTGGTCGAGGAAAA
>Ga0209573_1004433_pt1 | contig 13833 bp, 9 predicted proteins | sample TNRBio252014_DNA_FD_185870 | JGI IMG/M metagenome (GOLD analysis project Ga0209573, IMG submission 185870) | Wastewater treatment Type I Accumulibacter community from EBPR Bioreactor in Madison, WI, USA - TNR Reactor_6/25/2014_ DNA (SPAdes)... | ecosystem: Engineered > Bioreactor > EBPR >...
ACCGTGCCAAAGCCGCACTCGAGGCGGTTGGCCTGGGCGACCGCATGACCCACCGCCCCTACGAACTCTCCGGCGGGCAGCAGCAGCGCGTGGCGGTTGCCCGTTCGCTGGTCAACAACCCCGCCATCATCATGGCAGACGAACCCACCGGCAACCTCGACTCGAAGGTCGGCAAGGAAATTATGAACCTGCTGCTCAGCCTCAATAAAGACCTCGGTACCACCCTCATTATCGTAACCCACGACCCCAAGATCGCCGAACAAACCCAGCGAGTCATCCGCCTGCGCGATGGCGAACTCGATACCTCGGGGGAAGCGGAAGGCAAGAAATGACCTTTACACAAGCGATCCTTGAAGCGCTCGAAAGTTTGAACGGCAACAAAATGCGTTCCGGTCTGACCGTGCTGGGCATCGTCATCGGCGTTGCCGCCGTTATCGCCATGCTTGCCGTGGGGAATGGCGCGCAGGAATCCATCACCGGCTCCATCTCCAGCATTGGCACGAACCTGCTCTTCGTATTTAGCGGCTCTCAAGATGGTCCCCCCGGCGGACCGGGCAGCGGCAGAAGCGGCAACAACGACCGTCCGCTCACGCTTGGGGATGCCGATGCCATCTCAGACCCGTTTGCCGCGCCATCGGTGGAATTGGTCGCGCCGGTGATCCAGGGCAATGGTGTTCTCACGTTTTCGGGCGAGAATACATCCACCACGATTTCCGGTGTCACCCCAACCTACTTCCCCGTCCGCAACATGGAACTGGCGGAAGGGGAGCCGATCAATGAAGAACACCTGCTTGGGCGCATGTCTGTCGTCATCCTCGGACCGGAAACCGCCATTGCCTTGTTCGGTCATGCCGACGGCGTGGTCGGCGAAACGATTCGCATTGAGGGGCAGCCCTTCCGCGTGATCGGCGTCCTCGTCGCTAAAGGCGGCGGCGCATTTGGCAGCGAAGACGATAGCGCCTACATTCCATTTACCACCGCGCAGGCGCGGCTCATCAAACGTTCCTCGCGCGATCAGGTGGATGTCATCTTTGTGCAGGCGACCACTGCCGAGTCCGTCCCGCAGGCGGCAGAGGAGATCTCCAACATCATCCGCACGCGTCACCGCACGCCCATCGGCTACGACGACTTTACCGTCTTCACCCAGCAGGATTTCCTCTCCACCTTCGAGACCATCACCGGCGTGTTGACCATCTTCCTCGGCGGCATTGCGGGTATCTCACTTCTCGTGGGCGGCATCGGCATCATGAACATCATGCTGGTCTCCGTCACCGAGCGTACGCGCGAGATCGGTCTGCGCAAAGCGCTCGGCGCTCGCAAACGCGACATCCTGTTGCAATTCCTGACCGAGTCTTCCCTGCTCAGTCTTATCGGCGGCATCATCGGCATTTTGTTCGGCTGGTTCATCGCCTTCGTGGTCGGCAGGGTTGCCATTGCCACTGGCAACAACTTTGTACCCGTGGTCGGCACCGACGCGATCATCCTCTCGACCAGTTTCTCCGCCATCATCGGCTTGTTCTTTGGCATTTACCCCGCCAGCCGCGCCGCCAATCTCGAGCCCGTCGAAGCCCTGCGTTACGAGTAACCATGAACGCCAGAATCAAGCTAATCGTCCCCCTGTTGCTGCTGGTCGTTGCGCAGGGATGTGTTCCGGCGCAACCGGCGGAAGTGGACGTGGCGCCGGCGGCGACCTCCACCGTCACTCGCCCGCCTGCCACCGCCACGTCCACGCCGCTTCCCCCGCCGACGGCGACTCCTGCTGCCACGGAAGTGTTGCCCACCCCCCAGCCGGCTGTGACCATCACGGCGACAGGCGGTACCCTGTACATCCGCCGCGGACCGGGGCTGGAGTATGACCGCATCGGCGCGCTGACCAAAGGCTCCAGCGCCAGCATTATCGGTCAGGATGTGCTTTCGAAGTGGGTGCAAATTGCCATCCCCGACTCCGAGCGGACGGGCTGGGTGTCGAACATGTCCAGCCTGACGCGCATCGACGGGGATTTAAGCAGTGTGCCCGATTTCACCTTCACCGACTGGGCAAAGCCTGCATACGTCAAGAATTGCACCGAGCATGAGATCCTCATTCAGCCCGGTGAGATCCGGTTGTTGAACTTTTACACCAATGGCGAATCGCTGAACGAGGCGCAGATCAACCCGGGCGTTTATACGGTGTACGATCTTTTTGTACCCGGTGAACCCGCGATCGAGACCATCGATGTGCGGGAAGGGGTCACTGTGTATATCACGGTCAATGGGTTGGGTGTGTCGCATAAGTGTCCATAACGCGGGTTCACCCCGCGTTATTTTTTTTGCGATACAATCGAGGCGTACAGACAGGTCAAACCATCGGCGAAGAAACTGCCTTGGGGAACAGGAGCAGGGTTCGGGTCCGGTTTTGAAGCGTGTGGTTTATGTCACTGGTACACAGGAGAATTTTCATGTCCGACAAGTTCAATCGATTCAAGGAGATCGTGGGGGAGGTTTCCGATATTGGTCATGCCGCTAGTGTGTTGGGCTGGGATCAGCAGGTTAATATGCCTCCCGGCGGCGGCGAGGCGCGCGGTCAGCAGCTGGCTACGTTGAGCAAGATCGCGCAGGAGAAGTTCACGTCCGACGAAATGGGGCAATTGTTGGAGGATTTGCAGAAGGATTACACGGATCCGGAAACGGATGAAGGGGCAATGTTGCGTGTAGCCAGCAGGGCGTATGATAAAGCCAGGCGTGTGCCGCCGGAGTTTGTGGCGGAGCAAGCCATCGCGGCGACGAAAGCCTTCGAGGCGTGGGTGGAGGCAAAGGGGAAGTCCGATTTTTCCATCTTCCAGCCGTTCCTCGAAAAGAACGTGGAACTGGTAAAGCGTTATGTTGCTTTCTTCCCGCCCGCCGACCATCCGTATGATGTGCTGCTCGACGATTATGAGCCCGGCATGAAAACTGCCGAGGTGAAGGAGATCTTCAACAACCTTCGCCCCAAGCAGGTCAGCCTGCTCAAAGCCATCAGCGAAGCCAAACAGGTCAAGGACGATTTCCTGCACAAGAAATACAACGAGCAGAAGATCTGGAATTTCAGCGAGAAGATCATTGCCAAGTTCGGCTACGATTTCAACCGTGGTCGGCAGGATAAAGCCCCGCACCCGTTCGAGACTACCTTCAGCGTGAACGACGTGCGCATCACCAACCGCTTCGAGCCGGGCAACCCGCTGGCGACGTTGTTCAGCGCCATGCACGAATGTGGTCATGCCTTGTATGAGCTGGGTGTTGCGCAGGAATACGAACGCACGCCGCTCGAAAGCGGCACATCGCTTGCTGTTCACGAATCGCAGTCGCGTATGTGGGAAAACCTGGTCGGGCGTTCGTTCCCGTTCTGGGAGCATTTCTTCCCCGAGATCAAGAAGACCTTCCCCTCCCAGTTGGACGGCGTAAGCCTGAAGACTTTCTACAAGGGCATCAACAAGGTCGAGCCTTCGTTCATCCGCGTCAATGCCGACGAAGCCACCTACAACATGCACATCATGCTGCGCCTCGAACTTGAGATCGGCATGGTGGATGGCAGCATCGCCATCAAAGACCTGCCCGAGATCTGGAACGAGAAGATGCGCGACTACCTCGGCATCACTCCGCCCAGCGATGCGCTCGGCGTGTTGCAGGATATTCATTGGTCGTACGGTTCCATTGGTTACTTCTCCACCTACGCGCTCGGCAACATCGTATCGGCGCAGTTGTGGGAACGCATCAACAAGGACATCAAAGACCTCGGCGAACAGATCCGCAAGGGTCAATTCTCGGTGCTGCGCGAATGGCTGCGCGAGAACGTCCACAAGTACGGTCACAAATACGACCCGCAGGACCTTGTGCAAAAGATCACCGGCTCAAAGATCGACTCGGCTGCTTACGTCCGTTATTTGACGAAGAAGTACAGCGACATCTACGGGCTTTAATTGGATGGGATGAAACCAACGAGACGCCCTTGCAAGAGGGCGTCTCTTCTTTGTCAGGCTATGAAATATAGAATTCTTCTCGCTTCTTTCTGTGGACTGTTGGTGGGTTGCACACAAGCCATCGACTCTGCCCCGACACCTTTGCCGCCCGACTACCTCCCAACGGTGGTCGCGCTGACGGGTCAAGCCGCCTTTGCTACCGCTGAATCGCTCACCCAGGCGGCAGTTCCCACTGCAACGCCGGAACCCACGTTCACGCCCGAGCCGACCGTTGTGCTCCCCAGCCCCACACCGACCTTTGCGGCGGGATTCACCGAATTTGCCCAGATCCATTTTGTATCACCGGGTCCCTTATCCAGCCTGACCTCGCCCTTTGTCCTGCAAACTATTCTTGTTGCCGGTGAAAGTGAAGTGGTGCAGGTGGATTTGCTCGGCGAAGATGGGCGTGTGCTATACCGTGAACTGAAGAAATTGATTCGCAACCCGGCGGGCACGTTCCAGCGCTTTGAGATTTCCTTCGAGATCCGCGCAGTGTCCGAGGCGGGGTACATCCGCATCAGCACCAAAGACGATTTCGGCAGGATTCAAGCGTTGAACACCATGCCTGTTTTGCTGTATTCCGTCGGCACGACGCAGGTCAACCCGCCGGGAAATACGATCTACGAACGGGTCACTGTAGAGGGATTGAAAGAAAAAGCCGAATACACCGGCGGTGAGGTCTACCTCAGCGGGCGGCTGTGGCCCTTCAACGACCAACCTGTCTTTGTGGACATCACCTTGCAGGACGGGCGTCCGCTTTCTTCGCGTATGCTTGCCTTCAATGGGACGGAGACACAGTCCTTTGAAACCACCCTGCCATACAAAGTGACCGAACCTACTGTGGCAAGGCTCTCGTTCCGGCAGGATAATCCGCTGCTCGGTGTGACCGACCCGGAACTTGGCAAACTGATCTACGTGTACACCGTCGAGATCATGCTGAATCCATAAGGTGCAAGCCCGGTCCGTTGGGCTCTATGATTGACGCGTGATTTTTATCACCTTGCTTTGCAGATTCTTCAACTCCACCCGCAAGCCTGCTTCCATCCATGCCAATCCAGAGCGGGGTTGATCAAAGCCTTCGATGCTGTACAAGGCTTCGGGGTCGAGCCCGCGCAAATGGATCACAGGGAAACGGAACGGGTCGGGGATGAGCGTGCGGAAGACGAACAACACGCCTTCGCTTTTATCTTTGCTGACGTATTGCACCGCCGAGTAATTATTTTTTTGTGGAGCGATGAGTCGATACTGGTCACCAAATTGGATGATGTGCCGGATCGCTTTGTACAACTGAATGCAATCGGCTCCCACCTGACGTTCAGCCTGATTCCATTCCAGTAAGTTTCCGCCTACGCCGAGAGAGCCGCACATGCTCACATGGAAACGAAACTCAAGTGGCACGATCTCTTTGCCCCAATCCGTGACCCAGGCTTCCATGGTGATGGCAGGCATGAATTGCGAGAAACCCTCTTGAATGGAAAGACGTTTCGTCGCTTCGGTGTTATCGCTGACCCAAACTTGATCTGCAAATTGCAGGATGCCGAAATCGGGTCGTCCGCCGCCGCTGGCGCAACTTTGCCAAATGACCTTGGGATGACGCCGACGCAGTTCACCCCACACACGATATAAGCCATAGACATAACGCACCCACAACTCACGCGGGTCGCCGGGCGCGTCTTGCCAACCGGGTTCACTGGCGGGACGGTTCATGTCCCATTTGATGAAGGAGATATTGTTCTCGCTGAGGATCTTATCGAGCGTGGTGATGATGTAGTCCTGTACATCGGCACGCGCCATGTTGAGGATGAGTTGATTGCGGGCTTCGGTACACGCACGAGTCGGGAAATGAATGACCCAATCGGGATGAGCGCGGTACAGGTCGCTATCAGGGTTGACCATCTCCGGCTCGACCCACAAGCCAAAGTCCATGCCGAGTTCGTTGACTCGTTTGATCAAGCCGCCGAGTCCGTTCGGGAATTTTTTCTTGTCGGGGAACCAATCGCCCAGACCGGCATTGTCCCAGTTGCGGTTGTGGAACCAGCCATCGTCCATGACGAAGAGTTCCACGCCCATGTTCGCGGCGATCTCAGCGAGATGTGATTGCGAGGCTTCGTCCACGTTGAAGAGAGTCGCCTCCCATGAGTTGTAGAGAATCTTGTGCAGCACCTTGCCATGCGGCAGGAGTTCATTACGCACATAATCATGGAAGATGCGGCTGGCTGCGCCGAATCCGTTCGGGGTGTAGCCAGAGATCGCAGAGGGTGTGACGAGCGGTTCATTCGGCTTGAGCTGCCAGGCGAAGTCCCAATCGTTGAGTCCGATGCTCAGGCGGGTCGAAGCATACTCGGTCACTTCGGCAGTGATCTTGAAATTGCCGCTCCAGGCGAGGGTGCCGAAGAACACGTCACCGTGATTTTCGCTAGCATCTCTTTCAACCGTGAACCAAGGCACAGCGCGATGGCTGGGAATGATGCGTCGGCTTTCGATGACTTTCAAACCGGGGGTGAGCGTTTCGCGCTGCATGTTGAATTCGTCGATGTGACGCCCGTACATGTGCGTGAGCGAGTAGCCGTTCCCGTGAGGGAAGGTCCACTTGGCGGAGAAGGCGCGCTCGACGAGGATAGAGTCCACGCCGAGGTTTTCGAGCGTGACCCAACGTTCGATCAGGTCGTATTCTTCATGGATGCGGTAATGGAGAGTCAACTGCAGCGGGTAGGCTGAGTCTTTGAAGCGCAGAGCAAGCTCCGGCTGGGGTGAGGCGCTGGTTTTAAAATCCACAAAAGAGAGAACCACGTCCCGCACACCATCGGCGAAGGTCACTTTGAGAGTCGGGTCTGTGTACTTGGTGCCCGCATAGCCGGGGAATTCTTCGGGAATGAAATGATCGTACCCATCGGTGGAGGCCCAGCCCGACGGCTCGAATGGTGCAGGATAATCTTTGATGAAAGGCAGGCGCTTGCCCCAATAGCAATGCGAGAGCAGGTTGGCTTTATTCAGCCCAAAGGTATAGGCGCTGTGGCGTGTTTCAAGGATCCAATAGTTGGGAGATGTGTGAACGGGCATAAAACCTCTTGTAAATAATTTCGTTTGATCAGGTTGAGGGAAGTTATAAACAAGCCCACTGCATTTCGCATGGACGCAGCAAAGGGATTCCAACCCTGCAACTGTTCTTTGGGGTCAACGACATTGTAAATCGTTAAGCCTTTTTTGTGTTCGCAGTATATTCTGAAAGTAAGTTAATGGGAGATATGAACGCGCCTTTTCTAACGACAGTATGAAAGGGCGCCAGCCTTTCCGTCCCTGATTCATGGTGCGCCGATACAAATGAAACCTGCCCAATGGCTGACCGGTTTCCCGCGCGCGATCAATCTGCGCTGTGCATGCACCACTGCATTTGCAGGGCGTAAACCGCTTAGATAGTGGGAGTAAAAGTCCTCGCTGAACCCTGCCGCCGCCTGATCGAGGATGCCCCACTGACTGCCAACCACACTGTCTGCGCCCGCCGCAAGACACACGGATGGCAAATCCACGTGTTCATCGCCCTCGTGGATAAAACTGGAGATGCTGTTGCACGCTGAGATCGTGACCAATGTGGGCATGGGTGCGAGATCGCGAAGGGTGTCTAGCCATACATCTCCATCCCACAAAGCGAGACTACTCAACCTACCCATATGCGGATGAGAGAAGAAGTGACTGGCGATGTGCAGCCAGGCGAAACGGGATAGTCCCTGCACCGCCCCCTTTGCAAGATGCTGGATGTTCCCCCATGTCGCATCCTCCTCCGCGAGGCACACACCATTGGGTCCCAGTCTGGAGCGCAGGAATGAGAGTTCGCTTCGCACCTGCGGAAGATCCTGGCGTTTTCCACCGAAAGTCGAAAGCCCAACCGCCAAGCCATCCTCCCGCCCCGGTGCGATTTCCACGGTGCTTCTCTCCCAGATGACCATCAGGTTTCGCAGCGAAGGGATGACCGCCGGCACACAAAGATTCGCCAGCGGCTCCGGGGTGAATCCGGGGTGCAAAGCTGCCCAGGGCATGGCGTGAAGTTCCCTATGTGGTGACAATAACAAATAAGTGTCGGAAGTCAAATCGTCTGCAATTGAATTGGGCAGAAGCGCCTGCCCCAAGATAGCGAGATCTTCTGCGGTGGGGAGGGTGGTGTTGTATCCGGCGCGCTGGCAGGATTCCAAAGCCATGCGCAGGCGAAAAGGGATGGGGGTACTCCATACTTCATGCCTACTTGGGCTTAGGACTGCAATGGTGATGCTCTCTTTTGTCAAGTAATAATCCAGTGCGATCCAGTTTTTCCCCACGGCGCGACCTGCGTGTGCGCGGAAGGAGTGGATGTCGAAATGTTCTGTCGTTGCGCTTAAAGGTGACTTATTGACTACGGATCTCCGTTCGAGACGGGCTTTCAACGCATCGTATTGATCTGTTTTCTCCATCAGCTGCGTACGGATTTTTCGGAACTCCGATCCAGCACGATGGGGAAGGGGAAGTTCCGGCGGTGTCCTGAGGCGGTCTTGCAGGAAGCGGATCTCCGCTTCAATGTCGGACAGTTCCTGCGAGTCAGCATCCAGTGTGCGGAAATGATCCGATACTATCTGTCTCTGCAGGGTGGATGCCTTGAACGATTCAATGAATGTCAAAGTGTCTTCGGCGGCATCCGCATGAGATGCAACGGTTATGATGCGGTCAAAGACGCGCGCGGGTTTTTGCAGATAGGAACCCGCCAAACTGGGTTGCCAAAAGTTCTTGTGGATGTGCGCAAAGGCATTCACTGCCCGTCGATACGATGTCAACGCTTTCTCGGTTTCGGATCGCGAGCCTGCCAGATCTCCCATACCAATACATGAACGCCATTCAATCTCCGGCAGGATCCCCTCGCTCCATTTCAGCGCTTGTTCAAAAGCAGCTTGCGCCTTATCCTGCCTGGCATGGGCAGCGTAACATGTGCCGATGGCGACAAGGCAGGATGCCAACTCCATCTGCATTTCCATCTCTGAAGCATCTGCCTGAGCTTGGTCTAAAACCATAAGGGCTTCATCGTACTTCCCGGTTTGTGCCAGAGCCTCCCCCAGCAAACGTCGGGTAAGAACGGTCTGCGGCTTATTGCCATGCCGAATAGAGACATCCAGCGCCTCCTTCAAGCTGTCAAGCGCCTCCTGAGCCTTATCCTGCTGGAAGTATGCTCCGGCACGAATGTTGTGAATTTCGGAGAGCAAGGCTTTTTGGTTTGCCTGTTCATAGCAACGAGCAGCGTGGTCAAGATGCTCATGCGCCAGTCCAGGTTGTCCTAACTGCGACCAGATCATTGCAGCATAACTTTCGCAGGCACCCAGCCGCAAGGGACTATTAAGGGTCCTTAATCGTTCTGCGGCTCGTTCCAGGTGATATAGGGCATCCTGATACCGTCCAGATTGTCCATATGCCTTACCCAGGTTCGTGATAGCCACTGCCGCCGCTAACTTCGAGCCGAGCTCTTCACTGATATCCGCAGCTCGACTGTATCGTTCAATACTGACATGTGGCATGCCGCGCAGGATGTTCAATTCACCCTGTTCATGCAGGTTGTCCGCCAGCAAGCCAGGGATGCCGTGATGGGCAAAGATCTCCCCGGCTTGGCGGAAATGGCGATCCCCCAGGGACAATTCTCCAGTATATAGATACACGGAGCCGAGGTTGCTTAAGCACATCCCGCGCCACAGGTCAAGGTCGGTTTCCATAAAGAGGGCAATGGCGCGCTGAAACCGCTCTATAGCCTGGGGCAATTGATCGGCTTGCAGCAAATGTCCGAGCGCGATCTGATAATGCACCCGCGCCTGATCGGTGAGAGATTTTTCCTGCTCGAAGACCTGCAAGGCTTGCTTTAATTTTTGAAAGGCTTCATCAAAACGATCCTGCCGTCGCAGGGAGCTGGCAAGTGTCAGCCAGCAGCGCGCCTGATTTAAAGAATCATCGCGCGCCTGATATACCTCCTCGCTCAGGCGGATGTTCTCCTGTGCGGCAGGATGATCCCCGATGAGAATTTGTGCAAACGCCAGCGATAAACGACAATGCGGGATGAACTCCGGTGTGAGATCGGGCAGCGCTTCTTTCAACTCCTGAACCGCTTCCGCAAAATCAGGCTTGGTCCACGCCAGGGCATTGGACTGCCACCTGCATGCCGCGATCCAGGCAGGGTCGTTCAATTTCTCGAAACCGCGCCGTGCGATGAGCAGAGCGTCTGCGGCGCGTTTGGGCTGAGCCCAATGGTTGCAGGCTCGCGCCAGACACCAGGCGGACATTGCCCGGATGGAAAGATCACAGTTTTGGGAGAGCGCTGCGTCGAACACAACCTGGGTCAGCGCCCAGCCAAGCCGCGGTGCGACAGGCGCAACACGCTCCGCCCGTTCTGCGATGGGGTCGAGCAGGTTTTTCTCAAGAGGAGGAAGACCCGCCGTGATGGTTGGCAGGTCGGATTCAGACACCCGCCCCTCATATAGTTCTTTTGCCAGATGTAGGTATGGATCAATGGGAATGTCGCTGGACATCGCAGGACTTTAGGGAACAGTTTCGAGCGTAAAACTCAACCCGTCGGTGAGGGTCTTCGTTATCGGGTCGAAGATGAGATCGAATGAAATATTGGGGAATCTTGTTCGCCCTTCTTCGGGAACCGTCAGACCCTGTTGATACCCGCCCCATCTCAACGTGGCGCGCAGGGGAAATTTCGCAGATTCGTGCGAAGCGCCAGGAGAGACAGCAAGGGATAGGAACACAGCCAGCGCGTTTTCCTGCTCTTCGGCTGGGATGCAATCCAGAACGATGGAGTAGGCGCTGCCGAAGACTTGGATCTCTTCGCGCAGTAACATGACCCAGGGGTCTTCGATCAGACTTCGTTCCGCTCGATATGCCAGTTCGGGTGGTGAGAAGATGGCTTGGATCAGTTCAAGCGGGCGCTGCCAGAGGACACTCCAATTTTCTGCGTCCTTATGGATGATGATAGGCGCGGGCGGCTGGCGGGTTAAGAAATCAAGGCGCGTTTCAGGTTCGGGCATGGAAACAAGGTTTCCGTTGCGTTCAGCCTCGACACCGTCCAGCGCATCGAGGAACGCCTCGCGGAGCTCGGCGTTCTCCAGTAGTGTGCGGTGGAAATCCGGATATCGCTGTGCAAGATTTTCGCCGTTCAAGATCCCGCTGATGATCAGAGATACCATGTCACTTTCCCTGGGTGAAATAACCCCGCCTTTATGTGTATAGGCAGTCAGGCGCTCCGCCAAGCGTTTCAATGCGGCTGACCTTCGTGGATCAAAATTCTCATTCATTTAGTTTATACCTGGTTGCGCTCAATATCTTCCGTAGGTCTCCCAGCGCGTTGAAATGTAGGCTGTAGACGGCACCCGTGCTTTTGCCCAGATCTTGGGCGATTTCCTCCAGTTCCATGCCATCGAAATAGTGCATGCGGATCACGCTGCGGCGCGCTTCGGATAGCTGCGCCAGGGCAGACTCCAATTCCACGCCGAGTTCTGTCATCAACATTTGCACTTCCAGCGGGAGGTCGCTCAGGTCTGTAAGGTCGTCTTCGAGTTCCACCTGTTTTTCCTGCGGCACAACGGACTTTTTGAGGGAGTTGCGAACGAATTTGCGGCAGGTGTTCTGAACTAGGGTGTGCGCCCATGCGTCAAATTCGGTATCGTAGGGAAAATGCGAGTCGAGCAGCTGGAGGGCTGCCTCGGTGGCGCATTCGATCGCGATCTCGCGGGTGGGATCATCGGCGGCAAAGTTTTTCCTCAGGAAGAAGGTATACGCCCAGGTTTGCATTCGTTCGTAAAGCGTATGCCAGACCTCGGGAGCCCGCTCGATTTGTATCTTATGGAGATAACCATGCAGCGTGGAAAAACCGTCTGCAACCAGCCAGACATAGGATTGGACCTGATCGGGTTTCTCATCCAGGAAGCGATGAAGCCGCCCGCGATTCAGGTTGACAAGCAGGATCGGCTTGATCTGGCGGGCAAGTTCAGCGCCCCGGGTTTCCGCCAGTTGTTCGAGCGCCAATTCAATTTGGTGATTCAAAGTTTCCGATTCCACGGGGGAATTATACCCAGCGCAGGCGCAAATTGGTCTTCTGAAAATGGAAGAAAATCGAACCGGGCGGGTATATAAGATGTAGAGGAAGCCGCCGGACTTGGGGACCGGCGGCGCAGTGGGGAACCAAAGTTTGCTAATGGACCCCGCCGGGTTAGGGGAGCGGCGGGGCTATGGGGGAATTCATCGGCCGGGCAGATGGTTGCAATGAATGACGGAAGTGGACTACGATACTCATACACCGCCGATTTCGGTCTCATGTTCTATAACGCTCGCTGGTACGACCCTTATGCCCCCCTAGATCAAAACAAAAAGACTCCCTCGGGTTGGGAGTCTTTGCTTGCAATGCAGTCGGGGTGCGGGGATTTGAACCCCGGACCTCACGGACCCGAACCGTGATGCCTACCTCATGTATTAGGAAATTTTCGTTTCATGATGTTACTTTGCATGACATGACCTCTAATAGCCGAGTACACCAAGCATGCCAGCAATCCTATACCTATTCGTCCTTTTTGTCCCACATGTTCTGACACCGGACAAATGACAACCCCATCCTGAGAAACGAGGGCGGGGGCGGCGAAGTCCGCCTCTGGTTGGGGAAGCGATGGAGCAGGGTGAAAAAAACAACCCGGAGTACGGGTTGTTTTTGGTTTCAGAATTACTTTTCTTCTTTTTTCTCTTTATCCCTTGACATTGCTGTCAATAGGTGGGCGTTTTTTAATTTAACGAACGCTTTTATTTGAAAAGAACTATAAAATAATTCAGCAAAAGGCTGTAATCTTTCATGGTCTCATCCCATTCGTCTGACGGTGCTTCAAATATCATTAAATACACCCTGTCTTTAGAAGAGGACGCTGAATATTGCACGATTTTACTTTTGTTACTTCCTGTTTCATTAAAGTAATCGGCTTCGACGCGCAAGTGAAAAACTGAGTATTTGTCAGTTTTGTATTCCCAGGAATCAATAACATTTTTTGTCTGGTGTACATCTTTCATATAAACATCGGGGGGAAATTTGCTGAGTAACTCTTGAGTGTCATTGCCTTCAAGTAAAAGCCCGAAATTTGGCGATGTCGCTAAAACATACAATATATATTTCGCAAACTCTTCCGAGTTTTCAATGTTTTTGTAAACCATCACTGCTTGCCCAGTTGAATATTTCCCTACTTCAAGTGGATTCTCTTTTGATATACAAACTTGCCCGATGTCATTTAAAGACAAGAAGGTTGTTTCGTAGAAGTTAATTACTGGACAATATTCCCGATTGAAAAACCAGCCATCGGGCATTAGAAATATTGTATCTAACTCTGGAACCATTTTCCATGTAAACCCAGATGGAATCTGTGGAAGTGATGGTAAATAATTCAATAACGGGTCTCTGGTTGGAATTGGTGTTCGGGTTGGGGTAGGAGTATTTGTCGGGGGTGTTGTTGGAGTAAGAGACGGTGACGGAGTTGCTGTTTGAGTTGGCTCTAAAAAACTATGCCCCGAACAACCTGAAACCAACAATGCTATCAAGAGAAATAATAACTTTTTCTTCATCAAATGAAACCGCCTTTTTCATTATTTTGTTTTGCAATGAAACGCCCAACGGTTTGCGCCATCGTCCCCGAGCGAAGCGAGTGGGATACCTGCGCTGGGGCGAGGACGGCGAAGCCGTCCAACTGGAAAATGCTCAGGCGTAGAAAACTGCTTGGGATGTGCGCACGCCGCCGAAGGCGGCAGTCCCCAGCGTCAGGTGCACGCTTTGTTGGGCGGCGTTTTGTTTGGACTACCTGCTAATTTGCCTCACATCATT
>Ga0209573_1004434_pt1 | contig 13832 bp, 10 predicted proteins | sample TNRBio252014_DNA_FD_185870 | JGI IMG/M metagenome (GOLD analysis project Ga0209573, IMG submission 185870) | Wastewater treatment Type I Accumulibacter community from EBPR Bioreactor in Madison, WI, USA - TNR Reactor_6/25/2014_ DNA (SPAdes)... | ecosystem: Engineered > Bioreactor > EBPR >...
TTGACGGATACGGTGCCGTGAAAGGCGGTTTTACTTATGGCATCACCAACGCCATGGGCGACACCGCCGAAACCGGCATCATCACGACGCATGATTTGCATGCCACCGTGCTACACCTCCTCGGCATCAATCACGAGCGGCTGACGTATCGGTATGCGGGACGCAATTTCCGTCTCACGGATGTCCACGGCGTGGTGGCGAAAGACATCATTGCGTAAACCGAACTTTCCAGTTCGGTCGGAGGATCGAGTTGGAAAACTCGACTTACGCTTTGATCGCCCGCTTCAGCAGATTCGCCGTGATGCGTTGCACGCGTTTGTCCATGCCATGCGGACGCGAGTAATGACTCCACACCGGCATGTGACCCGGTGGCTTGCTCAACCCCTGCGCCCACCAGATGGTGGAGGCGTTGAAGATGAAGTTGTTCTTGGGGCCGTCGAAGATGACCGCCTGCCACTGCTGCGGATTGCGCCCCCCTTGGAAGGCGGTGCCACCCGCCACGACCTCCAGGCTGGGAATGTCCTTTGGAGCATCGCCGTGGTATTCCCAGCCGATCATGCCGGGAATGGAGTCGCCCTTCTTCATGCCGGTGCCTTCAAAGATCCAATGCTCGGGTTTCGTGCAGAACCAGTCGCCACCGCCGTTCACGGGGTCGATGTTGCGCACACCCATGAGATAACCTTCATCGGGGCCGCGATGCGGATACGGTCCGTGCTCCTTCTCACGATCCACGGCATACTTGTAGTCGCCGCCATAGGGGCCGCCGCGGAAGATACGTCGATTCGGCGCACCAGCGGGGTTGCGTGAGAACGGCGTGACCCAGCAGACGGAGTTGCCGGAGAGAAAGAGCAGATTCACGCCCGCGTCCCTCATCTTCTCCACGCTTTGATACTGGCGGATGTCCCAATACTCGTCGTGGCCGATGCTGATGAAGGCTTTGCACTTCAAACCGTGATCTGGCGTGATCATGTCTGCGTTGGAGCAGTAGGTCACATCGTAGCCTTCCTTCTCCAACCAGTAGGCGGCGGGGAATTCAAAGCACAACCACTCGCCGCTGCCCACGGACTGCGGGTTAGTGTAAATCTGCGCGTAGTTCGCATACGGACGGTCAAAGCTCACATCCGCCGTTGAGCCTTGGTTGCCCTTCGGGTCGGTGTAGAGCGAGTAGTTGTCCGGCCAACGGTTGTAGGCCTGCCAGGTGTTGTCGCTGCATTGAAACAGGATGTCTGCATTGCGGTCATCCGTGACGATGAAGACGATGTAGCTCTGCCAATACGGTTCGTCCTTCGTGGTCGGCAGAGTGGTGAGGCGTCCCAAATACACACCGCTCACCCAATCGTTTGGAATCGTCAGCGAAGTCGTCTTCTCCCAGCGGCATTCGTGCAGTCGCTTCTCACCCACCTCGGGCACGGGCTGTTCCTTGCCTTCAAATGGCCCGAGTTCCGTCATCAAACGTGCTCCTTTGCCGCCATAGTAGCCAGTGCGGAAGATTTCGATCTTGAAGCGAGCCGACGGTTTCGTGCTGACGAAAATATCGAGCGTCTCCCCTGCCCCCACCGACTGGCGCGAGCAGTAGCCCTCAATGAGCGGTGAGCGGAAGCCGCTGGCATCAAGGCGCATGCGGGTGAGCTGCCAGTCGGTCGATCCAGGCTTCGCGTTTTCTTCGGTGATCAGGGACATGCTCTGATTACGCGGCTTTTTGTCCCAAATGATCAGTAGGTTGCTCGACCACCGGACAAATCAAAGACCGCGCCAGTGGTGAAGGAGCAATCCTCCGAAGAAAGCCACGCCACCAGTGCCGCAGCCTCCTCTTTTTTACCAAAGCGGTTCATCGGGATCTTCGACAGCATGTAGTCGATGTGTTGTTGCGTGAGTTGCCTCAAGATGTCGGTCTCGATCACCGCCGGTGTCACCGCGTTCACGATGATGTTGCTGGTGGCGAGTTCCTTGCCCAGCGACTTGGTCAAAGCGACCACGCCCGCCTTCGAGGCGCTGTAGTGCGCGGCGTTCGGATTGCCCTCTTTGCCCGCGATGGAGGCGATGTTCACGATGCGGCCGTAGCCGTTCTTGAGCATGTGCGGCACCACGGCGTGGCAGCAATGGAAAGGACCGTTCAGATTGATCGCCATGACACGCTGCCATTCGGCGGGATCGGTCTCCCAGGTCTTGGCGTTCGTTCCGGCGATGCCCGCGTTGTTCACGAGAATATCGATCTTGCCGAAAGCGCCGATGGTTGAAGCTGCGGCCGAATCCACCGAAGCCATGCTGGTGATGTCCACCGTCGCGGTGTGAACCCTGCCAAGAGCGGAGAGTTCCGCCTTCGCAGCATCGAGCGCCGCTGCATCCACATCCCAGAGGCAGACATGAGCGCCGGATTGCAGGAGGCGTTCCGCGATGGCGAAGCCGATGCCACGCGCGCCGCCGGTGATGATGGCCACTCTGTCTTTAAGGTCGATTTGATTCATGAGGGCAGAGCAATCGCGGCTAGTCCTCCCAGACTTTCAGCAGTTCCACCTCAAAGATCAGCGTTTCATTCGGTCCGATGTCGATTCCGGCACCACGTTTGCCATAGGCCAGCTCAGACGGGATGAAAAAGCGGAATTTCGCCCCTTCCTGCATAAGCTGCATGCCTTCCTTCCAGCCTTTGATCACGCGCTTCAGCGGAAACTCCGCCGGTTCGCGACCCGCGAGGTAGGAGCTGTCGAATTCCACGCCATTGAGCAACGTCCCGCGATAGTTCACCACGACGGTGTCCTTCGCCTTCGGACTTGGGCCGGTGCCTTCCCGCAAAACCTCGTATTGCAGACCGCTGGCCGTGGTGGTGATGCCCGGTTTGCGGGCGTTTTCAGTGAGGAAGGCTTTGCCGAGTTCGAGAGCGGATTGGGACATGCGAGTGGGAGTTGGGCCTGTTTTCAGCGCAGGAATTGCCTGCCGCAACTGCAAAGCACGGACAATGTCCACGCACCACCCAAAGTGGTCCGCACAGTCCCTGTGCGGCGTGTCGCAAGCACGAGGATATGCTTTCCGTGACAACGATGCTCATTTTTGATGCGGAGCACCGCACAGAGGACTGTGCGGACCACATTGATCCCCTGGCGCCCCGCAAATCCCACACAATGCGCCGTTGGATTCGCCGAAATCCGGGCCACTTTCCAGACGTAACCTTTCAAGCCCCCAAAACCCGCTTTTTCATGCTCCGACGCCTCACATTCGCGTGCATCGCCCTGCCGACCCTGCTCACCGCCGCTGAACGCGGTCAGGAAGCCTACCACCAGCGCATCCTGCCGCTGCTGCAAAAGTACTGCTACGACTGCCATGGCGACGGCTCTGACAAAGGCGACTTCGCCTTGGACGAGTACCCCGAGTATTCCAAGCTGATCGCCGACAAGGTGTTGTGGGATCACACGCGCCAGCAACTGGCCACGCATGTGATGCCACCGGAGAAGAAAGACAAGCCCTCCCTCCCTGAGCGTGATGAAATCGTCGCTTGGATCGACAGTACCGTTTTCTGGTTTGATCCTCAAAAAATTGATCCCGGCCACGTCACAATGCGTCGGCTCAATCGCAATGAGTACAACAACACCATCCGCGATCTGCTTTGGGTGGACACGCGCCCGGCCAGCCAGTTTCCACCGGACGACACCGGATACGGCTACGACAACATCGGCGACGTGCTCACCGTTTCGCCACTGCTGATGGAGAAGTACATCCGCGCTGCGAACACTGTGGCTGAAAAGGCGCTCGACACCTCCGTGGTGGAACGCATCGACCTTGAGCTTGGTGCGAAGAAATTCTGGAACCAGAAAGGTGAAACCAAGGAATGGGAAGACGTGCGCTGGTTTCACACCGACGCCGATGCGGCGACCAAATTCACTGCGCCAGCTACCGGCACCTATGTGCTCAAGCTGCGGGTTTCGGCCACTCAGGCCGGACCGGACGCGGCCAAGCTCGCACTGCGCGTGGATGACAAGGAACTCAGCACGTTTGATGTAACTGCGCGTTATCATGGCGAAAAAGGCCCCTGGCAGACGATCCAAAAAGAAATCACGCTCAACAGCGGAGAGCATAAGATCGTGGTGCGCTTCCTGAACGATTTTAGCGACCCGCAGAACCCCGATCCTGAAAAACGCGACCGCAACTTGGCGCTCGACAAGATCAACGTCGAAGGCCCCTTCGGACTGCTGCCTCCGCGAGGAACGCGTCTGGTGCAATGGCTGCTGGATGGCAAACCCGCAGGCCTGCCTTCGATGAAACTCAGCGGTGAGGACTTCGAGCGTGGCGAAGGGGACTCCAATCGTGACACAGGTGCCATTCAACTCGCCAGCAGCGGCTATGTGAAGCATCCCATCGAAATCGCCAAGCCAGGGAAATATCGCTTCACCATCAAGGCCGGTGCTCAGCAGGCGGGTGGCGAGCCAGCAAAATTTGATGTTCGTCTTGCCGGGAAAAACGCCGGTTCTTTCTCAGTGACTGCCAAAAATCAGGCTCCTCAGTGGTTCAAGGCAGAGGCAGAATTGCCTGCGGGAAGGCATGAGATCCAGGTGTGGTTCCTGAACGACTTTTACGACGAGAAAACACGCCAGGACCGCAATTTCTGGCTGCATCAGCTCACTCTTGAAGGGCCGGTGGATGCAGGTGGCGGCATTGCTACGCCCGCAGTTCCCCTGTTGGTGGAAAAGCTAGGTACACGGCTCTTTCGCCGCCCGATGCTCGACGAGGAAAAATCCAAGTGGCAGGGCTTTGCCACGCTGGCCTTGAAGGAAGGACTCCCACCCATCGAAGCACTCGAATATGTGCTGCGAGGCATGCTGGTTTCCCCATCATTTCTCTACCGGGCCGAATCGCAGCCAGCAGGGGAGATTCAGCATAGCATCGCGCTCGTGGATGAGTTCAGCCTCGCTTCGCGGCTATCGTATTTCCTCTGGTCCGCGCCACCGGATGACCGGCTGTTGCAGCTTGCCGCCAAAGGTGAGCTGCGCAAAAACTTCACTGCCGAGGTGAAGCGCATGATCGCCGACTGGCGCGCTGCCAGCCTCGGTGACAACTTCGCCGGACAGTGGCTGCAATTGCGTGACATGGACATCGCCTCACCCGACATCCGCGCCTTCCCAGAGTGGAAGGGCGGCCTCAGCTATCTCATGAGAAGAGAGTCTCAGATGTTCTTTGATCACATCCTGCATGAGAACCGCAGTGTCATCGAGTTCCTCAACGCCGACTACACGTTCATGAATGACAAGCTGGCACGCTTCTACGGCATCAATGGCGTGAAGGGAGACAAGTATCAAAAAGTGTCGCTCCAAGGCACGCCACGCGGCGGCATCCTCACCCACGGCAGCATTCTCACTCTCACCTCCAACCCCACGCGCACCTCGCCAGTGAAACGCGGCAAATATCTTTTGGAACAAATTCTCGGAACCCCGCCACCTCCTGCTCCCGGTGGCGTGCCACCGCTGGATGAAAGAAAAGCCCGCTCATCCAAGATCACGCTGCGTCAGCAGTTCGCCGAGCATCGGAGCAATCCCTCGTGCGCAGGGTGTCATGCTTTCCTCGATCCCATGGGCTTCGCCTTTGAAAATTACGACGCCATCGGTCGCTGGCGTGATCAGGAGAAAAAATTGCCTATCGACGCCTCCGGCGGCCTCGTTCGTGGCCAGACCTTCCAAAATCTAGCGGAGTTGCGCACGATCCTCGTTCGCGACATGAGCGAGCAATTTGTGAAGAACCTCGCAGAGAATCTACTCACCTACGCTCTGGGACGCGGCATCGAGTATTCTGACAAACCAACCGTCGAGGCCATCGTCAAACGCACTCGCGCTTCGGGCGACCGCTTCCAAGATCTCATCCTCGCCGTGTGCGAGAGCGTTCCGTTCCAAAAGATGCGCGTCGCTCCGAAAGAGGCGCAATAAAAATCACTTCAACAGCTCTGCGACAGGGATGCGGAAGAATTTGTCGGTGCGAGACTTCATCTTGTCCTCGCCGCCGATGCAATAGACAAAGCCCTCGCAGTTCACGAGGGCCACCATGGCAGCGTAAGGCAGAGGTTTGGCCTCCCGGTAGCTGTCCGTCTTCACATCATAGATGACAGCGTCGGCGGTGAAGTCATCGCGAAAGCCTCCGGCGAGGTAGATCCGCTGATCATCGAGCGCCACAGCGCTGAGACCACGATTAGCGACCTCTAACGGCTTCAATACCCGCCAAGCATTCTTGGCTGGTGAGAACGCATGCGCCGACGTCGTGTTTTCGATGGTCTTCGTGTTCTCATTCCAATTGAGGCCCCCAAACACCATTAGTTCACCGTTTGTCGCCGCAGAACCCGCCGACATGAAGGCTTTGCCAGGAAACACGGCCAGTGGGCGGACTCTCCAAGTTCCGTCGGTTAAATTGATGGAGTAGGTAAAACGGCTGACACTAGAGACATTGGCTGCATCATCGGTTCCACCAACGATGATCAAACTGCCATCCACCACGCCTCCTGAAGCTAAGACGATGGATGAAGGGAGTTCTGGCACCTCTTGAAGCTTGGCACCCGCTGCATTGACCGTACCGACAGCTTTCAGCGACCGAACACCATCACTGCCGCCCAAAAACTGAAACGAAGCCGCCTGTGGCAGAATGACTCCATACGCGACTGGGCGATCGATCAATGCGGGCAGTGTGGACCATTTTTTTGTAGCAGGATCAAAGGCATACACACTCCTCAGCCAGTTCTTCTTCCCGCCCTCCCAGTTCGTTCCGCCCACGACGACAATTTTTCCTTCTGCCGGACCGCAGAACGCGCCACCGTTGGGCTCCGGCAGCGGAGGGAGGGCCTCCCACTGCGCATGAGCGCTTGAAATGAGCAGCCAGCTAAGAAACAGCCTTTTTGTCATCAGGATCAGTCGAGCGCTCATAGTGGTCAGTGTGAGGGGATTTCCAATCGGGTCGCAAGCGCACATCATGCTGGCCGCTGAGTGCTCCAGGCTCACTGGCAGGAGCGGGGTCGGCATTACGCCGCATTTCCCACCAGCACTGACCGCAGTGGTTGTGTTCGTGATCGACGACGAAACCCGCGTCCTTTATCAAAGGGCCGATCCAGCCCATGCAGTGGTCGCAATAGTCACGGTATTGCTCCAGGCCGTTGCGGAGAAGAAATCCCTTCGAGGGACACTCGTGCATGTCGATGCGAAAAACATCCTCCGTCACCGTGCGCTCGTAAAGGGCACCCTCATCCGCCAGTGTCGTCCCCCAATATTCTTTCATGCCTTCAAAACCTTTCTCGCGGATCAACATCGAGGCATGCGACTGTGAATCCTGATGAATCGCCTCGTCCCAATAGGCTCTCACCAGAGCGTGACCGCCAAGCTGGTTCAGCCACTCAAACGTCCACTCATAGTGCCCGCAGAAATCGTAGCAGCCGATCATGATGCCGTGGCGATGTCCTCCAGGTTCTGCGGCGGCAGATCCGCCGTCGCCTTCATGAAGCGTTGTGTGCAGCGTCCGTTGCCGCCGCAGACGCGCACCGTCATTCCCGCAGGCCCTGCGATGGCCTCGTTCACAAAAAAGCAGTGCTGGCAGAAATTCGGCACAATCTCACGGCCATGCTCACGAAGATGCCGGATGGCAGGGCACCTTTTCACTTCAAGCCGCACTTCTTCCGGCGATTCACTCACCTCGACCTCCGAACCGGGTTCTGCTGCGAAAAAAGCCCGCCAGTAATCCGCAACACCAGCAAATCCAAGCTCGCTCCAGCGCTTGGACACTGGCTGATAGTATGAATGGCCTAGGTCCTGCCAGTATTTGATCAGCGCCCCTTCTCCATGATGCCGCTGGATGAAACGGAAGGTCGCATTGACCGCAAAATAGAAATCCGCATGGCCCACCGGTTTCGTGTCGGCATAAGGCAGTGAGGCTGGAATGGGGGCGACCATCGTTCGCTTGATGAGTCGTGGCAGATGGCAGAAAACTTTCCGTCATTTCCTTCAATCCCCTGGAAACACAAAGAAACCAGGAAATGCGGCATTGTGGACACGTTGTTCTTTTCACTATCCTTCCGTCCTATGACCCATTTCTCTTGGCTCGATTACACGATTTTTGGCGTTTATCTCACCGCCTCGGTCAGTGTGGGCTTGTTTTCAGCCCGAGGGGCGAAGTCGCTGGGAGACTACTTTCTCGCCGGACGAGGGATGAGCAGCATCCTGGTCGCCATGTCGATCCTGGCTGCGTTGTTCTCTGGCATTAGCTATCTCGCCGGGCCGGCGGATGTGTACAAGAACGGCTTCGGCTTTGCCTACGTCGTGCTGGCCTTTTTCATCGCCACGCCGTTCACGGCGATCTGGATGCTGCCGAAGTTTTACCAGTCACGCTTCTACACCGCCTATCAGTTTCTCGAAGAGCGCTTCGCCCTCCCGGTGCGCTTGCTCGCCTCGGGCCTGTTCATCTTCCGCGTGGCGCTTTGGCTGGCGGCTGCGACTTACGCGCCCGCTCTCGCGTTGGAAAAAGTCACCGGCATTCCGCTTTGGATCACGATCGTCGCCTCCGGCACGCTCACCACGCTCTACACCGCGCTCGGTGGCATGCGGGCGGTGATCTGGACGGACGTGATGCAGCTCATGGTCCTCTTCGGCGGCCAGCTCTTGATCGTCATGGTGGCACTGGGGAAGATCCCAGGCGGCCTCGGGGGAGTCTGGGACACGGCGGTGACGGATGGCCGCATGGACATCAGCTTTTCTTTCAGCATCGCCGAGCGCGTCAACATCTGGTCCATCTTGTTCGCTGGTGCTTTCCTCCACCTTGTTCAGATGGCCACGGATCAGGTCTCCGTGCAGCGTTATCTCAGCGCAGGCAGTTTGAAGGAGGCCCAGCGCTCGCTTTGGATCAAACTTTGGTTTGTGCTGCCCGTCCTCGTGCTTTTCTACGGCACCGGCCTCGTGCTCTACGCCTTCTACAAGATTCACGGCGATCCGCTTGCCGCCGGTTTGATCGCCAAAGAGGATCAAATCCTGCCCTACTTCGTCGTCACCCAGCTTCCCGCCGGTCTTCCCGGCCTGCTCATAGCCGCGATCTACGCCGCCAGCATGTCCACCATCTCCGCCGGGCTCAATTCACTCGCCTCCGCCACTGTGGTCGATTTCAAACAACGCCTGTCGAAAGCGCCCGAAGGCACGCAGGCCCAGCAAGTCGGCAATGCGCGCTGGATCACCGTTGGCTACGGCATTCTCGTCATGGCGCTCGCTTTCGCCGTCTCCGTCATGCCGGGAAATCTCGTCGAGTCCGTCAATACCGTCATCGGTCTCATCGGCGGCCCCCTGCTGGGTCTGTTCTTCCTCGGCATGTTCACCACTCGCGCCGATACCCGAGGAGCCCTGCTTGGCTGCCTCGCCGGATTTATCGGACTGCTGAGCATCTACCTTTATCAGAACGGTTTCTTCACCGCCGTGAAGCCCGCGCCCATCGTCTCCTTCATCTGGTTCAGCCTCTTCGGTTGCATCATCACGATGGGAGTCGGCCTGCTGATATCAGGACGATCTAACACGCCGTCAACCCGCCAACAATGACGATGATCTTGCGCGTGAAATCATTGGAGGCAGGCGAACAAAAAAAACACCGCCGCACCGGTCAACCTCTTCCCGCGAGGCAGATGTGCACGCCCGGATTCTCCTCGGCGATGTCGATAATGTCATGCGCCTGCGCTCATAGATCGCCCTCCGCCACGCTGAAGGTGTCTGACGAAAGAAAGGGGCGCATAAGAATTTGAGTTAAACGACTCCAGCAGTCTTTTTTGCCGCTCATGCACCGTTTCTCTGGCACTATCACAGGGGTGGTCAAATTGCGTGGGAGAAGAAGTTCTGCCAACATCTCACCGGCTTAGCTTCATCCACTTCACAGCTTCCATCCCCGAGGCGAGTTCGCGAACGTGAACTTCCCATGTTCCCGGTGTTTCGTTGCGGGCCAGTTCGAGCCGCAGGGTCAACGCCCCGTTCTCCACGACATGATAACCATCCCATTCCGCAGGCGCACCATCGGCATCGCGAATGCGCACTGCGACTGGAATCGCCGCTGGCATGGGCCTGCCACCATTGGTGCTCAGGGTTATGCGAGCCTCTGCGACATTTCCGCAGGTGGCTGTTTCTGGCAATTCGAGATTCATCTCCAGCAAGGGGGAAGATGAGAGCAATAGGACGCGGCCTTCTGAGGGGCCGAGATTCAGAGGCATCATGAGTCCATCGTTATGGCGCTTGGGAAGAACAAACGAGCTGCGAGTCAGGTCGTAAACATTCACGCTCTCAGGCCCGAGGTTCAGCGTTGTGGAGGCTGGCAGGCCATTCTCTCGAACTAGGCCGTGCTGCCCCACATAAGTCCCGGCCTCACGCCGGTCATTCATGACAAAAAGAACTGTGGCTTCTCCACTTCGGCTCGAATGCAGAATCACATCTGAATTGTCACAGGTCACCTTCGGCTGAAAGCCAAGTGCGCGGAAGAGACGGCCAAGGTTTTCAGAAAGAGGCAATGGCTGTGCTGATGACTCCGGCGGTGACACACTTGAATCAGCAAAACGCCCGGGCTCACTTGCTGGCGCGCTTGGAACGGGTTGATCGGAAATCAAGGCATCGGCCTTCAACGCTGGGCAAAGATTTTCGTCCGCCACGATCTTACCTCCTGCCATCTGCCACTGCTTCAACTTTCCAACCAGGCTTTCAGGCAGGACATCACAGTCCGTCATGACAAGGAAAGCACGTCCCTCCAAGCCGTCTGTGGCGAGCACGTCTTCATGCACAATATCCGTCTGAATGTGGGCGCGCTGCAGAGCCCGCCAGACATCAAGCGTCCGGGGTGAACCACCACGATAGAGCCCTCGTCCAGCCATCATCTGGGAAGTAAAGCTCTCGAGCAAAGCCACTGAAGAGCGTAGCGGTTGCCTGCGACTGAGCATGGGGCCGAGCGGGCGAATCACTTGCTCGGCAACATCACTAAACGCATTGTAAAGTTGTGGATGCGTGGCTCGCACCAAACTCATGTTATCGGCAGATTGAAGTGCGGGCCAGCCTGTGCAGACAACCCCTTTCAGGGGACGTGCGAGCATCATCCAGAAACTTTCTTTGAGAATCGCTGGCGCAACGCTCATCTGTCTGACTGGCGTCATGCGGTCCTCTATACGGATGCGCTCATTCGTGCCCGACGCATTGAAAGGCGCAACCTGCTCACGATCCCAGTATAGCGGCAGGACACCAAAGATTCCAATCTCGCGGCCACTTGCGGCGCTCATCGCCAGCAATTGATCCAAGCACAACCCGGCGATTAGTGGATCACGGGCATCAATGGATCGATCTCCAAAGAAGGCTGCCTTCTCGCTGGTGCCTGCAATTGAAGGCTGGCGCACTGCCGGATCGTGTAGAGTCCAAACGTCCGCTCGTTCCTGTCTCCGCCTGTCCATGCCAGTGCCCCACGCTTCACTGACATTCTTCCAACCGCTTCCTTCGGACCAAAACCAGCGGTAGTATCGAAGAACAGGGTCATTATCAGGCAGCATTCGATCCGCCGGGAAATCCGGCAACAGCCGCCAGTCCACGCCTCCGCCGCCTTGAATCTCATTCGGAATATCCTGGCCTGAGAACTTGCGATAAGCCTCCCTTTCAGCTGCGCTGAATCCTGGCTGGGCCTCGCTAATGGGGGCCGAATCCAGCCACACGCCTGCCCATGTTGGGTAATCGCGGAAGGCAACCATCAGACGCTGCGCCGCCGCCGCGGCAAGACCAGGCAATTTGCCGCCAAAGGCGTTCAGGTCTGCTGGTTCGTATGCCCGGCCTACTCGGTCAATCCGATGCTGGCTCGCATCAGACATCAACGCGCGCCAGGGTGACAGCGCCGCCACGGTTTTAAGTCCAAAGGCAAGCCCCTCATCCATCCTTGGTCTTACCTTAAGATGATGGTGTCTTTCGCTAGCACCAAGATACGGCGCATCCATGTTTGTCATCCCAATCCAGTGAGTGCAGGCCAACTCCCTCAGATGAGACAAGTCTTCCCGCCCCGCCCCCTGCATGATGACGGGCAGCATCTGGGTGCGACGCGGAACGATCTCAAACTCTGTCATGCGACTCACACGACCACTGCCAGTTCCCATGGACACCTCCAATGTGTATGAACCAGGCTTCAAGGCAGTGTCAGGCCCGTACTCATTCACATGGGAGGCACCCGGTTCCAGATCAGGAAAGATGAAACTCTGCGACACCCCGGCGGTCTCAAAGGTCATGTTTGCTCCGATCAACGGCCGGGCACGATGATTCGTGCAGGTGATCTTCAAAGGCATGGCGCGCACCATGCGCTCCCACACATGCCGCCCGTTGCCGATAACCAGTGAAAACGCGGCGAACCCGCGAACGCCGGCGCACAGACGCACCTCGTCGAGATCACCGGGAAAACTCGCCGGGGTCGCGATGCTGTCGCCGATGTGAAGCGGCTGATCACCCGCCTGCAGCGCGCCACAACGCTCTTCAAAAGCCGTGCCGACAGGCTGTGAGTCCAGAAAGAACGCCACTCCGCCTGCTCCATCATAAGTAAAAGCCAAGTGCCTCCATTCGCCGCCGGGCAGCAGCACAGGTTCGGACTCAAAGCCTTTCATAAACGTGCCGTAACCGAGATTCACAACCATTCGCCGCAAACCGCGCTCGTCGGCAGATGTCAGACTCCAGCGGAAGTCTTCCATCCGGCTCCCCTGCTTGTCCAACAGGCAAGCAGGGTTGGTCGGGACAGCGTCTGCGGAGACACGAACCCACATCTCGGCTGAAAACGCTCCTGTAGGAGAATGCCTGGCCTGCCGGGTGACGACAGCCGCATGCCGCCCCCCATCCTTTCCATCGCCACACTTCAGCCCGCCGCCAAATCGCCCGCCGGGAGCAAGACTCGCTCCAGCCAGGATCATCTGCGCACCATGCCCCGACGCATCCGACAAAGGCAGGTCGTCAAACTTCCAGCAACCCAGCACCTGCGGCCCAGTGGCATCCAGATTGCAATAACTCTCTTCCCAGGGATCTTGTATTGGAACATCACCCCATGCATGGGAGCCAACATAAAACACTACAGCGATGCAGAGAGCAGTGATGTTGATTTGCATGAGCGGAAACAATTGGAGGAATTATTGTGCGCCAACATTGAGCGGAGCACCGGGAGGCAAATCCTCAAGTTTCTGATGGCGGATGTAACGGCAGACAGGAAGAGGAATATCTGTCGGCAGGGGTGCGGCTGCTGCCACGTTCGCGGAGTCAGCACTAAGCCTGAAATCTTGCTCTGAGAGCTTGATGAAACCAGGTTCCGCGCCTTCGGCCAAGGGCTGAATCTTTTGTATCTCCCCCCTGAAATCATCAACAGTCGGCACCCAGCCGTCCGTGAGCCAGTTCTTTCCCAATTTGAGCATTCCCGCCTTGCACATCAGCGACAAGTGCTTCCCCTTGGAAGTCGTGTGCAGAATGTTGCCGTGACACTCCACGGTTTCTTCTGGAGTAGAAACCCGAAAAACGGCTATGGATCGCGGCCGCGTGGAAACCACGGTGTTGTGGTAAAAGAAGAGCACCCCCTTGCGGAACCCCGCTGTGTTATCACTATCGCCCCCATAGTGCACGATCTGGTTGCTGCCTTCCTCGTCTCGCTCGATGATCACATTGCCATAGACAAGCGTGCGCCGGTAGGCAGGGGAAGCATTCAGCGCAGGGTTGCCCGTTGCATCGACCAAATCCAATTGGCGATTCCCGCCCTCAATCCAATTGTAGGCCACGACCAGCCCGGCGGAACGGTCTTTGAGATTGTTACCTCTGCAACCTTCACGCAGAGGCCCAAAGTGATTGGCTTCGAACACGATGCCA
>Ga0209573_1004435_pt1 | contig 13830 bp, 12 predicted proteins | sample TNRBio252014_DNA_FD_185870 | JGI IMG/M metagenome (GOLD analysis project Ga0209573, IMG submission 185870) | Wastewater treatment Type I Accumulibacter community from EBPR Bioreactor in Madison, WI, USA - TNR Reactor_6/25/2014_ DNA (SPAdes)... | ecosystem: Engineered > Bioreactor > EBPR >...
CGGAATCCGGGTCGTCCGTCGCCTGCCCCGCAGGCCAACAGATCGCTTATCACTGGTCCGATACCAGACTGGCGAGTGAGGCCGGTCGTCCCAGATCGCACGACTGATTTACCTGGAAAAAGACGTTATTTCGAGTCTGCGTCGAGCTTCGCTTCGATTTTCGAGGTCGCTCGGGGCATCGGGTAAGTTATCGCTGCTTTCTGGTGATGCCATGCCATTAATTTATCAGTTTTTTTTCTTCCTGACCGCCACCCGGCGGACCTTCGACGTCGCTTCCCCGCTTCATCGTGCCGTGCCTGATGGCGCGCTCGCGGATTCCCCTGGTGGCTTCAGGAACCGTTCGCGCCCGCAAATTTTTTCTCGCGCCCCGTTCAACCGCGCGTCCTTCATCTTTATCCGCCGCGAAAGCGGTGCTACAGTAACCTCAAGATGTACCCGTAATTTCAGCAGCAAAAAAAGCGGTTCTGGCGGAGATTCGCATCCCCCCCAGAACCTGACCAGACCAGACCTACATTGGAGGTCAGCCATGGCTAGCACGCCGGATTGCCGCGTTGCGTCGGCATCCCTCTCCACTCCCGCCGGATTCTCCAGCTTTCCCGTATCGCCCGAACCCGCTTTGTCCCTCGCGGCGGACGAACTCCTCCAACGGCAACTCGACGAATTGACGGCGATCCATCGCCAACTGCAACAGCTCAATGGCGCGTTGCGGCCCGCACTCGTTCCCGCGTTTCCCCATCCCCTGATCATTGGGGAGGGCCTCTACCTCTGGCTTCCCGAACTGCGGCGGTTCCAGCACGCCCTGGCGTCACTGGAAGCGGAGTGCGGCGCACTCGCGCAAGCGACCCAAACGCGGTTGGACCGCACCCGGCACGGCGTCCAGCAGTTGCGCAGCCTGATCGAGCGCGAGGGGGCTTGCCATGGAGGCCATTAACTCTCCCCTGCACGGATACCCGTTTGTCGATCCGGAAATCGACCGGCGGCTGGATGAAGTCCCGGATTCTATCAAAAACCAGATCAGCGAGGTGGTCAACGCGCTCCTGGAGAAAGGCATCCATCCGCAACCGGAGCGTGTGGCGGCAGTGATGGACCACCTGGCGCTCGCGCCGCTGGACCGCGTTCTGCTGAATGAACTGCTGATGCGGCACTGGTGGGTCGAACTGAACGACACCATTGAAGCGGATAACCCCGATGCGCTGGCGGCGCACCTGGCGTGGGCGCCCGTGCGGGAACATCCGGGTCACTGGTATCTCGCGGGGTTCATCGCCGGGCTGTCGGCGGGCCATTGGTACGGGTTTGGCTGCGGCCACAACGCGGCCGCGCGCGAGTGTTGGGGGGGACGGTCATGAATCAAGAGATCCGTGGGTCGGTCCATGTCCCCGATCATCCCAAGACGATCAAGCCGGAGCGCCGGCTGGGATTCGAGAGGGTGCGATCGCTCTGAAACTCGGCGGCGCGACGGCCAGCGAGCGGAGCAGGGCGACCGGGCTTTAGATTTCCAAGCCCATCACACCGATCAGGTCCGGGTTTTCGCCGCCCCACCTTGGCGGTGGGTGTGGGCCTGGGCCACCCCGTCCTCGGTGGTGACGGAAAGCGTCGGCGTTTTAGCGGGGTCGGATCGAGCAACCCGGCCCGGTGCGGGAGACGGGCTTTGACACCGAAACAAGCTCATTGACGACGTCGACCGTTCCAAGGACATTCTGGGCTGGGTCTATGAGTATTTTCTGGGCGGCCCGGTGCGGCTACCCCTCAGTCTAACGCCCTCAAAAACGGTCCGAAGTATTGATAATGACTTGTTTCGTCAGCGGAGTCCGCCCTATCGTCGCCAAGTTTGGCGGCTTTGCGACATCCGTCCGACCTGAGAGGCGCAGCGAATTCAGAAGTCGAGAAGGTCGGCGACAAAGGGGTTGTCGGGGCCGATGGGTTCGACGTCCACCCCATAGGCGGAACGGAAGGCGGCGCTCCCGGGACGGCGCGGGTTCCACTTGATCTCGAAGGCGCGCAATCCGTTTTCGCTCTTCACCACCAAATCCACTTCCGCCTGGGTGCGGGAGCGCCAAAAAAACAGCTCGCAGGGCGAACCCAGCAGGACGTTGCGTTTGGCGATCTCGGCGATGACCCAGTTTTCCCACACGGCGCCGATGTCGGGCCGGAATGCGTCCGCCGCGAAGGCGTTGAGCAAGGCGTTGCGGATGCCGGTGTCCCAGAACAGCACCTTCTGGCTCTTGGAGATTTCCTTGCGCGGATTGGTGCTGAAGGCCGGCAGTCGGAAAATCACGAAGGTCCGTTCGAGCAGGTCGAGATAGCGTTCCACGGTCGGCCGCCCCATCTGGAGTTGCGTGGCCAGTTCGTTGACCGACACCTCGCTACCCGCCTGGTGGGCGAGGAGCAGAAGCAAACGACGGATCAGGTCGGGGGTTTTCACCAGACCCGTCTGCAGGATGTCTTTCCACAGATAATCCGCGCTGAGTTCGCGCAGCAGGCGGCGCGGGTCGGCGGACAGCACCACCTCAGGATAACCGCCGAAGGCCAGGCGCTGGAGCAGGAAGGCCCGCAGCGGCGCGGCGAACCGGGCGCGCACCGTCGGCAGGTCCAGGCCGACGTCACTCCAATCCTGAGAGCGCAGCGCCTCGGCAAACAACAGGGGTGGCAACACCAACTTGCGATTGCGGCCGGTCAGGCTTTCAGCGCTCTGGTCGAGCAGATCGAGCGAGGAAGAACCCAGCAGGAGCAGGCGGGTCGGCACTTTGGCATCGTGCCAACCTTTCACGATCCGGGCCGTCTCCGGCAGACGCTGGGCCTCGTCCAGCACCAGCACTGGGGGCGCCCCGAGCAGTCGGAGCGCCTCGGCGGGGGCCAGCGCCGCCGCCGCCAGAAAGTGGGCTTTGTCGATCTCGACGTCGAAGTTGAGAAACCGGGCGTCCTCGCCCCGCAAGACCTGCTCGACGAGGGTGGTCTTGCCGACCTGCCGGGCGCCTAGCACGAGGACCACCTTGTCACCGGCGAGAGCCTGGCGCAGATCGTCTTCAGCTTGTCTTTTAATATACATAAAGTTCATTATGAACGATCATTTTGTATATAACAATATACCAAATCAGTTTTCAGCCGCCGGTTGGATGGCGGGTCGGGGGCTGGCTGCGTTCGTTCGCACGCGCTCTCGCTCGCTAACGCGCGCGGACTCCAGGACGGTCAAGCTGTTGAAAGCAGTGACCCGCAGTCAATAGGAATTTCGGCCAGTTGAGCTGAGATGATGGTTTGAGCGTCTTTCGGGTTTGTTGACGACCTAGCGAGGGTGGTCAAGGAAATCCTCCGAAGACCAATTAATTATTGACAGAAGCTCGAAAATAGTTTTTCAATTATTTATCCGGCATTTGCGCGGAAGACCCCGCCGTTTATGGCGGGGATGTAGAGCGCACCGCGCAAAGCGCGGTCACTCGGTAGGGGCTTGCTGCCGTTCGATGTACTGTCGCAGCACTTCGATTGGGGCACCGCCGCACGATGCCGCAAAGTAGCTCGCTGACCATAACCCGCCTTTCCAGTACTGCTTGGCGATGTCCGGGCGACCTTGGCGCAACCGCCGTGCCGACACGCCCTTGAGCGAGTTGACCAGCCCGGACACCGCCACCTTGGGCGGGTAGTTGACCAGCAAGTGAACGTGGTCGGCTTCGCCGTTGAATTCAGAAAGCTTCGCGCCGAAGTCTTCGCATACCGCTGCGAACGTGGTGCGCAATCGCTCAAGCGCATCGGCATCGAAAACCTTGCGGCAGTATCTCGGCATGAAGACCAAATGAGCGTGAAGCAAATAAACAACGTGACGACCGCGCCTAAGTTCGTCTTGCATGGCATTAGACCAATGGATAGAATGCCCGCATGGTAAAGACCTTCCGCTACCGAATCAAGGATGCAACGGACGGCGCCAAGCTGGACGAGCTGGCGCGGGCGGTCAACTTCGTTTGGAACTTCTGCAACGAAACCCAAGAGCACGCCTTGCGCTGGAACCGGCGCTGGCCGACCGGGTTCGACTTGAACAAGTTGACGACCGGAAGCGGGAAGGAACTGGGCTTGCACTCTCAAACCGTTCAAGCCGTGTGCGAGCAGTACGCCGTTCGTCGCCAGCAGTTCAAGAAAAGAAAACTGCGCTGGCGCGGTCGGCGTTCGCCCGGCTGGATTCCGTTCAAAACCGTAGGCGTCAAGGTTGCCGGGGATACCGTTCGCTATGCCGGGCAAACTTTCCGGTTCTGGAATAGCCGGGGAATGCCCGGACCCATCAAGTCGGGCAGCTTCGGCCAAGACGCCAGAAAACGCTGGTACATCAATTTCGCCGTCGGTTGCCCGGACGAACGGCCGACCACAGGAACCCAACAAGTCGGCATCGACTTGGGGTTGAAAACGCTGGCGACGTGTTCGGACGGTTCCAAGATCGAAGCGCCACGCTGGTATCGCAACCAGCAAAAGCGGTTGGCCGAGTTTCAGCGCAAGCGCAAACCGCGCAAGGTGCGGAACCTGCACGCAAAGATCGCCAACCGTCGCCTCGATTTTCTCCACAAGGAATCGACCAAGCTGGTCAACGATTGCGAGTTGATCGTGGTCGGCGACGTGTCTAGTTCCAAGCTGACAAAAACGAACATGGCGAAATCCGTGAACGATGCCGGATGGTCCATGTTCCGCCACCTTCTCGAATACAAAGCGATTGCGCGGAAGGTGGTGTACCGCGAAGTGTCGGAACGCTTCACAACTCAAGCCTGTTCCCGTTGCGGCGCAACGGGCGGCCCAAAAGGTCGAGAGGGTCTTGGGGTAAGGGAATGGGTGTGCGGCGAATGCGGCGCGGTTCTCGACCGCGACGTGAACGCCGCGCTGAACATTCTCCGATTGGGGCATCAATCGCTACTCGCTGAAGTGCAGTAGGAATCCTCGCCCTTCAGGGCGGGGAGGATGTCAACAGCAAATTGTTGTTGCTAAGGAAAAACTCCCATGAACGGCCTGAACCCTGTCGATCATTTCCTGTTGGCCCGTAACCAGCGCAACCACGAACAGTGGCTGGAGCAGACCGTGTTCCAGACACGGGAATTGCAGCAGCAGTTGGCGAACCAAGCGGCGGCGAATCAAGGCCATCTCGCTATCGTTAAGGCGCTGGTCGCCGCGTACAACGCCAACGACTGGCAGAGCATTCAGGCCATTCTTGGCGACTACGAGCAGCGTCGCACCATCTATCAGGCAGCATACTTCTCGACTTACAATGGCTTGAAGCCGGTTTGATTAGCCACCTGGATCTTTGTCTAGGCTCATCGGCTTCACCTTCGTCATACCTTTCCCTCCGTTCGGCGGGCGACCTGCGAGGTTGCTCGCCACGTTCAGGCCGGTCTGCCTGGCCTCCAGCAGGCCCTGCTGGATGCCGCGCTGCACCTCGTGGTGGTCCAGCGCCCCCTCCACCTGGCTGCCCACCCAGCGCAGGGCGGCGTCGGGCAGCCGGTGGATCAGGGAGAACGACCGCAGGGTGAGGTCTACCGCCAGCAGCACGAACACGATCAGCAGGCCAACGAGGATGACCGGCCCGGTGGTGTTGCCACTGTTGGCGTTGATTGCCGCCACCACGAAGGTCCCGGAAACCAGCGTCAGGAACCCGTAGCTGACCACCGTGGCCGCGAGCAGGCCAATCACCATGAGCGCGGGGGTCAGCAGCAGGGAAAACAGCAACAGCCAGCCGGTCGCCGTTTCTGCCATCAGGCCCCGGCCGTCTTTCAAAAACATCACCGCCCATACCGGCGCAGCGACCAGTGCCTCGAACACCCGGATCAGCCAGTGCAAGCAGGCCACGGTCCAGATCATGAAAGGCGCCAGCGGCAGGAACATTGCGGCGGTGAGGGCGAACCCCAACAGGGCCAGCACCACCATGCCGATCACCAAGCTGGTCACGGTGAAGGCGTTGGACGGATTCTGGGCGGTGAGCAGATCGGTCATCCCGCCCAGCGCCTGGGCGATCCGGCCAGCGCCGGAGGTGGTCGCAATCAGCTTGGCGGCGCCGAACACGCCCAGCGCGCCGATCACCGTCGCGATCAGCGCGTGGCCCATCCAGGCGATGGCGAAGATCGGATGGACTTTGCCGAACAGCGCCTGGGCGATCCACTCCAGGGTGGCGCGCAGGAAGCCGCGCGACACGTCGTCGATCGCGCTGTTGTTCGGATCGCCCGTGGTCAATCCCAGACCGCCGTCGCTCTCCGCCTCCAGCACCACGGCCTCCAGCCGCTTGATCGCGATGGCGTAGGTTTCGATGTCTTCCTTGGGCAGTTTTTCCCAGACCCGGATGGGATAGGGCTCCGGCACATTGAGGGCCAGCTTGTTCATGAAGTCGGTCAGGGCCATGAGCCGGTAGAACCAGCTCCCCGCTGACATCCAGCCCTCCTCCTGGGCGCGAACGGTGAACTCGGAAAAAGCGCGCTGGCCGACGAGGTTGACCACGCCGGCGACCAGACTTTTCAGTCGGGTGGCGTAATGCTCGGCGGCGGCGTCGAGGGCGCTCAGACAGCGCCCGCCGGACCGTGAGCCGGTGGCCGCAGTCACGCACTCGCCCAGGTCGCCCTGACCCTCAAAAATCTTTTGCGCCAGCGGCGCCAGCTCGTCACGCATCTCCAGCGCACTGATTTCGTGAGCGGCCAGCAGCTCCTTAGCGAACGCGACCCGTGTGTCCTGGCCGAACCCGACCAGCTCGCTCACCCACTGCATAAACCCGTCCAGCCCGCCCACACCGGTCACTCCCTGTTGGGGATTGAGGCCCTCGGCGGGCTCACGGATAACAAAACCGCCGCAGACGGCTTCGCCCAAATCCGCCGCCGACCAGCGGACGGCCCGCTCGGAGTAGGCCCCCACCTCCCCGGTGACGCTATTGAAGGTCACCTGGTATTTTGTGGTTCCCCGCGCGGGCAGATCGTTGACGATCCGCTCACAAACGCTGGAGGCCAGCATCGCTACCGCCAGCGGGCGAGCCTGCGCCGGCGGCGGCTCGGCGTACAGCGCGGTCCTGGAGAACTGATCGACCGCCTGGTCCCAAACCGCGTTGGCCAGCCCCACCCCGCTCAGGGTCAGCCACAGCACGATGATCTGGGCCAGCGCGAAGCCGTTGACCAGCGGCAGCAGCAAGCCCACCCCGATCACCAGGCGCAGCGGTGTCCAGACGGTGGACCGATCCTGCCCCAGCGCTTGCCCCTCATGTGCGGTGTCCAGCAGCGCGACGACGGCCTTGACGAACACCAGCAGACCCAGCACCAGCAACAGGAATCCGTTGAACGTGCGAAACAGCCCGCCGAAGGCGCCCTCGTCGCCGGTTCCCAGCGAGTCAGCCAACCGCACCTGATCGATCACCGATCCCAGGATACCGTGCAGCAGTCGCACGCTCACGTCGTTCTCGGTCGGTCGCAGTTGTTCGGGGGCGAACATCGGATCCTGGGCCAGCACCCGCACCGGTACGAGCAGGACGAGCAGGACGATCAGGACGACCAGGATCAACAGCCGGAACCGGATCGTCCGGCGGGAGGTGGGGGTGGGTGAGCGCAGCATGGGGAACCTTCCTGGGGGTATCGATGGAGAGAGCGGAGCGGTCAAGGCCCATCGTCGGCAGGCAGCGGAGGAGGCCACCAAGCGGTGGGGTGGCGGACGAACCCCCGAACCGCGCCCGGCGTGCGCGACCGGATGCGCCAGCAGCGGTAGGCCGGCGCGAGCGCGAGGCCCGCCAGGGTAAAGGCCATACCCAGGCTGGCGCCGGCGCCAGCCCAGTCGGTCAGCCACACCCGATACCCACCGATCAATGCGGCGACCACTGTCGCCGACAGGAACGCCCGCACGAAGGCCGCATCCGCCGCGTAGCGCCGCTGCCAGGCCGGCGCGGAAGGGGCCGCCGACCGGTCGGCGGGCCGGTCGGCGAGCGCATCGATCATCCGATCGAGCCGGCGGCCCGCGTCGCGGTGCGCGCCGGGCCGGCCCAGCAGGTCCTCGCGTCGGGCGCGCAGGTAACCGCCGAGCGCAATACCGATGTGTTTGAAAGGTGATGGGGGATCGGGCATCGTGCGGGGCCTTTTTCAGTTTTAAATTTTGTTCTATTATAATAATATTTAGAAAAAGGGCGAGGCCATTTTATGCGCTACACCGACCGGTCCAAACTGAATGCGCGATTTCGGCGGGCGTCGATCGCCCTCGTCGTCGGCATCGGGCTGATATCGCCCGCCGCCGTCCGGGCCGATTGCGACGGGTGCGTGGTGGCGGCGGTCAACGCGCACAAGGAAGCGATGATCCGGCAGTTTCAGCAACTGAAGGAGTTCTTGGGAGAACAGTTCAAGACCGTGCGGCAGTCCATCGCCCAAGTGGAAAAGGACGCCCTGCGGGCGCAAGCCGACATCGGGTTCATACTGCCGTCCCAGAGCTGTGAGACGGCGACGGCGGCGGCGGCGGCGGGACCGGCCCGTGACCGGGCGGAGTCTTACCATCGTGCGTTCAACCACCTCCGGCGGCCGGAGCGGACCGGCTCGGCGGCCAGTGCAGCGATGTTCAAAGCCCAGGTGGAGCGCTACTGCACCGCCGAGGATGTGGGCTCGCACGGCTGCACCCAGGCCAGCCCACAGCCCGACGCCCCGTTCCAGACCGAGACCCTGTACTCCGGTTCAGGGCTGGGTGACGCGGTGGAACCGACTCAACCCGACACGTTCCTGCCGGAAGTGGTCAGCTTCAATGAAGACCGAATTGCGGACGCCCGCCGCTTCATCGATAACGCCACCGACCCCTACCCCCTCGACGACCTGCCCAAGGAGCTGCGGGAAACCCCGCAGGGCAAGATGTACTGGATTCGGCGCAAGCTCCTTGAGGGCCGGCTCTCGGCTTCCCGCTACAGCCTCAACCATGCGCTGGCGTGGCGGACGCCGGCGGCGGCGCTCAAGGGCTGGTTGCTCCAGGTCTGGCAGGAATCCAAGGCGACCGAACACCGCACCGCGCTCATCGCCGCCCTGCCGGAGAACCTCTCCTATCTGGAACTGCTGAAAACCGAGGTAGACCGCCGCTTCGCCTCGCCGACCTGGTACGCCGGGATTGCTGGCAACCCCCCGGCGGCCGTGACCCGCGAGCTGGCCTACATGCAGGCGCTGGCGCTCAACCTGCAGTACCTGCAACTGCGCCAGGGCGAGCGCGTCGAGTACCTGCTGGCGCGGGCCAACATCGGCGATGCCCAACAGGAACGCCGATCCTTGCAGGAAGAGCGGGCGGCCGCCATCAATCTGGTCCAGTCGAGCGCGACCGCCACCCCACCTGCCACCCCGCCCGCCACCCCGCCCGAAGGAGTCGCTCCTTGAAGGCCATCGCCCTTTCTCCCGAACAATTGCGTGACCACCTGGGTTCTCTCACGGAGGCTCTTCCCCCAGCGGTACCGGGGGCGGGTTCGGTCCTGGACCGCCTGCGTCAACCATCCGCCGGGCCCGCCGCCGCCGACCCGCTGGCCGACCCCGGCGGAACGGCGGCCGACCTCGATCGTCAAGACCGCCAGCGCGAACAGCGTCGGCGCCTCAAGGTGCTGCTGGCCGGCAGCAAGCTGCACGCCGGGCTGATCGTGGCCGCCCTCGGGCGCGAGAGCGATCCAAGCGCCGTTCCGGCTGAACCGCTCGCCGCTGCGATCGCGGCCTGGGTGGAGCGGGCCACCCGCTGGATTGAGGCCGCCACCGACGCCCTGGCGCGGCAGTGGGGATCGCCAGCGGCAGGCGGATCCGCTGATGCATCGGGTGAGGCGGTCACACTGTCGGACTACCACCGCTACCGGTGGGCTCAGATCCTGGTCGCCGTGCTCCAGCAACGGCCCGAGTGGCTGGAGCAGGTCGAACCCGATCGCGTCGCCGCCTCTCTGGCCGCGCCGGCTCCGGGCGTACCGGCCGAACCCGCCGCACCGCCGTGGACCTCGGCGGGGCGCGAAGCCGACACGCGCATGGCGTGGTCGCGCGCCCTGGCGCGGGTGCTGGAAACGGCGGCCGACACCCCGTTCAACCGGCCGCTGGACGAGGTGTTGGCCGACGCCCGGGTCGCCCTCGCCGCCGCGGTCGAGCGCCAGACGCAAGCGTTGACCGCCGCGCCCGCGCTGACGGACGAGGCGCGACCGATCGTGGAGTTGCACGCCCTTCAGGTCGCGAGCCGGCTTTACGCGGCGACCCTGCGCCACGTCTATCACGCATCGACCCGGATGATTCAGTCCTACCAAGACCTGCTCCAGCAGGGCCAGGAGGACGCCGCGGATCAGCTCGCCCAAACCTATCAGGACCGCCGGCTCGGCTACGCCGGCGTCCCGCACTATTTCCGGCAGTTCACCGCCCTGCACGAGCACCAGCAAGAGGCGGCCCGGTCGGCAGTGCTTCGCGACCCGGAGAGCGCCGACGCCGCGGCGCCCACAGCGGTCCCGGCCCGCCCCGTCGCACCGGGTCAAAACGTTTAATAAATCGGTGATCATCATGCTAAAACATCATTTAAAGGATCGCGACTTCCCTGCGCCCCATCCGCTGGATGCGCAGGATGCGTTAGTCGGCTTGGCCGGTCTGATCGCTGCTCTCGACGCGGCGGACGGGCCGAACGTCGATCTGCCGCTGGAAAGGCCCGACCTGCTGGATCAATTCCTGGACCCGGCGGTGCAGGACGCCCTGCCGGAAGCACTGCGGCCAGCGGCGGAAACCTATCGGGACGGCCTGCCCGGCTATCGTTCGGGCGATCGGAAGCGTGCGGCCAAACAACACGCGCTGCGGCTGGCGCTGTGGAGGGGAGAGGCCCAGGTGGTGGACGAGGCGGACCTCGAGGCGCTGGGGCTGACGGAGGAGATCGACGATGGCTGACGGGCAGTATCACCGTGCCGTTCTGGACGCGATGCATCGGGCCGGCTGCGCGCCCGCCGATCCCGCCGTCATCGTCTTCGATGGGCAGTTACACCGCTTTTGGATCAAAGACGACCGACGGGGCCGCCGCAACGGTTGGTTCGTGTTGTATGACGACGGCGTTCCGGCCGGCGTGTTCGGCTCCTGGCGGACCGGTCAACCGCACCGGTGGCGGGCCGAAGGGAAGGAGGCGCTCACCCCCGAACAGCGCCAGCAGCTCAATCAGCGGATCGCCGACGCCCGGGCGCGACGAGAAGCGGAAAAACGGGTGCAACACCAACAGGCGCGCGTTCGCGCCGAAAACCTCTGGGCGCGGGCACAGCGCGTGGATAGCGATCACCCCTATTTGCGCCAGAAACAGGCGCCGGCCCTCGGCTTGCGCCAGATAAAAAAACGGCTGCTGATGCCCGTGCGCGATCTGGACGGCGCGTTGCACTCGCTGGCGTTCATCAATCCCGAGGGCGAGAAGCGCTTTTTGACGGACGGCGCGGTCGAGGGTCACTGTCACGTCCTGGGCGACCTGTACCGCGCCCATGCCATGCTGCTCTGCGAGGGCTACGCCACGGGCGCGAGCCTTCACCAGGCGAGCGGATGGCCCGTGGTCGTCTGCTTTCACCGCGCCAATCTGTTGCCGGTGGCGAGGGCCGTCCATCGCCGTTACCCCGACGCCGCCCTGGTGATCGCCGGGGACGACGACCGCTACACGCCAGGCAATCCGGGCCGGCGCGACGCGGAAGAAGCCGCCGAAGAGGTGGGCGGCTCAGTCATCCTGCCGGATTTCGCCGGGCTGGATACCGCCAAGAAGCCGACCGATTTCAACGATCTTCAGGTGCTGGGCGGGCTGCCGCGTCTCAAGGCGTCTCTCCAGAGGCCACTGGCGGACGTTTGGCCCGATAGCGCACGTTCCCCGGAGACCCCAGCGCGCCCGGTCGAACCCGGCCGGCGGGCTGGGAGAGGGCTTGATAGAGAAACCACCGAACCTGAAGGGGAGCACGACAGGGACCATGACCTGAACCCGATGCTCATCCCACCCGTCCTGGCGATGGCCGCGCCCGCCCGCCGCAAGGCGCCGCTCGGGGCGCATTCCAACCTTTATCAGGAGGTGACCGACCGGATCGTCGAAATGATCGAGAGCGGGACCGCACCCTGGCGGCGGCCGTGGGACCGCCCGCGCCACCCCGGCGCGCCGACCCGGCCGGTCAACGCCGCGACCGGCAAATTTTACAACGGTATCAACGTCCTGCTGCTGCATACTCACCTGATGACGCTCGATGATCCCCGCTGGTGCGGGTACGAGCAGGCCAAGGCGCGAGGCTGGCAGGTCAAGGCCGGCGCGCGCGGCGCCTCGATCTATTTTTTCAAGCGCCTCGAAATCGACGACGCCCGCGATCCCGACGGGGAACCGCTCCTCGACGAGGACGGGGCGCCGCTCAAGCGGAGCCTCCCGCTGCTGCGCCGGCATACCGTGTTCCACGCCTCCCAGATCGAGGGGATTCCCACGCTGGAGGAGGCGTATGGTCCGGCGTCCGTCCTGCCGGATCACTGCTGGGGTGCGGAAGACCACCTGGAGGCGGTCCTGCGCCGCAGCGGCGCGCACCTTGTCCACGAGGGCCGCATCGCCTATTACCACCCTCGCGAGGATCGCATCGTCCTGCCGCCGCGCGAGCGGTTTCCGGACCCGGCCGCCTACTACGGGGTCGCGTTTCACGAGCTGGGGCACTGGACCGGTCACGCGACCCGCTTGCATCGGCCCCCACCCACCCGACGGGACTCGCCGGAGTACGCGCGCGAGGAGCTGCGGGCGGAGCTGGCCAGCGCCTTCCTCGGGGCGGAACTCGGCATCCAGCACGACCTGGAGAGCCATGCCGCCTATCTCGACGCCTATCTGGACCTGCTGCGGAAGGACCATCGGGAAATTTTCCGGGCCGCGCGGGACGCCCAGGGGATCGCGGATTTGATTCTGGACCGGCATCCGACCTGGCAGCTCCGCCAAGGCGCTTGCGTGGCGCGCACCGATCCTTTGCCGGATGAAGCGCCGATTGCGGTGGGCACGGCGGATTCGATCCCCCCGCATGCGGGGGCCCTCCACGACGAACAGAATCAATCGAACGAACCGAACGAACCAAACGAGCACGCAGAGGCCGACGCGATCCCGCAAGCGGACCGCCAGGCGTCGGCGGACCCGGTTCGAGAGAAGGCGGGTGTGGCCGAGACCGCGTCCGCCCTCGCGCCGCCGTTCCGGTGGGCGGCGGCGGCCTTGCTCGAACTGGAGCGGTCCGGCGAGGACGGCGGCGAGCTGGGACGTCTCTCGCGCCGGATCGACACGGCGCTGCCGATGAGGGCCACACCGGTTGCGGCAGCGCCGGTGTCGATGGGCCGCCAGGGCGCGGCGGCGCCTGGCGGCTGAGGGGGGCGTCATGTTCGCGCGTCGGACGGTTTTGAAAGCGGCTGCCGGAGGGTTCGCGGGCGGCCTGTGCGTTCCACTCGGTCAGGTGCTCGCTGCGGACGAGGCCGGCGCGGATTCCCGTGCGACCTTCCCGGAGCGGACGCTGTGGCTCCATCGGGTGCAAACCCGGGAAGAGGGCCGGGCGCTCTACTTCCAGGACCACGCCTTGGTCCCGGACGGTTACTCGCTCGTATGCTACCTGCTGCGCGACGTGCGCGCCGACCGGGTGACCCGCGTGGACGTGAAGCTGATCCACCTGCTGTTCGGGATGCAGGCCTGGATGCGGGCGGTCGGCATCCGCCAGCCCTTGCGGGTCCACAGCGGCTATCGGACACCCGAAACCCACGCCGACACCGAGGGCGCGGCGGTCCATTCCCTGCACCTCACCGGCCAGGCGGCGGATTTCACCGTGGAAGGGATTCCGAGCGCGGTGCTGGCCAAGCTCGCCGGGCGGTTTCACGCCGGCGGCGTGGGCAGGTATCCGACGTTCGTCCACGTCGATAC